>Ga0256410_1000245_pt1 | contig 63607 bp, 51 predicted proteins | sample PhyWR1_FD_185983 | JGI IMG/M metagenome (GOLD analysis project Ga0256410, IMG submission 185983) | Leaf surface microbial communities from wheat plants in UC Gill Tract Community Farm, Albany, California, United States - DLSL W.R1 | ecosystem: Host-associated > Plants > Phyllosphere >... | reverse complement strand
CAGCTGCAGGACTCCGCCCTGACCGAGGCCGGCAAGCAGTACGACTACAGCCGCCGTATGGAAAGCATGCTTACCCAGCGCGTGCGCAACATCTTGCAGCCTGTGCTGGGCAATGACCGATACAAGGCCGAAGTGTCTGCCGACCTGGACTTCAGTGCCGTCGAGTCGACTGCCGAGCAGTTCAACCCCGACCAGCCGGCGCTGCGCAGCGAACAGTCGGTTGACGAGCAACGCGCCAGCAGCCAGGGCCCGCAAGGTGTGCCTGGTGCGCTGAGCAACCAGCCGCCAGGCGCCGCTTCGGCGCCGCAAACCACCGGTGGCGCCGCTACCCCGGCCGCAGCCATTCAGCCTGGCCAGCCGCTGGTGGATGCCAACGGCCAGCAGATCATGGACCCGGCCACCGGCCAGCCGATGCTCGCACCGTACCCGTCGGACAAACGCCAGCAAAGCACCAAGAACTTCGAGCTGGACCGCTCCATCAGCCACACCCGCCAGCAGCAGGGGCGCATGACCCGCCTGTCGGTGGCAGTGGTGGTAGACGACCAGGTCAAGATCGACCCGGCCACCGGCAACACCAGCCGTGCACCGTGGGCCGCCGAAGACCTGGCGCGCTTCACCCGCCTGGTGCAAGACGCGGTCGGCTTCGACGCCAGCCGTGGTGACAGCGTGACGGTGATCAACGTGCCATTTGCCGCCGACCGTAACGAAGAAATTGCCGATATCGCCTTCTACCAGCAGCCGTGGTTCTGGGACATCGTCAAGCAAGTGCTGGGCGTGGTGTTCATTCTGGTGCTGGTGTTCGGCGTGCTGCGGCCGGTGCTCAACAACATCACAGGGGGCGGCAAGCAGGCCGCTTCGGATAGCGACATGGAGCTGGGCGGCATGGTGGGGTTGGATGGCGAACTGGCCAACGACCGCGTCAGCCTGGGTGGCCCGACAAGCATTCTGCTGCCTAGCCCGAGCGAGGGTTACGAGGCACAGCTCAACGCAATCAAAGGCCTGGTGGCCGAAGACCCGGGCCGTGTAGCCCAGGTCGTCAAAGACTGGATCAACGCCGATGAGTGATAACCGAGCCGTTACCGCCAAGCTGAGCCGTGTCGACAAGGCGGCAATCCTGCTGCTTTCGCTGGGCGAGACCGATGCGGCCCAGGTGCTGCGCCACATGGGCCCCAAGGAAGTGCAGCGGGTGGGTGTGGCCATGGCGCAGATGGGTAATGTGCACCGTGACCAGGTCGAGCAGGTAATGAGCGAGTTCGTCGACATTGTCGGCGACCAGACCAGCCTGGGCGTGGGGTCCGATGCCTACATCCGCAAGATGCTCAACCAGGCCTTGGGCGAGGACAAGGCCAATGGCCTGGTCGACCGCATCCTGCTGGGTGGCAACACCAGTGGCCTGGACAGCCTGAAATGGATGGAACCGCGCGCGGTAGCCGACGTGATCCGCTACGAGCACCCGCAGATCCAGGCAATCGTGGTCGCTTACCTCGACCCTGACCAGGCCGGCGAAGTGCTGAGCAACTTCGACCACAAGGTGCGCCTGGACATCGTCTTGCGCGTGTCGTCGCTGAACACCGTGCAGCCGGCGGCGCTGAAAGAGTTGAACCAGATCCTCGAGAAGCAGTTCTCGGGCAACTCCAACGCCGCGCGCACCACCTTGGGCGGCATCAAGCGCGCTGCCGACATCATGAACTTCCTCGACAGCTCCGTGGAAGGTGCACTGATGGATGCGATCCGCGAAGTCGACAGTGACCTGTCGGAGCAGATCGAAGACCTGATGTTCGTCTTCAACAACCTGGCCGACGTCGACGACCGGGGTATTCAGGCGCTGCTGCGCGAAGTGTCGTCCGATGTGCTGGTGGTGTCGCTCAAGGGCGCCGACGAGCGGGTCAAGGACAAGATTTTCAAGAACATGTCCAAGCGTGCCTCCGAACTGCTGCGCGACGACCTGGAGGCCAAGGGGCCGGTGCGGGTCAGCGACGTGGAAACGGCGCAGAAGGAAATCCTCACCATCGCCCGCCGCATGGCCGAGGCCGGCGAGATCGTGCTCGGCGGCAAGGGTGCCGAGGAAATGATCTGATCCATCAGGCCAGGAAAAAATGGTGGGGCTGGTGCGGTCATTGTGGGAGCTGGCTTGCCGGCGATGAGGCCAGCCCAGGCAGAGTGGTTGCATGGCATGGGCTGCGCCCTTGATCGCCGGCAAGCCAGCTCCCACAAGGCCCTTATGGGTCGAACATGCTTGTTGAGTACTTTAAAACATGTCCAGCAAAGAACATCACCCCAGCGACCTGATCCGCGCCCGCGACCTCGAGGGCGTGGACGTGTGGACGCTGCCCAGCTTCGACCCGGAGCCAGAGCCCGTACCCGAGCCTGAGCCGGAACCCGAGCCGGTCGAGGAAGAAATCGAGGAAGTGCCGCTGGAAGAAGTCCAGCCGCTCACCCTGGAAGAGCTCGAGGCCATCCGCCAGGAAGCCTACAACGAAGGTTTCGCCACCGGCGAGCGAGAGGGTTTTCACAGCACCCAGCTCAAGGTGCGCCAAGAGGCCGAAGCGGCCCTGAAGGCCAAGCTCGACAGCCTTGAGCAACTGATGGCCAACCTGATGGAGCCGATCGCCGAGCAAGACACGCAGATCGAGAAAACCCTTGTGCACCTGGTGGCGCACATGACTCGTCAGGTGATCGGCCGCGAATTGCACAACGACTCCAGCCAGATCACCCAGGTGCTGCGCGAAGCATTGAAGCTGCTGCCCATGGGCGCGGACAATATCCGCATCCACCTCAACCCGCAGGACTTCGAGCTGGCCAAGGCCCTGCGCGAACGCCATGAAGAAAACTGGCGGCTGCTGGAAGACAGCGCGCTGCTACCGGGGGGCTGCCGTATCGAGACTGCCCATAGCCGCATCGACGCGACAATGGAAACGCGCATCGAGAAAGCCGTGGCGCAGCTGTTCGACCAGTTGCACGACCATTCCCTGCACCCGGCGGCGCCAGACATGTCGGTAGACCTGGACGCCCCCGTAGAGCGTTCGGTGGAAAGCCCTGATGCACCTTAAGCGCACCAGCTTCGGCAAACGCCTGGGCAGTTATGCCGAGGCCATCGAGCTGCCGTCCCAGCCCATCGTCGAAGGCCGCCTGCTGCGCATGGTCGGGCTCACCCTGGAGGCCGAAGGCCTGCGCGCTGCGGTGGGAAGCCGCTGCCTGGTGATCAACGACGACAGCTACCACCCGGTCCAGGTAGAAGCCGAAGTCATGGGCTTTGCCGGGCCCAAGGTGTTCCTCATGCCTGTCGGCAGCATTGTCGGTATCGCCCCCGGCGCCCGGGTGGTGCCGCTGGATGACGGCGGCCGGCTGCCCATGGGCATGAGCATGCTCGGCCGTGTGCTGGACGGCGCCGGCCGCGCGCTGGATGGCAAGGGCGGGATGAAGGCCGAGGACTGGGTGCCGATGGACGGCCCTGTGATCAACCCGCTCAACCGTGATCCCATCAGCAAGCCGCTGGACGTGGGCATCCGCAGTATCAATGGCCTGCTGACCGTCGGTCGCGGCCAGCGCCTTGGCCTGTTTGCCGGTACTGGCGTAGGTAAGTCGGTGTTGCTGGGCATGATGACCCGCTTCACCGAAGCCGAAATCATCGTGGTTGGCCTGATCGGTGAGCGGGGCCGTGAGGTGAAGGAGTTCATCGAGCACATCCTGGGTGAAGAGGGCCTCAAGCGTTCGGTAGTGGTGGCTTCGCCTGCCGACGATGCGCCGCTGATGCGCCTGCGCGCTGCCATGTATTGCACGCGCATCGCCGAGTACTTCCGCGACAAGGGCAAGAACGTGCTGTTGCTGATGGACTCGCTCACCCGTTTCGCCCAGGCCCAGCGTGAAATTGCCCTGGCCATCGGCGAGCCGCCGGCCACCCGGGGTTACCCGCCGTCTGTATTCGCCAAGCTGCCCAAGCTGGTGGAGCGGGCGGGCAATGGCGAGGCGGGTGGTGGTTCGATTACCGCGTTCTACACCGTGTTGTCCGAAGGTGATGACCAGCAGGACCCGATCGCCGACTCGGCGCGCGGTGTGCTCGACGGCCACTTCGTGCTGTCGCGCCGGCTGGCCGAAGAGGGGCATTATCCGGCCATCGACATCGAAGCCTCGATCAGCCGGGTGATGCCCCAGGTGGTCGATGCCGACCACTTGCGCCAGGCGCAGAAGTTCAAGCAATTGTGGTCGCGCCTGTCGCAAAGCCGCGACCTGATCAGCGTGGGCGCCTATGTGGCCGGCGGCGACCCGGAAACCGACCTGGCCATTGCCTTGCAATCGAAGCTGGTGGAGTTTCTGCGCCAAGGCCTGCAGGAGAATGTGGGCATGGCGCAGAGCCGCGAACAGCTGGGGGCGATCTTCACGCCCCCGGCGGGCTGATAGGCCATGGCGCTGCCCGGACGCGCTGCGCGCCTGGCGCCGGTGGTGGACATGGCCGAGGAAGCCGAGCGCAAGGCAGCCCAGCGCCTGGGGCATTTCCAGCAGCAGGTGGCCACCTCCCAGGCCAAGCTGGCCGAACTCGAACGGTTTCGTGAGGATTACCAGCTGCAGTGGATCAACCGCGGCGGGCAGGGGGTCAATGGCAGCTGGCTGGTCAACTACCAGCGTTTTCTGGGGCAGCTGGAAACGGCCATGACCCAGCAGCGCCAGAGCCTGGTGTGGCACCAGAATAACCTCAACAACGCCCGTGGCACCTGGCAGCAGGCCTATGCCCGGGTAGAGGGTTTGCGCAAGCTGGTGCAGCGCTACATGGACGAAGCCCGGCGCGCCGAAGACAAGCGTGAGCAGCGGTTGCTGGACGAACTGTCGCAGCGCTTGCCCCGGCAAAACCATTTCTGATCCTGTCTTGCACCATCAATCAGGGGGCCGCATCGCCTGCTGGAACCATGTGCTTGCCACCCATGCCATCGCCTGCTAAACCTTAATGGAGTTGCATCCGCCATCATCGAAGGAATCGCTAGCATGGCAGTCGAGACTGATTTTTCGCGGAAAGGGAATAAACTGACGATCAAGATCAAGGGGCGCTTCGATTTCGGCAAGCATCAGGAATTTCGTGACGCCTACGAACGCCAGCCCTATCGGCCCGATTCGGTAATCGTCGACCTGAAAGACACCACCTACCTCGACAGTTCTGCGCTCGGCATGCTGCTGTTGCTGAGGGACCATGCGGGCGGCGATGAGTCGGATGTGCGCGTGGTGCACGCCAGCTCCGATGTACGCAAGATCCTCGCCATCTCCAATTTCGAAAAACTGTTCGACATCAGTTGAGCGCCGACATGCCGCCCCAACAGGCGTTGACCGTGCTGGTCGCCGAAGACGGGGCCGCCGACAGAATGCTGCTGGCGCAGATCGTGCGCCGCCAAGGCCATCAGGTATTCACCGCAGAAAACGGCGAGCAGGCGGTGGCGTTGTTCGTCGAGCGGCGCCCGCAGCTGGTGCTGCTGGATGCACTGATGCCGGTGATGGATGGCTTCGAGGCGGCGCGGCAGATCAAGGCCCTGGCCGGCGAGGCGCTGGTGCCGATCATTTTCCTGACGTCGCTGAATGAGGAGGAGGGCCTGGTGCGCTGCCTGGAGGCCGGGGGCGATGACTTCATGGCCAAGCCGTACAGTGCGGTGATCCTCGGCGCCAAGATCCGCGCCATGGACCGCCTGCGCCGGCTGCAGGCTACCGTGCTGGAGCAGCGTGACCAGATTACCCGGCACCACCACCACCTGCTCAACGAGCAGCGGGTGGCCAAGGCGGTGTTCGACAAGGTGGCCCACTCCGGCTGCCTTTCTGCCCCCAACATCCGCTACCTGCAATCGCCCTATGCGCTGTTCAACGGCGACCTGATGCTGGCCGCGTTCACCCCGGCCGGTGACATGCGTGTGCTGCTTGGCGATTTCACCGGCCATGGTCTGCCAGCGGCGGTAGGGGCGATGCCGCTGGCTGAAGTGTTCTACGGCATGACCGCCAAGGGCTACGGCATGGCGCAGATCCTGCGCGAGATGAACGCCAAGCTCAAACGTATCCTGCCGGTGGACATGTTCTGCTGTGCACTGCTGCTCGACCTCAGCTTGCAGCGCGGTTCGGTCGAGGTGTGGAACGGGGGCATGCCCGATGGCTATCGCCTGTCGGTAAGTGGCCATATGCTATCATCACTGAGCTCTCGGCACCTGCCGCTGGGTATCCTGGCTGCAGAGCGTTTCGATGACAGCACTGAAGTGCTGCCCTTGGCACCGGGCGAGCGCTTGTTGCTGTTGTCGGACGGCGTGCTGGACACCGCCGATGACCAGGAACGGTTATTCGGCGTGGAGCGTTTGCGTGCGGTGTTGGCCGACAATCGCGACCCTGCGCAGCTGTTCGATGAAGTCATGCAGGCGCTGGAGCAATTTGGCGGGCACCCGCGTGATGACATCAGCCTGTGCGATATCCGCATGTTCAGCGCGGAGGAGCGGGTGCCGGCGCCGATGATCTATTCTGATAGCGGCCGTTCCAGCCCGCTGGACTGGTCGCTGGGGTTCGAGGTGCGTGGCGAGAGCCTCAAGCGCTTCAACCCGGTGCCGTATCTGGTGCAGTTGTTGCAGGAAATTCACGGCCTGCGGGCGCGCACCGGCAGCCTGCACGCGGTGCTCAGCGAGCTATATTCCAATGCGCTGGAGCATGGGGTGCTGGGCCTGGACTCACAGCTCAAGCGCGATGTGCAGGGGTTCGCCGACTATTATCAGGAGCGCGCCCGGCGGCTGGGTGCGTTGAGCGACGGTTTCGTGCGCATCGACTTCAGGGTTGAACCGCACGCCGAGGGCGGGCGTCTGATGATCGAGGTGCTCGACAGTGGCGCCGGGTTCGATGTGCAGCGTGTGCTGTCGCGGCCGTCGCTGGCGCAGGGCCTGAGCGGGCGTGGCCTGAACCTGATTCAGCGGCTGGCCAGCAATGCCCGCTGGAGCGAAGGCGGGCGTTGCGCACATGTGGAGTTCGTATGGTGAGCCGCAGGTTGGCTCGGGCATAATCTGGCTTGATCAAGGAGTGAACAAGTGACTGACATGCATATTGACCACAAGGTCCTCAGTGACCTGCGTGAGGTCATGGAGGATGGCTACCTGCAGTTGGTGCAAACCTTTCTCGACGACTCTGAACGGCGCCTGAGCCAGCTGCACGCGGCCAAAAGCGCCGAAGAGCTTGGTGCGGCCGCCCACAGCTTCAAGGGCAGCAGCAGCAACATGGGCGCCGTGGCCTTGGCTTGCCTGTGCCAGCAGCTGGAAGACCGCGCGCGGCAGCGACCGCTGTATGGGATCGAAGACCTGATCAACCGCATCGATCTGGAATATGTCGAGGTGCAGCACTTCTACCGCGATGAGCAGCAGCGTATTTCTGCAGGCTGATGTGTGAGTTGGCGCGAGTCTTGCTTTTATCCGGCTGGATGATCTTTCTGTTCCTGGCGCGGAGACCGCTCGATGCCTGTCGCACCCAACCCTTTGTTGCAAGCCAACGCCATTACCAGCACCTCGCGTTCGGCCACCGCGCAGGCGGATAAACCGCTGCAGGCGCTGGGTGACAAGGGCGACGGCTTTGGCCAGGTGATGGCCAGGCAGGGGCGTGATAAGGCCGTCGGGCAGGATGACAAGGCTGCCCCGGCCAAGGCAAAGGACAAACCTGAGGCCGCAGCGGGTGGCAAGAAAGACCCCGCCGACAAAACTGCGGTTGCCGATGACGGCAATAAATTGCCAGCTGACGACGCGGCCCAGGCCGATACCGGGCTGCGTGATGCCAGCCTGGTGGCCGGCCAGGTCACCGACGCCCAGCCCGGTGCGCAACTGATCCAGGCCCAGGCCGAGGCCGTTGCGCCGGTACTGCAGGCCGCCACGGCGCAGGTTGCTGCGCTGCCCGAAGAACCCGCTGCCGAAGAAGCCTTCGACCCCGATGCCGACCCGTTGGCCAACCTGCCAACCTTGCGGCTGGCCTTGGAGCACAGCGCCCAGGCCAAGGGTGGCACCTCGGCACATGCGCTGGATCCGTCCCAGGCCCAGGGCGAAGATGGGCAGGCAGCCGTCAATACCTTGGCGAATCTGGTGGAAAATACCGAGGGTGAAGCAAGTGAGCCGGGCGACAAAGCCTTTGGTGCCTTGCTTGAAGATGGACTGAAAGACAGCAAAAGTGCCAGCAGCGACACCCGCATCGATGATTTCGCCAATCGCCTGGCCAGCCTGACCCAGGCGGCCACGGCCAAGACCGCCAACGCCGTGCCGGCCAATGCCAGCCCGTTACACCAGCCATTGCCGATGAACCAGGGTGCCTGGGCCGAGGGCCTGGTCAACCGGGTCATGTACCTGTCCAGCCAGAACCTCAAGTCGGCGGATATCCAGCTGGAGCCGGCGGAGCTGGGCCGCCTGGACATTCGCGTCAATGTTGCGACGGACCAGTCGACCCAGGTCACCTTCATCAGCGGTCACGCCGGTGTGCGTGATGCCCTCGACAGCCAGGTGCACCGCCTGCGCGAGCTGTTCGCCCAGCAGGGGCTGGCCCAGCCGGATGTCAACGTGGCCGACCAGTCGCGCGGGCAGCAACAGCAGCAGGGGCAGGCGCAGGGCAGCAACCTGTCGGGGGTGGCAGCGCGCCAGGCGGAGCAGGGCGGGGGCGAGCCCGTCGAAGGCACCCGGCCTGTGGAGCAGCAGGTGGTTGTTGGCGACAGTGCGGTTGATTACTACGCCTGACCTTCATTTGCAGTGTCGGCCTCTTCGCGGGCATGCCCGCTCCCACAGGAGTTTCATCGCTTTCAAATCCTTTGCGGCACCTGTGGGAGCGGGCGTGCCCGCGAAGAAGGCAGCACCGCAAAACCTGCTGGAACCCATCGTCTGCAAAATCTGGCATAACACTTGCTCAAGCCAAGCCATCCACCTTTGAACCCCCGATGGACGACGGATTATTGGCATGGCGAAGAGCGAAGCAGTCAAAGACCCCGCCACTAAAGGCAAACTCAAACTGATCCTGCTGGCCGTCGTAGGCCTGTTGCTGGCGATCGGCCTTTCGGTGGGCGCTACCTGGTTCATCATGCACAAGAGCGATTCGGCCCCGGCCGCCGAGCCTGTGGCCGGCAACGTCAAGCCAGCAGCGATCTACGAGGCGCTGACCCCGGCATTTGTGGTGAATTTCAACCAGAACGGCCGCCAGCGCTACATGCAGCTGAGCATCACCATGCAGGCGCGCAACCAGGCCGACCTGGATGCCCTGAAGGTGCATATGCCGGTGATCCGCAACAACCTGGTGATGATGTTCTCCGGGCAGGGTTTCGACACCTTGGCCAGCAGCCCGGTCGGGCAGGAGATGTTGCGCCAGAAGGCGACCGCAGTGGTTCAGGAAGTGGCGCAGAAGGAAGTCGGCAAGCCGGTCATCGACCAGTTGCTGTTCACCAATTTCGTATTGCAGTAGGAGTCCGCAATGGCCGTACAGGACCTGCTGTCCCAGGATGAAATCGATGCCCTGTTGCACGGCGTCGACGACGGGCTGGTGCAGACCGAAAGTGCATCCGAGCCTGGCAGTATCAAAAGCTACGACCTGACCAGTCAGGACCGTATCGTACGGGGTCGCATGCCGACCCTGGAAATGATCAACGAGCGCTTCGCCCGTTACACCCGCATCAGCATGTTCAACTTGCTGCGCCGTTCCGCCGACGTGGCCGTGGGTGGCGTACAGGTGATGAAGTTCGGCGAATACGTGCACTCGCTGTACGTGCCGACCAGCCTCAACCTGGTCAAGATCAAGCCGCTGCGCGGCACCTCGCTGTTCATCCTCGATGCCAAGCTGGTGTTCAAGCTGGTGGACAACTTCTTCGGTGGCGATGGCCGCCACGCCAAGATCGAAGGCCGCGAGTTCACCCCTACCGAGCTGCGCGTGGTGCGCATGGTGCTGGACCAGTGTTTCGTCGACCTCAAGGAAGCCTGGCAGGCAATCATGCCGGTCACCTTCGAGTACATGAACTCCGAGGTCAACCCGGCCATGGCCAACATCGTCGGCCCCAGCGAAGCAGTGGTGGTGTCCACCTTCCACATCGAACTGGACGGTGGCGGCGGCGACCTGCACGTGACCATGCCGTACTCGATGATCGAGCCGGTGCGGGAAATGCTCGATGCCGGGTTCCAGTCCGACCTGGACGACCAGGATGAGCGCTGGGTCAAGGCCCTGCGCGAGGACGTGCTGGATGTGGCCGTGCCGCTGACCGCCACGGTCGCCCGCCGCCAGCTGAAGCTGCGCGACATCCTGCACATGCAGCCCGGTGACGTGATCCCGGTGGAGCTGCCCGAGCACCTGGTGCTGCGCGCCAACGGTGTGCCGTCGTTCAAGGCGCGGCTGGGTTCGCACAAGGGCAACCTGGCCCTGCAGATCATCGACCCGATCGAACGCCGCTGACGGCGTGCCGGTCGCTCATAACGAATTGAATGCCTGTCGAGGAAACCATGGCTAACGAAAACGAGATCACCTCCGCAGAGGACCAGGCGCTGGCCGATGAGTGGGCTGCAGCCCTTGAGGAAACCGGCTCGGCCGGGCAGGCCGACATCGATGCGCTGCTGGGCGGTGACACCGGCAACGGCGGCGCTGGCCGCATGCCGATGGAAGAATTCGCCAGCTCGCCGAAGCCGAACGAAAACGTCAGCCTCGAAGGCCCGAACCTGGACGTGATCCTGGACATCCCGGTGAACATCTCCATGGAAGTGGGCAGCACCGAGATAAACATTCGCAACCTGCTGCAACTCAACCAGGGCTCGGTGATCGAGCTGGACCGCCTGGCTGGCGAGCCGCTCGATGTGCTGGTCAATGGCACGCTGATCGCCCATGGCGAAGTGGTGGTGGTCAACGAGAAGTTCGGCATTCGCCTGACCGACGTGATCAGCCCCAGCGAACGTATCAAGAAGCTGCGCTGAGTGAAGGGCACGATGCGCGCCATTGCGGCGTTCGCTGCACTGCTGGCCAGCCAGGTGTGCCTGGCCGCGGCCACGCCAACGGCGACCCCGGCGACGGCGCCTGGCAGCCTTGGCGGCCAGTTGGCGCAGATGGTCTTCGGCCTGCTGCTGGTGGTGGGCCTGATTTTCTTCCTGGCGTGGGTGCTGCGGCGTATGCAAAGCACGGCGGTGAAGGGCGGGCAGGTGATCGAGATCGTCGGCAGCCGGGCCATCGGCCCACGTGACCGCCTGCTGCTGGTGCAGGTGGGCAAGGAGCAGATCCTGATTGGCCACACCCCCGGCAGCATCGAGGCCTTGCATGTGCTGGCCGAACCTGTGGAAGTGCCGGCTGGCGCACGTCAGGCAACGCCGGAATTTGCCCAGCGGCTGATGGAGCTGATGGGCAAGGACCCTAAGGACAAGTTGTGATGAGCGGCCCGCTGCGTACGTTGTTGAACTCTTTATTGGGTGTGGCGCTGCTGCTGGCTGCGCCGCTCGCCCTGGCCGCCGACCCGTTGTCGATCCCGGCCATTACCCTGTCCAACGGGGCGGACGGGCAGCAGGAGTATTCGGTCAGCCTGCAGATTCTGCTGATCATGACGGCGCTCAGCTTCATCCCGGCGTTCGTCATCCTGATGACCAGCTTTACCCGCATCATCATCGTGTTCTCGATCCTGCGCCAGGCCCTGGGCCTGCAGCAGACGCCGTCGAACCAGATTCTGACCGGCATGGCGCTGTTCCTGACCATGTTCATCATGGCACCGGTGTTCGACCGGGTGAACTCGGACGCCCTGCAGCCGTACCTCAAGGAGCAGATGACCGCCCAGCAGGCCATCGACAAGGCCCAGGTGCCGCTCAAGGACTTCATGCTGGCGCAAACCCGGCAAAGCGACCTCGACCTGTTCATGCGCCTGTCCAAGCGCACCGACATTGCCGGCCCCGACCAGGTGCCGCTGACAATCCTGGTGCCGGCATTCGTCACCTCCGAGCTGAAAACCGCGTTCCAGATCGGTTTCATGATCTTCATCCCGTTCCTGATCATCGACATGGTGGTGGCGAGTGTGCTGATGGCCATGGGTATGATGATGCTGTCGCCGCTGATCATCTCGCTGCCGTTCAAGATCATGCTGTTCGTGCTGGTGGATGGCTGGGCGCTGATCATGGGTACCTTGGCCAGCAGTTTCGGCGGCGTCTGACGCCGTCAAGGAGAGCCGCCGATGACACCTGAAGTAGCTGTCGACCTGTTCCGTGATGCCCTGTGGCTGACCACCCTGATGGTCGCTGTGCTGGTGGTACCGAGCCTGTTGGTGGGGCTGGTGGTTGCGATGTTCCAGGCTGCCACCCAGATCAACGAACAGACCCTGAGCTTTTTGCCGCGTCTGCTGGTGATGCTGATCACGCTGATCGTCGCCGGGCCATGGCTGGTGCAGAAGTTCATGGAGTACATCACCACCCTCTACACCAACATCCCGCAGCTGATCGGTTGACGCGGATATGCTGGAGCTGACCGACGCGCAGATCGGCACTTGGGTTGCCACCTTCATCCTGCCGTTGTTCAGGGTGACTGCGGTGCTGATGACCATGCCGATCCTCGGCACGCGCATGCTGCCGGCGCGGGTGCGCCTGTACGTGGCGGTGGCCATTACCGTGGTGATCGTGCCGGCGCTGCCGCCGTTGCCTGAATTCGACCCGCTGAGCCTGCGCGGCCTGTTGCTGTGCGCCGAACAGATCATCGTCGGTGCGCTGTTCGGCCTGGCCTTGCAGTTGTTGTTCCAGGCTTTCGTGATCGCCGGCCAGGTCGTCGCGGTGCAGATGGGCATGGCCTTCGCCTCGATGGTGGATCCCGCCAACGGCGTTAACGTCACGGTCATCAGCCAGTTCATGACCATGCTGGTGAGCGTGCTGTTCCTGTTGATGAACGGCCACCTGGTGGTGTTCGAGGTGCTGACCGAAAGCTTTACCACCTTGCCGGTGGGCAATGCGCTGATGGTCAACCAGTTCTGGGAGCTGGCGGGGCGGCTGGGTTGGGTATTTTCTGCCGGCCTGTTGCTGATCCTGCCGGTGATCGCTGCGTTGCTGGTGGTGAACATTGCCTTCGGCGTGATGACCCGCGCCGCGCCGCAGTTGAATATCTTCTCGATTGGCTTTCCGCTGACCCTGGTCATGGGTATGTTCATTTTCTGGGTCGGCCTGGCCGATGTGCTGTCCCACTACCAGGCATTGGCCAGCGAAGCGCTGCAATGGCTGCGTGAACTGGCGAGGGCGCGCTGAGCATGGCAGAAAGCGAGAGCGGCCAGGACAAGACAGAAGACCCCACCGACAAGCGCAAGCGCGATGCCCGCGAGAAAGGCGAGATCGCCCGCTCCAAGGAGCTGAATACGGTGGCGGTGACGCTGGCTGGCGCGGGTGGCCTGCTGGCATTCGGCGGTCATATGGCCGAGACGTTGCTGAGCATCATGCGCATGAACTTCAGCCTGACCCGCGACATCATTGTCGACGAGCGGGCCATGGGCGCCTTTCTGCTGGCCTCGGGCAAGATGGCGATATGGGCGGTGCAGCCGGTTCTGATCCTGCTGTTCGTGATTTCCTTCGTGGCACCTATTGCCCTCAGCGGCTTCCTGTTCTCTGGCAGCCTGCTGCAGCCAAAATTCAGCCGCATGAACCCGTTATCGGGGATCAAGCGCATGTTCTCGATGAATAGCCTGACTGAGCTGCTCAAGGCGCTGGCCAAGTTCTTCGTGATCTTGGTAGTCGCGGTGGTGGTGCTGTCCAACGACCGCCAGGCTTTGCTGGCGATTGCCAATGAGCCGCTGGAGCAGGCGATCATCCATAGCCTGCAGGTGGTGGGTTGGAGTGCCTTGTGGATGTCGGCCGGGCTGTTGCTGATTGCCGCGGCCGACGTGCCGTTCCAGCTGTACCAGACGCACAAGAAAATGAAGATGACCAAGCAGGAAGTGCGCGACGAGTACAAGGACAGCGAGGGCAAGCCCGAGGTCAAGCAACGCATTCGCCAGCTGCAGCGCGAGATGTCGCAGCGGCGCATGATGGCGGCGGTGCCGCAGGCCGATGTGATCATCACCAACCCGACGCACTATGCGGTGGCCCTGCAGTACGACCCGGAGAAGGGCGGGGCAGCACCATTGCTGCTGGCCAAGGGCACCGACTTCATGGCCTTGAAGATTCGGGAGATTGGCGTGGAGCACAAGATCCAGATCCTCGAATCGCCGGCGCTGGCGCGGGCGATCTACTACTCCACCGAGCCAGAGCAGGAGATCCCCGCCGGCTTGTACCTGGCCGTGGCGCAGGTGCTGGCCTATGTGTTCCAGATCCGCCAGTACCGCGCTGGCAGGGGCAAGCGGCCAGAGCCGTTGAAAGAAGACCTGCCGATCCCGCCGGACCTGCGTCGCGACAGTTGACCTCTTGTTATCCTTGAAGGCGGCGCGGTGCCTGTAGGAGCAGCCTTGCGCTGCGAAGAGGCCGGTAAGGCTGAAGTTGATCTTCTCTTGCAATGGCCTCTTCGCAGCACAAGGCTGCTCCTGCAAAAACAGCATCCTCTCCCGAGCAAAGTTGGAAGGCTTCTTGCAGAGCCACGCCCAGGCGCCCCCTGGGCGTCAAAGTTTTGCATCAAGAGGACTCGCGGTGGATCGCACTCAGTTAATCAGCAACGCCCGCAACAACCTGGCCGGTCTCGGCCGGGGCAACCTGGGCGTGCCGCTGCTGCTGCTGGTGATGTTGGCAATGATGATGTTGCCGATACCACCGTTCCTGCTCGACGTGTTCTTCACCTTCAACATCGCCCTGTCGATCGTGGTGCTGCTGGTGTGCGTGTACGCCTTGCGCCCGCTGGACTTCGCCGCATTTCCCACCATCCTGCTGGTGGCCACGCTGCTGCGCCTGGCCCTGAACGTGGCGTCCACCCGCGTGGTCATGCTGCATGGCCAGGAGGGCCACGGCGCTGCCGGTAAGGTGATCCAGGCCTTCGGCGAGGTGGTGATCGGCGGCAACTACGTGGTCGGTGCGGTGGTGTTCGCCATCCTCATGATCATCAACTTCGTGGTAGTGACCAAGGGCGCCGGGCGTATCTCCGAAGTGAGCGCGCGCTTCACCCTCGACGCTATGCCCGGCAAGCAGATGGCCATCGATGCCGACCTCAACGCCGGCTTGATCGACCAGGCCCAGGCCAAGCACCGCCGTGCCGAAGTGGCGCAAGAGGCGGAGTTCTACGGCTCGATGGACGGTGCCAGCAAGTTCGTCCGCGGTGATGCCATCGCCGGCCTGCTGATCCTGTTCATCAACCTGATCGGCGGCATGCTGATCGGCATGTTGCAGCACGGCATGAGCTTTGGCGATGCCGGCAAGGTATACGCCCTGCTGACCATCGGTGACGGTTTGGTGGCGCAATTGCCATCACTGCTGCTGTCCACCGCCGCCGCGATCATGGTCACCCGCGCCTCGGGCTCCGAGGACATGGGCAAGCTGATCAACCGGCAAATGTTCGATTCGCCCAAGGCCCTGGCGGTGTCCGGCGGGCTGATGATCGTCATGGGGCTGGTGCCGGGCATGCCGCATGTGGCCTTCCTCAGCCTTGGCCTGCTGGCCTGCGGCGGCGCCTACCTGGTGTGGAAGAAGCAGAACAAGGTGAAGCTGGAGGCGCTACAAGAGGCGCAGCGCCAGCAAGACCTGTTGCCCTCGCCGCAGCGCGCGCTTGATACCAAGGAGCTGGGCTGGGACGACGTGACGCCCATCGACATGATCGGCCTGGAAGTCGGTTACCGGCTGATCCCGCTGGTCGACCGCAACCAGGGCGGCCAGTTGCTGGCGCGGATCAAGGGTGTGCGCAAGAAGCTGTCCCAGGACCTGGGTTTCCTCATGCCCACCGTGCACATTCGTGACAACCTCGACCTGCAGCCCAGCGCCTATCGCCTGACACTGATGGGGGTGATCCTGGCCGAAGCGGAGATTTACCCGGACCGGGAGCTGGCGATCAACCCCGGGCAAGTGTTCGGCACCCTGAACGGCATTGCAGCTCGTGACCCGGCGTTTGGCCTGGAGGCGGTGTGGATCGACGTCGGCCAGCGTTCCCAGGCGCAGTCGCTGGGCTACACCGTGGTCGACGCAAGCACCGTGGTGGCCACCCACCTCAACCAGATCCTGCAGAAGCACTGCCATGAGCTGATTGGCCACGAAGAGGTTCAGCAACTGCTGCAGGTGCTGTCCAAGGCATCGCCTAAACTTGCAGAAGAGCTGGTGCCGGGTGTCATTTCCTTGTCGGGCCTGCTCAAGGTGCTGCAAGCGCTGTTGTCGGAACAGGTGCCGGTGCGCGATATTCGCAGTATTGCCGAAGCCATCGCCAACAACGCCGGCAAGAGTCAAGATACCGCCGCGCTAGTGGCGGTGGTGCGCGTCGGATTGTGTCGCGCCATCGTGCAAAGCATTGTCGGCGTTGAGTCGGAGCTGCCAGTGATTACCCTGGAGCCAAGGTTGGAACAGATTTTGCTCAATAGTCTGCAAAGGGCCGGGCAGGGTCAGGAAGATGGTGTTCTTCTGGAGCCGAGCATGGCCGAGAAGCTGCAACGTTCGCTGATCGAAGCGGCCCAGCGCCAGGAAATGCAGGGCCAGCCGGCCATCCTGCTGGTCGCCGGCCCGATCCGCGCCATGCTGTCGCGTTTCGGTCGCCTGGCTGTACCGAATTTGCATGTGCTGGCGTATCAGGAAATACCGGACAACAAGCAAGTCACCATCGTTGCCACCGTGGGCCCTAACGGCTGAGGTAGTGGATAATGCAAGTTAAGCGATTTTTCGCCGCCGATATGCGTCAGGCCATGAAACTGGTCCGTGACGAGCTGGGCGCCGATGCCGCGATCATTGGCAACCGCCGCATTGCCGGTGGTGTCGAACTGACGGCCGCGCTGGACTACAAGCTGTCCGCCCTGGCTCCGCGCGTGCCCAACGCCGAGCTGGAAGAAGAGCTGCGCAAGACCCATACGCGCATCGCCACTGCCCAGGCCGAGCTGGACCACCGCCAGGACAGCAGCGACAACAACCGCCAATTGTTTGCCGGGCAGTCGCTGACCGCCGCCGAGCCGTTGATCGAGCCGCATGTCGATGCCCCTGAGGCTGCCGCTGCGCCTGCTGCGGCGCCGGTCGATCCGCGCTTGTTCGATGCCATGCGCTCCGAGCTGTCGGGCCTGCGCGAGCTGCTGGAAGTGCAACTCGGTTCGCTGGCCTGGAGCCAGCTGCAGGGCAGCAAGCCACAGCAGGCCAACCTCTGGCGCCGGCTGCAGCGCATCGGCCTGTCCGGGCCTATCGCCCGTGAGTTGCTCGACCTCACCGCCGAGATCGAAGAGCCTCGCCAGGCCTGGCGCATGCTGCTGGCGCACCTGGCGCGGATGATCGAAATCCCCGAAATCGAACCGATCGAAGAGGGTGGGGTAATTGCCATGGTCGGCCCGGCCGGCATGGGCAAGACCACCACCCTGGCCAAGCTGGCTGCCCGCTACGTGCTCAAGTATGGCGCGCAGAACCTGGCGCTGGTGAGCATGGACAGTTTTCGTATCGGCGCCCAGGAGCAGCTCAAGACCCTGGGCCGCATCCTCAACGTGCCAGTGACCTACGTCGACCCGGGCCAGTCGCTGGCTGCGGCACTGGAACCACTGCTGCGCAAACGCGTCGTGCTGATCGATACCGCCGGCCTGCAGGCCAGCGACCCGGCACTGCGCATGCAGCTGGAAACCCTGGCCGGGCGTGGCATTGCCGCGAAGAATTACCTGGTGCTGGCTACCACCAGCCAGAAGCAAGTACTGACCGCCGCCTACCACAGCTACAAGCGCTGTGGCCTGGCCGGTTGCATCCTGACCAAACTGGATGAAACGGCAAGCCTTGGCGATGTGCTGAGCCTTGCCATCAGTCATGAACTGCCCGTGGCCTACCTCACCGATGGCCCGCGCATTCCTGACGACCTGCACCTGCCGCGTGGCCACCAATTGGTGTCCCGTGCGGTCAATGTGCAGCAGCAGGACGAGCCCAGCGAGGAGGCCATGGCCGACATGTTCGCTGATCTCTATCACAACCCCCGGCGAGCGGGTTGACCATGAAGCGTGTGCAAAGTAGCTATGCCAAGGGGTACGCAGAATTGCCCCACGTGTGGCCTGAGTCCCAGCGAGACAAGGTAAAGAACAGACATGGGTAGCATGCATCCCGTACAGGTGATCGCCGTGACCGGTGGCAAAGGTGGCGTCGGCAAGACTAACGTTTCAGTGAACTTGTCCCTGGCGCTGGCCGAGCTTGGCCGCAGGGTCATGCTGCTGGACGCCGACCTGGGCCTGGCCAACGTCGACGTGTTGCTGGGCCTTACCCCCAAACGTACCCTGGCCGATGTAATCGAGGGGCGCTGCGAGCTGCGTGACGTGATGCTGCAGGGCCCTGGCGGTGTGCGCATCGTACCGGCGGCATCGGGCACCCAGAGCATGGTGCACCTGGCCCCGGCCCAGCATGCCGGGCTGATCCAGGCGTTCAGCGAAATCGGCGACAACCTCGACGTGCTGGTGATCGACACTGCGGCGGGGATTGGCGAGTCAGTGGTCAGCTTCGTTCGCGCCGCCCAGGAAGTGCTGCTGGTGGTCTGTGACGAGCCCACCTCGATCACCGATGCCTACGCCCTGATCAAACTGCTCAACCGCGACTACGGGATGAATCGTTTCCGTGTGCTGGCCAACATGGCGCAGAGCCCGCAGGAAGGGCGCAACCTGTTCGCCAAGCTGACCAAGGTCACCGACCGCTTCCTCGACGTTGCCCTGCAGTACGTGGGCGCCGTGCCGTACGACGAGTGTGTGCGCAAGGCAGTGCAGAAGCAGCGCGCCGTCTACGAAGCCTTCCCTCGCTCCAAGTGCGCGCTGGCTTTCAAGGCGATCGCCCAGAAGGTCGACAGCTGGCCGCTGCCGGCCAATCCGCGCGGCCATCTGGAGTTCTTTGTCGAGCGTCTGGTGCAACCCACCAGCGCGGGACCCGTGCTATGAACGCCAGCGGCTTCAAGATGTACAGCCGGGCGGCGAAAGACGCCCAGTACGAGCTGATCGAACGCTACGCCCCGCTGGTCAAGCGCATTGCCTACCACCTGTTGGCGCGGTTACCGGCCAACGTGCAGGTCGAGGACCTGATCCAGGCCGGCATGATCGGCCTGCTTGAAGTGGCCAACAAATATGACGCCAGCAAAGGCGCCAGCTTTGAAACCTATGCCGGCATCCGCATCCGCGGGGCCATGCTGGACGAGGTGCGCAAGGGCGACTGGGCACCGCGTTCGGTGCACCGCAACACCCGCATGGTCAGTGACGCGATGCGTGCTGTTGAAGCCAGAACAGGCCGGGACGCTAAAGATCATGAAGTTGCTGCCGAACTCCAATTGAGTCTCGATGATTACTACGGGATCTTGAACGATACCTTGGGCAGCCGCCTGTTCAGCTTTGACGACCTGTTGCAGGACGGCGAGCACGAAGGGCTGCATGAGGATGGCGCCAGTGGCCATGTCGAACCTGCGCGTGGCCTGGAGGACGAACGCTTCCAGGCTGCCCTGACCGAGGCCATTGCCAACCTGCCGGAGCGTGAGCGCCTGGTGCTGGCGCTGTACTACGACGAAGAGCTGAACCTCAAGGAAATCGGCGAGGTGCTTGGGGTCAGCGAGTCGCGGGTCAGCCAGTTGCACAGCCAGTGTGCCGCGCGCCTGCGTAGCCGCCTGGGGGAATGGCGGGCGCGTTGAGCCCGGTGTCGTTGCAGTCGTTTTCCACGTGCGTTATCCACGTTGTACCGAATTGAATGAGTGCGTGCCCGGTAGACCGGGCGCGTTTGAGACTGCTTGGAGGTCTAATTGGACAAGAACATGAAAATCCTCATCGTTGACGACTTTTCGACGATGCGGCGGATCATCAAGAACCTGTTGCGTGACCTGGGCTTCACCAACACCGACGAAGCCGACGATGGCATCACGGCGCTGCCGATGCTGCAAAGGGGCGCCTACGACTTCCTGGTGACCGACTGGAACATGCCCGGCATGTCCGGCATCGACCTGCTGCGCAAAGTGCGTGCCGACGATCAGCTGAAGACCTTGCCAGTATTGATGGTCACCGCTGAAGCCAAGCGCGACCAGATCATCGAAGCGGCCCAGGCCGGCGTCAATGGCTATGTGGTCAAGCCGTTCACCGCTCAGGTGCTCAAAGAAAAGATCGAGAAGATCTTCGAACGCGTCAACGGCTGAGTCACGTCAGGGGGCGCGCCATGGATTCATCACAAACGTCTTTGGGGGAGTTCGAATCGACCCTGAAGAAACATGCCCAGGAGTTGGTCGAAAGCCTGGAACGGGGCCGTTTTGGCGAGGCGGTACAGCTGATTCACGAGCTGAACCAGACCCGCGATCGCGGCCTGTACCAGGAAGTGGGCAAGCTGACTCGCGAGTTGCACAGCGCTATCGTCAGCTTCCAGATCGACCCGACCATCCCGCAGGCCGAGGAGGTGTCGCAGATTACCGACGCTACCGAGCGCCTGTCGTACGTGGTCAAGCTGACCGAGGGCGCGGCCAACCGCACCATGGACCTGGTCGAGGCAAGCACCCCGGTGCTCAACGACCTGGCCAGCGAAGCCAAGGCCCTGAGCACCGACTGGCAGCGCTTCATGCGCCGCGAAGTGGCTGCGCCGGAGTTCCGTGACCTGGTCAAGCGCGTCGACAGTTTCCTGACGCACAGCGCTGAAGGTAACCGCAAGGTTGCCGGGCATCTCAATGACATTCTGCTGGCTCAGGACTATCAGGACCTGACCGGCCAGGTGATCAAGCGCGTCACCAGCCTGGTGACCGAGGTGGAAAGCAACCTGCTCAAACTGGTGCTGATGGCCAGCCAGGTCGACCGCTTTGCCGGTATCCAGCATGACCACGATCAACTGCGCGCAGAAAAAGATGCAGAAAAACATCCGACTCGGGGTGAAGGTCCGCAGATTCATGCCGATAAGCGTGAAGACGTTGTGTCCGGTCAGGACGATGTCGACGATTTGCTGTCCAGCCTGGGTTTTTAAGGAGCACGTTTGATGAGCTTCGGCGCCGATGAAGAAATCCTCCAGGATTTCCTGGTAGAAGCCGGCGAAATTCTTGAGCAACTGTCCGAGCAACTGGTCGAGCTGGAAAGCCGACCTGACGATGCCGACCTGCTCAATGCGATCTTTCGCGGTTTCCACACTGTAAAAGGGGGCGCCGGCTTCCTCCAGCTGAACGAGCTGGTGGAGTGCTGCCATATCGCCGAGAACGTGTTCGACATCCTGCGCAAAGGTGAGCGCCGGGTCGATGCGGAACTGATGGACGTGGTGCTTGAAGCACTGGATACGGTCAACAGCATGTTTGGCCAGGTGCGCGAGCGCGCCGACGTAACCCCGGCCACCCCCGAGTTGCTGGCGGCCTTGGCGCGCCTGGCCGAACCCGGTGGTGCCGAGGCCGCTGAAGCGCCAGCGGCACCGGTAGCCGAGGCGCCGGTTGCGGCCTTGGCCCCTGCCGATGATCAGGACATCACCGACAGCGAGTTTGAACAGCTGCTCGATTCGCTCGATGCGGTCAAGGCGCAAGCTGCGGTCGATGAGCAGATGCAGGGCGAGGCTGTCAGTGGTTCAGGTGACGAAATCACCGACGCCGAGTTCGAGTCGCTGCTCGACCAGTTGCACGGCAAAGGCCAGTTCAGTGTCGAAGCTGCGGTACAGCCGGTTGCCGCGCCCGCAGAAGCGGTAAGCGACGAAATTACCGACGAGGAATTCGAATCGCTGCTCGACCAGTTGCATGGCAAGGGCACGTTCCAGGCTGATGCCTTGCCTGCCGTCAAAGCACCGGCGCCGGTCGCGGTCGACAACAGCGCCGCTGGCGACGAAATCAGCGAGCACGAGTTCGAGGCCCTGCTGGACCAGTTGCACGGCAAGGGCAAGTTTGGTGGTGACGTTGCTGCGGTCGAGGCCCCGGTTGTGGCCAAGGCGCAAGCGCCTGCCCAGGCCTTGGCCGACAGCCAGCCGGCGGCCAAGCCAGCCGCTGCTGCGCCGGCGCCTGCGGCCGCCAGCAAGCCTGCGCCGGCCCCCCGTGCGCCTGCGCCGGCTGCCGAGAAGCATGCCGTCAGCGAAGCGGAAACCACCGTTCGCGTCGACACCGCGCGCCTGGACGAGATCATGAACATGGTCGGCGAACTGGTGCTGGTGCGTAACCGCCTGGTGCGCCTGGGCCTGAACAGCGGCGACGAGGCCATGTCCAAGGCCGTGTCCAACCTCGACGTGGTCACTGCCGACCTGCAGACTGCGGTGATGAAAACCCGCATGCAGCCGATCAAGAAAGTGTTCGGCCGCTTCCCGCGGCTCGTACGCGACCTTGCCCGCCAGCTGAAAAAAGAGATCAACCTGGAGCTGGTCGGCGAAGAAACCGACCTGGACAAGAACCTGGTCGAGGCCCTGGCCGACCCGTTGGTGCACCTGGTGCGCAACGCCGTCGACCATGGTGTCGAGATGCCCGACGAGCGTGAAGCTTCGGGCAAGGCCCGCACCGGACGCGTGGTGCTGTCGGCCGAACAGGAAGGTGACCACATCCTGTTGTCGATCTCTGACGACGGCAAGGGCATGGACCCGAACATCCTGCGTGCCAAGGCCGTGGAAAAAGGCCTGATGGACAAGGATGCCGCTGATCGCCTGAGCGAATCTGACTGCTACAACCTGATCTTCGCCCCGGGCTTCTCGACCAAGACCGAAATTTCCGATGTGTCTGGCCGTGGCGTGGGCATGGACGTGGTGAAAACCAAGATTTCCCAGCTCAACGGCTCGATCAACATCTACTCGGCCAAAGGCCAGGGCTCGAAGATCGTCATCAAGGTGCCGCTGACCCTGGCGATCATGCCCACCCTGATGGTGATGCTGGGCAACCAGGCATTCGCCTTCCCGCTGGTCAACGTCAACGAGATCTTCCACCTCGACCTGTCGCGCACCAACGTGGTCGACGGCCAGGAAGTGGTGATCGTGCGCGACAAGGCCTTGCCGCTGTTCTACCTCAAGCGCTGGCTGGTGGCATCGGCCAAGCATGAGGAACAACACGAAGGCCATGTGGTGATCCTGTCCGTGGGCACCCAGCGCATCGGCTTCGTGGTCGACCAACTGGTGGGCCAGGAAGAGGTGGTGATCAAGCCATTGGGCAAAATGCTGCAGGGGACCCCGGGCATGTCGGGTGCGACCATTACCGGTGACGGTCGGATCGCGCTGATTCTCGATGTTCCGAGCATGCTCAAGCGTTACGCCGCACGGCGTATTTGATTTTGGTGGGGCCCAGGCGGTAACGCCCGCCCCACCTAACGGAGTGTTTATGGCAGTCAAGGTCCTGGTGGTGGACGATTCGGGTTTCTTCCGCCGCCGCGTCTCGGAAATTCTTTCCGCCGATCCAAGCATCCAGGTGGTCGGCACGGCCACCAACGGTAAAGAGGCGATTGATCAAGCCATTGCGTTGAAGCCTGATGTCATCACCATGGACTACGAGATGCCCATGATGGACGGCATCACGGCGGTGCGGCACATCATGCAGCGCTGCCCGACTCCGGTGTTGATGTTCTCCTCGCTGACCCATGAAGGCGCCCGAGTGACCCTCGACGCCCTGGACGCAGGGGCGGTGGACTTCCTGCCGAAGAATTTCGAAGACATCTCGCGCAACCCCGAGAAGGTCAAGCAACTGTTGTGCGAGAAAGTCCACAGCATTTCCCGCAGCAACCGTCGCAGCCTATTCAGCGCCCCCGCGCCGGCCCCGACACCTGTTGCCGCACCGGCTCCCACGAGTGCCTCGACGTTCGGGCGCCCCGCGCCTGCACCGGTTGCCCGCCCCGCAGCGGCACCTGTGCGTGCGTCTGCGCCAGCGGCAACGGCACAGTCCCCGGCGCCCAAGCGCAAGGCCTACAAACTGGTCGCCATCGGCACCTCCACCGGTGGTCCGGTGGCGTTGCAGCGCGTGCTGACCCAATTGCCGGCCAACTTTCCGGCGCCGATCGTGTTGATCCAGCACATGCCGGCCGCGTTCACCAAGGCGTTTGCCGAGCGCCTGGACAAACTGTGCCGCATCAGCGTCAAGGAAGCCGAGGATGGCGACATCCTGCGTCCCGGCCTGGCGCTGCTGGCCCCGGGCGGCAAGCAGATGATGGTCGACGGCCGGGGTGCGATCAAAATCCTGCCGGGTGACGAACGCCTCAACTACAAACCCTGCGTGGACATCACCTTTGGTTCGGCCGCTAAGTCTTACGGCGACAAAGTTCTGGCGGTGGTCCTGACCGGCATGGGCGCCGACGGCCGCGAAGGCGCGCGTCTGCTCAAGCAGGGCGGTAGCGCGATCTGGGCCCAGGACGAAGCCAGCTGCGTGATCTATGGCATGCCCATGGCCATCGTCAAAGCTAACCTGGCCGACGCCGTCTACAGCCTGGATGACATCGGCAAGCATCTGGTGGAGGCCTGCCTCTGATGGATGTCTTGAGTCTGATTGGCATCACCATGGCATTTGTCGCCATCATCGGCGGCAACTACCTGGAGGGCGGCCACCTGGGCGCCCTGGCCAACGGCCCAGCGGCGCTGATTGTGATCGGCGGCACGGTGGGCGCTGCGTTGCTGCAGTCGCCGTTGAGTTCGTTCAAGCGCGCCATGCAGATCCTGATCTGGATTATTTTCCCGCCCCGTGTGGACTTGGCCGGTGGCATTGATCGCGTGGTCAACTGGAGCCTCACCGCACGCAAGGAAGGCCTGCTGGGCCTGGAAGGCGTGGCCGATGCCGAGCCTGACAGCTACGCGCGCAAAGGCTTGCAATTGCTGGTGGACGGCGCCGAGCCGGAAGCGATCCGCAGCATCCTTGAGGTGGACTTCTACACCCAGGAAAGCCGCGATATCAACGCCGCCAAAGTCTTTGAAAGCATGGGTGGCTACGCGCCGACCATCGGCATCATCGGTGCGGTGATGGGCTTGATCCATGTGATGGGCAACCTGGCCGATCCGTCGCAATTGGGCAGCGGCATTGCCGTGGCCTTCGTCGCCACCATCTACGGCGTGGCGAGTGCCAACCTGGTGTTGCTGCCGGTAGCCAGCAAGCTCAAATCGATTGCCATGCGCCAATCGCGTTACCGCGAAATGCTGCTCGAAGGCCTGCTGTCGATTGCCGAGGGCGAGAACCCGCGCTCCATCGAATTGAAGCTCCAGGGCTTCATGGATTGATGGGAGGTATGGGTTGTGAGCCGTCGCCGTCGCGAGCCTGAAGAACACGTCAACCATGAACGCTGGCTGGTGTCCTACGCGGACTTCATCACCCTGCTGTTCGCGTTTTTCGTGGTGATGTACTCCATCTCGTCGATCAACGAAGGCAAGTACAAAGTGATTTCCCAAGCGCTGATCGGGGTGTTCAACGACGCCGACCGCTCGCTCAAGCCGATTCCCATCGGCGAAGAGCGGCCCCGCACCGTGACCCCGGCCAAGCCGCTGGTCAATGACAGCGATGAAACCGCCGCTGGCGTGGGCGGCACCAGCGACCCGTTGAAAAGCATCGCCGATGACATCAGCGCCGCATTTGGCGACCTGATCAGTTCCAATCAGATGACCGTGCGCGGCAATGAGCTGTGGGTCGAGATCGAGCTCAATTCCAGCCTGCTGTTCGCCAGCGCCGATGCGATGCCCAGCGACCAGGCGTTCACCATCATCGACAAAGTGGCGGCGATTCTTAAGCCGTTCGAAAACCCGATCCACGTCGAAGGCTTTACCGACAATATTCCGATCAGCACCGCGCAGTACCCCACCAACTGGGAACTGTCCTCGGCCCGCGCGGCGAGCATCGTGCGCATGCTGGCGATGCAGGGTGTGAACCCCGGGCGCCTGGCGTCGGTGGGCTATGGCGAATTCCAGCCGGTGGCCAATAACGCCACGGTGGAAGGGCGCGCGCGCAACCGTCGGGTGGTGCTGGTGGTGTCGCGCAACCTGGATGTGCGCCGCAGCCTGACCGGCACCGGCACCGCCAATGCAACACCGGATGCGGCCTTGAGGCGTGCTGGCACACAAACTGCACCGCCAGCGGTTAAGCCGCCGGTGGGTCAGAGCGCCGTCAATTCTCCGTCACCGGCTCAATAACGTTATGCAATGTCTCGGTCGCGCCTGTGCCTGCCGGGAGGAATCATCCGAATGAGAGTCTGGGCAGTTGCCAATCAAAAAGGTGGAGTCGGCAAGACCACCACCTCCATCGCTCTGGCCGGCTTGCTGGCCGAGGCGGGCAAGCGTGTGGTCGTGGTGGACCTGGACCCCCACGGCTCGATGACCAGCTATTTCGGCTACGACCCGGATGCGCTGGAACACAGCTGCTTTGACCTGTTCCTGCACAAGGGCAACGTGCCTGGCGACCTGCCCGGGCAATTGCTGTTGCCCACCAGCAACGAGAGCATTTCCCTGCTGCCCTCCAGTACCGCGCTGGCCACCCTTGAGCGTCAGTCGCCGGGGCAGAGCGGCCTGGGCCTGGTGATCGCCAAGACCCTGGCGCAACTGTGGCAGGACTTTGACTACGCCATTATCGACAGCCCGCCGCTGCTGGGGGTGCTGATGGTCAACGCGTTGGCCGCCAGCCAGCAACTGGTGATCCCGGTGCAGACCGAGCACCTGGCTGTCAAAGGCCTTGAGCGCATGGTCAGCACCCTGGCGATGATCAATCGCTCGCGCAAACAGCCGCTGCCGTTCAGCATCGTGCCGACCCTGTTCGACCGTCGCACCCAAGCGTCGCTGGGCACCTTGCGTGTATTGCGCGATGCCTACCCGGACACCATCTGGCAAGGCTACATTCCGGTGGATACGCGCCTGCGTGACGCCAGCCGCGCAGGGCTCACGCCGTCGCAGTTCGATGGCAAGAGTCGCGGCGTGATGGCCTACCGTGCGTTGCTCAAACACTTGCTGTCCCAGCAACTCGTGGCGCAGGTGGCATGATGAACCGTCCTGTCGAACTCAAGACCAAGACCCGGCCGCAACTGGCGCTGGAATCCTACCTGGATGCCCTGTTGCAGGAAGCCACCGATGAGGTGCTGCCGGAACCGATTCTGGTGCTGGAGGCGGTTGTCGAGCCCAGCAGTACGCTGGATGAATTCCAACTGGCGGTGCTGGAAGAGCAGGCCCGAGACGCCCGGATCGTAGCGCCGATTGTTGCGCCGGTCGTACCCGTAGTGGCGCAGCCTGTGGCGGCGGAACCGTTGGTGGCGGCGCCCGTGGTGATCGAGCCGGTGGTGGACGTGCACCTGCCGCCGAGCATCACGCCGCCGCCGGTGAGCGGCGACGACCGGCCGGCATGGGCCGCTGAGCCTTTCGAATGCCTGCTGTTCGACGTCGCCGGGTTGACCCTGGCGGTGCCGCTGGTGTGCCTGGGTTCGATCTACTCTTTGGAAGGCCACGAGCTGACGCCGCTGTTCGGCCAGCCGGAGTGGTTCCTCGGCATCCTGCCCAGCCAGGCTGGCAACCTCAAGGTGCTGGACACCGCGCGCTGGGTGATGCCCGACCGCTACCGCGACGATTTTCGCGAGGGTCTGCAATACGTTATTTCCGTTCAAGGCTACGAGTGGGGGCTGGCGGTGCATCAGGTCAGCCGCTCGCTGCGCCTGGACCCGAACGAAATCAAATGGCGCAGTCACCGGGGCCAGCGGCCTTGGCTGGCCGGCACCGTGATCGAACACATGTGCGCGTTGCTCGACGTCGCCGAACTGGCCGAGTTGATCGCCAGCGGCGCCGTCAAGTCGATGCCCGGTAACAAACGCAGTTGATTGAACACGCTGGCCGCACGGGTGTGCGGTTGGCGAATGAAGCACACACGCCGTATCCAACGGCATTTGAAGGGGTCATGGGTATGAATATGTCAGCATCTGCACAAAAAGGCTCGGACGATCCGATTCTGCAATGGGTAACCTTCAAGCTGGACAACGAGACCTACGGTATCAACGTGATGCGTGTGCAGGAAGTGCTGCGCTACACCGAGATCGCCCCGGTCCCGGGTGCGCCGAGCTACGTGCTGGGTATCATCAACCTGCGCGGCAACGTGGTGACCGTGATCGACACGCGCCAGCGTTTCGGTCTGGATACCGCCGAAGTCACCGACAACACGCGTGTCGTCATCATTGAAGCGGACAAGCAAGTGGTCGGCATCCTGGTCGACAGCGTCGCCGAGGTGGTCTACCTGCGCCAGTCGGAAGTGGAAACCGCGCCGAACGTGGGCAACGAAGAGTCGGCCAAGTTTATCCAGGGTGTGTGCAACAAGAACAACGAACTGTTGATTCTGGTTGAGCTGGACAAAATGATGAGCGAAGAAGAATGGTCGGAACTGGAGAGCATTTGATTGTTCCTTGAGGTCGCGGTGATCGTCCTGGCCCTGTTGTGGGCCGGGACCCTGGGTTTTCTGCTGCGCTACATGGCCCGGCAGCGCGAATTGGCGTTGCAGCAGGCCGAGCGCGATGCCGTGCGTGACCGGCGCATCGTGGAGCTGGTCAAGCGCGTCGACCATTACCAGAAGAGTGCCGTGCGGGTCGGGGATGAGGTGCACGAACTACGCGCGATCCTCGCACCGATGCCGGACAAGCTGGAGCAGTTGGAACAGCGCGATCCGGCCAACCTGTCGTTTGCCCAAGCGGCCAAGCTGGTGGGGATGGGGGCGACGGTGGACGACCTGACCCAGTCGTGCGGCTTGACCCAGGCTGAGGCGCAGTTGATGAGTAAGTTGCATAAGAGCTGATTGCGCCTGTGGCAACTGGTGGGGGGCGTCGCACCTGCGATGCCTGGCACCTGGCCGGCCAATTAATTTTCAACCCCACTGACTTTTTTCTCCTCTGCCAAGGTCCACATCCTTCAAGCACCTTTGAATCAGGAGATTCCCTGCATGAGCACCCCCAAGGCACTGTTGATCCTCCACGGCAAGCAAGCCCTCAACGAGGACGTGCGCAGCGCCGTGCTGGCCCGGCGTGAGCAGGGTTGGGAGCTGGCCGTGCGGGTGACGTGGGAGGGCGGCGATGCGCAGCGTCTGGTCAGGGAAGCCCTGGACGGCGGTTATACCCACATCATTGCCGGCGGCGGCGACGGCACCTTGCGCGATGTGGCCGAGGCGATGGCCCAGGCCAAGGCCGATGCCAGCCTGGTGCTGATGCCCCTGGGCACCGCTAATGATTTCGCCAAGGCCGCTGGCGTACCGCTAGAGCCGGCCCAGGCCCTGGCGCTGCTGGATGTGGCGCCGCGGGCGATCGACCTCGGCCAGGTCGGCGGGCAGATTTTCCTCAACATGGCCACCGGCGGTTTCGGCAGCCAGGTCACCGCCAATACCTCCGAAGACCTGAAAAAAATCCTCGGGGGCGCGGCGTACTTGTTCACCGGCCTCACTCGCTTCAGCGAGTTGAAGGCGGCCTATGGCGAGCTGGAAGGCCCGGATTTCCATTGGAAGGGCGAGATGCTGGCGCTGGGCATCGGCAACGGTCGCCAGGCTGGCGGCGGGCATGTGCTGTGCCCAGAGGCGATGGCCGACGATGGGTTGCTTGATGTCAGTATTCTGCCGGCGCCCCAGGAAGTGGTCGGCACCTTGCGCGAACTGATGAGCAATGGCTGGGGCCTGGACACCATGTTCGTGCGTGCGCGGCTGCCCTGGGTGCAGATCAAACAGGCCGAAGGGCTGTACATCAACCTGGACGGTGAACCGCTCAAGGGCGACGACTTGCGTTTCGAAGCCTTGCCCAAGGCCTTGCGCGTGCATTTGCCGCTGGGTTCGCCCCTAGTCGTCCAGGCTGATGATTTGCTCGCGCACCGCGAATAGCACCAGCCCCGCCACGTCGAATATCTGCAAGCGCTTCATGATTTGCGAGCGGTGAGCTTCCACCGTTTTGATGCTCAGGCCCAGGCCGTGGGCGATCTCACGGGTGGACTTGCCGCGCACGATCAGGCGCAGGATTTCCAACTGCCGTGCCGTGAGGTTGTGGCCGTGGCCTGCCGGCGCGGTGGGCCCTTGGGTGCGCACCAGCGCTTGGTTGATCACGGTATGGGCGATCGCCGGGCTCAGGTAGCGCTCGTTATTGCACAGGGCTCGCAGGGCGTGTTCCAGCTCGTTGGCGGTGGTGTCCTTGAGCAGGTAGCCATGAGCGCCGGCCTCCAGCGCGCACATGATCAGTTGCGGGTCGGTGTGCATCGACAGGATCAGCACCTTGCAGCGCGGGTAGGCGGCCTTGAGTTGCTGCAAGGCGTCCAGGCCGCCGGTGTGCTTCATCGACAGGTCCAGCAGCACCATGTCCGGTTGCAACGCGTGGAACTGCTCAAGTAACTGTGCCCCATCGTTGGCTTCGCCGATCACGGTGTAGCCGGGAATATCTTGGATCAGGGCGCGCACGCCGGCCCTGATCAGTGCATGGTCATCCACTAGAAGTAATGTGCAGGTCACTCGAGAACCTTAGGGGAGTTGGCCCGTTCGAGGGCGCGCGGCGCCCAGGGAAAAAGTGCGTCGATGCGCGTGCCTTGCCCGGGCTGGCTGCTGACGGACAGCGTGCCACCCAGTTGATCGACACGTTCGGCCATGCCTGCCATGCCTCGCTGACCTTCACGGGCTGGGTTGCTCGCAGGCGCGAAGCCACGGCCGTCATCGCGAATTGTCAGCGATAACCCTTCGGGCAGGCGTTGCAGGCGCACCAGCAGGTTCTGGGCCTGGGCGTGGCGCAGCATGTTGGTCACCGCTTCCTGGGTAATGCGAAACGCCGCTACGGCCATTTCTTCCGGGATGCCGGTGAGGCGTTGCCGGCATTCCAGGCTCCAGTGAACGGGGCTGTTTTCCAGGGTCTTGAGCAGGTGCGCGCGCAGGCTGGCTTCCAGGCCCAGGCTGGTCAGTTGCCGGGGGTTGAGGATGGCAGACACGTCGCGCACCTTGGCCAGGGTTTCGTTCAGGGTATTGCACAGCATGGTGCATTGGTCTTGCAGGTCATCCGGCAGGCGTCGCTTGAGCCATTCGCTCTGCAGTTTGGCGGCGGTGAGCAGTTGGCCGATATCGTCGTGCAGTTCACGGCTGAGGCGATGGCGTTCGTTTTCCTGGACCTGCAACAGACGATCGGCCAACTCCTGGGGCTGGAAGCGGATGGATTTGCGTGAGCGCCATTGTTGCAGGCCTACCACCCCCAGCGTGGCCAGGTTAAGCAGCAACACCGACAGTGGCAAAGGCGCCGAATGGCTAAAGGCCCACAGGCTGATCAACAGCGAGGCAAGACACAAGCCAAGGGTCAGGCGGCGAGCATGGCTGCGGGACACGGACCTGGCGAGGAGTGACTTGAGGCTGGCGTACATAGCGGATGAAGCCAATGAAGGTTCGCTGCGGGAAGTCCGGTCACCTCTGACGGGGCTCAGTCTGGAGTGCGTGGCCGAATCGTTTATATACAGGAAGTTGAATGACTTCGAGCGACGCATAGTAACACCCCTGTAACCGTTGGTCGCCTGACACCTTACCGTGCCGAGCAATTAAACGAGGGGATGTTGTGGGGGATATCAGCGTCTGAAGCATGGAAAGTTTTACTACTTAAACGAAGTTGTAACGTTAATCGACGTTAAAGATGACTGAATCGTTAACGCCTGTCGTTTTTAGGTAAGTTGCGTAGCGAAACACGACCTGTCAAACCCTCACGAGGCGTGGTGCAAACGTTGTTGCGGTTTACAGGTGAAGCCCTTTTGCGGGATCTGCACGGTGACCGTCGCAATCAACGAGGTTTGCTCGGTTTCATCCAGTGCCAATTGGCCGGTCTTGGTATCGATCAGTTCCAATTGCCAGGCCAGTAAAGTCAGGCAGTCATGCAGCGCGTCCAGCGCCTGGTCGTGCAGTTGCAATGGGTTTTCAGCGTTGGCAATCAGGCCGTGGATATGCCCGGAAAACTCGCTGATGGCTTGCAGCGCCAGGGTGTCGGCCTGTGCCGCGAGCTTGGCCAGGCTGAGTGTCATGCAGTCGATGGCGTCGCTGTCGTTACGAATCAGATGCAGATGGCTCAGGCATTCTTCTGACCGGTTCAACAGCTTTTCAGCCTCCAGCAGAAACGCCGAAAGTGCGAGCTGCCACTCTTTACCGTCGTTCATCATGCAAGTCTCCACAATATGGAATCGGGCGATGAGATTTCGCTGCGGGTCAATGGCTTAAAGCTAGCGCTGAAATATTGCTGATGCTTGTAGGTTGCTTCTGAGCTTTTGGTAGGAAGTTTATTGAAATAACGCCAACGGCGCTGCGCAGCCCTCGTGAGCGGGCTCAGTTGCACACCTTCAGTTGCCGCGACGTAAATGTCTGAAACACCCAACGGGCGAGGACTTGGGATGGCGAACAAAAGCCTGACTCCATTCATGCAATGAGAATGGCGTCACATTAATGGCTATTAGATATTGCGAATATCAGGTTGGACCTGATTGCGTATAGGGGAATCCCTTACAAGCGGGAACCTTGCGTCGATTTGAGTGTCGCGCAATGCCGCCTTGCTCGCTTATGAAGCAGTGCGGCCAGTAAAGCATGATGTCAGTGTGACATCAATTAATTTACGTGGCATTTTAACGGGGTCAAGATCTGGCGCTTGCCGCCGATAAACAGCTTAGTGAACTGCACAACCCCTACGCGCAGCACTTACCCGCGCATATCAGGAGCTTCCAATGGCCGGCATTCTCGACACGGTAGATCAACGCACGCAATTGGTGGGTGAGAATCGCCTGGAAATCCTCATGTTTCGCCTGGCCGGGCGGCAGTTGTTCGCCATCAACGTGTTCAAGGTGCAGGAAGTCCTGCAATTGCCCAAGCTCACGCTGATGCCGCAGCGCCATCCGTTTGTGTGTGGCGTGGTCAACCTGCGCGGCCAGACTCTGCCGGTGATCGACCTGTCCCAGGCCATCGGCATGCGGCCCCTGGTGCCGGGCCCGAACAGCACCATCATCGTTACCGAGTACAACCGCTCGGTGCAGGCGTTTTTGGTGGGCGGTGTGGACCGCATCGTCAACATGAACTGGGAAGCGATACTGCCGCCTCCGACCAGCGCCGGTCGCCAGCATTACCTCACCGCCATCAGTAAGGTCGACGACCAGTTGGTGGAAATCATCGACGTGGAAAAAGTCCTCGCCGAGATCGTGCCTTACAACGCCAAGGTCTCCCGGGAAAAGCTCGAAGACCCGGTGCTCGAACGCGCCCGTGGCCGCGAAGTGCTGCTGGTGGACGACTCCAACGTGGCGCTGTCGCAACTGCGTGACACCCTCGGCCAGTTGGGCGTGAAAATGCACATCGCCAGCGATGGCCTCAAAGCGTTGACCATGCTCAAGTCCTGGGCCGACGCCGGTCACGTGATGACCGACAAACTATTGATGATCTTCACCGACGCCGAAATGCCGGAAATGGACGGCTACCGCCTTACCACCGAGATCCGCAACGACCCGCGCCTGCGCAAACTGTACGTGGTGCTGCACACCTCGCTGTCGGGCAGCTTCAACGAATCGATGGTGAAGAAGGTCGGCTGCGACAATTTCCTGTCCAAGTTCCAGCCTGACAAACTGGTGGATGTGGTGCGCCAGCGACTGATGCTGGACGAACAGCCAGCTTGACCTTAGGGTGATGGCTTTGCCCCTCAGGAATGCAGAGCCATGCTTCGTCTCAGCGCGTTGTACCGTTATCCCTTGAAATCCGGCAAGGCCGAATCGTTGCAACACAGCGGCCTGGATAAGCTCGGGTTGGACGGGGATCGACGCTGGATGCTGGTGGACGAGGCCAGTGGGCGCTTCCTGACGCAACGCGCCGTCACCAAGATGAGCCAGCTGTCGGCCTTGTGGAACAGCGCCGGTGGCCTGACCCTGAGTTCGCCTGGCCATACCTCCCTTGACGTCCCATTGCCCGACGAAGACGCTGCGTTGCGCGGCGTGACCATCTGGCGCGACACCCCGCGCCTGCCGGATGCCGGTGACGCGGCGGCTGCGTGGGTCAGCGAGTTTGTCGGCGCGCCGACCCGGTTGGTGCACATGCCGCTCAAGCGGGCGCGCACCACTCAGTCCGGTTATGGTCGCGACGATGACCAGGTGGCGCTGGCCGACGGTTATCCCTTGCTGCTGATCGGCCAGGCCTCCCTGGAAGACCTGTCCGAGAAGGTCGGCCGCCCCATGGAGATGCTGCGCTTTCGCCCCAACCTGGTGATCGAAGGTGCCGACGCGTTTGCCGAAGACGGCTGGAAGCGCCTGCGCATCGGCGACGTGGAGTTCCGGGTGGTCAAGCCGTGCGCACGCTGCATCCTCACCACCATCGACCCGCGCACCGGCGAGCGCAGCGCCGACCGCGAACCCTTCGCGACTTTGAATGGCTATCGCAAGACCGAGGATGGCGCGATGTTCGGCCAGAACCTGGTCAACGATGGCGTGGGTCATCTGGAAGTCGGCATGCCGGTGACGATCCTCGAATAATCCATCGCCCATAAAAAAAATGCCCGTTTCCACCTGGGAAACGGGCATTTTTTTGCCTGGCTGAAACCTTAGCCGCGGTATTCGCACAGGTAAGCGGTGTCGACCTCGACCTTCAGCTGGAATTTGCTGTTGGCCGGTACGTTGAACTGGCTGCCGGCGGAGAAGGTCTGCCACTCGCTGGCATCCGGCAGTTTGACGGTCAGCGCGCCGGAGACGACGTGCATGATTTCACGCTGGGCAGTGCCGAACTCATATTCACCCGGGGCCATCACACCGATGGTCGCCGGACCTTCAGCGGTGCCGAACGCGATCGACTTGACGGTGCCGTCGAAGTACTCGTTGACTTTGAACATGGGCGAATCCTCGGAAAAAGTTGCCTTCCCTGTCGAAGCGAGGGCAGCGTTATGGAAAAGGTTGGCCAGTATGCCCAAGCCTTGCGAGGCTGCCTAGACCGGCAAAATCAGCGGCAATAGGCGGGCGGTGTTGCGCGCGTCTTCGAGTGCCCGGTGCTGTTGGCCATGGAACTGCATCCCCGCCAGCTGCAGCGCGCCGTTGAGCCCCAGCGGCTTGTCCAGGCGTCGGGCCTTGGCGAAGCGCTGCTTGAGGTTGATATGGGGCGTGTGGGCCAGGGCGCTGTCCAGGCCATGGCGCTGCCACTCCAGTTCCAGTTGCTGGCGGTCGTAGTCGCCCCAACTGGCCCAGCCTTCCAGGCGCGTCCGATGCTGGCCCAGCCAGCGTTCGAACAGTGGCCACACCTCGTTCAGCGGCGTCGCCGCGTCGATATTGGCCTGGGTGATATGGGTGAGCTGGCGGCAGAACGGCGTCAGCAACGGGCGGCGCTGTGGGCGCACAAAGCGCTGGAAATGATCCACTTCGCGGCCCTGGCGATTGACCAGGCTCGCGCCGATCTCGATGACTTCCATCTCCGTCACGGGCCAGCCGCCTTCATCCGTCGTGGCTTCAAGGTCAATAATCAGCCAATGAGGCATGGTGCAGGTTCCCGTACTCTTCCCGTCCTGGGGGATAGAGCGTAGACGGCCCCTGTAGTTCCGCGCTGTTTTTTCCAGGAGAGCCAGGGTTTATTCGATCTCCAGCAGAATCTGGCGATTGCGAACCTGATCGCCCGTCATCACCTGTATGCCCTTGACCACGCCCTCAACCCCGGCCTTGAGCGGATGCTCCATCTTCATGGCCTCCAGCACCAGCAGCAGTTGGCCTTTGCGCACACGGTCACCGACGCCCACGCACACGTCGACGATTGCCCCGTCCATTGGCGCCTTGAGCGTACCGCTGCCGGCGTCGTCCTGGCGCTGGGCAACCTGCTGGGTCACGTCGACCACCGTCAGCCCCGGCAGCCACAACCGGCTGCCATCGAGGTGATAGGCGAGGCGGCGACGAATGCCATCGATGACCAGGGTGAAGTGGCGGTCGTCGAGCCCGAGCGGCCGGATATCGATGCCGTTGATGCAAAGGGCGTTATCGGCCGACACACTGACGCTGATCCCCTGCACCTTGTCGTTGACCAGCAAGCGATAACTCCTGGCTGCGCTGGCGTTGTTGCACCACCCGGACAAACCGGGACGATGCCGCGCGGCACTGTGCTGGTAGAACAGTGCGGCGGCGACGGCTAATTGTTCGTCAGTGGCCGGGTAGGGGGCGATCGCATTGAAATAACGAGGGATAAACCCAGTGCTGAAGTCCCCGCGTACAAAGTCCGGATGTTCAAGCACCTCGGCCAGTAGCCGTTGATTGCTGGTCACCCCCAGCAGCAGCGTGTCTTGCACCGCGCGCAGCAGTTTGCGCCGCGCTTCTTCGCGGGTGGCGCCGTGGGCGATGATCTTGCCCAGCATCGCGTCATAGAACGGGCTGATGCGCTGGCCTTCCAGCACGCCGTGGTCAACCCGTACAGCGGCGGCCGGTTGCCAGCGCAGCACGTCGCCGGTCTGCGGCAGGAAGCCCTGGGCCGGGTCTTCAGCGTACAAGCGCACTTCCATGGCATGCCCGGTCAGGGTCACGTCGGCCTGGGTCAGGGGCAGTGGCTGGCCGGCGGCGACCTGCAGTTGCCAGGCCACCAGGTCGAGCCCGGTGATCAGCTCGGTGACCGGGTGCTCGACTTGCAGGCGAGTGTTCATTTCCAGGAAGTAAAAGCGCCCGTCGCGGTCGAGCAGAAACTCCACGGTGCCGGCGCCCACGTAGTTCACCGCGCGCCCAGCCTTGAGCGCGGCCTCGCCCATGGCCTGGCGCAGGTCGGGCGTCATCACTGGGCAGGGCGCTTCTTCGATGATTTTCTGATGGCGGCGTTGCACCGAGCAGTCGCGCTCGCCCAGGTATATCAGCTGGCCGTGACGGTCGCCGAACACTTGGATTTCGACATGACGCGGCTCAATCAGCGCTTGTTCCAAAATCAGCTCGGCGCTGCCGAAGGCGTTGAGCGCTTCGGAGCGCGCCGTACGCAATTGCGCCAGCAGCTGATCCTGTTGATGAACCAGGCGCATGCCACGTCCACCGCCGCCGGCACTGGCCTTGATCATCAACGGGTAGCCGATGCGTTCGGCGTGGCGTTGCAGGGTGGCGTCATCCTGATCGGCGCCTTGATAGCCCGCAATGCACGGCACGCCGGCCTCCAGCATGGCCAGCTTGGATAGGCGTTTGCTGCCCATCAGCTCGATCGCTTCGGCGCTGGGGCCGATAAAGGTGAGCCCGGCGTGTTGGCAGGCGCGGGCGAAGTCGGGGTTTTCCGAGAGAAAGCCGTAGCCGGGGTGGATCGCGTCAGCGCCGGTTTTATGCGCGGCATCGAGGATCGCCGGGATATTGAGGTAGGACAGCTGCACCGCAGCGGGGCCGATGTGCACGGCTTCGTCGGCCATCTGCACATGCAGGGCGTCGGCGTCGGCGTCGCTGTATACCGCCACGGTGCGATAGCCCAGGGCCTGGGCCGTGCGCTGAATGCGACAGGCGATCTCGCCGCGATTGGCGATCAGGATTTTGCTGAATGTGGGCATTGGAAGGTCCCTTGGTTATGCGCTGTTTGGTCTGGCCTTATCGGGGGCGAGCCCCCTCCCACATTTGGAACCAGTCCCCGGGGCTGGCGTCATTTGCACCAACCAGGCTTGCGCTTGTGTACAAAAGCCTGTGTCCCCTCAATCCCTTCTGCACTGGCCACCGCCTCGGCAAACCACTGCGCCGCTTGATCCAGCAACGGCTCCAACGGCTGATCGACGCTGGCCAGCAACAAGGCTTTGGTTCGTGCATTGGCCCCCGGCGCGCACTGCAAGACCTGGCCCAGCACCTCATCCACACGCTCGGCCAGGGCCTGGGGGTCGCGCTCGACAAAATGCACCAGGCCCAAGCGTTGCGCTTGGACGCCATCGAAGCGTGCGGCGGTCAGCGCCAGCCGCCGCGCCTGGGTCAGGCCGATGCGCTTGACCACAAACGGTGCGATCTGTGCCGGCAGTACCCCCAGGCTGGTCTCCGGCAAACCGAACTGTGCCTGGTGATCGGCAATCGCAATGTCGCTTACGCAGGCCAGGCCGAACCCGCCGCCCAGCACGGCGCCTTGCAGCACCACGATCACCACGCGTGGTGTGGCTTGCACCTCTTGCAGCAAGGTGCCGAATGCGCGGTTCAGCGCCTGCAATTGATCGCCCGCACTGACCAGATCCTTCACGTCGGCCCCTGCGCAAAAGTGCCCGCCCGCACCGCTGATCACCACGGCACGCACCTGGCTGTCGAGCTGCGCCAGCACCGTGCGCAGTTCGTTGACCATCTCCAGGCTCATGGCGTTGCGGCTCTGTGGGCGGTTGAGGGTGATGTGCAGCACACCGTTGTGGGCTTCCAGCAACAGGGTGTTCATGGCTTTTTCCCCGGCAAGGTGCCCATCAGTTTGCAGATGATGCCCAGCATGATTTCGTCGGCGCCGCCGCCAATCGACACCAAGCGCACATCGCGATACGCCCGCGCCACCGGGTTGTCCCACATAAAGCCCATGCCACCCCAGTATTGCAGGCAACTGTCGCTGACTTCGCGGCCCAGGCGCCCGGCCTTGAGCTTGGCCATGGAGGCCAGCCGCGTCACGTCCTGGCCTTTGATGTACTGCTCGGTGGCCTGGTACACCAGTGCGCGCAGGCATTCGATTTCGGTGGCCAGTTCCGCCAGGCGAAAGTGGATCACCTGGTTGTCGATCAGTGCTTTGCCGAAGGTGTGGCGTTCCTTGCAGTAGGCGATGGTGCTGTCGATGCAGTATTCCAGGCCCTTGATCATATTGGCCGCGCCAAACAGGCGTTCTTCCTGGAATTGCAGCATTTGCATCATGAAGCCCGCACCCTCCTGACCAATGCGGTTGCGTTGCGGCACGCGCACGTTGTCGAAGAACACTTGGGCCGTCTCGGAACTGTGCATGCCGAGTTTTTCCAGGGGCGGGCTGAGGCTCACGCCGGGGGTGTTCATCGGCACCATGATCAGCGACTTGTTGATGTGCGGTCTGTCGTCGGAGGTGTTGGCCAGCAGGCAGATAAAATCGGCGCTGGGGGAGTTGGTGATCCACATTTTGCTGCCGTTGATCACATAGTCGCCGCCATCCTTGCGCGCGTGGGTCTTGAGCCCGGCCACGTCGGAACCGGCGCCGGTTTCCGAGACGCCGATGCAGCCGACCTGTTCGCCACTGATGGCCGGGCGCAGGAATTCGTCGCGCAGCTCGTCGGAACCGAAGCGGGCGAGGGCGGGGGTGCACATGTCGGTCTGCACGCCGATGGCCATGGGGATGCCGCCGCAACGGATGGTGCCGAACTCTTCAGCGGCCACAATCGAGTAGCTGTAGTCCAGGCCCATGCCGCCGAAGCGTTCCGGTTTGGAAATGCCCAGCAGGCCGAGGTCGCCGGCCTTGCGGAAAACCTCGTGGATGGGAAAACGCCCGGCTTTCTCCCATTCGTCCACATGGGGGTTGATCTCGCGGTCGACGAAGGCGCGCACGGTGCGGCGCAGTTCCTGATGTTCCTGGGTGAAGATCATTTTTATTGTTCTCCTGTTAGAAACGCGCCACACCGAAGCTGTTCGGCTGTAGCTGTCGAGCCTCGGCTTCATGGCAGATATCCAGCACAAACCCCAGCACGGTGCGGGTATCCCGTGGATCGATCAGGCCGTCATCCCACACATTGGCGCTGCCGTAGAGCGCGGTGGATTGGCTGTCGAGTTTCTGTGCGGTGACCTGCTCCAGCATGTCCAGCACCTTTGGGTCGGGCACCAGGCCGTCCTTCAACTGCTTGGCCTCGGTGACGATACGCAGCACCTTGCCCGCCTGCGCACCACCCATCACAGCTGTGCGGCTGTTTGGCCAGGCGAAGATAAAGCGCGGGTCCAAGCCGCGACCGCACATTGCATAGTTGCCGGCGCCATAGGAACCGCCGACCACCACCGTGAGTTTAGGCACCCGTGCGTTGGCCACCGCCTGGATCATCTTCGCACCGTGCTTGATCACCCCTTGCTGCTCCGACTCGGTGCCGACCATAAACCCGGTGGTGTTGTGCAGAAACAGCAGCGCCGTGCGGCTCTGGTCGCACAGTTGGATAAACTGCGCGGCCTTGCTCGCGCCCTTGGGCGTAATCGGGCCGTTATTGCCGATCACTCCCACCGCGTGGCCGTGAATATGCAGGTGGCCGCACACCGTGTGCGGGTCGAACTCGCTTTTGAATTCGAGGAACTGCGAGCCGTCGGCCAGACGCGCGAGGATTTCGCGTACGTCGTAGGGTTTTTTGGCGTCAGCGGGGATCAGCCCCAGCAACTCGTCGATGGGGTACAGCGGCTCGGCGAAGGCACGCGGCGGCGTCGGCGGCAGCTGAGCGTTCCACGGCAACAGGCTGACGATCTCACGCACGATGCGCAGGCCGTCGGCATCGTTTTCCGCCAGGTATTCGGCGGTGCCGGCTACGTGCGCGTGCATCTGGGCACCGCCTAATTCCTCGTCCGTGGCCACTTCACCGGTGGCGGCCTTGAGCAGCGGCGGCCCGGCCAGGAACAGTTTGGCCTTGCCGCGCACCACCACCACGTAATCCGACAACCCAGGCTGGTAGGCGCCGCCGGCCGTGGCCGAGCCGTGCACCACGGTGATCTGCGGCAAGCCCATGGCCGACATGCGCGCCTGGTTGGCAAAGCTGCGTGCGCCTTCAACGAAAATCTCGGCGGCGTAGTTGAGGTTGGCGCCGCCGCTCTCGGCCAGGGTCACCACCGGCAGTTTGTTCTCCATGGCGATCTGTTGCAGGCGCAGGGATTTCTTCAAGCCCGAAGGGGAAATGGTGCCGCCCTTGATCGCACTGTTATTGGCCACCACCAGCACCCGCACACCGCTGACGTAACCGATGCCGGCGATCAAGCCACCGCCGGCGGCGCTACCGTCCTTGTCATCGTGCAGCTTGTAGCCGGCCAGGCTGGCCAGTTCCAGGAACGGCGCGCCTGGGTCCAGCAACGCACTGAGGCGCTCGCGCGGCAGCAACTGGCCACGCTGCTCGAACTTGGCTTTGGCTGCCTGAGCCTTGTCGAGCAGGGCATTTTCCAGCTGGCGCAGGTGCTCGATGCTGGCGAGCAGCGCTGCGCGGTTCTGGGCGAACGCCGGGCTGTGCGGGTCGATCTGGCTGATTATTGTCGGCATGGCGTCAGTCCTGCGCCTTGAGCACATCGGGCAGATACGCGCGGTGAAAACCATTGAACGGCGCGCTCGGCACGGCCGCTTTATGCAGCGGCCAGGCCCGGTTGCCAAGGCTGGCGGCGCCATCGATGCGCAGGGTGCTGCCGCTGATGAACGCGGCGGCGGGGCTGAGCAGGAACACAATCGCCGCGCTGACTTCCGACTCGGTGCCGATGCGCTTGAGCGGCACATGTTCGCGCAAGGTGGGGATCACGGCCTTGAACGCGCCTTCGTAGGTGTCCATGCCGCTGGAGGCGATCCAACCCGGCGCCACGGCGTTAACCCGAACCCCGGCGTAGCCCCATTCGAACGCGGCAGTCTTGGTGAAGTTATCCATACCGGCGCGCGCCGCTCCTGAGTGGCCCATGCCGGGCATGCCGCCCCACATGTCGGCCAGCATGTTGACGATGGCGCCGCCGTGGGTGCTCATGCACTGGTTGAACACCTCTCGCGCCATCAAAAAACCGCCGACCAGGTTGGTCCGCAGCACGGTTTCGAAGCCTTTCTGATTGATTGACGCCAAGGGCGAGGGGTACTGGCCGCCGGCGTTGTTGACCAAACCGTGGATTGCGCCGTGTTCTGCAATGATTTGGCCGACCAGCGCTTTGACCGCCACTTCATCGCGAATATCGCAGGCGTAGCCATGGGCGCTGCCGCCGTCTTCGGCAATTTGCGCCGCGACCGCGTGGAGTTTTTCCGGCTTGCGCCCTACCAGGATCACGCGGGCACCGAGGGCCGCCAGTTCATGGGCGGTGCAACGGCCGATGCCGCTGCCGCCACCGGTGACCACCACGGTGTGCCCCTTGAACAGCTCGGCTTTGAAGATCGAGTCGAAGGCCACGGCCAGGCTCCTGTCAGTTGAGTTGATCGGCGATGTGCTGCGGCACGGCGATGGGGATTTCCAGCAGTTGCTGGGCGAAAGCCTTGCCCTGGGGGTCGATGCGCAGGCTGGCGATGCCGCCACCGCCCAAGGCGTTTTCCAGCAGGAAATTCAGGCTGTGACTGCCGGGCAGGTACCACCGCTCGACGCGACCATGCACGGGGTCGAGCACATGGCGCATCCAGTCGACGACCACTTCTGGGGTCAGCGTTTCGGCGATCCAGGGCAGGTACTCGGGCGCGCGGGCGATCACACCGATATTGCTGTGGTTGCCCTTATCGCCGGCACGCGCCACCGCCAGTTTCACCAGGGCGACGCTGGCGTCGGCGCGGCCTGTGGGTTTGGGTGGGTCGATCGGTGCCGCCGGTGTCACCAGTGCCTGGGCGGCGGGCAGGGCGCAGGTATGTCGTTCGCCCTGCCAGTGGATACTCAGGTCACAGGCCGATTTGTCGATCAGAAACGAAAACAAGCGGATCAGCGGGTATACCGTCGGCCGCCCGCCGACGATGCCGGTGAGCCCCGGCGCCATGCCGGTCGCCGCTTGGGCGATCTCGCGGGCGAACAGCACCAGCGCCTGTTTGCTTGGGTGGCGCACCGCCAGTTTGACCACTACTTCGCGGGTGTCATGGCGCTGCCCGTGGGGGCCGTAGGTCGCTTCGCTGCCCAGCAGTTCGATGTTCACGTCGGTGAAGGGCGCCCAGCCGCGCTGGCTGAACAACTCGGCGGTCTTGCCGATGATCGCCTGGCTGACCCGCTCGGCTTTGGCCACCGCGTCGATCCCGGCGATCAGGCAACTGGCGGTGCAGCGAAAACCATCCGGGTAGGTGGCGCTGACCTTGTAGCGGTCGGTCGGGGGCAAGCCTTTGGCGCCGTGCAGGCGCACCTGGTGCTTGCCTTGTTGCTGCAATTTGACCTGGCTGAAATCGCAGATCACATCCGGCAGCACATACGCGCGCGGGTCGCCGATTTCATACAGCAGTTGTTCGGCCACACTGAGTTCGCTGATCAATCCGCCGCTACCGTCGACTTTGTTTACGGTGAACTGGCCGTCGGCGCTGACCTCAACGATGGGGAAACCGATATGTTCGTAATCGGGCACGTCGCGCCAGTCGGTGAAGTTGCCGCCGGTACACTGCGCGCCGCATTCGATGATGTGCCCGGCCAGGGCTGCCTGGGCGAGGCGGTCGTAATCGTGCCACGACCAGCCGAATTCATGCACCAGCGCCGCGCTGACCACGGCGCTGTCGACCACCCGACCGGTGATGACGATATCCGCTCCGAGGGCGAGGGCTTGGGCGATGCCCGGCGCGCCGAGGTAGGCGTTGGCCGATACGCATACCGGCGGCAGTGGCGTGCCGTCGAACATATCGGTGATGCCGTGCAGATTTTTCAGCTGGGGTTGCAGGTCATCGCCCAGCAGCACGGCGATTTTCAAGGGCACTTGGGCATGGTCGCAAGCCGCTTGCAGGGCGGCGGCGCAGGCCTGGGGGTGGATGCCGCCGGCGTTGCTGATCACCCGGATTCCCTGGCGCTGGAGATCGGCCAGCAACGGCGTGAGCACCTCGACGAAGTCCGTGGCGTAACCGGCCTTGGGATCTTTCATGCGCGCGCCGGCGAGGATCGACATCGTCACCTCCGCCAGGTAATCGAACACCAGGTAGTCCAGGGCACCGCCGTGCACCAACTGCGCGGCGGCGGTGCAGGTGTCGCCCCAAAAGGCGCTGGCGCAGCCGATACGAACCGTCTTGCTCATGAGAAATCCTTCCTCGAATGGCTGTGGTCGAGACTACCAAGCAAGCGCTTGGTTTGTAAACGCCGCTGACAAGTTTTACCCAAGCGCTTGCTTGGGTGGCTGGCACGGCCTAAATTGCCGGCCAACACGTTATGGCAGTAGAGGAGAGAAGCATGGATGAGCAAAAAGCCCTACAGGTGATGCGCACCATGGTCGACGGCGGCCAATTGACCGACCCCGACAGCGCCCGGGGCAAGTTGCTGCAGACGGCGGCTCACCTGTTTCGCAACAAAGGTTTCGAGCGCACCACCGTGCGCGATCTGGCCGGCGCCGTGGGCATCCAGTCCGGCAGCATCTTTCATCACTTCAAGAGCAAGGACGAGATCCTGCGGGCCGTGATGGAAGAAACCATCCACTACAACACCGCGCTGATGCGTGCTTCGCTGCAAGCGGCGAGCAGCGTGCGCGAGCGCGTGCTGGCGCTGATCCGCTGCGAATTGCAGTCGATCATGGGCGGCAGCGGCGAAGCCATGGCGGTGCTGGTGTATGAATGGCGCTCGCTGTCGGCCGAGGGGCAGGCCCAGGTGCTGGCGTTGCGTGACGTGTATGAGCAGATTTGGTTGCAGGTGTTGAATGAAGCCAAAGCGGCGGGCTACATCCGCGGCGATGTATTTATCACCCGGCGCTTTCTGACCGGCGCGCTGTCCTGGACCACCACCTGGTTCCGTGCCGAGGGCGGCAGCCTGACTCTCGAACAACTGGCGGAAGAAGCATTGCTAATGGTTCTGAAAGAGGACTGAGGCGCAAGCTATTAATTTGCCGGTAGAAAGTTGTCTCCCCAGGCAAAAACGCCTAGCTTATTGCCATCAGAGTGATGAACGGTGTGTGCCTCGATGTTATCGCCATGGCGGTTGGCTGCAGGAGTTACTTTATGGGCACTGGGCACCGCCGCGTGGCTGCCTGCTTCAGCTGCGCAATTGGTGCGCATCGGCGCGGCGCATTTTCCGCCGTACACCGTGCGACCTGAGCAGGGGGCCGATACCGGGTTGCTGCCGCAGTTGGTGGAGGCGTTGAACGCCGAGCAGACCGAGTACCAGTTCGTGCTGGTGCCCACTTCGATTCCCCGGCGTTTCCGCGATTTCGACCAGGGCCGGGTCGACATGGCGATCTTCGAAAACCCCGACTGGGGCTGGCAGAAGATTCCCCATACCAGCGTCGATATGGGCTTGGAAGACGCGGAAATCTTTGTCGCTCAACGTGCGCCCGGACGCGACCAAAGCTATTTCGCTGACCTTGGCGGCAAGCGTCTGGCGGTGTTCAGCGGTTATCACTACGCCTTCGCCAACTTCGACCCCGACCCCAAGCTCATGGCCGAACGCTTCAACGCGACCTTGACCTATTCCCACGACAGCAACCTGCTGATGGTCGCCCGCGGGCGCGCCGATATTGCGCTGGTGACCCGCTCTTACCTCAGCGATTTCATGGTACGCAATGCCGACACCGCCACGCAGTTCCTGGTCTCGGAGCGTATCGACCAGATCTACCACCACTACGCGCTGCTGCGTCCTAAAGCGCCGATCACAGGCCGAGCGTTTGCCGCGCTGCTCAAACGCCTGCGCGATAACGGCGAAATGCTGAAGATTTTCGAGCCTTACCGCATCGATGTGATGCCGGTGCCTTGATCGAGGGTTTCACACCCGCCGCGCAAACGTATCGCTGTGGCTGCCCGAGACCTTGCGGCAGTGCACCAGCGCGTCGCGAATCATAAAGTTCACCAGGGTCGGCGAGACACCCAGCTCCTTGGCGATATCTTTTTGCGGCACGCCGTGCAAGCGATACATCTCGAACGCATAGCGGGTGCGCTGGGGCAGTTGGGTCAAGGCCTCGGCGATGGTTTCCAGGGTATTGAAATTGATGTGGGAGGTTTCCGGTGAAGCACCGTGAATCACCACATTCAAGCCTTCCTCTTCCGTACCGGAGTATTTCAGTTCAAGGGCCTGCTTGCGGTAGTGATCGATCGCCAGGTTGCGCACGATCTGGAACAGGTAACTGAGCTGGGCTTTGAACGAGGAGGTGATAGTCGGCGCCGATTGCAGGCGAAAGAACGCATCCTGAACGACGTCTTCGGCCCGCGAGCGGCAGCCGGTAATGCGTGCCGCGATCTTCACCAGAATCGTTCGATTGTCGACGAACGCCTGAAGAAGAGGTGAATCGCACCTGCCTGTGGTTACTGGTTCCGTCATGGAAATCACCTTGTCGCAAAAGAGGTTAGGGGAGGGCTTCCTTGCTGAGGCCTCCTACACATCGGGCAACAAATTAGGATGAATGATAATGATTGTCAAATGAGAAGACGAACTAATCTTATGCTTTTCACTTTGATGTGAAGTGCCTCACGCGCTGCCCCGGCGACTAATTATTTGCCGAGGCCGTCCGTTCTCATGGGTGACAGGTCCGTTCCCGCAGCGGCCAAGGATCAGCACCCGCAGGAGGACGAGATGGGTTTTTATCGTGCACACAGCGTGTCTCACATCGGAGCACTCCAGGGATGAGTGCAGCGACCCGATTGCGCCTGTATTGCCTGCCTTATTCCGGCGCCAGCGCCATGGTCTATGTGCGCTGGCGCCGTGCGTTGCCGGACTGGCTACAGGTCTGCCCACTGGAATTGCCCGGTCGCGGCATGCGCATGGACGAGCCCTTGCAGCGCGACATCAAGGCCCTGGCGGCGCAGCTCGCGCAGGAAATCAGCCGCGACCTGCACACCCCCTACGCCTTGTTCGGCCACAGCCTGGGTGGCCTGCTGGCGTTTGAACTGGCCCACGCGCTGAAAGCCCGTAATCTGCCGGCGCCGCTGGCGCTGTTCGTATCCGGGACTGCCGGGCCGGCCCGTCGGGACGTCAGTGAATACGCGGTTGAAAAGACTGATGAACAGCTGATCGCCCGTCTGCGCGAACTGCAGGGCACCGCCGAGGAGGCCCTGGCCAACCCCGAATTGATGCAGTTGATGCTGCCGATCCTGCGCGCCGATTTTCTGCTGTGCGGCAGTTTCAGCTATGGCGAGCGCCAGCCCCTGGGCATGCCGATCCATGTGTTCGGCGGCAAGCAGGACAGCGTGCGCGCCGACCAATTGCTCGACTGGCAATTGGAGGCCGCCAGCGGCTTTTCCCTAGACCTGTTCGACGGTCACCACTTCTTCATCGTGCAGCACGAAAGCGCGGTGCTGCGCTGTGTGCGGCGCTATGCCGAGGAACACCTGACGCGCTGGCGCAATGGCGCGCCGCGGCAACTGGCCGCTGGCTGAGCGCAGCCCATTTTTCCGATTTCCCCGTAAGCCGATTTCAGGCAGGAACCCCATGATGGACGCCTTCGAACTTCCCCGCACATTGGTCCAGTCCCTTCAACATCGCGCCGCGCACACCCCGGATCAGGTGGCGTTGCGTTTTCTCGCCGAGTCGGCCGAGCACAACGTGGTGCTCAGTTATCGCGAACTGGACCAGCGCGCCCGCACCATCGCAGCAGCGTTGCAGGCGCAGGCGAGCTTGGGCGACCGCGCGGTGTTGTTGTTCCCCAGCGGCCCGGACTACGTCGCAGCGTTCTTTGGTTGCTTGTACGCCGGGGTGATCGCGGTGCCGGCCTATCCGCCGGAGTCCACGCGTCGCCATCATCAGGAGCGCCTCCTGTCGATCATCGGCGACGCCGAGCCGCGCCTGTTGCTGACCATCGCCAGTCTGAGCGACGGCCTGGCGCAACTCCACAACGCGCCGCCGGTGCTGAGCGTCGACACCCTCGACGCGCAGCTCGCCGAGCAGTGGGTCGCGGTCGACCTGCAAGCTGACGATATTGCCTTTCTGCAATACACCTCCGGTTCCACCGCGTTGCCCAAAGGCGTGCAAGTCAGCCACGGCAACCTGGTGGCCAACGAAGTGCTGATCCGCCGTGGTTTTGGCATCGACCTCAACCCGGACGACGTGATCGTCAGCTGGCTGCCGCTGTACCACGACATGGGCTTGATCGGCGGCCTGCTGCAACCGATTTTCAGCGGCGTGCCGTGTGTGTTGATGTCGCCGGCGTACTTTCTCGGTCGGCCGTTGCGCTGGCTGGAAGCGATCAGTGAATACGGCGGCACCATCAGCGGCGGTCCGGACTTTGCCTATCGCTTGTGCAGTGAGCGGGTCAGCGAATCGGCCCTGGAGCGCCTCGACCTGAGCCGCTGGCGCGTGGCCTATTCCGGTTCCGAACCGATCCGCCTCGACACCTTGGAGCGCTTCGCCGACAAATTCGCGGTGTGCGGCTTCAACCCCAACAACTTTTTCGCCTCCTACGGCCTGGCCGAAGCCACGCTGTTTGTGGCCGGCGGCCGTCGTGGCCAGGGTATCCCGGCGCTGCGGGTGGACGACGCGGCGCTGGCCGTCAACCGCGCCGAGCCAGGGCAGGGCAGTGCGATCATGAGCTGCGGCACGGCGCAGCCGGACCACGCGGTGTTGATCGTCGACCCCCACAGCCTGAGCGAACTGGCTGACAACCACGTCGGCGAACTCTGGGCCAGCGGGCCGAGCATCGCCCACGGCTACTGGCGTAACCCCGAAGCCACCGCCAAGACCTTTGTGTCGCACGCCGGGCGTACCTGGTTGCGCACCGGTGACCTGGGCTTTCGGCGCGACGGCGAGGTGTACATCACCGGTCGCCTGAAGGACCTGTTGATCGTGCGCGGCCACAACCTCTATCCCCAGGACATCGAGCAGACCATCGAGCGCGAAGTGGAAGTGGTGCGCAAGGGCCGGGTGGCGGCGTTCGCCGTCAGTGATCAGGGCCTGGAAGGTATCGGCATCGCCGCCGAAATCAGCCGCAGCGTGCAGAAAATCCTGCCGCCCGAAGCGTTGATCAAAGCGATTCGTCAAGCGGTGGCCGAGGCCTATCAAGAAGCGCCGTGTGTGGTGGTGCTGCTCAACCCCGGCGGTTTGCCCAAGACCTCCAGCGGCAAGGTGCAGCGCGCCGCCTGCGCACTGCGCCATGCCGATGGCAGTCTCGATTGTTATGCGCAATTCCCCGATCGGCAGGTGTTGGCCGTTGAGGCGAGCTTGGAATCCGAACTGCAGCGCCAGATCGCCGCGATCTGGTGCGAGCAACTGCAGGTCGCGAGCGTGGCAGCCGACGACCACTTTTTCTTGCTCGGCGGTAACTCCATCAGCGCCACCCAGGTGATTGCGCGCCTGCGTGAAAGCCTGGGCCTGGAGCTGAACCTGCGCCTGTTGTTCGAGGCGCCGACCCTGCAAGGTTTCGCCACACAGGTCGCGCACCTGCAACAGGACGGCGGGGTGGCTCAAGGGGCCATCCGCGCCTTGTCTGCTCACGACGAACGGCCTCAGTCCCTGGCGCAGAATCGCCTGTGGATCACCTGGCAACTCGCCCCCCAGAGCAGCGCGTACACCATCCCCGGCGCCCTGCGCCTGCGCGGCGAACTGGATGAAGACGCGGTGCGCGCCAGCTTCGCGCAGTTGATCCAGCGCCACGACGCCCTGCGTACGCGCTTTTACGAGCGCGACGGCCAGGCCTATCAGCGCATCGACGCCGCAGTCACGTTCGACTTGCAACTGATCGACCTCAGCGATTTACCCGCCGCCGAGCGTGAAGCCCGCGCGCAGCAGATTCGCGAGGACGAAGCGCGCACCGTGTTCGATCTGGAGAAAGGTCCGCTGCTGTGGGTAACCCTGGTGCGCCTGGACGACGAAGACCACCAGTTGCTGGTGACGCTGCACCACATCATCGCCGATGGCTGGTCGTTGTCGATCCTGCTCGACGAGTTCGCGCGCCTGTATTCGGCCGCTGTTCAGGGCCAAACCCTGACGCTGCCAGCTTTGACCGTAAGCTACGCCGACTACGGCAGTTGGCAGCGCCAATGGCTGGCCGACGGTGAGGGCTCGCGTCAACTGGCGTACTGGAAGGCGCAACTGGGCGATGAGCACCCGGTGCTGAGCCTGGCGACCGATCACCCGCGTGCGGCCCAGCACCGCCGCAGCGCATCGCGGCATAGCGTGCGCTTGAGCGCGAGCCTCAGCGAAGCGCTTCGCCAGACTGCCCAGGCCCATGAATCCACGCCGTTCATGTTGCTGCTCGCGGCCTTCCAGACCTTGCTCTACCGCTATAGCGGCCAGCGCGATATCCGTATCGGCGTGCCAAGCGCCAACCGCCCGCGCCAGGAAACCCAGGGGCTGGTGGGCTTCTTTATCAACACCTTGGTGCTACGCGCCGAGCTGGATGGGCGCCTGCCGTTCAATGAGTTGCTGGCCGCTACCCGCCAAACCGCATTGGGCGCCCAGGCCCATCAGGACCTGCCGTTCGAACAACTGCTGGAAGCCTTCCCCCAGGCTCGCGAACAGGGGTTGTTCCAGGTGATGTTCAACCATCAGCAGCGGGACTTGAGCGCGCTGCGCCGCCTGCCGGGCATGCTCGCCGACGAGTTGCCATGGCACAGCCGCGAGGCCAAGTTCGACCTGCAACTGCACAGTGAAGAGGACCGCAACGGGCGCCTGAGTCTGTCGTTCGACTACGCCGACGAACTGTTCGAGGCGGCGACTATCCAGGGTCTGGCCGAACACTTTATCCACCTGCTGCACGGCGTGTGCGAACAGCCGCACATGGCCCTCGGCGACCTTGCGCTGCTGCCGCACGATGAACAGCAGGCATGGAACGCCGCGCCCTGCGCACCGGCGCAACAATGGCTGCCCGAAGCCCTCAACCAGCACACCTCGGACGCCACCGCGCTGGCGTGGGACGGCGGCAGCCTGAGCTTCGCCCAACTGCATACCCAGGCCAATCGCCTGGCCCATTACCTGCGCGACAAAGGCGTCGGCCCGGACGTGTGCGTGGCCATCGCCGCCGAGCGTTCGCCGCAGTTGCTGATCGGCCTGCTGGCGATCATCAAGGCCGGCGGCGCCTACGTGCCACTGGACCCGGACTACCCGGCCGAGCGCCTGGCCTACATGCTCAAGGACAGCGGCGTGCACCTGCTGCTGACCCAGACCGCACTGCTCGATCGCGTGCCGAGCGCCGAGGGCGTGTGCGTGATCGCGATGGACAGCCTGCACCTGGACAGCTGGCCGACCCAGCCGCCGGGCCTGCACCTGCACGGCGACAACCTCGCTTACGTGATCTACACCTCCGGCTCCACCGGCCAGCCCAAAGGCGTGGGCAACACCCACGGGGCTCTGGCCGAGCGCTTGCAATGGATGCAGGCCACCTATCGGCTCGACGCCAGCGATGTGCTGATGCAGAAGGCGCCGATCAGTTTTGACGTGTCGGTATGGGAGTGCTTCTGGCCGTTGATCAGCGGCTGCCGCCTGGTACTGGCCGGGCCCGGCGAACACCGTGACCCCCACCGCATCGCACAGTTGGTGCAGACCTACGGCGTGACCACGCTGCACTTTGTGCCGCCGCTGTTGCAGCTGTTTATCGACGAGCCGCTGGCCGCCGAATGCACCAGCCTGCGCCGCCTGTTTTCCGGTGGCGAAGCCTTGCCCGCCGAGCTGCGTAATCGCGTGTTGGCGCAGTTGCCGGCGGTGCAGTTGCATAACCGCTATGGGCCGACCGAAACCGCGATCAACGTCACCCATTGGCACTGCCAGGCCGAGGACGGCGAGCGCTCGCCGATTGGTCGGCCGCTGGGTAATGTGATCTGCCGCGTGCTCGACGAGCACCTCAACCCATTGCCCGCCGGAGTGCCGGGTGAGTTGTGCATCGCCGGCATCGGCCTGGCGCGCGGTTACCTGGGGCGTGCCGGGCTGACCGCCGAACGCTTCGTTGCCGACCCGTTGGGCGAAGCCGGCACGCGCCTGTATCGCACCGGCGACCGTGTGCGTTGGAGCCGCGACGGTGTGCTGGAATACCTCGGCCGCCTCGACCAGCAGGTCAAGCTGCGCGGGTTCCGCGTGGAGCCGGAAGAAATCGAAGCGCGCCTGCTGGCCCTGGACGGCGTCGCCCAGGCCGTGGTGTTGGTGCGCGACGGGCAATTGATCGGTTACTACACCGCGCACACCCCATTGGATGAACGCGATGTCAAAGCCGCCCTGGCCGCCGAGCTGCCGGAGTACATGGTGCCCGCGCAGGTGATACGCCTGGATGCCATGCCCCTGAGCCCCAGCGGCAAACTCGACCGTCGCGCGTTGCCTGAGCCGGTGTGGCACACCCGCGAACATGTGGAGCCCGCGACGCCGTTGCAGCAGCAGATCGCAGCGATCTGGCGCGAGGTGCTCGGGGTGCCGCAGGTGGGCCTGCGCGATGATTTCTTCGCCCTCGGCGGCCACTCCCTGCTGGCTACCCAGATCGTCTCCCGCACTCGCCAAGCCTGCGATGTCGAGCTGCCGTTGCGCACCCTGTTCGACGCCAGCGAGCTTGAAGCATTTGCCACACAGGTCGCGCTGATCCAGGCGGCCGGTCAGCGCAATCAGCACACCGCCATCGCCAGGGTCGACCGTCGCCAGCCGGTGCCGCTGTCCTATTCCCAGCAGCGCATGTGGTTCCTCTGGCAGATGGAACCGGACAGCCCGGCCTATAACGTCGGCGGTATGGCGCGCTTGCGCGGGGTGCTGGATGTGGGGCGTTTCGAAGCCGCATTGCAGGCCTTGATCATGCGTCACGAAACCCTGCGCACCACGTTCCCCAGCGTCGACGGCGTGGCCTGTCAGCAGGTCTCGGCGCAGACCGGCGTGCGCATGGACTGGCAGGACCTGTCCGCCCTCGCTGCTGCCGAGCGCGAGCAGCGCCTGCAGCAGTTGGCCGATCACGAAGCCCATACGCCGTTCAACCTGGAAACCGGGCCGTTGCTGCGTGCGTGCCTGGTCAAGGCCGGCGAGCAGGAGCATTACCTGGTGCTGACCTTGCACCACATCGTCACCGAAGGCTGGGCCATGGACATTTTTGCCCGTGAACTCAGTGCGCTGTACGAAGCGTTTATCGACGAGCGCGAGTCGCCGCTGGCACCGCTGCCGGTGCAGTACCTGGACTACAGCGTGTGGCAACGCCAATGGCTGGAGAGCGGCGAGGGTCAGCGCCAATTGGATTATTGGACCGCGCAACTGGGCAGCGAACACCCCTTGCTGGAACTGCCCGCCGACCGTCCGCGGCCGCCGGTGCAAAGCCATCGGGGCGAGCTGTATCGCTTCGACCTCAGCGACGAACTGGCCGCGCGGGTGCGGGCCTTCAATGCCGAGCGCGGCTTGACGCTGTTCATGACCATGACCGCGACCCTGGCGGTGCTGCTCTACCGCTACAGCGGCCAGACCGACCTGCGCATCGGCGCCCCCGTGGCCAACCGCATCCGCCCGGAAAGCGAGGGGCTGATCGGCGCGTTCCTCAATACCCAGGTGCTGCGATGCCAGCTCGATGGGCAGATGAATGTCCACGAATTGTTCGAGCACGTTCGTCACACCGTGATCGAAGGCCAGTCCCATCAGGACCTGCCGTTCGACCACTTGGTCGAAGCCTTGCAACCGCCGCGCAGTGCAGCGTACAACCCGCTGTTCCAGGTGATGTGCAACGTGCAGCGTTGGGAATTCCAACAGCGCCGCCAACTTGCCGGCATGACCGTCGAGTACCTGGCCAACGATGCGCGCGCCACCAAGTTCGACCTCAACCTGGAAGTCACCGACCTCGACCATCGCCTGTGTTGCTGCCTGACCTACAGCACCGATCTGTTCGACGAACCGCGCATCGCGCGCATGGCCGAGCATTGGCGCAACCTGCTCGAAGCACTGATCGCCGACCCGCACCAGCGCTTGAGCGAATTGCCGTTGCTGAGCGCCGCTGAACAACGCCAGTTACAGCGCAGCCTGGGCGCCGAGCCCGGTGTGCATCGCCTGGACCAATGCCTGCATCCGCTGTTCAGCCAACAGGCACGACAACGTGGCGACGCCCCGGCGCTGACCTTTGCCGGTGAAACCCTCAGCTACCGCGAGCTGGAAGCGCGCGCCAACCGCCTGGCCTGGATGCTGCGCGAGCGTGGCGTGGGCCCCCAAGTGCGGGTCGGCCTGGCACTGCCCCGGTCCTTGGAGATGGTGGTTGGCCTGCTGGCGATCCTCAAGGCCGGCGGCGCCTATGTGCCGCTGGACCCGGAATACCCCCTCGATCGCCTGCACTACATGATCGACGACAGCGGCATCGGCCTGCTGCTCAGCGATGCGGCGATGTTCGAAGCCCTCGGCGAACTGCCGGCCACGGTAGCCTGCTGGTGCCTGGAGGATGACCTGCCGGTGCTGGGCCATTACCCGGCCGAGGCGCCGCCGTGCATCAACCTGGCGCAGCATCAGGCTTATCTGATCTACACCTCCGGCTCCACCGGCAAGCCCAAAGGCGTGGTGGTGTCCCACGGTGAAATCGCCATGCACTGCCAGGCGGTGATCGAGCGTTTCGGCATGCGCGCCGACGATTGCGAATTGCACTTCTATTCGATCAACTTCGACGCCGCCACCGAGCGTTTGCTGGTGCCGTTGCTCAGCGGCGCACACGTGGTGCTGCGGGCTGAGGGGCAATGGGATGCCGAGCAGATCTGTGGGTTGATACGCGACCATTGCGTCACGGTGCTGGGCTTTACCCCGAGCTACGGCAGCCAGTTGGCGCAATGGCTGGCGGCCCAGCGGCAGACATTGCCGGTGCGCATGTGCATCACTGGCGGCGAAGCCCTGACCGGCGAACACTTGCAGCGCATCCGTGGGGCGTTCCAGCCCGCGCTGTTTTTCAACGCCTATGGCCCCACCGAAACCGTGGTGATGCCCCTGGCCAGCCTGGCGCCGCCGCAGTGGGAGGAGGGCGCCGGCAGCGTGCCGATCGGCAGCATTGTCGGTGAGCGCGTGGCGTACATTCTGGATGCCGATCTGGCCCTAGTGCCCCAGGGCGCGAGCGGCGAGTTGTACATTGGCGGGGCCGGTCTGGCCCAGGGTTACCATCAACGTCCGGGCATGACCGCCGAGCGCTTTGTGGCCGACCCGTTTGCCGCCGATGGCGGGCGTCTTTACCGCACCGGTGACCTGGTGCGCCAGCGCGCCGATGGCCTGGTGGAGTACCTGGGGCGAATCGACCATCAGGTGAAGATTCGCGGTTTCCGCATCGAGCTGGGGGAAATCGAAACCCGTCTGTTGGAACACAGCCAGGTGCGCGAAGCGGTGGTGCTGGCGCTGGATGCGCCGAGCGGCAAACAACTGGTGGCGTACCTGGTCAGCGACGCCGAGCACGGCCCTCTGCGCGAGGCCCTCAAAGCCCACCTGAAGGCGCAACTGCCGGACTACATGGTGCCCGCGCATCTGATCGTGCTCGACAGCATGCCGCTGACTGCCAACGGCAAGCTCGACCGCCGTGCGTTACCGCAACCCGACCCGGAGGCCAACCGCCAACATTACGTGGCGCCAGGCAACGCCCTTGAAAGCAGCCTGGCCGCGATCTGGTGCGCCGTGTTGAATGTGCAGCAAGTGGGCCTGGACGATAACTTCTTTGAACTGGGCGGCGATTCGATCCTGTCGATCCAAGTGGTGAGCCGCGCACGCCAGGCCGGGATTCATTTCAGCCCGCGTGACCTGTTCCAGCACCAGACCGTGAGGGCCTTGGCCGCCGTGGCCACGCGCACCGAGCACATTCGCGCCGAGCAACGCGTGCTCACCGGCCGTTCGGGGCTGACGCCGATCCAACAGTGGTTCTTCGAAACGCCGATGCCCAACCGTCAGCACTGGAACCAGGCGCTGCTGCTCAAGCCGCTGCAACTGCTCGACCCGCACCGTCTGGAGCAAGCGTTGCTGGCGGTTCTGGAACAGCACGATGCGCTGCGCCTGAGTTTTACCCGGCGCGACGCCCAGTGGCACGCCGAACACCTGGCCGTACCCCATGGCGGTGTGCTGATGCAGGCCCAGGTACGCGACATGGCGCAGTGCACCGCGCTGTTCAACGACACCCAGCGCAGCCTCGACCTGCAACACGGCCCGCTGCTGCGCGCGCTGCTGGTGGACGGGCCCGAGGGCCAGCAACGCCTGCTGATCGCGATCCATCACCTGGTGGTGGACGGCGTGTCGTGGCGTGTGCTGCTCGAAGATTTGCAAACGGTGTACCGCCAGTTGAGCGCCGGCCAGTCGGTCAGCCTGCCGGCCAAGACCAGCGCGCTGCGTGACTGGGCCGCGCGCCTGCAGGCGTATGCCGGCAGCGAATCCCTGCGCGAAGAACTGGCCGTATGGCAAGCGCAGTTGGCCGGGCCTGACGTGGCGTTGCCGGTGGACCGTGCCCATGGCGCGCTGCGCAATCGCGATGCCGACAGCGTCAGCGTGCGCCTGGACGCCGAGCGCACCCGCCAGTTGCTGCAACAGGCGCCCAGCGCATACCGCACCCAGGTCAATGACCTGCTGCTGACCGCCCTGGCCCGCGTACTGTGCCGCTGGAGCGGCCACGCCTCGGCGTTGATCCAATTGGAAGGCCACGGCCGCGAACCGCTGTTCGACGATATCGACCTGACCCGTAGCGTCGGCTGGTTCACCAGCGCGTACCCGCTGCGCCTCGCGCCCCAAGACGGGCAGGGCGATTCGATCAAGGCGATCAAGGAACAGCTGCGCGCGGTGCCCCACAAGGGCCTGGGCTATGGCGTGCTGCGCTACCTGGCGGACGCCGGTTGCAAGCAGCAGATGGCGGCGCTGCCGAGCGCCGAAATCACCTTCAATTACCTTGGCCAGTTCGACCAGAGCTTCGGCGCCGATGCGCTGTTCCATCCGCTGGATGAGCCGGCCGGCCAGGCCCATGACCCGGACGCGCCGCTGCCCAATGCTTTGAGCGTGGACAGCCAGGTCTACGGCGGTCAATTGCTGCTGCGCTGGACCTTCAGCCGCGAACGCTATGATGCGCGCACCATCGGCGCATTGGCCGAGGCTTACCTGGCCGAGTTGCACAGCCTGATCGAACACTGCCTCAGCGACCAGGCCGGTGGCCTGACACCGTCGGACTTCCCTCTGGCGCGCCTGACCCAGGCACAACTGGACAGCCTGCCGGTGCCCGCCCATGTGATCGAAGATGTCTACCCGCTGACCCCGATGCAGGAAGGTCTGCTGCTGCACACCTTGTTGGAACCGGGCACCGGCCTGTACTACATGCAGGACCGCTACCGCATCAACAGCGAGCTGGACCCCGAGCGTTTCGCCCAGGCCTGGCAAGCGGTGATCGCCCGTCACGAAGCCTTGCGCGCGTCGTTCTGCTGGAACGTCGGCGAAGACATGCTGCAAGTGATTCACGCACCGGGTAGCACCCCCATCGAGTACTTGGACTGGCGTCACGCGCCGGAGGCCGAGCATGAGCCGCGCCTGCAAGCGCTGCTCAAGGCCGAGCGCGAGGCCGGTTTCGATCTGCTCAACCAGGCTCCGTTCCACCTGCGGCTGATTCGCGTGGGCGAGGCGCGCTACTGGTTCATGATGAGCAACCACCACATCCTGATCGATGCCTGGTGCCGTTCGTTGCTGATGAACGACTTCTTCGAAATCTACCTGGCGCTGGGTGAAGGCCGCGACGCGCAGCTGGCCACGCCGCCGCGCTATCGCGACTACATCGCCTGGCTGCAACGCCGCAACCTGAGCGAAGCGCGCCAGTGGTGGCAGCAGAACCTGAAAGGCTTCGAACGCACCACGCCGATCCCCAGCGACCGCCCATTCCTGCGCGAACACGCCGGTCACAGCGGCGGCATGGTGGTGGGCGACTGCTACACCCGCCTCGATGCGCACGACGGCGCACAGCTGCGTGAATTGGCCCAGGCCCATCAACTGACCGTCAACACTTTCGCCCAGGCGGCCTGGGCGCTGGTGCTGCGTCGGGTGAGCGGAGACCGTGACGTGGTGTTTGGCGTGACCGTGGCCGGTCGTCCGGTGGACATGCCCGAGATGCAACACACGGTCGGCCTGTTTATCAACAGCATCGCCCTGCGGGTGCAACTGCCCGAGGACGGCCAGCCCTGCAGCGTGCGGCAGTGGTTGAACGGCCTGCTCGACAGCAATATGCAATTGCGCGAGTACGAATACCTGCCGCTGGTGACCATCCAGGAACACAGCGAACTGCCCAAGGGCCAGCCGTTGTTCGACAGCCTGTTCGTGTTCGAAAACGCCCCAGTGGACACCACGGTACTGGACCGCGCCCACAGCCTGAACGCTACCTCGGATTCCGGGCGCACCCACACCAATTTCCCGCTGACGGCCGTGTGCTATCCGGGCGATGACCTGGGCTTGCACCTGTCCTACGACCAACGCTATTTCGACGAAAGCACCGTGCAAGGCTTGCTCGCCGAGTTCAAACGCCTGCTGCTGGCGCTGGTGCAGGGCTTCCATGGCGACATGGCCGACTTGCCGCTGATGGGCGAACAGGAGCGCGATTTCCTGGTGCACGGCTGCAACCAGAGCGAACACGCCTACCCGCTGGAGCGCAGCTATGTGGAGCTGTTCGAAGCCCAGGTAGCCGCGCATCCACAGCGTATCGCCGCCAGTTGCCTGGACCGGCACTGGAGTTACGAGGAACTGAATCGCCGCAGCAATGGCCTGGGGCACGCACTCATCGCGGCGGGTGTCGGCCTGGATCAACCGGTGGCGTTGCTGGCCGAGCGCGACTTGGAACTGCTGGGCATGATCATCGGCAGCTTCAAGGCCGGGGCCGGCTACTTGCCCCTGGACCCAGGCTTGCCGAGCCAGCGTCTGCGCCGCCTTATCGAGCTGAGCCGTACGCCGCTGCTGGTGTGCAGCGAGGCGTGTCGCGAACAGGCCATCGCGTTGTTGGACGGTATCGACTGCCAGTTGCTGGTATGGGACGAAGTGCCGGCCCGTGGTGAGAACCCGGGTATCTACAGTGGCCCGGACAACCTCGCCTATGTGATCTACACCTCCGGCTCCACCGGCCTGCCCAAAGGCGTGATGGTGCAACAGCGCGGCATGCTTAATAACCAGTTGAGCAAAGTTCCGTATCTGGACCTGACCGCAGCGGATGTGATCGCGCAAACCGCCTCCCAGAGTTTCGATATTTCCGTGTGGCAATTCCTCGCCGCGCCGTTGTTTGGCGCGCGGGTGGATATCGTGCCGAACAGCATCGCCCACGACCCGCAAGGTTTGCTGGCCCATGTGCAGGCCCAGGGCATCAGCGTGCTGGAGAGCGTGCCGTCGCTGATTCAGGGCATGCTCGCCCAGGAGCGCCTGCACCTGGACGGCCTGCGCTGGATGCTGCCGACCGGCGAGGCGATGCCGCCTGAACTGGCGCACCAGTGGCTGCAACGCTACCCCGAGATCGGCCTGGTGAATGCGTACGGCCCGGCGGAATGTTCCGATGACGTGGCGTTCTTCCGCGTCGACCTGGCTTCGACCCGTGGCACTTATCTGCCGATTGGCACACCCACCGACAACAACCGCCTGTACCTGCTCGATGGCGCACTGGAGTTGGTGCCCCAAGGCGCCGTCGGCGAGTTGTGCGTGGCGGGCACCGGGGTCGGGCGCGGCTATGTTGGCGACCCGTTGCGTACTGCGCCGGTCTTCGTGCCCGACCCGTTCGGCGCGCCGGGCGAACGCCTGTACCGCACCGGCGACCTGGCGCGGCGGCGCAGCGATGGGGTGTTGGAATATGTCGGTCGGATCGACCATCAGGTGAAGATTCGCGGCTACCGGATCGAGCTGGGGGAAATCGAAGCGCGTCTGCACGAACAAGCCGACCTGCGCGACGCCGCCGTCGGCGTGCAGGACGGCGTCAACGGCAAGCACTTGGTGGGCTACCTGGTGGCGGCCGATGGCGCGCTCAACCCCAGCGAGCGCCTGGACCGTATCAAACAGCGCCTGCGCGCCGAACTGCCGGAGTACATGGTGCCGCTGCATTGGCTATGGCTTGAACGCCTGCCGCTCAACGCCAACGGCAAACTCGACCGCAACGCCCTACCGGCCCTGGAGATCGGCCAGTTGCACCGCCAGGATTACCTGGCGCCACGCAACGAACTGGAAACCACCCTGGCCGTCATCTGGGCCGAAGTGCTCAAAGTCGAGCGGGTCGGTGTGCAGGACAACTTCTTCGAGCTGGGCGGACATTCGCTGCTGGCCACACAGATTGCGTCGCGCGTGCAGAAAACCCTGCAACGGGACGTACCGCTGCGCGCGATGTTCGAGTGCAGCACCGTGGCGGAACTGGCCGAGTACATCGACGGGCTGGCGGGCAGTGAGATCAGCGTGGAGAAGGTGGATCGGTTGAGTGATTTGATGGCGGAGTTGGAAGGGCTCTGATCTGCGATGGTCTTAACATTTACTCAAGTCCTGAAGGCCGACACATAACTCTGTGGTATGAGCAGGCTTGCCCTGCGCCGGGCTGCGAAGCAGCCCACTCACCATAAAAGCTTCACTTTCTCAGGCTGTGTTTTCGTCGAGGACGTGTAGATACCACGCCCCGATGGCGCCAGTCCAAGTTGACCCGGTTATCCTCGCCCATTTCTGCGGCCAAGGCGCGCTTTGCTTTTGCGGCAACCTGCCCTGTCATCCAGATAAATGCAGCAACTGCGGGTTATCCGTTGATCGGAAATTCACCGATTTTGCGAAAAAACTGTCAATTCTGACAGTAGTCAAACATTGTATGAGAGAGCTCACTGAAGGAGGTTGCGGCTGGAGCATGCCGTGAAATTTCCTTTGGGATATGGAGTTCTTATGAAGACAAAGAAAACCCCCGCGGCTGAAACCAGCTTGGCACCCGATGCAGTGGAAGTCGCCGCTCCACTGGTTTCCAGCGAGGAAAACGGTACGGTGTCGCCCTCCCGAATGAGAGGGTCATTCCTGACGGTCGATTCAGTCATGGATGCTTCGCCGATTACCTTTAAATTCCGCGCGAAAAATACGCTTACCGAGGAAATTGAGAAGGGGCTGGTTTTTGAGGATATCGTGGATTCGAGCGGTGAATCGGGAGCCAGGCGAACACCGATTCCTTTGAAGTACCTGACCAAGGCTATGGGGTTCACACTGGTCGTATGGTACGAGGGGACAGTAAACGGAAAAAGCGCTGTTTCACTGTCCAAGGACGTAGGCATAGATTTCTACTCAACCGAGCAAGGTAAAATGCTCGCACCTCGATTAATCGACGAAAAAATCTACCAGAACACGCCAACATACGACATGCACGATCACGAAGGGGACGAGATCGTTGAGATCCCGCTGCCGGATCTTGCCCAGCAAGGAGATAAGGTTTACTGCACCGTTGTGATTGAGCAATTCAGTGGGAAACCGGCTTTCTACACTGTGGCGTACGACTACGCGTTAACGGCTGATGATATAGCTTCCGGTGGACCCCTAACTTTTCCGATCGCCCGTGGCTGGCTGGCACGGCAAAAACCACGCTACGAGTCGCTCACTTGCCAAGCGGCCTGGATCACGAGTGGTTTGCCGGCCCAACCGCCGGCTGAAGTTGGAAATCCTAATGAAGAGACCCGTCTTCCAAGGAATGCGCTTGAAATCCAACATCGTCGTACCGCTAGTTTCATTGGCGATCAAGGCCTGGAAGATCTGCAGCCTCCACACCTGCACCAATCCACGCAGTACAACAATACGTGGTGCCTCAACCCTGAACTCACCAAAGAGGGCGGCGATGTAGGGGCTCCCGGGTTGGACACTTATGCAGGTGATCAGATTTGTTTCTATGTCAGCGGGTCCAATTACGATAAAAAGTCGCTGGGCTGTGTGAGCATTGAACACGATGGGGACCAACCTTCGGTCAAGTTGCCCGCCTGTGTGGTCGCGTGTTTTTTCAACCGGTCGATGACGCTGACCTACACCGTTCAGTTTCCCAACAGTGCTGAGCCACAGGAATCCCCTAAAAGGGAGATCAGCGTTTCGGTGCCAGAGTTCACCTTCTCCGATATTGAAGAGGTTACTGCCGAAAAACTGGACCTCAGTACATTCCAAGGGAATGCGAACGCGACAGTACCGGCCTGGGCCTATGCTGAGTGCTCAAACACATGTTGGATGTGGGTCACTGGCAAGCGTGAAGACGGTGGGGATCATCAGCTCGATATTTTGGTGGGAGCTTCGGTCACGGATGAGTGGAAGAGGCAGGGCGTGCGTACCTCGATTTCCAGGCAAGGGCTGCAAACCCTGGCCGATTGCAGCAAGTTTGAGCTGCACTTCGCGGTGAGTTTCTGCGATGCCGACGATTTCGAGCATGCTTGTAAGTTTCCGATTCGGACTTTCGAGATCGAGCAGGAACCGCTGGCGCTGGTTGCCCCCGCAGTGTCCGAAGCGGTGGGTTCCAACCTGATTGCCTGGAATGGGCGTAATGGCGTGCATGTCGAAGTGAATTACGTCGGTATCGGGCCCCAACACAGCATCAGTGTCTGCTGGAAAAAGCCAAATGGCACGTGCTGGGTACTGCCTTCCAAACCAGGAAGCACGGGTGAAGCTGTCAGCTTTGCCTTGCCGGCGGAAGCGGTGATCGAAAGCATGGGCAAAACAGTGCCGATCACCTACACCGTCACCACGGCATGCAAGGTACAGACGTCACCACCGTTGAACTTGACGATCAGCTTGCCGACACGCCTGGAAACGCCGAACGTGCTGGAAGCTACGCCACCCAGGACTCAAAACGCTATTTTGGATCTGCATACGTTTACCGGCAATGCCAACTCACTCCAGGATGGTCGCTCGACCAATGGTCAGATGTGGTTCTTGCGGGCGGGGCAGAAGTGTTGGTTGCGGGTAACCGGGACAGGCAAAAATGGTAGTCCATACTCCTTTGTCGTATATGCAGGCCGAACCATTACTGAGCAAGAGGTGACTGTCGGGGTAACGAGCCCGGTGTTGCGCTCCGAGTTGGAAAAGTTGAAGAACGACACCTCGGTATCCCTCACCTTCAGCGTAGCGACGGACGGTAGTTTGAATGAGAACGTGATATGTCCATCGCGAGAGTTGAAAGTCAGTTTGTCAATGTACGACTTCACTTCATTTACCGGTAATAACTGGAACGGTTGGCTTCCTGGGGCTGCCGCCAATGGCGAGATGGTGTACTACAGTGCGTTCGGAAAGCCCTGCGTGGCCAATGGCACTGCTTATATCGGTGGTATAGGCGCTGTACTCTACAAAGATTTCACCGGTTTACAGTCTGGGCGTACTTATGAGTTCAGTATTCTTGCCTGCGCTCTTAACGCAGCCCCAGTAAAACCACGCTTATCACTAAGAGCCAATGTTGCTGCGGTGACCCCGGTTACTGTGTTCAGCGAAATGGCCTGGAAGCCATTGAAAGGAACCTTTGTCGCCAGTGCTACTTCCATGCGCTTGGAGATATGGAGTCACGAAGCGCAGGGGACCGATGGGAACGACTATGGAATTACCGATATTTTGGTCAAATGATAACGCAGTGACTGATCTGCTTTGAAAGAATGCTCCTGCCTGTGGCGGGAGCATTCTCTAACTACTTCGATCCAAGCATCCTCACCCACCTATCTGGCGACAATGCCCCCTGCTGGTGCTGCATTACGCCTTTGTTATCCAGATAGAATATCGCCGGCGTCGCCGACAACTCCAGCTTATTCATCAACTGCATATTGGCATTGAGCTTGGCTTCGATATCCGCCGGAATCTTGGCCATGGCTTGCAGCTTTCTGCCTTTTCTGACGGCTTCGTTTTCTTCCTGGGCTAAATCGGAGCACTTTTCTATTTGAATTCAGGCTCAGTCCTCTCGGTTTTTTCATTTAAAGAAGGATTTGCCTTTCCTCAATCTTTCTTCGTAACTCACGTAAAAAAACGCCGACCTGATCGACCGTTTTCCACCCATTGCTGCATTTTATTGCGGTGAGCCGGGCATCAATATCGACTGGTTGAAAGGTATGTCCATGCCACTGGTCGTGCCGTGCCTGATCATTCATCAGAACTGTCAACTTTGACAGTAGGCAAGGCTCACGTTCCCAGCGTTAGATAACGGAGTTTCTGACCTAAAGG
>Ga0256410_1000240_pt1 | contig 64810 bp, 54 predicted proteins | sample PhyWR1_FD_185983 | JGI IMG/M metagenome (GOLD analysis project Ga0256410, IMG submission 185983) | Leaf surface microbial communities from wheat plants in UC Gill Tract Community Farm, Albany, California, United States - DLSL W.R1 | ecosystem: Host-associated > Plants > Phyllosphere >... | reverse complement strand
GGTAGAGCAAAGGACTGAAAATCCTTGTGTCGCTGGTTCGAATCCAGCTGGCACCACCAAATCTGAAAGTAACAGATTCAAAATAAAAACTTGGAAGGTGCCATAGCTCAGTCGGTAGAGCAAAGGACTGAAAATCCTTGTGTCGCTGGTTCGAATCCAGCTGGCACCACATCAATAGCTTTAACATGCATGTTAAAGCTATTTTTTATACTTCCCCCGCTTCAGTAACAAATTGATTATTTATACATACTATTCTACTCCCGGTAATATTTTTTTGTAACTTCAAGGTTTAATATTTTTTCATAAAAAAAAACTTAAATGCTACGAATATCCAGCATCCTATTTTTTTCTTTTTTAATCCTAAGTAGTTCCTGTAACAACTCTACTGGAAGTACAATAGCGTCTGTAATAAAATCACCTTTTGATGGACACTATGTTTATCCCATATTATCTTGGGCAGGAAAAAATCCAGCAGAAATAGGCTGCATCATCGAAAAACATTTTGATTATCGAGATTCTATATTTAATTGCGACCATAACAACTATATTAATAAAGGTGACCCATGTGTATTAACCGATGCCTATTATGAGGGCATACAATTTCCATCGGCATTGACATCTAAAATTTCTCCATTAATTAAGGATATCGGTCTTAGTTTTGAAAACGGCAGTTTACAAGAGATAGTCGTAACCTTTAAAGATAGTATTGCAAAGAATAAAGTGGAAGAACTATTCAAATTACCAAAGGATAAAGTAAAGCTCCCAGAGGATATCATGCGGATTGATTATGGTGATAACATCTATTCAAGTGATAAACCAGTTGATACAAATTACACCAAATGGCTAACCATTACCGCATTCGAACATATAAGTGCTCCAGATATGGATTGTGAATAAGTCAACTGAATAGCTAAAAAAAATTAGTGAGGAATAATTTTTTCTCAAAATCAAAACAAAATTATTAAGATCATATACTGTAACATCTGTAATACCCATTGAACTTATCAAGTTTTGATGAAAAAGATATACTTTGTAACTATCAACTCCATTAAAATCAGCTCAGATCACAGCAATCCACATTTTTTAGTTCATATACTCCAAAATTAATCAGCTTGAAAAGCAAGTACTTAATGTTTTTGATTAAAAAAAAAGCACTTAAGTTTTGGAAATATAGATCATTTAAGTACTTTTGCATCACCGAAAGGGAAACGCGCTCATAGCTCAGCTGGATAGAGCATCGGTTTTCTAAACCGACGGTCTCAGGTTCGAATCCTGATGGGCGTACTTAAAATCCTCTTTACAAAAGTAAAGAGGATTTTTTGCTTTACACTTTTTTCTCTTCTATATTCTTTTCAATCCACGATTCAAATTTAATAAGGAAAGAATTTAGAAAGTCTCGAGTAGATGTATCTTTTAATGTACCGGATTCATCAAATAAATTGGCTGCATGACTTAGATAGGCTTCTGGTTGTTGTAAAGTAGGCATATCTAAAAAAACTAAAGATTGACGAAGATGATGATTAGCACCAAAAGCACCTAATCCCCCCGCTGTACAGCTGATAATAGCAGCTGGCTTTCCAGCCCATACACTTTTACCGTAAGGTCTTGACCCCACATCCAATGCATTTTTAAGTACAGCCGGAACTGACCTATTATATTCAGGAGTAATAAACAATACAGCATCATAAGATGGTAGCACATCCCTAAAATATTGCCATGACTGGGGTACATCTTTTTCCAAATCTTCATTATATAAAGGTAGATCTCCGATTTCAATATTTTCAAAATGCATACCTTCAACATTTAACTCACGAATAGCCCTAGCAATTTTTTTGTTAAATGATTCTTTTCTTAAACTACCAACAACGAGTGCAACTTTAAATGATTTCATACGAATAAACTTTTAATTTATAACATATGATCTCAAAATTTGTTTTTTTAACCTATAAACGAAAATAAGACAAAGTATACTTTGCTCCATGATCATCATTCTTTTTTGAACATTAAAATTTCATGTTTCTTATTGAACACATCTTTAACTCCCATCTAAAATCATACAATAATTAAAATTAAAACCCTTAATACCAACAAAATCCCCTTTTATCTCCCATTAAAGTGATTATATTTTCAAAATAAATTTGGTAGCAATGTTAAAATTCGTACTTTTGTCGCGGAGAGCTGGCAGAGTGGTCGAATGCGGCAGTCTTGAAAACTGTTGACTGTCATAGGTCCGGGGGTTCGAATCCCTCGCTCTCCGCCAAAAACAATAAAAGCCCAAAGTAACTTGGGCTTTTATTGTTTATAGACTTTGTGCGAGCCCTCAAACGAAAAAACATAAAATAAAAAACTAAGCAAAGCAAATGGCTTTATCTTATCATGAAGCTTAACTCTTAATGAGATCAAGAAATAATCCCTTGCTCTCCACACAAACCTTCATCTTTAGATGAGTTTTTTTACAATATCTTTTTATTTTTGATTCCAAAATATAGAAAGTAATTGCAGATTAAGAGCAGAAGATTTGGGTATAATTCGGATATGATCATTTTTTAAGATTTATTATTTTCAAATAGAATCAATCGATAACTGTAAAAAACAATTTAATCAATTAAAATTTAAAAGCAGAAAAAGATTTACAAACAACAATTGATTTAAATAAACCCATTAATTCAATATCGTATCCAACCTATAGTCTACCAGCTAGTAACTAGCTTTTAACTCTGGTATCATTGCACAGCCTATGCAATGACTTTACACACAGACGAATAATTACAGGCTAAAGCATCCTCAATTAGGGATAGAATTCAAGGGGTACAATAGCGTGAATGATTTTTTAAGATTATTTCTTAAATTGCAGCTAGGAGCAGGAGATGATGAACCTGAACTTTTGTGCAATTTTGAATTAGCTAAGATGAGCTATTGTATTTTGAAGTTATACCAAAAATATTACCATGATAATAGAATTAGCCATATTAAATGTAAAAAAAGGTAAGCAAAGAGCATTTGAGAATGATTTTCTCGAGGCGATCCAATACATATCATCTATTGAAGGATATTTAGCCCATTCTTTGAAAAAATGTATTGAAATAGAGAATCAATACCTTCTTTTAGTGGAATGGACTTCTATTGAAGCCCATGAAGTCGGGTTCCGTAAATCTCCGCAATACTTAAAGTGGAAAACATTGCTGCATGATTATTATGATCCTTTCCCTCAAGTACTACATTATGAAGATATAACACAAAAAGTATGATCAATTATCATAATAAATCCTTTTCTGCGATAGCCAATAGTGAAAATGGAGAAACATCATCTGAAACGGTATTTCATTATAAACAAATGGACAATATTTTAATGGCTCACTACACGGGAGGCAAAATTATTAGTGGTCAATTGATCGGAATAGTGAATGAGCATGGAGAGATAGATATGCGGTATCATCAAGTAAATACAGAAGGGAAATTAATGACAGGTATGTGTAAATCTAAGCCTGAAATCTTATCAAATGGAAAAATAAGGCTATATGAAGAATGGCAATGGACATCAGGAGATTTATCTAGCGGGCATTCCATTATAGAAGAATTGTAGACTATGCCACGTACAACATAAATTATGAATATCAATATCCATCATGTCACTGGTAATAAAGTTGCAGAAGTAACTTCAGAAAATACAATTATGAAAAATTTAGAGGATGCCCTAGAATTAATAGGTAATCTTTACTATGATGATATATCTAAAGTAATCGTCTATGAAAAGAATTTAATTCCAGATTTTTTTGATCTGCAGAATAAATTTGCAGGAGATGTATTACAAAAATTTTCAAATTATCGTATACAACTTATTTTTATTGGTGATTTTTCAAAATACAATTCTAGAAGTATGAGCAGTTTTATTTTTGAAAGCAACAAAGGAAAACAAATAAACTTTGTAAAGACCAGAGATGAAGCCTTTTCCATACTTTGAGAATAAACATCATCAAGAGATGCTAAAAAAACTCAGCATATAAAACTCGTAATATGAGTCGTACTTCATATCATCACTAATTAATAATGGTATTCGTTCATAAAACAGACTAAAATTCTTCCTATAAAAGTTATGGCTTAAGCAACAAACCTGTTAGAAAACAAAAAACAATAGGCAATATTTGCTGACTCATATAAAAAGCCCTAGATTTACTAAGATATGAACTACTGTAGACTAGATATAACAAAAAAAATTCATCGCATCTTATTTATCGTTGCCACGATTTTTTTTGTGCTTTCTACTTCCTGTGCAGTAAAAAGTAGTATCAAAAGTTGGGCTGATATCCAAAGCAGTACAGCTCAAGCCCCGATAAAAAACGGAAATCTATTTTCGGGTAGCAATACGTATAATTGTACCAGTACTGAAATCACAAATACACAGATATCACAAACTATTTCTTTTCAGGCGAGTGATTATGCACCAACAGTTTTATTTACCCTTGCATTTATGCTGCTGTTTAGCATTACTCTTCGCAGCCTGCAAGTACATCCACATTATGTAAACTTGAAGATATCAAGTTCCATACCCATTTTTATTCGAGTTCGTAATCTCCAAATATAATATTCCTTTTTACCTATCTGTACTCCTATTGATCATCACTTTTTAATAGGCAAAACTTCTATTTATTCAAGATATACCGTTGATATACCAACGGTCTCATAATAATTATAATCACTATGATGAAACACATGGTGGCAACTACATATGTATGGTTTGCCATTGCGTCCTTATCACCAATATACGGACAGCAACAAATCGATAATACACTCGGCAATTTATGGCAGCAAGTGGAAGAAAATTATCCCGGAATAGGGGTTAAAAAAAGTATAGCACATGCTGCCCAGTTAAAAGCTAAGGCTATAAAGACCAATAGTCTTCCACAACTAAAAACACAACTACAAAGTACTTTCGGGACATATGAAGGTAATGCAGGAGCTTTTTTTCCACAACCCGGTTTTTTTAATGTTAGTGGTAATTCAACTGCATTAGAAGATAGCCGATTGGCCGCAAATAATTTCGCATCTGCTACTATAGAATTGGAATTGTTCACCTTCGGTAGAATTAAAAACGAAAATGAAGCAGCACAGATGTTATTTCAGAAAAAAGTCAGTGAGCAAAAGTCATACATTCTTAACCTCAAAAAAGTACTATCGGAACGCTATATCACATTGCTTTATCATAACGCAAAATTAGATTTATCAGAGAAAAACACAGAACGCTTAAACGATATCCGCAAGATCAGTTCGAGTCTAGCCTTATCCGGTCTTAAACCTGCAGCTGACAGTCTCTTAGCGTCCTCTTCTTATATGCAGGCTATAGGTGAGTATGACCATTGGATGGGTAATAAGCATTCCTCTTACATCAAACTGCAAGAATTATATGGCAGAGAAGATCTGAATTACAGATCATCTATTCATCGCTTTTCTAATCCGAAGGAAAAATATCATCTACATGTTGATCAAGGCATATCAAATACACATCCGGCATTAGTTACATTAGACAAGCAAGCACAATATTACACCCATAGCGGAGAAGCACAAAAAAAAGCATCCATGCCATCGTTGAAATTATTAGGTGGTTATGCATATCGTGGAACAGGGGTTAATACCAGTGGAAAAACTTCAAATGCATGGAATGATGGATTTAAAAATAGCACCAACAATCTGTTGGTTGGAATAGGATTAACCTGGAATATAACGAGCCTATATACAAATCGATTTAGAGGAGAAGGCTTATTCAAAGAAGCTGAAAGCACTAAGCTGTTACAAATACAATATCAGCAAACCATGCTAGCTGACCTATCGGCATCTCAAACAAAAAGCATCTGGCAATATAAACAAATCCAGAAATCCCAAATTGCTGTTAAACAAGCTCAAGATGCTTATCTCATGTATCTCGCCCGATATAAGAGTGGATTGATCACGCTGAGTGAATTATTACAAATCCGCAATTTATTAGAACAAGCTGAAAATAATCATATCGAAGCTTCTCTTTCCTACTGGATATTACTAGCTCATGAATCAGAGCTAACTGCAGATTTCGATTATCTTTTTAATAACCTTTAATGCATAGCCATGAATCTAATTAGATTTGCACTTAGGAAACCCATTACTATCATGGTGGCCGTCATTACGATCGCTTTTTTTTCCTACAGTACAATAAAAAAAATAAACGTAGATATCTTCCCGGAAGTTGAACTACCTGCTATGTATATCGCTATGCCTTATGGAGGTTTATCTCCAGCCTACATGGATGGATTTATGGCAAATGAATTTCAGAAGGTACTCCTATTTGTAAGCGGTGTCAAAAACATAGACTTTAAAAGTGTACAAGGGCTAAGCCTGATGAAACTGACCTTTTATCCAGGTACCAACATGGCACAAGTGGCTGGTGAGGTTTCAACATCAGTTTCAAGAGCCATGGGTTTTCTACCTGCAGGAGCAGTACCTCCTATGGTCGTACGCTTTGATGGAAGTTCACTTCCTGTCGGGCAATTGGTATTTGAAAGTGACAAGCTCTCAATCAATGAAATACAGACTCTTGTCCTGACGAAGATTAGGCCCATGTTTGTCGACATTCCTGGAATAACTGCCCCTGCACCATTTGGAGGTAGCACGCGTTCTATAGTGATCAATATTGATCCCCAAGCCATGCAAGCAAATGGTCTGAATCCAGAAGACATTACCATAGCCATTACAAAAAGTAGCATTCCATCTCCTGCGGGAAATATCCGTATCGCAGATGAAAATTTAATGGCTCCGATTAACTCAATTGTCAAAAATCCGGAGGAATTTTTAAACACTCCTATTAGAACAACAGACAATCGAACCATTTACGTTCGTGATGTAGCTTCAGTTTCTGACGCTGCGGATCAGACAGTAGGTTATGCTTTGGTCAACGGAAAGCGCTCTGTGTACTTGCCCATTATTAAAAAAGCTGACGCTTCGACACTTGATGCTGTAAATAATTTAAAATCATCAATGGATCTGTTAAAAAATCAACTTCCTGAAGATGTAAATATCCGTTACGAATTTGATCAGTCAAAATATATAGAACGATCATTAACAAATCTAATACATGAAGGTATATTGGGAGCCATATTTACCGGATTGATGATCTTCTTATTCCTAGGTGATAGTCGGGGAGCAATTATCGTGGTACTTACTATCCCAATTGCTATTCTTTCAGCTGTTATGGTGCTATACTATTTTGGTCAAACAATCAATATCATGACATTGAGTGGCCTAGCATTATCGATCGGTATCCTTGTTGATGAAGCCACGGTTACTATTGAGAATATACACCAGCATATGGAAATGAAAAAAGGTAAACAAAGAGCTATTCTCGATGCATTACTTGAAATTTCTGTTCCTAAATTGTTAATTCTACTTTGTATCCTTGCTGTGTTAACACCTGCTTTTATCATGACCGGTATTCCTAGAGACATGTTTATTCCTCTCTCTATGGCTGTAGCGTTTGCTATGATTGCCTCTTTTATAGCTTCTCAAACCTTCGTTCCGATATTGGCCAATTGGCTTATGAAAGATAAGTATCAAGAGATAAGGAAAACACCAAGAAAAAGAGTGTTTTTTGAAAAATTCAGCCTAAACTATTCGTATAGGATAAGGAAATGGTCTACCCAATCATTGCCCCTTTTTATAATGTACACCTTATGCACTGGAGCTACAACTGGCTTATTATTGAACTTCGTTGGTACTGATGTGATGCCTATTTCCAATAGTGGCGACTTTCAGATCCGTATCCAAGCACCCCAAGGGAGTAGAATTGAAAAAACAGAACAAATTGTCAAAGCAATTACAGAGGATATCAAAGTGAAGATTCCTGACAATGGAATTACGATCACATCAGCTTTTGTTGGGATGCATCCAGCAACATCCCCAATCAACCCTATTTTTCTGTTTACCAGTGCTTCTCATGAAGCGGTATTGCAAGTATCCGTTAATCAGGATATGTATAAAAATTCCATGGAGGATCTCAAAGAGGAAATAAGAAAAAACATAAACGAAAGGTACCCACAAGTACAGCTAAATTTTGAACCGATGGAGCTGACTGAAAAAATAATGGGACAAGGGGCCATGACTCCGATTGAAGTGAAAGTCGGAGCTGGGCAACTAATGGCTGCAAGTGCATATGCATCAAAAATTGAATCCAATTTAAAAGAAATATCATATTTAAGAGATGTACGCATCGCAGAATCACTGGAATATCCTACAATGGAAATAGAAGTCAATCGTGATCTTGCGGGTCAGTTTGGTTTAACCATGCAAGACGTCACACGAAGTTTGGTTGCTGCTACATCCTCTACTCGATTTACAGATAAAAATCTATGGATAGATCCTAAATCAGGACTTGTTTTTCAAGTTCAGGTACAAATTCCAGAGCATATCATGTCATCAGAAGAAATGCTCAAGTCGCTTCCGTTAAAAAAAGGAAATCTTCGTCCACTACTGGAAGATGTTGCAACAGTGCGCAGAGTGACTTCCCCAGCACAAGTAAACCGAAAAGGTCCTAATCGTTATGTCACCATTATAGCCAATGTGTACAATAAGGATTTGGGTACAGCTTCTACTGCCGTAAAAAAAGCAATCAATGATGTAGGACAACCTCCTCGGGGTATCAATGTATGGACAGAAGGAACAATGCAGCTGCTGGATGACACATTAGGGAGCCTATTGACCGGATTAGCAGTAGCAATCATCGCTATTTTCTTGATGCTATCTGGTTATTACCAATCTTTTAAAGTACCATTGATTATTTTATCTGTTATTCCTGCAGTGATTACCGGAAGTCTGATTTTACTTTTTTTATCCAACAGTACACTTAATTTACAATCCTATATGGGAATAATTATGTCCATTGGTGTATCAGTATCCAATGCTGTATTGCTCGTTAATCAAGCCGAATATTATAGAAAAAATATGGCTTTGAAACCAGTAAATGCAGCAAGACTAGCAGCAGCATCCCGTTTAAGACCTATATTAATGACTGCTGCTGCCATGCTAGCCGGTATGTTACCGATGGCAATAGGGATTGGCGACGGAGCAGAACAAGTTGCACCATTAGGCAGAGCTGTTATTGGTGGGCTTGTTGCATCTACCCTCGCGATTCTGCTTCTATTACCACACTTTTTCTCATCCCTCATGGCCAAAACAGCTATTATCAGTCCATCTCTAGATCCTGATGATGAGGAAAGCCAATTTTTTTCTAATCAAACGAGATAATTCATTTAAACTATACGATCATGTACCCTACAATTTCAACATATAAAATTACAAGATTGACCCTTGCACTTGCCTTATCAATTCCACTTACGGCATGCTTACAGCAAGAAAATCAGGTTAATAAGGAAGCAAAAAAAACGGAAAAAAGAATAAATTATCCAACAGCATCAGTACAATTTATCCATCCAGAATACGAAATTTCTATTCCTGCGGAACTAAAACCCTATGAGCAGGTAGCAGTATTTGCAAAAGTACCAGGATTTGTAAAACAGCTATATGTAGATCGCGGAGATCATGTACGCAAAGGACAGCTATTAGCGGTATTAGAAGCTCCCGAAATGAATCAGCGTTATTTATCTGACAAAGCTACAGAACAGAAAATCTACAGTGATTATCTTTTTGCTCATCAAGCATATGATCGCTTAAAAGATGCTTCAACAACATCAGGTGCCGTAGCGGCAATTGAATTAGACAGGGCGAAAAGTAATGTTGAAAGTGCAAGAGCTTCTTTCGAAGCTTCTAAAGCAAGTACTTCGCATACGTCACAATTACAGCAATATCTACGTATCACTGCTCCTTTCGATGGCGTGATCACGGAAAGAAATGTATCTATAGGCGCATTGGCGGGCTCGTCGTCCAATCAATCTCTATTTATAATTGCACAAGAAAATAAATTACGCTTAACCCTATCTCTTCCAGAAAAACATGCTGCATCCGTACAACAAGGTGTGCGAGCCAATTTTACCGTAAATTCTCAACCTGGAAAAATATTTGAGACAACACTTTCACGTACATCTAGACTGTTGGCTCAACATGATCGATCACTAACACTAGAATTTGACGTAAATAATATATCAGGAGAGTTACAAGGAGGAGATTATGCTCAAGTCAAACTCATGTTAAAACGTAAGCAACCGTCAACTTGGGTACCTAAAAAAAGTATTCTGACTACACAGAGTGGCACATTTATACTTATATTAGACAATCAGGAAATTAAACGTATTCCTATCAAAGAAGGCATATATTTGGATACTTTAACAGAAGTATTTGGTCAAGTTTCGGCAGATAGTCAAATCATACTGAAACCATCGGAAGAAATTAAAGAAGGTATAATAAACAAATAGAAATAAATATGATAACCCATTTAAATAAAAAAATGATCGGCATGTTCCTGGTTGTAACCAGTATTACTGCTGTATCCTGCAATTCGCAAACTAAAGACAATCCAAATTCACAAGCAGTCGAAGCAACTGTTGACAGTGCTGCAACAAGTCCAACACCCCAAGCTAATGAGGTTTCCTTTATAGATGAAAATGGAAAAGATATTACGTTAAGTTCATTAAAAGGTAAAGTGGTATTTATTAACTTTTGGGCTACATGGTGTCCCCCATGTATTCATGAAATGCCATCTATAAATTCTCTAAAACAATCTTTTAAAGAAAACAATGAAATTATCTTTTTAATGGTAGATGTTGACGGTATGATGGATAAATCGAAAGCATTCATGGCTGAAAATAAATATGATTTACAAGTCTATGCACCCCATGGTGAAATACCATCTGAGTTCTTAGGAAACGCTATTCCAACGACAGTAATCCTTAATAAAAAGGGAGAACTGGTAGATCGACTGGAAGGTGGGCGCGACTATGCTGATCCAGCAATTAAAAAGTCTTTGGATAAACTCATTCAAAGCAATTAATATGACCTGTCAAAAAAGGATTTAAAATATACTTGAGATAAAAAAGACATCAAGCCTTCGTCATAAACTGACGAAGGCTTTTTTTAGATTTCATCCGAAATCCTCGTACGATAAAATCTCTGTGCAAGCATGATGTTACTTAATAATATTGCTCATTTGAGATTAAACAGATTATCCCATCACAAAATTGATGTTAAAAGCTTTTCGTCTCTCTTCACCTAAACAACAGTATATTACTTTTTCATTTAAGTACTTTTTCAATAAGCAACTTGAATCAATCATTTAACTTAAAAAAATATTGAATTATTATATTTTTTCCTTTTTTATTTAGATTTAACTCCTTACTTTTACTATATGAGCAAAAAAAAGACTTGCTTATTAATAACCAACTATACAATTACATTTGGAGTATAAATTAAAATTTATATCAATCAATACCTTGTTCTTTTCACATTATTTTTTTTATATGAAAAAACTTTTGCCTTTTGTAATAAGTGTCATGATCAGTTTTATACTTTTAAAAAGTCACGCTGTTCGAGCCCAGGTACCAGATAGTACACAAGGAAAAATTTTGGATAGTTATCCTAAATTTCAATTCAAAGGACTTTTTCAAGGACGATTTACCACAAGTCTTAAAAAAAATGTTGATGTAGAAGGCCTTCATCATACAGATGACAAGGGTACCAACAACTCCTTTTCTCTTAAATATATGCGAGCACAAGTGAAAGGACAGATCAGTAAAAGAGTAGAAGTTGTAGCTTTAGCCAACTTCGCAGATTTTAAAAATGACCCCAAAACACGAGTTTTAGAAAACGCTTATCTGAGATATAGCTTTAATCCTAAGGTTGCTATTACTGTAGGGCAGTTCAGGCCTTGGTTCGGACTAGAAGAAACATACCCAGTGGATATTATAAAATCATTAGAATGGTCAAATCAATATACAGAGTTTGGTAAAAATGGTTGGACAAGCTTTCAGATAGGAGCCTCTGTTGGCGGAACACTACCTATTGGTACCATACCTTTGCGGTATGCTGTTTCTGTAGTTAATGGAAATGGAAAAAATCAGGTTTCGGACAAGGATAATGGTAAACAATTTTTAACGCGTATTGTGTTTGATCTTTCCAAAAAACATGATTTTAGCATAGGATTAAACGGGGGTACGGGTACCGTATTTAAAAGAAATGTACACGCTTTAGCATTTGATATATCATCCAAATTTCAACTTGCTCAAAAGTGGAACATGGATTTTCAAATAGAGGCAAAACAAGCGATTAATCACAATTTATATTTCAGTCTTGAACAAACAAATCGACTAGAAAACATATATCAATATCAAATGCGAGGGGCTTATTTCTTACCCAATATGCGTTATGAAATTGATTATAAAAACCTAAAAGCTATTGAATTTTCATGCAGGTACGAATATTTAGATACTGATTTTAGGCAAAATTCCAATCCAAGACAATCTATAGTACCCATGTTCAGTTTAGAATTCTTAAAAAATTACGGTGCTAGAATACAAATGGGTATGCAGATCGACTATTATAAACATCAATTCGAAAGTTCAAACAAATACAATGGCAATTTGTTCATTTTACAAGTTCAAAGTCGATTGTAACCTAACATACATATTATGAAAGAAGTGGACATGAAAAAAATGGGTATCACCTTTGCTTTCGCATTGATTATTTGGTTTATACCGGTACCACATGGTGTATCGCCCGAAGCTTGGCACCTATTTGCAATTTTTGCAGCAACCATATTAGGTATTATCCTAAAAGCAGCACCGATGGGAACTATGTGTATGCTAGCTATAGGATTTACCGCTTTAACACAAGTATTAGCACCAGGTAATCCCGCCCTATCCATTACCAAATCATTAAGTGGTTTTGGTGACAAAGTAATCTGGCTTATTGGTATTTCATTTTTTATAGCTAGAGGCTTTATCAAAACAGGTTTAGGAAATAGAATTGCGTTTATATTTATCAAAATTTTCGGAAAGAGTTCATTGGGCTTAGCTTATGGACTAGGTCTTGCAGATGTTTGCCTTGCTCCCGCTATCCCAAGCAATACGGCTCGAGGTGGAGGTATCATCTACCCCATTATGAAATCCATGGCAATCAGCTTTGGTTCACTCCCAGAAGACCCGAATACACATCGAAAAATTGGCGCCTATTTAACTTTAAATAGTTATTATATGAATCTCATTGCCTCATCAATGTTTCTTACCGGAACAGCAAGTAATCCGATGTGTCAGAAATTTGCAGCAGATTTAGGAATTAATATAACATGGATGTCTTGGGCAGCTGCAGGATTTGTTCCTGGACTTGTTGCATTTATTCTAGTACCACTAGTCTTGTACAAATTATATCCACCTGAATTAAAAAAAACAGCTGATGCCCCCAAAATGGCAAGGGAAAAACTAAAAGAAATGGGAGCAATTAAAACAAACGAATGGTTGATGTTACTTGCCTTTTTCATTCTATTGAGTTTATGGATTTTCGGTGGTTCGTTGTCCATAGATGCCACGACAACCGCTTTTATAGGACTCACACTTTTGCTGCTCACTTCCGTACTCACTTGGGAAGATGTCAAATCTGAAAAAGGCGCTTGGGATACGATCGTTTGGTTTGCAGTGTTGGTCATGATGGCTAGCTCCTTAAATGAACTAGGATTTATAGGATGGTTTAGCGATTTAATTAAAACCCAAATCGGGGGCCTTAATTGGATTATTGCATTTCCTGTAATTATTTTAGTCTACTTCTACAGTCACTATATTTTCGCAAGTGCTACAGCTCATGTTGCCGCAATGTATGCTGCTATGTTAGGTGTAGGTGTTTCCTTAGGTATACCAGGTATGCTACTCGCAATGATGCTTGGGTTTGTTGGTTCAATATATGGTGTTCTGACTCACTATGGACATGGCCCCGCCCCCGTTTATTTCGGAAGTGGATATGTAGACCTTAAATCATGGTGGGTAAAAGGTTTTGAAATTGGTGTTTTATTACTTGTGATCTACATGGCAATTGGTGGTCTGTGGATGAAAATAATCGGTTACTATTAATTCTTTGCTTATGTTGACAACGCTATCTCGAAAATTGCTGATGTGTTTTACAGGTTTATTTCTTTGTTTTTTCTTAATCATTCACTTTTTAGGAAACTTACAATTATTTCTTCCTGCCGAACAAGCACATACCCAATTTAATGCATATTCTCATTTTTTATCAGGCAATATCGTTATTAAAATAGTATCGTATGTCTTATATACCAGCATCATATTACATGCATTAGATGCAGTCGTGATCACCATTAAAAATAGAAGATCAGGAAAAAAATACCATTGCGATCAAAGACAGCGGGCCAGCAAATGGTATAGTCGCAATATGGGTGTTTTAGGTACAATTATCTTAATATTCTTAGTCATTCATTTTCAAAATTTTTGGTATATCTATAAATTTGGCACCCCCCCAATAGACAGTAATGGCAATAAAGATCTCTACATATTGGTGGTCACTACTTTTAGAGAATGGTGGTATGTGGTGATTTATGTTTTATCTATGGTCGCATTGTGCTATCATTTAATACATGGTGTACATAGCGCTATTCGTACCTTAGGGCTTTTCCATCCCAAATATGTAAAATGGATAAGAAATTGTGGCATCGCTTATTCCGTCATCATAAGTGTAGGATTTGCAATGATGCCCATCTACATTTACTTTACACAATAGATTAACCTTCATATTTTAAGAACATGAATTTAGATGCAAAAATCCCAGAAGGTTCTTTGGAAAAAAAATGGGAGAACTATAAAAAAAATGCCAAATTGGTCAATCCTGCAAATCGCAAAAAATTAGATGTCATTGTCATTGGAACTGGGCTAGCTGGAAGTTCCCTCGCTGCATCATTAGGAGAAATGGGCTATAATATCAAATCCTTTTGCTTCCAAGACAGCCCTAGACGTGCACATTCTGTCGCTGCACAAGGAGGTGTTAATGCGGCAAAAAATTATAAGAATGATGGTGACAGTGTGTATCGTATGTTTGTTGATACACTAAAAGGTGGTGATTTTCGTGCTCGTGAAGCAAATGTTTACCGTATGGCCGAATGTTCACTTAATCTAATTGACCAAGCAGTGGCTCAGGGAGTACCCTTTGGTCGTGAATATGGTGGCTATTTAAACAATCGCTCTTTTGGTGGGGTGCAGGTAAGCCGCACCTTTTATTCACGAGGACAGACAGGACAACAATTGTTATTAGGTTCTTATCAAGCGCTTATGCGTCAGGTAGGAAAAAAAAGTGTCGCTTTATATAGTAGACATGAAATGTTAGATTTAGTAGTTATTGAGGGGAAAGCACGAGGTGTAATTATAAGAAATCTCGACACCGGTCAAATCGAACGGCATGCAGCACATGCAGTGATATTGGCAACGGGTGGCTATGGTAAAATATACTATCTTTCTACCTTAGCAATGGGATGTAATGGTTCTGCCATCTGGAGAGCCCATAAAAAAGGGGCTTTAATGGCTAGTCCAAGCTGGATTCAAATCCATCCTACTTCATTACCGCAATCTGGAGATTACCAATCCAAATTAACGCTGATGTCGGAATCATTGCGAAACGATGGAAGAATCTGGGTACCGAGTAAAGAAAATGAACAACGATCTGCCAATGAGATTCCCGAACAGGAAAGAGACTATTACCTAGAGCGTAGATATCCAGCTTTTGGAAACCTTGCCCCAAGAGACATCTCGTCTCGTGCAGCAAAGGAAAGGATTGATGCTGGCTTTGGAGTTGGACCATTAAAAAATGCAGTTTATCTTGATTTTGCTAAAGCAATTAAAGAACAAGGGATCGAGAAGATTAAAGAAAAGTATGGTAACTTATTCGATATGTATGAAAAAATTACCGGTTACAATGCTTATGAAGTACCGATGATGATTTCTCCTTCCGCACACTTCTCAATGGGTGGTCTTTGGGTAGATTACGAACTGATGACCACAATTCCTGGATTATTTGCCTTAGGCGAAGCTAATTTTGCTGATCATGGGGCTAACCGCTTAGGTGCAAATTCACTCTTGCAGGCTTCTGTAGATGGATATTTTATAGCACCTTATACGATTGCAAATTATTTATCAGGGGATATCCATACAGGAAAAATATCGACAGATCATATTGAGTTCGAAAAAGCTGAACAAGAGGTAAGAGCACAATTGCATCGATTCAGCAATAACAAAGGAGATAAAACCGTAGATTATTACCATAAAACACTTGGTAAAATATTGTATGACTATTGCGGACTCGTTCGAAATGCAAATGGATTAAAATTTGCAATCTCTGAAATAAGAAAATTAAGAGAAGAATTTCATAAATATGTTCATATTCCGGGAACTGAGGCAACCATGAACACCGAAATAGAAAAAGCAGGGAGAGTTGCAGACTATTTGGAAATTGGTGAACTGATGTGTTATGATGCTATTACAAGAAATGAGTCTTGTGGAGCACATTTCCGTGAAGAATATCAAACAACAGAGGGTGAAGCCAAACGAAATGATGAGGAATATCAATTTATTTCTGCTTGGGAATGGAATAATAATGAAATACCCCTATTGCATAAAGAGCGCCTATCCTTTGAAGTGATTCAACCAATTGTACGTAGTTATAAATAATACTAAAATTCAAGCGATGAAGTTACAACTGAAAATATGGAGGCAAGAAGGTAAAAACACTGAAGGCAAACTCGTAGATTATACATTAGAAAATCTCAATCCACATATGTCTTTTCTCGAAATGTTGGATACCCTCAATGAGAAACTCATATTGTCCAATGACACACCAGTAGAATTCGATCACGATTGCCGTGAAGGAATTTGTGGTCAATGTGGTATAATGATTAATGGAATTGCACACGGTCCTCTTAAAAATACAACGACCTGTCAATTACATTTGAGATCTTTTAAAGATGGAGAAATTATTATTATTGAACCATTTAGATCAGAAGCTTTTCCTGTTAAAAAAGATTTAAAAGTAGATCGCTCTGCATTTGATCGCATTATTTCCTCTGGTGGGTTTGTATCTATCAATACAGGACAGGCACCAGAGGCACTCACCATACCGATTACACATGAAATAACAGAAGCTGCATTTGATTCGGCAGCTTGTATTGGTTGTGGTGCTTGCGTTGCCACTTGTAAAAATGGAAGTGCAGCACTTTTTACTTCTGCCAAAATCAATCATATGGTATTACTTCCGCAGGGCAAAGAAGAACGTCTATCACGTGTGATTGATATGGTACATCAAATGGATAAAGAACTTTTTGGGCATTGTACAAACACTGAAGCTTGTGAAGTAGAGTGCCCTCAAAGTATTTCGGTTCTAAACATTGCGCGAATGAACTATGAATATAATCGTGCGCATATTTTAAAAAAGTAGATCAATAAGATGCCAATTAAAAATATGCCACCTTTGAAATCAATCAAATATGAAGTCAACAAAAAAATAGGTTGCACTTAAAAAAGTGCAACCTATTTTTTCTTATTATCCTTTACAAGGATATTTTATACTTAAAGACTAAATTGAATTCATAATATAGCCTATTTATATAACGTAAATGGGATATTACAATTTACGTTTTACTTCAACTTGTTCGTAAGCTTCTACAATATCTCCTTCTTGGATATCGTTGTATCCTTGAATATTCAAACCACACTCATAACCAAATGACACTTCTTTCACATCGTCTTTGAAACGTTTCAATGAAGCTAATTTGCCTGTGAAAACAACAACTCCATCACGTACGATACGAATATCATTATTGCGGTTAATCTTACCATCCAATACCATACAACCTGCAATAGTACCAACTTTAGAGATTTTAAATGTTTCGCGGATTTCAACGTTAGCAACGATTTTCTCTTCAAATTTCGGAGCCAACATACCTTCCATTGCTGATTTAAGTTCAGCAATAGCATCATAGATGATCGAATAAAGACGAATATCGATTTGCTCTTGCTCAGCCAATTTACGTGCACCTATAGATGGACGAACTTGGAATCCAATGATAATCGCATCAGAAGCAGAAGCTAACAATACATCTGACTCAGAGATTGCACCCACAGATTTGTGGATTACATTTACCTGAATCTCTTGTGTTGATAATTTCAATAATGAATCTGATAAGGCCTCGATCGAACCATCCACGTCACCTTTTACGATTACGTTCAATTCTTTAAAGTTACCGATTGCCAAACGACGACCAATCTCATCCAAAGTAATATGTTTCGTAGCACGCATACCTTGCTCACGTTGCAATTGAAGACGTTTATTCGCCACATTACGTGCTTCAGATTCGCTTTCCATTGTGTAAAACTTATCACCTGCAGTAGGTGCTCCTGCCATACCCAATATCTGAACCGGCACAGAAGGACCAGCTTCTTTAACACGTTCTCCACGTTCATTGGTCAAAGCTTTTACTTTACCACTATGAGAACCTGCTAAAATTGGATCTCCTACACGTAACGTACCTCCTAAGATCAATACAGTTGTAACAATACCTCTACCTTTATCTAAAGCAGCTTCAATAACAGAACCTACAGCACGCTTATTAGGATCGGCTTTAAGGTCTAACATTTCTGCTTCTAATAATACTTTTTCTAATAAAAGATCAACATTTAATCCAGTTTTTGCTGAGATCTCTTGCGCTTGGTATTTACCTCCCCAATCTTCTACTAATATATTCATTTGAGACAACTGCTCTTTAATACGATCTGTATTAGCACCAGGCTTGTCTATTTTTGTAAATGCAAATACAATCGGCACACCAGCAGCTTGTGCGTGGTTGATCGCCTCTTTTGTTTGTGGCATCACAGCATCATCCGCTGCAATAACAATAATAACAATATCTGTTACTTTAGCACCACGGGCACGCATCGCAGTAAAAGCTTCGTGACCTGGAGTATCTAAGAATGTGATCTTACGTCCACCATCTAGTTGTACCGCATAAGCACCAATATGTTGGGTGATACCACCGGCCTCACCACCTGTTACGTTTGCTTTACGCACATAATCTAACAAAGATGTTTTACCATGATCGACGTGACCCATTACAGTAACAATTGGAGCACGAGAAACTAATGAATCTTCGTTGTCTAATTGTTCAAGATCTGCGATCTCTTCATCTTCAGGTTTAATAAACTCGATTTGATAACCAAACTCATCTGCAACAATTGTTAAAGTTTCTGCATCTAGACGCTGATTAATCGACACGAACATACCCAAACTCATACAAGTTGCGATAATTTGTGTAACAGCCACATCCATTAAGTTTGCAAGTTCGTTTGCAGTTACAAATTCCGTAACACGCAACACTTTTGCTTGCATTTCTCTTTCTAATGCTTCCTCTTCTGCATTACTAGCTACATCGTCACGTTTTTGACGTCTCAATTTAGCACGTTGTGCGAATTTACCTGATTTACCAGCACCACTTAAGCGTGCTAATGTCGCCTTGATTTGATCTTGGATTTCCTTTTCTGTAGGTTCCTCTTTCGGCTCATTAGGTCCTTTACCTCTATTATTATTAAAAGGAGGACGACTTTTGTTAGCACCTGGACCTCCTGGTCGGTTATGTTGTCCACCTGGACCACCACCTGGACGGTTTTGATTTACACCTGGACCACCACCTGGGCGATTTTGATTATTTCCCGCAGGATGATTCCCTCCAGTACGATTAGGATGAGTACCACCACCTTGGTTAGGTCCACCTGTACGATTAGGATGAGTACCACCACCTTGAGGTGCAGTTCCCGTATTATTTGTACGCTTACGCTTACGTTTCTGATCATTACCAGTAGCACTTGAAGAAGATGCTACAGGTTTATCTCTATGAGAAGGTCTTGCCGTAGGCAATTCAATCTTACCAATTACTTTTGGACCTGTTAATCGTTCTGCTTTAGCACTAATAACTTCATCAGCAGGATTAACTTTTTTCTCTTCCTTTACAGGAGTTTCAACCGGTGCTTTTACAGCAGGTTTTTCATTTTTTGGCTTTTCTTCTACCACTTTCTTCTCTTGAACTTTTGGAGCTTCAGTTTTAACTTCAACTTTTTGAGGTGCAGCAATGACAACCTTCGGTGCTTCCTTCGCTTTCTCTTCTGCATTTGTTGCTTCCACTGCCGGAGCTTTTGACGCTTCCACTTTCGGAACCTCTACTTTAGGCTCTGCTATTACATTAGGTTTTGGAGCAGCAGGAGTTGCTTCTTTAACCACCTCTGGCTTCTTCTCCACTTCCTTTGGAGTTTCAGCTTTCACTTCTGGAGTTTCTTCTTTTTTAGGTTTAGATCCTCTTTTCAAAGCATCTAAATCTATCTTACCCACAACTTTCATACCTCCAGTATGCGTATTCGACGAACTTTCTTTTGCTTCAGATTCAGTTACTTTATCAGTAGGTGTCTCATTCTTAACAGCATCAGATCCTTCTCTTGTATTAACTGCAACGTTCTTAATCAAAATTTCTTTTGAAACTGCAGTTTCTTCATAATCGTCATTTTTAGATGATTCTTTAGGAGAAGCGACTGGCGACTCATCACGACGAATTTTGCCAATAACAATTTGTTTAGCTTCATCTTTCACGATTTTGTCACCTTGAAACTCTTTCAACAGCACATTGTACATCTCTCCGGATAGTTTAGTATTAGGCTTGGCGTCGACGTCATATCCTTTTTTCACTAAACAATCTACGGCAGTAGATATGCCAATATTGAGTTCCTTTGCTGCTTTAAGCAGGTTTGTACCTTTTCCTTCAGTCATCTATTATTTTAACTAATTAAATATTTAATACAAAAATATGTTTTTTTTACATCTCTATAACAATTAAATTCGAAATAGACATGAAAATAAATTATGTGGCTTCATTTTATTCGAATTCAGCCTGTAAAATACGTAAAATCTCTTTTACCGTATCTTCTTCCAAATCAGTACGTCTGGATAATTCTTCTTCTGTCAGTGCCAATACTGAACGTGCTGAATCTAAACCTACACGTTTCAACTGGTCAATCACCCAGCTTTCAATCTCATCGCTGAATTCTTCGATATCCACATCTTCATCAAATTCATCATTTTCACGATATACATCGATCTCATAACCGGTCAATTTACCAGCCAATTTGATATTGTGTCCACCACGACCAATTGCTAAAGATACCTGATCAGATTTTAAATAAACAGCTGCAGTTTTATTCTCCTCATCAATTTTGATGGAGCTAATACGAGCAGGGCTTAATGCACGAGTGATATAAAGCGAGTGATTGGTCGTGAAGTTGATTACATCAATATTCTCATTACGCAACTCACGTACGATTCCATGGATACGAGATCCTTTCATACCAACACAAGCACCAACTGGATCAATACGATCATCATAAGATTCAACAGCGACTTTGGCACGCTCTCCTGGTTCCCGAACGATTTTCTTAATCGTGATCAAGCCATCGAAAATTTCAGGAACTTCCAACTCAAATAAACGCTGTAAAAATTCTGGAGCAGTACGAGAAATAAGAATCTTAGGATTGTTATTCATCATATCTACTTTATAAACTACTGCGCGAATGCTATCACCTTTTTTGAAATAATCCGCAGGAATCTGTTCGGTTTTTGGTAAAATCAATTCATTACCATCATCATCCAAAACAAGTAATTCCTTTTTCCAGATTTGATAAACTTCACCAATAACCAATTCACCTTCGCGGTCTTTATATTTTTTGAAAACTTCGTCTTTCTCTAATTCCAATACTTTTGAAACCAAAGTTTGACGTGCTGCCAAAATAGCACGACGACCAAAGCTCTCTAATGTAATTTGCTCAATATAGTCATCACCTACTTCCAAATCAACATCAAATTTCTTCGCTTCTGTTAATTCAATTTCTAAATCATCATCTTCCGAAAATTCATCTTCAACAACAACGCGAGTTCTCCAGATCTCTAAATCCCCATTATCTGGGTTGACAATAACATCACAATTCTCATCTGTGCCGAAACGTCTACGGATCATACTACGGAAAACTTCCTCTAATACAGAAATAACCGTAGGTCGGTCAATGTTTTTAAACTCTTTAAACTCTTGGAAAGAGTCAATCAAATTGATATTGCTGCTCATTTTTATTTAAATGAAATTAACACCTTAGTTGCTTTTATTTGTTCCAAAGGAATAATACGAGCAGCCTGCTGCGCTTTTTTTCCTTTTTCTTTTATTGTTTCTTCAATTGTTATCTTCGTCTCTTCAACTTCAAGTAAAATACCTTCAGTTTTAGTTCCATCATTCAACTTCACTTGCACATTGCGTCCAATATTTTTTTCATACTGTCTTTGATGAACAAAATTAGTATCTATACCCGGAGATGAAACTTCAAGACGGTAAGCTTTTTCTACTGCTCCCTCTTCCTCCAGCTGGAATCCAACAAATTTGCTAACCTGTACACAATCATCGATACTAATCCCTTGATCACCGTCCAGCAAAACTTCTAAAACACTGTTTGGATGAAATTTAACACTTACAATAAACAAATCATCGCGATCTGCTATTTTTTCTTGAACGAGTTCGATAACTCTTTTCTCTATATTTTGCATATTCTGTCGAAATCGAATAAAAATACTGAAATCAATGAATTAAAAAAGGGGGCATACGTTGCCCCCTTCCTCTCAGATAGGACAAAGGTAACTATTTTTTTTCAAACAATCAAAATTCGAATCAAAAAAGTTTACCAATAATCTACATTTAACCTTTATCAACGACCGAATTTATTGTTTTTTGCATTTCAGCCATCATGCTTGTTAGCGTTTCCATCGTCGGCTCATTATTTGGCTCTGGTAAGGCAGTACTGATAAATGCTTTTGCTCGCCAAACCTCCATAATATCACCTGCCTCAACCCAATAAGGATCGTAACTTTTGTTATCCGAAATCAGCTTCAATCCTTTATCTTCCTTAAATTTATAAGCAATTCGCTTATACACAACCCCCTCATCCTTTGAAACAATCACATAAGTTTGTCCTGGTTTAATATCATTCCAGTTTTCAACATATTCTGCCACAATAATAGAGCCACTCGCGAGAGGACGCATCGAATCTCCTTTTATCTCGAAAGCACGATAAGTCCCCTGATTGAACATGGGTAACGAAAACTTAGGCAAAGTTGCTACATACTCGGGGTCAGCATAACCATTCATATAACCAGCACTCGCCTTAACGGGAACAAGTTCTATATTTTCACGATCATGCCCATCTACTGTTACACTCAATACACGCAAATTAGAAGCATTACTCTTCGGTGCGCGCTTCCACTTATCATTAATCTCATCATTAGCAAGCTCATCCATCGATAGATCATAAAACTCTGCTATTTTTTTTAGTAACTCATATTTTGGCTCAGCCCGATCTTCTTCATACGCCCCTACTGAAGCACGCTTTATATCCAATAAATCGGCAAACTGCTGTTGTGTAAGTCTTTTCGTTTTTCTTAAAAACTTAAGATTGGAAGCTATGTTTGGCATATTTTTTAAAATTTAATTTTTAATATCTAAAAATATTAGTAATATTGTGCCAATAAAATTAGTAAAAATTATACAAATAACCAAATTTATTAGCTCAAACATGAAATCATACACTTTATACATCATTACTGACAGCAATAGACACTTCCTAAATGTCGACATCACATCAGATTTTACCCTGACAGCAAACGAAATAAGAAGCAGTAGTAATGTCTTCTTTCCTAACGGACCGCACTTAACACGTATCGTTTATATGGAAAAATTTGAATCTAAAGAAAAGGCCGAGAAAAGATTACTTGAACTGCGTCATTTTACCTTTATGCAAAAAGAAAAACTGATCCGAAAACAAAATGCGAATTGGAAAAATCTGTGTCCGTTCCAGGTTCATACAGCACAAAAAAAACCGGTTGCTTATACTTCATAAACGACCGGTTTTAAAAAACTATTATTTCTTTATTTTACTCATCATTGCCGATCGAATCACGTGGTTTTGTTGCGACAGCATCTCTTTCGCTAGACAAGACATCAATTTGGTCTCCCTGCCCAGGTGTTGACAATCCCTCTTCTTGAGTCGCTCCCTCATTACCACTATTTTCTAATTCCTCCAAAGGCAATTCATCTTCTATTGCTGTAGAATCTGATAACACTTCTTCGCGAGGAGGACGAGGTGTCTCACAATTGTATTTCTTAGTGATTTCGACTGTTGGTGCTGGAAATTTACCCTGAGTATAACCCAAGGCTTTATCTTTATATATAGCTTCCATAAACAAACCAAAGATAGGTAAAGCTGTTTTAGAACCCTCTCCAGTTTGCGAGTTTTTAAAGTGAATATTACGATCATCACAGCCTACCCATACTGCTGTTACCAAATCCTTCGTGACACCCATATACCATCCGTCCACATATTCGGATGAAGTTCCGGTTTTACCCCCTATCTCATTTTCTTTATTAAACAAGTTATATTCCCACAATGCTTGTGAAGTACCTCCTGGCTCTTCCATGCCTCCACGCAACATATAAGTCATCAACCAAGCATCCTGTTTATCGATAACTTGCTTACGTTCTGGCTTAAAAGTTGCAATAACATTACCTTCATAATCTTCAATACGCGAAACTAAAACCGGAGTCACACGCTCACCATGATTCATCATAGTTGAATACCCATTTGCCATCTCGAAAACTGAAACATCATTCGGTCCTAAACCAATCGAAGCGACAGGACTCAGCTTACTCTCTATTCCGGCACGATGAGCTGCTTCTACTATGTTATCCGCCCCAACTTTCTCCGTTAACTGCACGGTGATTGAATTTACCGAACGCGCCATTGCCCAACGCAATGACATATCTCGGTAACTAAAATTCCAATCTGCATTTTTAGGTTCCCAAACTTCAATAGAATCGCCTTTATCAATTTTAATCGTGACTGGTTTATCTTGCATTTGATCACAAGGCGTCATACCTGATTCTAAAGCAGCTAGATATACAAATGGCTTAAATGTAGATCCTGCTTGTCGTTTTGACTGATTCACATGGTCATACTTAAAATATTGATGATCAATACCTCCAACCCAAACTTTGATTTCACCTGAATATGGATCCATACTCATCACGCCCGTATTCAACATAGTGACATAATATTTGATCGAATCCACTGTAGACATTTGAACCTTCTCACGCAAGCGTTCACCTTTCCATGAAAAAACTTCCATTTCTTTTTTTCGATTCAAATAGTAATCTATACTATCTGTACGATTATCGTATTTTTTAGCTAAAAATTTATAATAATCAGTTTTTTTAACCAAATTATCAATAAATCCAGGAATTACCTTGCCCGACAGGTCTCTCCAAGGTTCTTCACTGCCCCATGCGTTTTTCAATCTTCTTTGCAATACTTGCATCTGTTTAGCCACAGCCTCCTCGGCATGCTTTTGCATTTTTGAATTGATGGTGGTATAAATTTTTAAACCATCTTTATAAATATCTCGATCATTATCTTCTGCCCACTTCTCTAACCAGCGTTCTACAGCTGCACGCAAATACGAATCCTCTCCTGCATGTACATCCTTATTATCGGCATGCAATACCAATGGTTCTTTTGACAATTTATCTACCTGTGATTGATCAATATAATCAGCTTTTGCCATTTGAGCCAATACAACATTTCTACGTTCACGCGACTTTTCTAAATTACGCATTGGATTATAGATCGTAGTTCCTTTCAACATTCCCACCAATACTGCGGATTCATTAATACTCAGGTCACTTGCATTTTTACTAAAATAACGACGAGCAGCAGTTTGGATACCATAAGAATTATTACTAAACGAGACTGTGTTCAAATACATTGTAATGATCTCATTCTTTTCATAACGGGACTCCAATTTATAAGCTGTCATCCATTCTTTGAATTTGGTCACGATCAAACCTACACCTGGAATTTTTGCCAGCAAACCACCAGATTTATTATATCGAGTACGATACAGATTTTTTGCAAGTTGTTGTGTAATGGTACTTGCTCCCCTTTTATCCCCAGTCAAGGTCGAAATAATACCCGATCCTAAACCCAAAAAATCAACCCCACTATGTTTATAAAAACGAACATCCTCAGTAGCAACCAAAGCATTGATTACATTCTTAGATATACTATCAAAAGCAACGGGATTACGGTCTTCATCAAAATAGCGACCTATCAATACACTATCTGCTGTATACAATTCTGTTGAGATATTGACACTTGGCATCGTAATATCCTTTTTTGTAGGCGAGTAGCCAAAAAGCCCTAAAAAGTTAAGCTGTATAGCACAAACCAGGACGATTAAAAAATATATAGCGATCGCTATATAGCGTAAAAATTTATTCTTAATACGTTTGAACATACGGTAAAGGTCTAAAAATGTTTTGTGAAAACAAGCAAAAAAAATAAGCTTTTACATGCTCTAAAGAAGAATTAACGAAATTTAACATTTCGTTATTCCAAATCTGATAACTAGGATTATAAGAATCCATATTGCTACAATAACTATACCTAAATATGGTATCTATGTATTTTTGTTTCATTAATAGATATAATTTATTTAAATTTATCTTCGAATTAGTCATATAAAACATGTTAAAGCAAACCTTACAACAAAAGTTATTACAAAAACTATCTCCACAACAGATTCAGTTTATTAAACTTTTACAGGTTCCTACGGTATCCCTGGATGCACGCATTAAAGAAGAATTAGAAGAAAATCCAGCTCTTGAAGACGGCAGCTTAGCAAATATGGCTGAACCAAATGAGGAATACCCAGATCGTGATCCTGATGATACTTTCGATAGTGAAGAAAGCTATGACAGCGATGAGTTTAATGTAGATGAATACATTCAGGAAGATGATTATACCGATTATTCCAATAATTATAATTACTCTGATGAAGATGATGATAAAAAAGAAATTCCAATTGCTGTACAAGATTCATTTTTCGAAAAATTGCAGCAACAATTGGATTTATTAGCTTTAGATGACCGTGATTTTCTAATTGGACAACAGATTATTGGAAGTCTAGACGATGATGGTTATCTGCGTAGACCTATATTAAGCCTCATCGATGATCTAGCATTCTCACAGAATGTTATAGCATCAGAAAGTGAAGTATTGGATATGCTTAAAGTGATTCAAGATTTTGAACCTGCTGGTATCGGTGCACGTGATCTGCAAGAATGTCTACTCATCCAGCTACAAAAGAAAGATCAAAATAACCCTACAGTTATTCAAGCGACCAAAGTCGTTAAAAATTACTTAGAAGAATTTACAAAGAAACATTACGATAAACTGGAGAAATCACTAGGATTAACCTCTGAAGATCTTAAGAATATCGTTAATGAAATACTCAAACTAAATCCTAAACCAGGAGATTCGGGCGCTGTTGCCGGCAAACAACTGCATGTTATACCAGATTTTCATATCAGTAATAATGATGGTGTACTTCATCTTACCCTAAATGGCCGTAATGCTCCAGAACTTCGTGTAAGCCGTTCCTACCAAAGTATGTTCGAACACTACGAAAAGTCCAATCAAAAGGATAAAAAGATGAAGGAAGCTGTACAGTTTGTTAAACAAAAACTGGATTCTGCTAAATGGTTTATTGATGCTATCAAACAAAGGCAACAAACCTTATTGAAAACAATGAATGCCATCATGGAATATCAATACGATTACTTCTTAACAGGAGATGACGTCAAACTTAAACCCATGATCTTGAAAGACATTGCTGATCGTATCGGCATGGATATTTCAACAGTTTCCCGTGTAGCAAATTCCAAGTATGTACAGACCGAATTTGGAACTTTCCTTCTCAAATCATTTTTCTCTGAGGCGATCCAAACCGAATCCGGTGAAGAAGTTTCCAATAAGGAAGTAAAAAAAATCCTAGAAGAATGTATTGCAAATGAAGATAAACGTAAACCTCTAGCTGACGAGAAATTAACAGAAATTCTGAAAGATAAAGGTTATAATATTGCTAGACGTACTGTAGCGAAATATCGTGAAGCACTCAATATACCTGTCGCCCGTCTACGTAAAGAATTATAAAAACTGAAAAGCTACCAACTGGTGGCTTTTTATTGTTTAGATTATTATCTTTGTTCTTAACAATCAAAAAGAAGCAGATACAAAATGTGAATTGACTTCGCATATTTCAATTTGAAAAAAGTAGTAGAAAAGGATCTACTACAAAAAAAACGATCGCACAAATAACTCATATTTTTAACCAATAACACGTATTTAGCTACCATATTCTAAATTCTAAAATGATGTATTGAAAAATTATCTCCAACATGACTCCAATAGAGATCTTTGCATTTCAGCATATGGAACTTTATTGATATTTCTATATACCTCAGTGAAATCATCATTAATTACAATAAAAAAACAACCCTTACTATAATTTTTTTTAAAAGACGAATGAGAGCAACAAAAATTGTTACCCTTACAGCCTTACTTGCGATCTTAACCTGTGCAGCAGAAGGGCAAGAACGAGATGATAGAGCTACTATCTTAAATTTCAAAGGAATTCAATTCCACAGCAAAGATTCCCTTTTCTACACCAACTTCAGGTTTAGAATGCAAAACCGAGCAGGCTTCACCGAAAAATTAGACGGAGAAAAAAATGGAGAATGGGATGCACGTGTTCGTCGACTCAGAATGCGTGTCGACGGTTATATCTACACACCGAAGATTAGCTACTCGTTGCAATTGGCCTTTACCAGAAGTGATCAAGATTTTGATGAAACTGGTATTCCCAATATTGTCCGTGACGCGGTTGTATTCTACAACTTTACAGATGATTTCTATATCAGTTTTGGACAAAATAAATTACCAGGAAACAGGCAACGTGTCAATTCTTCCGGGCAACTCCAGTTTGCAGATCGTTCCTTAGTAAACACCAGATTTACATTAGATCGCGATTTCGGTATGAGTGCCAATCTCAGTAAAAAAATTGGCGAAGTACCTATTAATGCTAAAGTAGCAATCTCTACGGGTGAAGGTAGAGCAGCAAGTGGTACAGATAGTGGATTGTCTTACACAGGAAGGGTTGAATTTTTACCTTTTGGCAATTTTGAAAACGGAGGAGACTATTCAGAAGGAGATTTAGAAAGGGAGGAAACACCTAAGTTATCAATTGGAGGAGGATATAGTTTCAACGATAGAACGACAAGAATAGGTGGTCAAACGGGTAAATATGTTGAAAACCCTTTCACTTTAAAAACAAGCTTTGTGGATGCGATCTTCAAATATCAAGGATTTGCTTATCAAGTTGAGTATATGCGTCGTGATGTCGACAATCCAATGAACATTGATTTACAAGGCAACACAGCCTATGCATATAAAGGATTCGGGATCAACCAACAGATGTCCTATCTGATGAATCATGGATATGAAGTTGTCAGTCGCTATACTTTTGTTCAGCCACACAGAGATATTCAAGCTTATGAAAAGCAGACAGAGATTATAGAAGCTGGCATAAATAAATATATAAAAGCACATCGCCTAAAATTTAATCTAAGTGGTAATTACACCTTTAAAGAGGGGCAATTTGACAATGCTAATGAAAAAAGTTCATGGGGATTTCTATTTCAGGTTGAGTTAGGAATATAACCATCAATATGCTTCGCATTAAATAAAAATCCCCTAAAACGTATCTAGCTTTAGGGGATTTTTCATAAAATAAGATGAAGCTATTCTTCATCCAGTTCTTCAAACTTTTGTAAATCTGCCTCAGCTCCGATTCTGTCACCTAATGATTCTTTAATCGCTGCACGGTATTGGTAAAGATCCGAATAGTATGGATTGAGATCAATAGCCCGATTATAATCTAATAAAGCCTCCTCCTGCTTACCCAGGCGTTCAAATACGTCTGCACGAAGTACATATGGATAGAAATCATCTTTCATCAGAGCGATCAATTTAGAATAATCAACGATTGCATCTTCGTCTTTTCCCAATCTTTCAAATAGCGAAGCTCGCTCCTCGTAGATCGCTGATTGATCTGGATTTATAGACTCGGCTTTCTCATAATCTCCTAACGCCTCCTTATCCTTCCCTAGGCATTCATGCAATTTTGCACGTAAAATATAGGCTGACACACAAGACTTATCAATTATTAATGCTTGATCACAATCTTTTAAGGCCAATATGTATAAGGTCAACTTGCTGTAAATAGCTGCACGGTAAACATACCATTCCGCAGGATCAGATGACAAGGTTAACCCTTGTGAATACAAATCAATAGCTTGTTGATAATCATAAATATGAACATATTCCAAAGCAAGCTTCGCTAAATTTTCAATATTATTTGGAGTTTGTCTGCAACATCTTTCGAGCTCTTGGATGTCTAATTGTTCCGCTTTGAGTGCCTCCAAATAAGGAAGATGCTCATGCCATTCTAATAAGCTATGATAATTAAAGTCGAGGCGCTTTGCCACCTGATAATCATAAAAAGCACCTTCATCATCATCTAAATTACGATTCAGTATACAACGGCATGCATAAAAATAAGGTTCTTTTGGAAAATCTACGATAGCATTCGTGCAAACTTCAACAACTTTTTCAGGTTCATCTTGTATAAAATAGTGTAATGCTAGATAACTATAACCTAGCGCAGTTACTTGTAACCCTTGAGCTTGTTGTAAATAATTTGCAGCATCAATTGAACCAGATTGTATTGCTGTCAATCCCTTCAATAAAAGTATTGCAGTAGCTTCCGCATTTACAACATCTAATTCAGCTAAGATCCCTTGATATCCGGCAGTGACCTCAGGTTTAAAATCAAGCAATTCTTGGATTGGTAAATAAGCATACTTCGCTAATAAAGCGGTTGTATTATCCATTAAATCAAAATCTGAGTCAATCTGTTGGTGTCCAAACAATTTCTTTAGTATATCTTGAATCTGTTGCATTTACAAATGTACAAGGATATACAGCAAAACAGAAATATATTTCACCCCTTTACTGAATTGATAAGCGTATAATTTCTTATAAAATAAAAAGGCTTAAACAAAAGTTTAAGCCTTTTTATTTTATAAGGATAGTTTATGCTAATTCGTCACTATAGACATAACGGATCTCTTCTCTAAGGTTGTAACGCGAAGACATAACTTCACCATACGCACCAGCAGTACGTATAGCAATCAAATCTCCTCTTTTTGACACTGGCAAAGTCACCTCTTTTCCAAAGCAATCTGAGCTTTCACAGATCGGTCCTACAACATCATAGTTGATAAATTCCGTAGATGCAGCATCATCCAATTTTTCGATTTTATGAAAAGCTTGGTATAATGCCGGACGCATTAATTCGGTCATGCCAGCATCCAAAATCAAGAAATTCTTCTTTACACCATTCTTCACATAAAGTACTTTACTAATTAAAGAACCACATTGTGCTACTAAAGCACGACCTAGCTCAAAGTGAACTTCTTGTTGAGCTGTTCTTTCCAAAAACTTATCAAAAATATCAAAATAAGCCTCAAAATCAGGTATGGCATTGGTATCTGGATGATGATAATCTACTCCTAGCCCCCCCCCTACGTTCAATACTTTGATCGTTACACCACGCTCCTCAAACCAGTTCTTCCACTCATTTACCTTTACACACAAGCTCTTAAATACATTCATATCCGTTATTTGAGAACCAATATGAAAATGAAGTCCAATAAGCTCGATATTTTCACATTTCCGTATTACAGCAGCTGCTCTTTCTAATTCCGCATTTGTGACACCAAATTTATTTTCATCCAACCCTGTAGTGATGTAATGATGAGTATGGGCATCGACATTCGGATTGATTCGCAAAGCTACCTTCGCTTTACGCCCCTGTACTTCAGCTAACTCATTGATAACTTCTAACTCTTGAATAGACTCTACGTTGAAAGCAAAAATATCGTGCTCTAATGCTAAATTTATCTCTTTGTCAGACTTTCCTACTCCAGCAAAAGTGATCATCTTTGCGTTGAAACCTGCATCAATGGCTTGTTGCACCTCATTACCACTTACGCAATCGGCACCAAAGCCCTTGCTTTGGATCATTTCAAGCAATCTACTATTAAAATTTGATTTCAAAGCAAAATGTACATGAAATCCACGTTTACTGGATGCTTCATATGCTGCATCCAACGTATCTTCCAATACGTTCAGATCATAATAATAAAAAGGAGTTTCTTTTCCTATGAACTGATTTTCTATATTTTCGTTTTTCATTTAGGCTATTTCAATTAAAATAAACGGTTGTGTAACGAACGTAATGCCTCGACTTTATGATTTGTATCCAATAAAACAGAAACATTATAGTCAGAACCACCGTATGAAATCATACGAACAGGTAAGTGCTTTACAGCATCTAAAACACGCGCAGCATATCCATGCGTGTTCAAGTCAAAATCACCAACTACACATACGATCGTTTGATGCTCATCAACTGAAACTGTTCCAAAATCTTCGACTTCTTTGATGATATCCAGAAGATTTTTTGTATCATCAATAGTAACTGAAACAGCCACTTCAGAAGTTGTAATCATATCAATTGGCGTTTTATAGCGCTCAAATATCTCAAATACACGACGTAAGAATCCGTATGCTAATAGCATACGAGAAGAATGAATATGAATGGCAGTGATACCATCTTTAGCAGCAATAGCACGAATACTTCCTTTTTGACCACCTTCTTTGCTGATAAGCGTGCCGGTTGCCTGTGGGTCCATCGTATTCAACAAACGCACTGGAACATTATACTTCTGAGCTGGGAAAACAGATTGTGGGTGCAAAATTTTAGCTCCAAAATAAGCTAGCTCTGCTGCCTCATCAAAACTCAAATGTGCTATTGGAGTAGTATTTTTAACAATACGCGGATCATTATTATGCATACCATCAATATCTGTCCAAATTTGGACCTCCTCAGCACCGATAGCCGCACCTATTAAAGAGGCAGTATAATCTGAACCGCCACGTCGTAAATTATCCACTTCACCAAAAGAATTGCGACAAATAAATCCCTGTGTAATGAATAACGTATTTTCTGGAGATTTAGCTAGCAAAGGTGTCAATTTTTCGGTAATAAAATCTACAACAGGCTCATTGTCTTCATCAATCTTCATAAAATCTAATGCCGGTAATAAAACAGATGGAACATTGATTTCTGTCAAATGGAAATGAAATAAAGCCGTAGACATTAACTCTCCCTGTGCCAAGATTATTTTATCTTCGATAGGAGTAAAAATTTCATTGGCAAAACTTTCAATAAAATTAAAATGAGAATCAATCAGGCTTTTACCATTTTTATATCCCGCTTCAGTTTTGAACAATTCCTTAATAAGGTCTTCGTACTTGTCTTTATGCTTCTTTATTAAATCCTTCGCCAAGTCCTTATCACCTGCAAGGTATGCTTGACCAATTTCTACTAAAGCATTTGTTGTCCCAGACACAGCTGACAACACCACAACTTGACGCTCAGAAGGATTTACGATATCTAACAACCCTTTGATGCGTTCTGCACTTCCGACAGATGTACCACCAAATTTTAAAATTTTCATACTGAATTACATTATATTTAAATTTTGCCGTGAATATAGGCAATTACTTAGTTTTTTTGCAAAAAAAATGCGGCACAAATACATAAAGTTTTTGTGCCGCATCATTTATTATGCGGAAGATTACTTCTTAAGATTTTCGATAATCAACTGTGCTAATTCAACACCTATACGTTCTTGTGCTTCATTTGTAGCCGCTCCAATATGGGGCGTCAACGAAATTTTTGGATGTTTTAAAATCTCTACTCGCGGAGTAGGCTCATTGTCAAATACATCTAAACCAGCAAACGCCACTTTACCTGAATCTAACGCTTCAATCAAAGCAAGCTCATCAATCACACCACCTCGAGCAGCATTCACTAAACCGACCTGATCTTTTAATAACGCAAATTCAGCTTGACCAATTGCGGGTTTATCTAGGAAAGGAACATGCAGCGTAATAAAATCAGATGTTTTTAATAAATCTTCCATCGATACCTGATCTACAGGTAGCTCGACTTCAAATCTCTGTGTTAAAGACAAAGTTAAAGTTTTAGGACCATCGGCAAGATCGTAGTAAACGACGTCCATACCCATACCTAATCCAATTTTTGCAGTCTCACGACCAATACGACCGAAACCAACAACACCTAAAGTTTTACCTCTAAGTTCAGTTCCACCAGCATATGCTTTTTTCAAAGCACCAAATTTACTTTCGCCTGATATTGGCATCTGACGGTTCGAATCGTAAAGAAAACGTACGCCATTTAATAGATGAGCAAATACCAATTCCGCTACAGATAATGAAGAAGCTGCAGGAGTGTTTAATACGGCTATTCCTTTCGAGCGTGCGTATTCAACATCGATATTATCCATACCGACACCACCACGTCCAATCACTTTTAAATTTGGACAAACATCAATTAACGCTCGTCTTACTTTCGTTGCACTACGTACTGTAATAGCATCGTATACTTGTAATTTTTCCGCTAACTCTTCCTGCGGTATATGATTCGTATCTACTTCAAATCCGGCATTCTCCAAAAGTAGTTTACCTGCTGGATCGATACCATCATTTGCTAATATTCTCATGATATAAATTAGATTTTATTTTTCAATTCTTCAAACTCCTTCATCGCATCCACCAATGCATTGATACTACTGATCGTCAAAGCGTTGTAAATAGAAGCTCTAAAACCACCAACTGAACGATGCCCTTTGATACCGATCAACTCACGCTCTTTTGCCAAAGCCAAAAACTCTGCTTCTAATTCTGCAGAATCCATGATAAAGGTAACATTCATACGAGAACGATCTTCCAATGCAGCAGTTCCTTTGAAGAATGGATTGCGATCAATTTCATCGTACAAAGTACGTGCTTTGATGATATTTTCTTGCTCAATAACTGCGACACCACCCTTAGCTTTCAACCAACGTAAATTAAGCAACGACACGAAAATAGAAAATACAGGTGGAGTATTGTACATAGAATCTGCAGCTATATGAGCTGAATAATCTAATATTGATGGAATAACTCGACCCGTTTTACCTAAGATCTCATCTTTTACAACTACTAAAGTAGCACCTGCAGGTCCCATATTTTTCTGTGCGCCAGCATAAATCAAATCAAAATCAGAAACATTAATCTCACGGCTCAAAATATCCGAAGACATATCAACCACTATGGGTGCATTTGAAGCTGGTACATCAAATACTTCCGTACCATAAATTGTATTATTCGATGTATAATGAAAGTAAGACGCATCAGCAGGAACAGTAAACTGTTTTGGTATATAGGTGTAGTTTTTATCACTCGATGAAGCAACAACCTCTACAGCTCCGATCTTCTTAGCTTCTTTAATCGCTTTAGAAGCCCAAACTCCAGTATCCAAATAAGCCGCTTTACCACCTTCCGGCAACAAGTTCATCGCTACCATAGCAAATTGCAAACTCGCGCCTCCTTGTAAGAACAAAATGGAATATCCCTGCGGTACATTTAACAATTCGCGAACTAATTTAGTAGCTTCATCCAATACCGCTTCAAATTCTTTGGAACGATGCGAAATCTCTAAGATGGATAAACCTGTATTATTAAAATCAATTACAGCTTGTGAAGCTTCTTGAAAAACTTCCTTTGGCAGAATGCAAGGACCTGCTCCAAAATTATGTTTCATCGATATATAGTTTGTTTTTGTATAGCTTTTCTACGCTTCGATTAAGCAAACGTTTGCTTTCCGAAGATCAAAGGTACAAGATTTCTTATTTAAATTTCAATAAAAAATCAATATTAATGAAATTTAGAAAAAACTAATGCCTAAATGATAAAAAGATAACATAAAACTGCTTCAAATTTGTTAAAAATGATATTATGTCCAACCTATAATAAGATTACTTTCCAAGCTTGATCTACTTTATTTTTTTTTAATAAATCTTGGGCATAAAGTTGGAGATGTATTTGACGACTCGAATCATCACCAATAAAAGCATTGAGCAGATCAAAAATTTCCGGTTCATCGCGTATCGCGTCTATCTCATAATCATCAGGTAGCTGGTTTACTGTCAACAATTGTTGTATCTCTTCTGGTGTAAATACAGGGGAAACTTTTATAAAAGGGGGTAAATCTGAAAATTGCATATAAAAAAAATGACCTTTGAACAATAGTCAAAGGTCAAATTTATCTCTTGTATTTGAAACAATTTTTACAACTTTTCAATAATATGATCAGCAAACGAACTCGTTGTAACAAGCGTTGCATTTTCCATTAGACTGAAAAAATCTACGGTTACAGTTTTCTCCTTTATGGTTTTACTCAATGCTTTTACAATGATATCAGCAGCTTCCTGCCAACCCATATATTCCAACATCATCACACCACTTAAAATAACAGAGGAGGGGTTCATCGTATCCGTATTTGCAAAACGAGGAGCAGTTCCATGTGTTGCCTCAAAAACAGCATGACCTGTGTTATAATTGATATTCGCTCCAGGAGCTATACCGATACCGCCTACAATAGCCGCTAAAGCATCAGATATATAATCTCCATTCAGATTTAATGTGGCAATCACCGAGTAATCACGTGGATTCAATAAAATCTGCTGCAAGAAATTATCGGCAATTACATCTTTAATCAATAATTTACCTCCTGCCAAAGCTTCCTGCTGCTCGGCATTAGCAGCGGAATCTCCTTTTTCCTCTTTGGTACGCTCCCACTGCCCCCAAGTGTAGGTCTGATGTTCAAATTCTGTCTCAGCAAGCTCATAACCCCAATTCTTAAATGCTCCCTCTGTAAATTTCATAATATTACCTTTATGCACCAGAGTAACCGAAGGAAGTTTATGTTCTAGAGCGTGCTCAATAGCCGCACGGATCAATCGTTTAGAGCCTAATTCAGAAACCAACTTAATTCCCACACCTGTACTCGTAGAAAAATTATAATCAACATGAAGTTTATCACGTAAGAAATCTTGAATTTTAGCTGCATCTGATGTACCAGCAGCAAATTCGATTCCAGCATAGATATCTTCTGTATTTTCACGAAATATGACCATATTCACATATTCTGGATGTTTGACTGGTGAAGGCACACCTTCATACCATTTAGTCGGTCGCTGACACACAAATAAATCAAGCTCTTTACGCAAAGCCACATTTAAAGAACGAATTCCTCCGCCAATAGGTGTTGTCAAAGGCCCCTTAATACCGATCAAATATTCTTTTAATACATCAATCGTTTCTTGTGGCAACCATTCTCCAGTCGTATCAAAAGCCTTTTGACCAGCCAATATCTCTTTCCACTCGATCTTTCTTTTACCACCATAAGCCACCTCGACAGCTCGATCGAATACCCGCACAGAAGCATGCCAAATATCGGGACCTATTCCATCACCAATAATAAAAGGAATAATCGGTTGATCGGGCACTTGCAACGATCCATGCAAAGACTTTGTTATTTTACTCGCCATAGTTCAGTTTATTTATCTTTATTGAACATGTTGCCAATTTCCTTACTGATTTTTCTAAAAATCGGCGCCGCTTGTACATCTTCATATTCATCGATATGTTGATTGTCTACTCGACTTGGAAATACTAATACCACATTTTCATGGATACTTTCCAATTTCTTTGCCAAACCATCCAAAGAATCTCGATATGACACTTCCCCATAACGTGAAGACACATAAAATAGAAGTGCGTTATCCTCTCTAAATGATGCTAGTCCCTGTATATGATCCCAATCATCATACATCTTATAATTGACTGGAACTGAATTTTTGATTTCATCTAGAAATGCTTTAGTAGCGATTTCTGTACGTTCATCACATACAAAAGTGACCGAAATAGTAAGCTCTTGTCCTAATTTAAGAACTTTCTCAACCCAATACTCAAAACCAAATTCAGATTGAGCCAAGGGTGGTACAAATACAATAATCTTATTATGCGTAATAAATGGTTTTTTAAATCGACACATCATGACATTAGCAGAAGTACGATTTAAAATACTTTCAGACTTCTCGCCAACGATTTTATCCACAAAATTGCTTGCGCTCGGCCATCCCAACAAGATACAATCAGCCATCACATCTTTTGCAGTTCGACTGATACCACTTGGGATATTGAAATCAATAGTTGTTGCAATATTGACTTCAGTCTCACTTCCTGAAGCATATTTAACAATATTATCCAAGTTTTTACGAGCAATTGCCATATTTTTCTCCGCCTGCTCATTATCCTTCACAACAGAAACAATACTAATCGGATAATGTGATTTTTTACTACGCATTAAAGTAGCAAAATCCAAGAGAGGCTGCATATTCTCCATATTTGCCAATGGAATCAAAATATGCTCGTCATGTTCTTTTACGATATTGATATGGCTCTCATCTTGATCCCCATCCATTACAATTTTTTTAGATGCTCCCTCCGTCACAATACTTGCTACTATACACGTTACTAAAATCAATAAAATCGTACCGTTCAACACATTTTCATCAATGATCTCATTTTTATAACCGACCATTATAACAGCCAAAGTTGCAGCAGCATGTGAGCTACTCAACCCAAAGATAACGTTACGTTGTCCTGCTGAATATTTAAAGACTAATTGTGTTATCCATGCAGCACCCCATTTACCTAATATGGCAACTAATGTCAATGTAGCTGCTATAATTAAAGCTTCTGGACCGCGCAATAAAACGCTTACATCAACAATCATCCCCACACTAATCAAGAAAAAAGGAATGAAAATCGCATTTCCAATAAACTCAATCCGATTCATCAGTGCCGAAGAATGGGGAATCAACTTATTCAATGCCAAGCCTGCAACGAATGCACCTATAATAGGCTCAAGCCCCGCTATCTCAGACAAAAAAGCCGCGAAAAATACAATCGATAAGATAAAAATATAGTGAGAAGTTTTTTCACTTTCAATACGTTCGAAAAACCATTTGGCAATACGAGGAATAACACCAAACATGATAAAAAGGAAGATAGCAAAGGATACACCTAAGGTAACCCAAAACTCTTGACCGATATTACCTTGGGAAGCACCTGTGATCACAGCTAGAATAATCAATACTGCAGTATCAGTCAATATGGTACCTCCAATAGTAATAGCTACAGCTTCATTTTTCGAAATACCATAACTATTAACAATCGGATATGACACCAATGTATGTGTTGCAAACATACTCGAAATCAATATACTAGCTAAAATACCGTAATCCAAAAAATAATAACAGACCGGAAAACCGATGGATATTGGAATGATAAAAGTAAAAAAACCAAACCATAAACTTTTATGCTTTGTTTTTTTAAATTCATTCATATCCAGCTCCAATCCAGCAATAAACATAATATAGAGCAAGCCGATTGTGGAAAATAGGTCTACTGCCGAATTTTTCTCCAACCAGTTCAATCCGTGTGGGCCAATGACCACTCCAGAAATAATTAAACCTATAATACCAGGAACCTTAATAGAACGTAATAAAATAGGAGACAATAAAATAATAAATAAGACAAGCGCGAAAATGAGTACTGGACTTTTTAAAGGTGCTTCAAAAGCATGCGATAAGTGATCTAATACGTTTCTATTCATAAATATATAAGCTAATTCAAGTACACATGTGCAAAGTATTTCACATAGAAATCCCCCTACAAAACCTCTAAAAGTAAAATATTTATTTCGGAACTACAATTAAAGCAATCAATTATTTAAAAGAAATCGCGCGAATAGGACTGATTTTAGTAATCAATAAGGAAGGAATAAACAGCGCTAACATACCGATCACTACCAATGAAATATTGATCAGCACAATATCGGTCCAGTATAGTTTGACCGCCACATAAGAGATGTAATAAGTCTGTTCATCCAATTTGAAGAAATGAGTATAATCTTGGAAGAAATATAGGCCTAATCCGATAAAATTACCTAACAATAGCCCTAAACCAATCAAATATAGCGCATTGTACATAAACACCCGTCGCACACCAGTATTATGAAAGCCCAACGCCTTTAGAATACCAATCATCGAAGTACGTTCCAAAATGGTGATCAGTAAGGCTGAAACCATATTGATGATCGCTACTAAAGTGACCAGTATAAAGATTATTGTCGTATTCATATCAAGTAAATCTAACCATTGAAAGATATCAGGTACCTGATCACGAATACTTACAGCATGCATATCTACAGGTACAAGATCATCAATTTCATTGGTTGTTCGTTGCAATTTAGAGAAGTCGTGAATACGCACTTCATACCCCCCAACAGCCGTACTATCCAAATTATTAAGTCTCCTAATCAAATTAAGAGAACCGATGACATACACTTTATCCAACTCTTCAGAACCCGAGTTATAAATACCTTTTATTTCAAATTTACGTTTTCGAATAGGCTGCTGCACAAAGTACATGATAAAATCGTCACCGACCTTAAGCATTAATCTGTTGGCTAGATATTTAGAAATTAAAATCTGTTCTCCCGTACCTTCATCCTTATTAAAATTTAAGGTATCCCCTTCAACTAATATATTCTTTAAATAACGTTGATCGTATCCCGTATCCACTCCTTTTAGTAATACCCCCTCCACCTCATCGTTGACATTGATAATTCCAGGCTTAGTAGCAAAAGAACTGATACCAACCACATTGTCATGATTTCTAACGGAATCTAATTGCTCCGAATCTAAAGCAATCGGTGAATTTTCATAAGAATTGTTGAGATCATAACGAAGAACGATAATATCTCCAAAAAAACCCCTTTGCTTACCCGTGATCTCTGATTTGAATCCTCGTAATACACCCACAGAAAGAATGATCGCAGCGATTGCCAAGGCTATTGCTCCTATGGTAATGCGCACGATTAATTTAGAAAAAGTTCTTTTTCCTAAAAAAGTGATCCTCTTGGCTAAAAAGTATGGAAAATTCAAGCTTTTAAATTATTTATGTAACTTCGCAAAGTTAAAAAAAAATGCGAACCAGCCTACTTTATTCCTGCTGTTTCCATCATTTCAGTACTAAAATAAGAAAACATTATCGATATGCGCATCATATTCATGGGAACTCCAGACTTTGCAGTCGCTTCATTGGATGCTCTGGTACAGTCCGGAGAAAATATTGTAGCAGTAGTCACAGCACCTGACAAACCGGCTGGTCGCGGACAAAAACTTCATCAATCTGCAGTCAAGGTTTACGCAGAAGCTCATGGTATACCAGTATTACAACCTGTTAAACTTAGAGATCCTGATTTTTTGGAAGAATTAAGAATCTATCAAGCAGATTTGCAAGTGGTCGTTGCTTTTCGCATGCTACCTGAAGCAGTATGGAATATGCCCCCTTATGGTACTATTAATGTACATGCATCATTATTACCGCAATATAGAGGAGCTGCCCCCATCAACCACGCAATTATCAATGGCGAAAAAGTGAGCGGTGTGTCAACCTTTCTTTTACAACATGAAATCGACACCGGAAATATTCTATTATCGGAGCAGGTTGCTATTGCCCCTGATGACAATGCTGGAATTTTACACGATAAACTGATGCATACAGGTGCACAGTTACTTTTAAAAACTTTGACAGGACTAAAAACTAATACCCTGACACCCAAAGCGCAAAGTACATTAATTCCAGAGAGCAAATTAAAACATGCGCCTAAAATATTCAAAGAAAACTGTCAAATTGACTGGAATCAAGATGTTGATACTATTTATAACCTCATTCGTGGATTAAGTCCATATCCTGCCGCCTATACAAACTTAGACAATAAAGTATTAAAGGTTTATGTGGGAACAAAAGAATATTCAACCCCAGATATTACACCTGGAGATTATAAGACAGACGGTAAGTCTTACCTAAAATTTGCAAGCAATAATGGTTACATAAATGTGGCCCAATTGCAGATAGAAGGTAAGAAAAAAATGGAAATTATAGATTTCTTAAGAGGGTATAGGTTCTAGAATGCCACCTCCTCTTTTTTCTGTTCATCGGATTTTTCCGGTATAAATTCCATTAAATCAGCTGGCTGACAGGCTAACGCTTCACAAATCGAAGCCAGAGTATCCAAACGCAATGCTTTGGCTTTTTGATTTTTAATGATAGATAGGTTTGACAGTGTGATGCCTACCTTAGCACTTAGCTCATTCAGTGACATTTTGCGATCCCGCATTACTTTGTCTAAATGTATAATAATTGGCATAATCAAAATTATATGTTTTATTGAAAAACATGTGAATCATAAAAATGTTTTGGTTATGAAAAATTTAATTTCCGTTACGATCAAATGTATCATTTATTTTGAAAAATGCAGCTTTTCCTGTCCTATTATGAGTAGCATGTCCTTTACACAAGCAAAGCTCATTCATTACCAATCGATTACAAACTGATTTAAAAGTTCAAACATTATTATGACCATTTCAACTCTTTTTGGAATAATTTTTGCTACATCAATTACGAAATAAAATTCCTCATAATCAGCATGATATAATCATGTATCAGCAATAAATATTAAAATAATTCGTTTTTATTTTGTATTTTTGCAAACATTTCAGAGAAGAAAGGTATTAATATAATTAATGAGACAGCTCAAAATTACACAATCGATTACCAATCGTGAGTCACAGTCGTTAGACAAGTATTTACACGAAATTGGTAAAGTAGACTTAATAACAGCAGAAGAAGAAGTTGAATTAGCACAACGTATTCGTGAAGGTGACCAAGTTGCCTTGGAGAAATTGACTAAAACTAACTTACGTTTCGTCGTATCTGTAGCAAAACAATATCAGAATCAAGGATTAACCTTAGGTGATTTAATCAACGAAGGCAACTTGGGCTTAATAAAAGCAGCTAAACGTTTTGACGAAACTAAGGGTTTTAAATTTATCTCTTATGCGGTATGGTGGATTCGTCAATCAATTCTTCAAGCTATTGCGGAGCAATCTCGTATTGTGCGTTTACCTTTGAACCAAGTGGGTTCATTAAGTAAAATTAGTAAAGCATTCTCTAAATTAGAACAAGAGTATGAACGCGAACCTTCACCAGAAGAGTTAGCGGACATCCTTGAAACAACAGTCGATAAAGTTTCGGATACTTTAAGTAATTCGGGAAGACATGTCTCTATGGATGCACCATTCGTGCAAGGGGAAGAAAACACCCTATTAGACGTATTAGAGAATCATGACCCAGATACTGACAGTTCCCTTATCGATGAGTCTTTATCGGAGGAAATTAGACGTTCACTTTCTACATTGACAGAGCGCGAAAGAGAAATAATCGTTTTATTTTTCGGTCTTGGATCAAACCACCAATTATCTTTAGAGGAAATCGGTGAAAAATTCAACCTGACTCGTGAACGTGTCCGCCAGATTAAAGACAAAGCTTTACAACGCTTACGTCATACTTCTCGTAGCAAGATTTTAAAATCTTATTTAGGTTAATAGTATTAACAGTATTTTTAGATGCGCAGCCAAAAACTGCGCATTTTTTTATTCTACTTTCTTTACTACCTCCTTTTAGCCACATTTCTTTCTTAAGCTAATTCAATTAAATCTTGAATGATCTCTGAGTGGTTGAATCTTCGCTAAAATATGATGAGACTAACCTACCCATAGTTTACAATCTGTTTTTGTGTTGCCTTTATTAATATTAGTGTTCTCATACAACTACGATACAGTTGCTTTTACTCCCATTCCAATGGTTAATTCATAAATATAACGAATAGTATCCAAGCAACACTTTTGCCCATTATTTAAAAGGTGGAACCAATAACTCGTTTGATACAGAACTGGAATGACCTTAAAATAATAAAGAATCAAAAAACAACATAACGACTTATAAATAGATAAACAATCAAGTAAACCGATCCTTGATTCACAAGATGATCAATAAAAGTTCATCATGATTTATTGATGAAATTAAAATAGCAGAGAGATACTAGGAAAATATTCAGCACAAAAAAAACCTCCAAACAAAATCGGCATAAATCAAGAAAGCCAATAATGATGGAGGTTTATGGAAACTTACAATTGAAGAAATTACTATAACAACTCCTTCAGATGTAGTATATCAGTAATCATAAAATCGGCAGCTTCTGTTGAAATAAGTGGTTTTTCTTCCCAACCATCACCATTCAGCCATATTGTTTTACAACCATTTACCTTGCCCGGCTCCATATCTTTCGTGTAGGAATCTCCAATAACAACACACGCATCTGCAGGTAATCCTAAAGCTGCAACTCCTAATGTATAAATTTCAGGATTAGGTTTACGAACCCCTACAAGTGAAGATTCAATAACCGTTTGAAAGTAGTGCGTCATGTCATAATCGTTTAATACATGCGCTAAATTCCCATAAAAATTGGATACCATAACCATCTTATACTGTATAGATAAAGATGCTAATAAAGGTTGTATTCTTTTCAAACAATCTAATACAATCGTATCACAAGCATTCACAATTTGTAGACCTACACTATCAACTAAAGTTTCCATTTTTAGATACTCAAACTGAGCATTAATCTTTGCAAAAAGTACATCTTTAAAATTAAAAGAAGATTTGATAATGGGCTGTGTTGCCATTTTACGTTCAGCATACACATAAGCGTTATAGAAATCTGACTTTTCGATCGCTATCCCATGTTGCTGATATTGTTCAAAAAAAACAGCAGCCCAATGTCTTCCATTGGTATCTAATGTTCCGCCATAATCAAACAACAATCCTTTTATACCTGTTATTTTCTTCATATTAATTCATGATTTTTTTTACGCACAATACTCATCCAAATCAATCCTATTGCGATCCATATAATCTCACGTATACGCGTTGCTAACCCCATAAATATACCAACTGAAGCTGAAAATCCAATGCTGGTCACCGCCATCGCTAACCCTCCTTCACGAGTACCTAATTGCATCGGTAAAAAGAAGATGAGATTTGCAAATAAAGATGAGCCTGAACTAACTATAAATGCTTGAATGATATTCATGTCTAAACCGAGTGCTATAGCAATAAAATAAAGTTCTGCACAACCAATAACCCGAGCAAAGAATTCCAAAAACAAAGCTTTAAAAAATTGAGATCTGCGCTGCGCATATAAATCTTTGATTTGTTCATCAATATGCTCTAAGACTGTTTTTTTTTCTTTATAAAATGTACACGCATATTTTCCAACAAGCGGTATTCTCTGCAAAAACCGTAATATAGTTACCGTAAATCCACGTTTATAAATTTTCGAGAATGACCAAAAGATACCCAGTCCAAATAATAAAATAAATAAGCATAGTATTAACATGCTCGGACTTAATGGAAGTACTGCTAAAATCAAAAAGATAGAAACCAACCAAAAAACAATATGGGATAGGATATGCACCATGCCGTACAACAATACTGAGGAGCTAGCTTTTGCTTCACCTAAGAATGGTTTTAATTCCATAATCCGATACGGTTCCCCTCCTAATGCCACAAAGGGAGTGACATAATTAATACTATAACCACTTACTGTCAACTGTAAGATCTTAAGAAATGGCAATTTAGTTCCAGGAACAGCAGGTTCTTCAATAATAGCCTTAAAAGCCACCGCATTCATGATATAAATGATCAACCAACTAAGTAAAATGGGAACAAACCACCAACCTGTCTGTAGCATATTGATCCAAATTTTAGTTGTACCAATATTATAGATCATATACCCAAGCGTGATCACTCCGATGATCAAGAAAAGCAGCTTATATATGTTCTTCATCGTATTTGGATGATGCTAACTGATCGATGAAATGTGCACTTACTCGTTCTTGCCTGTTACACATATAAATCAGAATGGGGTTGAGAATGAACATATCAAAAAAGAAATATAACCATACCTGATCAATAAAAATCCACAAGAACAAAAACAGTACGCGGGTGTTAAACTGGACAATATTGGTATACTTCATCAAGGGTCTATTACGAAGACGAAAAGCATATATAAAGGTTGCCGGCATCTGATCTTGAAATTTAAACTTGACCAGATGCAGTAAGTGTTGAAGCTTTGGAGAAAAGTTTTCTTGCATTTTGGTATAATTCTTATAGCCATTGAGTACGAATTTTTGAAAAAAGTCTTTCTTCCAACTCATTTTGTCCAGCTCTGCTTGAAGTTCGGTTGAGTTATCCAGTTCGCTACCTGCTTTCCCCTTTATAAAATACAGATGTACATTTCGATAATAATCAGCCATGGCCGATTGGAATACATGAGATACTCCTGCCAATACTCCAGGTACCCATATCCAAGCTGTCCAGCCTTCATTCATAGAACGCAAACACAGGGCAATGTGAATCGCTGCAAACCAAAAATCACCAGCAAATCCATCTAAAATTCTTCCAAATCGACTTTTATTATCTGTCATTCGAGCTAATTGACCATCTGCACTATCTAAAGAATTTGCAAATATTAATAGGAGCATACCGATAACATTAATCCACAATTCAGAAAAATAAAATAATATGCCCGCACCCACCCCAAAAAATATACTGGTGATTGTAACCGCATTGGGGGTCACTCCTAAACTCGCACAAACTTTGGCAATACGGTAACCTATAGGTCTATAAAACCAAATGTCGATCCTCTCTTCCGTATCATTTGACTTAAGTGATTGTTCAAATAATGTATGCTCTGATTTAGACATAATTAATATCATCTTTATCTTCTTCCTGAAAGATCGTTAGATCTATAAAGTCAGAAAATTTATTAAAAATATGGGTGGCTATTGCTTCTGCAGCTACTTCTCTACAAGGTGCAAAGCTCGGCCAATCATTTAAATCTATAATATGAAAATTTCCATCAGCATGTATGATAGCATCCCCGCCATAAATAGAAACTCCTAATACTTCGGCAGCAAGTTGCGCAGTCTGCTGTAACCCTGCCTCATCAAATGCATAATGTGCAGTAGCACCATTAATTTGTTCATATGCAGCATATTTATGATGATTTAGATCATAAGGATGAAACCAGTAGAAAAAATCGGTTCCTGCTACTGCATAAAACTTAACTAAATCCCCAAAAAGATGCTGTGATATGACAGCTTCTTCAATACCACGTAGCGCATACTCCGCTAAAATATTATTCGCCTCAGCTTTTGTACTCACGAAACTAACATCTTCTTTATGAACGGCATGAAAATCTCCTCTTTTTATCCAGATACCGGGTACTCCCAAAATATCAAATATAGCTTCGATATCTGCATGTGTATCGACAATGATGCTGTCTGGATACGGTACTTGATTCTCAACCAATTTGGTAGTCATAAGAGTGCGATAGCAGTTTTGAATACCAAATGAAGAATTGATAATTAAAACACCAGTGCGCTCTAGCTCTTGAAGACGATGCACCAAAGCTTTTGATCGACCCATCGTAATGATGGGTTCTTTATTATAATCTTTCATCACCAAAAACTCATCTTCGGTCACGACGGTAATACTCACTCCCTCTTTTTCCAATAAACGGATTACTTGCTGAAAAATAGCAATATCATTATTGATGTGATTGGGAGAAAAGTCATTTTTTCTCAAAATTCCGTAAACTCTCATGATCGTATCTTTTGTTCAAGTAAAAAGTATTCAGCAGTTTCCTGATCATGAAGATGATCAACATCTACGATCTTTTCGAAAGGATATGCCTTAATCATCAATCCACGATCAATAAGGAATCGCTGATAATTTCGCATACGATGATTTCCAGCAGCCAAAGACTGTTCTGCAGCTTGCATTGCATCCTTACGTAAACAATAAATACCTCCAGATACAAATACCGACTGCGAATATTTGTTATCTGAAAAACAAACGATACGCTTATCATGATCTACTGTAACATATAAAGGGCTTTCATCATCCACGAATGGGGTAACGGCAAACAAACCATCCATATTACCTTGTTGAAACTCTTTAATATAAAGTCCAAAAGTTTTAGGATCGAAAACCGTATCTGTAGTCGTTAGACAACAAGACTCCCACTTGGGGAAGGCTTCTTGCAAAGCAACAAAACTGTGCAATGAACTGATAGTGTTCTTAACCAACAAATGAATAGGGATAGAAAATTCATGTGTTACTAAAAACTCATGCAACTCTATATTCTTTTCATTAATAATAATAAATACCGACTTTGCTCCTTGATCAGCAAAAATATTGATCAAGCGTTCAATCATAGGAACACCGAGCAAAGTCAATAAAGGTTTAGCTTTAGGAAATCCTTCATCTTTTAATCGCTGCCCCTCTCCAGCAGCTATAATCGCATACTCCATCTTCATAGATAAAAACCCTTAAAGTACTATTAACATACTTCAAGGGTGATGTAAATTTTATAATAGCTTACATGCTATCCACTAGTTCCTGATAATAATCGAGTCCTAAATGCGTGATTAAATCTTCACCCATCATATGACGTAATGTATTTTGCAACTTGATCAATTGCTTAAATATATCGTGCTCAGGACGTAAACCAGGTGCTGTTTGAGGAGATTTTAAATAGAAAGACAGCCATTCTTGAATACCAAACATACCCGCACGTTGTGCTAAATCAATAAATAAAGCTAAATCCAAAGCTACAGGAGCGGCTAAAATAGAATCTCTACATAAGAAATTGATTTTAATCTGCATCTTATATCCCATCCAACCAAAAATATCAATATTGTCCCAGCTCTCCTTATTATCACCATGTGGCGGATAATAATTGATGCGAACTTTATGATACAAGTCGCCATATAATTCAGGGTTTTTCTTAGCGTCTAATATCTCTTCCAGCACGCTCAATTTTGAAACTTCTTTTGTCTTAAAATTCTCAGGATCATCTAAGACAAGTCCATCTCTATTACCTAAAATATTGGTAGAGAACCAACCTTCGACACCTAATGCACGAGCTTGCAAGCCTGGAGCAACAATTGTTTTCATTAAAGTTTGACCAGTTTTGAAATCCTTACCAGCAATCGCAACTTGCATAAGATGTGCGAGCTCCACTATTGCAGGAACATCACAACTTAAGTTTGGTGCTCCATTGACATAAGGCGCACCTTGTTTTAGAGCAGCATATGCATAGATCATACTCGGTGGAATACGAGAGTCATCCTGATCTAATGCATCTTCAAAATTCATCAAACTATTAAAAATATCAGCTCCTTCAATATATTTTTCTGTTGACCCACACCAAAGTACAACAATACGATCACAGTTATTGTCCCTTTTAAAATTTTCGATATCCGCTTGTACCGCATCAGCTAGCGCTCTTCTTGAAAGACCTTCTTTAATATGCTGGCCATCCAAGTTTTTAACAAAGCTGCGATCAAATACGGCTTTCATAGGCGTAATCTGCTCCAATTCTTCACGTACCTGCTCCAACTGGTATGATTCTAATACACGAGCTTTTGAAGCGGCCTCATAAACATTGTCTGCATATACGTCCCATCCTCCAAATACAATGTCCTCCAATTTTGCTAATGGCACAAAATCCTTAATCAATGGATTTCTATCCTCTGTACGCTTACCTAAACGAATGCGACTCAATTGAGAAACTGAACCGATGGGTTTCGAATAACCTTTGTTAATACCTGCGACACCTGCGATCAATGTGGTGGCTACTGCACCCAAACCTGGAATCAGTATACCAAGCTTGCCTTTTGCTTCATTCACTTGCTGTTTCATCTTATTGTTTTTAAGTGATAATTAAAATCAATTGTCCAGACCTCAATCTGGGCAAAATGTCCTAAACACCATTGTTCAAGACACATCGTTAAACTGATATAATAAACTACTAATGCTATTCTTTATTCAATACTGATGATTTGATAGGCAATTTTAATAAACATAATCAAGCATTACTGTCCATTTAAACAATCATCACCGCGCATTTACTTCGCAATCAAGACTATCCAGACTGCAAATTCAATGCGATTTAAACTATTCTTCATTTTTGGATTCTGATCACAATTTGGTAAAATATGATTGTTAACCCACCATGCTAATGATAAAAGCATGGTCATCTAACTATCATATATGGTGCTCTCGCAATCTTAAAGATACGAAGAAAGATTATAAGTTAAAACTTATTTATTTAATAACCAACCCCTTATCATCTCGCATGAATACCACAAATATACAACTGACTAAATAGGTTAAAAAGTCTAAAGGGAGTTTTTACTTGTCAGAAAGACACTAAATTTTGTAACTAGGTTGCTAGTTCAACAATTCTTTACGGTACAGAATGGGAGATTGTCCCATATTTTTTTTGAAAAACTTACTGAACGTTGGCAAATCACTAAAGTTTAATTGCTGCATAATTTCAGAAATTGAATAAAAATTGGAACGTAATTTAGCGGTAACTTCTGCCATCAATGTTTGTTCAATAATTTGCATCGGACTCATTCCTGTAACTTCTTTGACTACTCGGCTGAGATACTTCCGACTAACAAATAAGCTATCTGCATAATATTGTACTGATCGATGACTCTGAAATTGTTCGACCACCTGTGTAATAAAATCCAAACATAACTTTTCTTTCCTTCCACTCAGTACAACACGATTAACAATGTCGCCCATTAACTCAGATTCAACTTCATAATTTAGTAGGGCAAAAGTATTTTTAATGATTTCTGCTTGATTTTTACTGGGTTTAGTGCTCAAATTTAATTCCTGCAGATGCTCAAGATACATCACAAATCGTTTTATAACACGCTCTTGTAGGGTAAAGACGCGCAAATAATTATCAAGAAGGAAATCCAAAGAGGTTTTACCATGAAAAAAAATACCAATTTTCTTTGCGAAATCTAAGGAAAACATAAAAGTGATCATATCAAGATCATCATCCATGTCTAAAAATTCAATAATTGTCGTGGGCGAATGTAGAAAAATCATGTTTCCATGAATCTCTTGCTCTGAAAAACCAATTCGCATCCGGAGCCTCCCACTCAATATGATACTCATACCAAAGCTATCCGTGCGCATAGGTTCATATAATTTAATATCGGCCATTTTATTTTTCTGTAAATGACAAATAGTAAATCCATCATACTGTTGCTTATTCATCTGTCTAGCAACAAATTCTTTTAAAGTGAAAAATGTAATTCGACGTTCCATAAATCTTAAACTCTGATATGAGATAATCTAAGTTAAAATTTAAAATAGGTATAAAATCCAATATTTTTGTTTTTTGACAATTCACTGTCAAAAGTCAGAATTAAGCTTACATAATATAAGTTTAAAATGCGAATTTAGCTTTGTAGTTCAACGAGCCATTATATCATTTTTTGACAACTGTTAAACAAATTTTTATCAAGTTTTAAAATATGTACATCATTGATTCTAAAAAAATATTGGATTTCTTGAGAAATCAATTCTATTAAATAAAAAAATGCTTAAGAAATGATGTTATCCATTAATAAAAATAAGCTGAAACCAACTTTCCTATAACACATAAAACAATAATAAAGCACGATTATGTCAATAAACATACCGTGCTTTACTTATACGCTATTTATCATACATCACTATTCCAGTGTCGGATTAAAAGTTCCACCCCAATCTTTATTCTGTGATATTTTAGGATTTTTATCAATCACAGACTGAGCTAATGGAAAGAAGTAATAAGTATCGGGTACAAGATTTACTTTATTTCCCGTATTTGGAACTTGTAAAACACTGTATTTAAACTGATTTTCCTTAAGCTGATAAGTTTTGGCAAGATTTGCGGCCTCATCCAAATCCATTTCAGCTCCATTACTAAGAATAGCAATAGCCTCTACACCATATTTGGTCGTATTATTAAGTATATTCAATTTTCGAGTTCTTCTCAGATCCCAGAAACGGTGTCCTTCAAAACAAAACTCAATATTCCGTTCTGCCAAAATTGCATCTCTCATCTGAGTACGGTCAATAGCGGTAATACCGTAATTTCCGTCACTTCCTGCTTCAATACCTGCACGCATCCTGATCTGTTTTAGAATGGTTAATGCGGTATTAAAATCCCCGGTTTCGTTTGCAGTTTCAGCATAGTTGATCATAACCTCCGCAAATCTCATCAGTACAAAATCCACATCATATTGAGTTTCTACCTCTGTTTGCTTTAGCGATAACTTTGAATTTTTAAGTATAAAAAATCCACTATATCGATTCAGATTTTCTGATGGTGTTTTAGCCTTAGGATTAATACCAAAGTTATCCAGATCTGCGGCTATACCCACAGAGGTATATTGACGTTTCCCTGATTTCCCAGAAACTTCGTAGATCTTGCCATTCCATACAATAGATTTGTCGAACCGAGGATCCCTGTTTTCCCAATAAGATTGTAAAAACTGCTCATTCGTTTTAAAATACTTACCTGTCGGATCTGAGAAAGTTTTACCATCTTTCATGGGAAATGACTTGACAAAATCCCATGTTGGAACTGCACCTGCTGCGCCTCTACTTTCAGAACCTGGGCGCACTCCATTATCCCAACTCGCCACTTTATTCGGATACGAATTGATTACAGCAAAAACAACTTCAGATCCCTTCTCCTGCAAAGCAATGTTAGCATAGTCTGGAGTCAAATTATATCCATCAGCCTTTAACTTATCATAGGCAGCTTTATTTGCAGCATGCGCTTCTGCCCAATACACATTATTATAAGGGTTAGTTGGATTAAATTGAGGGGAAGCCTTGTACAATAAAACTTTAGCTTTAAAAGATAGTGCAAAATTCCCATCGATTCTACCATAATCTCCTGAACTTTTGGCAATCATAGGCGGTAATAAGGCAATTGCCTGATCTAGATCTTTTATCATTAAATCAAAGCATTCCTTCGTTGTATTACGAGGTGTTTCTAAATCATCGTTCTCCAAATCCTGCGGTACAGTGATATAGGGTACACCACCATGATATCGAACCATATTAAAATACATATATGCTCTCATAAATAAAGCTTGCCCAATAACAGCATTTTTTACATCTGCATTTAATCCTGCACTTTCGGTTACTTTTTGAATTGCAGTATTAATTCTACGGATAGTGGTATAATCCCAAGATTTATAAGCGGCATTGTTAACAGTTATAGCATCCAAAGGAAAAGATATGCCCATTAATTGCTCTGAATTGGCATCCGCCGAAGCATTCCAATTTCCAAACATGGGATAAAGATTCGTAATATAGGCATTCACAAGATTCGGATCATTCCATACCTTGCTTTCGTCAAGTGAATTAAGATCTTCAATATCTAACACATTTTTACAAGACGCTACTGTAAATAAAAGTGCTATTAGGGTATAAAATATCGTTTTCATAGTTTTTTCAATTAAAATTTAACATCCAAACCCAAGGTGAATGTTTTCATAACAGGATAGGAATCATACATTTTCTGTTCCGGATCATGAAACTCGGTCATAGGAGAAAGCACAAATAAGTTTGTTCCATTAAAGAATACATTCACACTGTTTATTTTCATCGACTTTGTAATTGACTGCGGTAAACTATATGATATATTTAAATCTCTTAGGCGCAAATATGCACCATTACGAATCCAAAAACTCGAAGCACCTGTTCCCGACTCCTGCCAGTTGGAACCTACTACTCTCGGATAATCTGCCTGTGGATTATCTGCTGTCCAAACATCGCCTGCCCAGATAGGATAATACGGTCGAAAAGTACCTCCATGCTGACGAATTCCCCCACCTTCCAAATTACTTATAACACGATCATATGCCAGTACACCCTGCAATAAAGCTGAAACAGAAAAACCTTTCCAGTTTGCATTTAGCCCAAAACCGTAATTGATGCGTGGAGTATTATTTTCGGAAAGCAACGTCAGATCATTATCATCGATCTTACCATCTGGGCTTTCAGAATAATTAGCTCCACGAATATCTTTGTACAAAATCATACCTAAGTATGGATCACGACCATATGTTTTAAACCCACTGCTCTTCAATGCATCTAATTGCTCCTGTGTTCTAACAAGATCCACAGCTTCAAAGCCGATGATTCGATTTTCAGGTCTTCCTATTCGAGATTCGAAACTGCGCGTTCCCCCTACAGCAAATGCAGGCTCTTCATCATAGACATCCCAACGATCTTTTGCATACCCCATATTAGCTGTGATTCCATAACCTACTTCACCCACACGATCATTCCAATTAATAGATACCTCTCCACCTTTATAACTTCGAGCAGCATAGTTTTCAGGAGCCAATGACCGTCCATAATTATCAGGAATTTTCAAAGTACGCCGTCCTAAAATATCTGTTTCCTTGCGATTAAACACATCTATTGAGCCACTTAGTTTATTATTTACAAAACCAAAATCCAAACCGATATTCACACTTTTGGATGTCGTCCAAGTCAGGTTCTGTGTAGGTGTATCACCATAGGCAATACCATTATAGTAACGATCACCAAACATGTAGCCACCTGAAGGCCTATATTTTTCCTGATACAAAAATTGTCCGATCCTTTGCGCATTAACATCAAGATCATTCCCTGTTGTTCCATATGAAGCTCTTAACTTTAGATCACTCACCGTATTTTTGATATCTAAGAAAAACTGTTCTTCCGACACACGCCAAGCGGCTGACATGGATGGAAAAAATCCCCAGCGTTTATCGCCGGGGAATAAGGGCGAACCATCATATCTAAATGAAAATTCAGCGATATATTTATCTGCATAGTTATAATTAGCACGTCCGATAAATCCCCTTCTAGAATTAATAGTTTCATACGCATCTGTAGCTCTAAAATTACGATCAGTCGGGTAAATAAACATTTGATCAATACTAACAATTGGATTTTCAGCACGGGATGTTACATAGGTTCCACCAGCTTTAAATTGTTCATAGACCAACAACGCATCAATGGCATGTTTATTAAATTTACGGTTATAATTCAAAAACCAGTTGACCTGATATTCCCACTCCCGTTGAGGAGCATAATCCATAAAAGGCTGTGCTTGACTAAAAGTAAAAATATTCACTTTGTCTTCTGAAGGTGGTGCAGGTATAAACCTATTTCCATCCGGATTCAGAGAAGTAAATGTATAGTTCTTTTGGAAGGTCATAAACCTTTTACGCATATAATCTTCTGCGAGATAGCTACCTACAACTTTTGTAGACAAGCCCTCTATGAGTTTATCCAACTTATAATTCAACGTCATGATTGGGTTTACCTGACGAACTTTACGATCGATATATCGATTCCCAACTACTTGGTCAATCACATTCCAGGCTTGCCAGCTCCCCATGGGTGTCTGAACAGGATATGCTGTTGGAGAATTACTTGGAGATCCATCTGCATTTAAATAAAACGGATACATTTTAGGCCAATTGAATGTTACGCGATAAAAATCTGACACATCAAAATCATCATCATTAGCGGAAGTACTAAATGGCCAATAAAAACGCTTGGAATTGATTTGATTGGCCGAGATATTAACATCAATCGTAAAATCATCCGTAATCTTGGCACTGACATTACTCCTTAAATTGAATTTTTCATGATCCAATGATTTGTAAGATCCATTTTCTTTACGATAACTGACTAAATTATAATAAGTAATTCGGTCTCCACCACCCGACACCGAGATCGATTGTCGGTGACTAAAAGGGTTTCTCCAGATATTATCATTAACACTATAGTCCTTATCCTTAAAATAATCAAACTCAGCCTGTCCATTGGGTGCTACCCATGGTTCTGTTCTAGAGCCATTTTCCCACAGAAATTGAGATACCCGATTTTGATAAGTCAGTTCATCAGCCGCAGTCGTAATATCTGCTAAAAGCGTTTGAGTAGGAGCACCAAAACTATAATTACTTTGCACATTAAATACAGGCTCCTGAGCTGATCCCTTTTTAGTTGTGACGACCACAACACCGTTACCCGCTCTTGTCCCGTAGACCGCAGCTGTTGCGGCATCTTTCAAAAAACTCATCTGATCCACTTCATTGGCTTCCAAAGCATCGAATGCCGCTTTATCCCGTACAATTCCGTCAATCACATACAAAGGTTCTGCAAAACTACCACGAATGCGTAGACTTGACGAAGCGCCTGCCATACCCGAAGTATTCGTAACATTTATACCTGCGGCACGTCCAGCTAAGGCATTAGAAAGGTTAGAAGGCGAAATATTCTTTAATTGTTCGGCATTGACCGAAGCCACTGAACCTGTAATATTTGCTTTTTTCTGTTTTCCATAACCAACTACTACAACCTCTTCTAAACTTTCCTGTTCTTGCTCTAGCGCAACTGTAATAGCAACTTTATCTTTTGAATCAATATTATAGTTACTAAGTACTTTGGTCTTGAAGCCTACAAAACTGATTTTAATTTCGTATCCCTGCCCCTCTGGAATACGGTCAAACGAAAAAGTTCCTTCTGCATTCGTCGTATTCATCTGTTTATACTTCGTAGACAGATTTTCAATACTTACAGTAGCGCCACTGATGGGATTATTACTTCCATCCCTGACAACTCCACTTACAGAAGCTGTTGACTGGCTGTACCCCACATGAAATCCCATACTCAGTAATCCCAACATTCCGAGTCGAAGGGGCCAGTTAGTACGTGGACTTTTAAATCGAAGTAGCAGCACAGTTTGAAACTGATGCTTTTTAGATAAAAAGTTGCTCATAATTTGTTTGGTTTAATTGTTTATTATTGTGGATTGGTGTAGTTTATACCGGCATGATGTAAGTAGTTAATTTCTCTGATAATTTCTTCAAAGACATTCGTTTTATTCGTAAAAGTTCCGCTGTAAAATTTATTACTGATCAATGATTTATCGTATTGCAACTTGATGTCATAGTTTTGCATCAGAATTGTCAAAACATCCTCTAGGGCTATATTTTTAAACTGGATGATCTGGTTATTTTGAAGAAAATGACCACCTCGATCTGTTCCTATTGTATGCGTCTTTATCTCTTCGACAACCTTTAATTCACGATGATCCAAGGTAATCTCTTCGTGTGGCAAAAAGGTCCGCACTAATTCTTTCCCTCTCTGATGATCCACAGCTTTCACCTCTATTTTACCTTCCATCAATTTGATCTGCGTTTGAGTAGATCGCAATTCATCAACACTAAAAACCGTTCCTAAAGCTGTAGTGACTACACCGGTCGAATGTACACGAAATGGCTTCGATTTATCTTTGGCAACCTCAAATTTAGCTTTCCCCTTCAAATACAGCACTCTCTCCTGCTGGGTACTAAAATCTTCAGCATATTTGATTTCTGACTGCGGATAAAGTGTAATAACAGATCCGTCACTAGCCGTTAATAACATATTGTCATTGCCTGAATTTATGTAGTATAGATTAGTTACCTCCTCTTTCTCATCTTCAACAGAAGCTATTTGTCCAAGATGTGGTGCAGGCTTATTTAATAATGGATTTAAATTCACATAAAAACCGAAAATAAAAATGATTATAGCTGCGGCGGCGGAAGCAATGCGAAGTAATTTCCTGTTATATTTTAAAACATTTTGCTTTTTAGCAAAAGCTAATATTTTATCTTTGATTTCCTGCTGATTGGGATAATCTAAATTTTCGTCAGTAAGATCCCATTCTTCTTTAGACAATAGCTGATCAAGAGATTCTCCCAAATGTGCTATGTAATCTTCCAGATAAGCAGCTTCTTCAGCCGAACATTGATTCTTTAGGTATCGATTGATAAGTTCTCTCGTAATCTTCATATAATAAGAATACGGTAGAAATGTCACTTACCCCCAAGCCGATTTTTAAAAAAATAGATGAATGATAAACACAAACATTTTTTTCAAAACTTTTAATGCCAAAGCGATATGATTTTCAACGGTTTTGGGTGTAATCGACAATCTTTCTGCGATCTCTTTATAAGTCAAATTTTCGAACCTGCTCATCATGAACACCTTTCTTCTAGATTCTGGCATTCTTGACACGATGTCCTCGTACCGTTCATTCAGTTCCTTTAAGCGATATAACTCTGACGGTGTGGGAACTTGATCAGTTTCAACTTTTATATGCAATAGATCCTGCCTCTTCCTTTCTTCTTTCACAATATCCAAAAGTGTGGTACGAGCAATGCAAAATAGTTGAGCTTCTATTTCCACATGCACTTTCTTTTGAAAAATATTATTCCAAAGCTTGATAAATACACGTTGGACAGTTTCTTCGGCAATATAAGTGGAAGAAGTCTTGCTTAAAGCATATTGATAGACTTTTCGGTTCCATTTTTCATAAATACGCTCAAATTCTGCGGTAGAGATCAAGGTTTGGTTAGACATATCTTAGGTTAGTGCCGAAACTAAGATAGCTATTAATACCAATTATTCATAATTATGTTACAATTGATTAAAAACAAATAAAATCATACACTAAACAGAGTTATAGGGGCTAGTAAATTTTATTCAAACCATTATTAAAAGAATTTAAAACCATAAAATATCTAAATGAATCAATTTAATCGCCTTTTAGAATAAAAAAAATATCAATAATTGAATATATATGTATCCATAGAAAAAAATATTCAAATTACATTTTCAACAACAAAGAAACGTAAACATATACTTACGAATTTTTAAAAAGTATCGATTGAAAAGGAAATTGATAGTAGTAGTGACATTTAACTTAATGAAATCATTGTAGATACTGGCAAATTTACTTAAGTTTATATAAAATATATGTTATGAAAATAGCCTTCTTTTCAACCAAGCCATACGATCGAGAATTCTTCGAAAAAGAAAATGAAAAATATGGTTTTGAACTTCATTTTTTTGAAACACATCTAGGACCTCATATCGTAAATGCAATTGAAAATGAAGATGCAGTATGCGTTTTTGTAAATGACAAACTAAATAGAAATGTCATTGAAACTCTTGCAAAAAAAGGAGTTAAGTACATCGCTTTGAGATGCGCGGGATTCAATAATGTTGATTTAGAAGCCGCTAAAGATTTTGATATTCAAGTTTGCCGTGTCCCAGCTTATTCACCAGAAGCTGTAGCAGAACATGCAATGGCTATGATACTTACTTTGAACCGCAAAACTCATAAGGCTTATAATCGTGTACGTGAACAAAATTTTTCATTAAACGGTTTATTAGGATTCAATCTCTACCAAAAGAAAATTGGTGTGGTCGGGACCGGTAAAATAGGAAAAGCATTTGTTAAAATAGCACTGGGATTTGGGGCAGAGGTTATTGCGTATGATTTATACCCTGATGAAACGTTGATTAATCTAGGTGTAAAATATGTCGCATTAGAAACACTCTTTATGGAATCTGATATCATATCGCTACACTGCCCTCTTACAGCTGACAACCATTATCTAATTAACAAAGAATCTATTGATAAAATGAAATATGGTGTCACAATAATCAATACGAGCAGAGGTAATCTGATTAATACCAATGATGCAATACAAGCATTAAAAACTAAAAAGATAGGCCTACTTGGTATCGATGTTTATGAGCAGGAAGAGAAACTTTTCTTTAAAGATTTATCGGCAACAATTATTGACGATGACACCATTCAGTTATTGTTGAGCTTCCCTAATGTTTTAGTTACTGCCCATCAGGCTTTTTTCACAAAAGAAGCATTAGAACAAATATCTCAAAGAACACTGAAAAGTATTGATGATCTGATAAAAAAAGGAACAACTGATCCAGAAGTATTACTATAATTGATGAGCTCCTGTAAAAAAATCCCAAGCCGCTTTAGCTATATCTGAAATAATACGTTCGTTCGTTTCCTGATTTTCTTTCGAGTGGGTTACAAAGACACTGATCACAAAGTACTCACCGCTTGGAAGTAAAACAACTCCAACATCATTGAGTGCAGCCGTTATTCCAGTTTTCTTATTAGTTCCAGATGAGCCAGTCTTATGTGCTACAACTGTTTGATCAGGAAGTTGTCCTTTCAATTGTTTAAGACCTGTATTAGTAGACTTCATGGTTGTCCACAAAAAATCATACATCGGCATCGAAAGCAAATTATTCTTATTCACATAATAGGTCTGCAAAATTCGATTCATTTCTTTGGGTGTTGACCAATTCAAAAACTGTTTATCCCAATTACTTTGCATCGTCTTTTCATTAATTTTAATCGATATGTCTTTAAATCCTTTTTTTGCGAAATAGCTTTCTACAACTTGAGGTCCGCCGAGAAGTTTTAAAAGAACATCACATCCTACATTGTCACTTAAAGTGATTGTATATTCCAGAATCTCCTTTATCGTAAGCGTTGTTCCGGTAGGATATTTTTCTCTAATTGGACTCCAAATTTCTGGTGTAAGATCACGCTTCGTGATTTCTATCTTTTGATCAAGTTTAAAATTACCCTTATCGATTTCTGTTAACATAACAATCGCTAATGGAAATTTAAAAACACTTTGCATAGGAAGTCGTCTATCGGCATTTACACCTAATGTATCACTATGATTAATGCCGTTTATTGCTACACCAACAACAGCATCTTTGTTCTGCATGATCTGTTGAATATTTTTTCTTAAACCCTCTATACTTTGTGCATGGGCAGTTATAGTAAATAGTAATGAAAAGAGTGCAATTTGTAAGAGTTTTCCCATGAGATTTAAATCATTTATGTTCTGATATTTTAGGAAGAATAGATAACAGTTAACCTATCTATATATCCTCATTCATTTTGATTGCTAACTATTGATAATAGTAAGCAATCACAGTCGGTCGACCAACTGTAAAGTTAAAATTATTTTTTACTAATCTCTGTTAATATCTAGTCAGGTTATTAAAAAAATAAGCCGTCTACACGAATGCAAACGGCTTTACTTATTATATATTGAGTTAGCTTCAATAAAATAAAGAAACAACAATCATTTACAACAACCTAATATACAAATAATTAACAAAATCATCGCAAAATTTTCTCCATTTTTTTTCCTTTTGCTAATTCATCTATGATCTTATCGAGATATCTAGCTTTCTGTGTTAGAGGATTTTTAATTTCCTCTACACGATAACCACAGATTACACCAGTAATAAGACTGGCATTAACATTAAGATTTGCATTTTCAAAGAATGTTTCAAAATTTACTTTCTGATCAATTTTATCCTGCAACTGTTGTTCATCAAAACCGGTTAACCATTTTATAACCTGATGCAGCTCCTCTTTTGTTCTACCTTTCTTTTCAACTTTTTCGAGATAATGAGGATAAACCGATGCAAATATCATTTTTGCTATTCGTTCATCATGTCCAGCGGTACTTTTCATACTATTATTTTATTTGACGATGCTATTCCAGATCCCCTATTGGTTCCCAGAGTTCAATGATATTACCTTCAGGATCTAATACATGAATAAATTTTCCATAATCATACTCCGAAATTTCATCTACGATAGTGACATTATCTTTTTTTAATTCCTCAACCAGCGCAACAAGGTTTTCGACGCGGTAATTGATCATAAAGGGCTTTACAGAAGGATTAAAATATTCAGAATCACGAGGAAATGTACACCATGCTGTTGCCCCCTTAACCGATGGATGATCAAACTCGCGCCATTTAAAAGTTGCGCCATATTCACCAGCTTCCAAACCTAGATTCTTGGCATACCAGTCGTTCATCTTTTGAGGATCCTCGCATTTAAAAAACACACCTCCAAGCCCAGTTACTTTTTTCATATTTAGGATTTCAATTAGGAATAAAATTCAAGAAATTATCGCTCATTTTATTAGAATAAATATACTGAAAAAATAGGTCCAATAATATGTTTCCTACTATTTCTTTACTCAGGTTAATTAAACTTAAGTTCCCCCCTTGTCAAGAACGTATATCTCTAAGTAAATGCTAAATTTTTTTTGTTCAAAAAAAATCATAATTTAAAGTATTATTAATAAATTATGAAAGTAGAAGTATCCTCGAATTTTAAAAAATATGCAAAAAAAACAGTGTTTTTCATATTTGTTTTTGCATTAACCTATCTTTTTCTTCTTGCTTTAGCAGTCTCTCTTACTTTAGGTTTCACATTTGCCGGCATTTGGATCTTCATGGCTAAACCAATGTTCTATACTGCGGTCTTATGTCTGGGATTATTTGCATCAGGATTATCAATTTTGTTTTTCCTCGTGAAATTCATTTTTGCTTCTACAAAAATAGACATAGGACATCTGACAGAAATAACTCAAAAAGATGAACCACAATTATTTGCACTCATTCATGAAGTAGTAAATGAAGTAAAAACCAGTTTTCCTAAAAAAGTTTTTCTATCTTATGAAGTAAATGCTTCCGTTTTTTATAATTCTAATTTTTGGAGTATGTTCCTCCCTATCCGCAAAAACTTACAAATTGGTGTAGGTCTGATAAATGCAGTTACACATCAAGAATTAAAAGCCATATTAGCTCATGAATTTGGACACTTTTCTCAACGTAGCATGAAAGTAGGAAGTTATGTATATCATGTCAATCAAATTATTTATAACATGCTGTACAAAAATGAATCTTTAGATAGGTTGTTTGAAAAATGGGGGAATGTAACAGGATATGCCACCATTTTTATTGGAATTTCAGTTTTTATCATTCAAAAGATACAAAGTATTTTAAAAAAGCTATATGAATACATCAATATCAACTACATGGCTCTTTCCCGTGAAATGGAATTCCATGCTGATGAAATTGCAGCAAACGTCGCTGGATCACAAGCCTTAGCTGATTCATTATTACGATTAAGTCTTGCAAATCATGCAATGGAAGGCGTTTTAAATTTTTACGAACAAAAAATAAATGTTAACGTTCGTAGCGAGAATATTTATCTTGAGCATCATTACGCTATGAACTTTCTAGCGAAAAAAAACAACTATTTAATCGAAAATGATCTACCACAAATTCAAATAGCAACCTTAAAAAAGTATAACAAATCAAAATTAAACCTTGAAAACCAATGGGCTACTCACCCATCCGAAGAAGACCGCGTTCAGGCTCTTTTAAATCTTAACATTGTTAAATCTGATATAATTAATACCCCTGCAATAAATCTACTATCCAATAATGCTGCTATTGCTCTTCATATTTCTAATAAACTGTTTTCTTCTATTCAATACACAGAAAATCCTACTGTATTTCCAATAGAAATGTTTAAAACATCCTATTCCGAAATAGTAAATAAATATACTTTCGATTCCATATTTAATAACTTCTACGATCATAACAATCCTAGTGTAGAAGGTCCGCCTCTCAAATTCGAAAATAATAGCTTATCGAAATTTGAAGAATTATTTTCAGATCAATGGCGTGATGAAATCTATACATTAATTGCACTTACAAATGACAAAGCAACCATTGAAGCTATTCATACGAATATGCTTGAAGTAAAGACATTTGATTATGATGGAGTGAGATATTTAGCTTCAGAGTCAGATCAAATTCTTCGTAGAATAGATAATGAAATCAGTGATATCGAAAATAAAATAAAAGAGAACAATTGTTTGGTATATCATTATTTCTATCAATTGGCCAAAGAACAAGAAACTGAAGTCTTATTTGAGCAATTATATTATGATTTCGCTTCCTATCAAAAATCATTTGACAGTAAACAAAAGTTATATCAAGAGCTTATTGAAAATACACGATTTATTTTCGAGACTACACCTTTTGCAGAGATAGAAGCAAAATTCAGTGATCTCAAAAGACGTGAGATCGAACTTAAATGCGAATTGAAAAAACTCTTAGAACAACCTGGAATTACAAAAGATCTTAATGAAGTGAACCTGAACTCTTTAAATAGATACCTATCTAATGATCTTATGTATTTCAATTTTGACCAATATCAAGATGAGAACCTAGAAGTTTTATTTAATGCTATCACCAACTATAACCACTTGTTGGAAGAGAATCATTTTTTTAAGAAAAATAAATTTTTACAAATTATGTTAACGCTACAAGAAAATAACCTCAAAAAAACAAATAACCTCTAATTTCTTAAATTGTTTTCAAACTACATATTACAGGGAGGCTTCATATTTGCATGCTTCCTCTATCAATCGTTCTAAATCGTTTCCACATATAAATGACTGTAAATGTTTAAATTTCGCCTCATCCCAATCATAAATTTTTAAATCACGCAATGCAATAATCGTATCCGATTGAAACCTAAACTTAATATGCTTTGCCGGATTTCCAGCAACAACACTATAGGGTGCGACATCTTTTGTAACAACAGCTCCTGAAGCAATAATAGCGCCCTCTCCAATCTGAATACCCGGAAGAATCATGGCACGCATCCCTATCCAAACACCATCACCAATTATAGTATCTCCTTTACTTTGATAAGATTCTACGATAGACTCAACAAAAGCATATAAACTAAACCAATCCGAACGATGAGTGTTATTTCCCCCCATCAAGATTACAGCTTCAGCTGCAATACAGACATACGAACCAATATATAACTGGTCTATAACCCAGGCAGGTTCCCATTGATTTAAACTGTACGCATCTCCATACAAATAACGAACAACACATTCTTCAAAATTTCCAGTCCAAGCGTTACTGTAATAACTTGTATTGCCCTTAATATGAATATTGGGATTGGTATGAGTTTCGTGCAAATATTCAACACGGGACCAATTCTTAATCTGATCTTGTTTTGTACTCATTCTAGAATCTTTTTATGTAATTTATAAAATATTCTCAAATAGGGTATGATATGAATATGATATAGGAAGTAGTGTAGCGTCCTAGAATAGGTTGACATATAAATTTAACGATAATTATCCTTACTTGACTATTTCAAGTAAGGATTTTTTGTTTATGTACTTGACTAGGTGTTTTATATTTTAATGCTGTATGTGGTC
>Ga0256410_1000233_pt1 | contig 65798 bp, 61 predicted proteins | sample PhyWR1_FD_185983 | JGI IMG/M metagenome (GOLD analysis project Ga0256410, IMG submission 185983) | Leaf surface microbial communities from wheat plants in UC Gill Tract Community Farm, Albany, California, United States - DLSL W.R1 | ecosystem: Host-associated > Plants > Phyllosphere >... | reverse complement strand
AGCTGGGTCCGGCGTTGGCCGCTGGCTGTACCGGCATTATTAAACCGGCCAACAATACTCCGCTGTCGGCCTTTGCTCTACTAGCTCTGGCGAAAAAGGCCGGCGTGCCGGATGGAGTGCTCAATGCCGTCGCCGGAGATACCTCTGCTATCAGCGAAGCGATAATGGCCAGCAAAGATGTGCGAAAAATTTCGTTCACCGGATCAACCCAGGTTGGCAAGCTGCTGATGCGCAATGCGGCAGAGACCATGAAAAAAGTGTCGATGGAGCTGGGTGGTAATGCCCCCTACATCGTATTTGAAGATGCAGACATTGATGCGGCAGTGAAAGGTGCGATCGCCAACAAATTCCGCAATGCGGGCCAGGTTTGCGTCAGCGTAAATCGTTTCTATATTCACAGTACCGTTTACGACCGGTTTGTCAGCCAGCTGGCAGAGGCGGTGAAAGCGTTGAAAGTGGGCAACGGAGTGGAAGAGGGGGTCGTGGTAGGCCCGCTGATTGAAGCTTCTGCTCTGAAAAAAGTTGAAGAGCACGTCAATGACGCCGTTGCCAAAGGTGGACAGATTGTTGCCGGGGGCGCCCGACATGCTCTGGGTGGCAACTTCTGGCAGCCAACGGTGATTGCCGAAGCGAATGAAACGATGATGCTGGCGAAGGAGGAAACCTTCGGGCCGGTTGCAGCCTGCTTCCGTTTTGAAACCGAAGAGGAGGTTATCCGCCGAGCCAATGATACAGAGTTTGGGCTTGCCGCTTATTTCTACACCCAGAATCTACAGCGGGTATTTCGCGTCTCTGCCGCGCTGGAAAGCGGGATGGTGGGGATTAATGAATGTGCGGTGTCTACCGAGCTGGCCCCGTTTGGCGGTGTGAAAGAGTCCGGCCTGGGCCGGGAAGGTTCAGTACTTGGCCTGGAAGAGTTCCTTGAAGTTAAAGCCCTGCATATTGGTGGACTGTAACCCGGAGGGCGGCACAGGCCGCCCGACAGTTTTTAGCGGAGCAGCCTTGATGAGAAAAGAGAGTTTTGATTTCAATATCCTTGTCGATCGTGCGCATTTCTATCGTCAGTTCAGTGCGCGCTTTGCGCTTGAACCGGATGCAGTCGCCGATCTGGATAGCTTATGGGATGTACTGGTCCTGGCTAAGGTGCCGTTGCCGCTGGAAATTGAGTTTATCAACCTGGGAAATGGTCAGAAACGACGCTACGGTGCGCTGATCCTGCTTTTTGATGAGGCTGAAGAGGAGCTGGAAGGTCAACTCCGCTTCAATATCAGATAGCATCATTCAAAAAGGGCCCCGGCGATCGGGGCCAAAAGGTTCGTCATAGTCGGCTATCAAGGGATAGCCATCGACGAGGAATGACTTAAAAACGTGTGCTGTAACATCCTTCATTTTTATAACAGGTCAAAACCTGTGGACTACAGCCCGGTAAGCCGGTGGAAAATCCCCGACTGCCCGTTCCCCTGGGGGGATTATTTGTACAGTTCTGCTGTTGCGTGATATCCGCCTTCGTTACGCGCTTCAATTACGCGATACGCGCTTGCACCCTGACTGTCCGCTTTTTCAGCCAGCTGTTGACGGATGTCACTCGGTGCACCATCAATGCCGCTCACGCTGACCGTACCAACAGATTGAAGATTCTGCTGAGCAACCTGCTCATTGGTGACCAGCTGTGCAGCGCTGGCGCCGAATGAAAGAACGGAAGCAAGACCCAATGCTGCGAGAGTAAAAGTTGTTTTCATGATAATAGCTCCAGATAATGTTTTTCGATAACCGAAAGGGCTAAAAAGCGTTTATTATTCTTGGGGTTACCGTACAGGTTTCGTTTACGTCTGATGATGTCTTAAACCGATTTTATTTGTAGATCTCAGCGGTGGCATGCCAGTTACCGTTCTGATAACTCTCAACCACACGGTAGGCGCTGGCACCTTTCTCATTGGCCTTCGCATTCAACGCTTCACGGATATCCATTGGTGAACCGGAGATACCGCTTGCGCTAATCACGCCGATTGACTGAAGATTTTGAGCCTGTTCATTATTAACAGATTCAGCTGCAAAAGCGCCAAATGACAGAGCAGAAAGGATGCTTAAAGCGGCAATTGTGGTTTTAACTTTCATTATTTTATTCCTCGTCAACATTTTTTGTTTTTTATTTAGTGTGATGTTCATCACGAAAATAAGTATAGATCTAATCACCCTGAAAATTAATAGCAGACTAATAATATTTTTTTGGGATTTATAGCAACTCTGTGCGGTTTTTATAACTAAAAGTAATAAATAGTGCACAAACTTTGCTCTTTTTTTGTTAAATTACCGTAAAAACATTAACATGGGTGAATTTAACTATTTGTGCTGATATTCGCAGTCGATCACATTGTGGAAATAAACTTTCCGGTGATTTACACCATGGATTGAACGTTTTACTAAGATACATCCACGGTTTCGCGGGCTGTGCAGAGAAGGTATGCAGCGGCGGCCTTGAGGCAGCCTCTGCATTAATGAGTGATAAGACGTGTTAGCGTTCGGTAAACGGAGCGGGGGTTACAGACGTTGCTTATAACGGCAGGACTTAAAGCTCCTGCTCAAACAGAACCAGTATTGCGTCATGGAGCTGCTTGACGGTGAATGAGCGTGCGGGAGTGATAAAGATGGTGTCATCGCCGGCAATAGTCCCCAGGATACCCTCTGCTTTGCCCAGTGAGTCCAGCAAACGCGCGATAAGCTGTGCGGCCCCCGGGCTGGTATGGATGACCACCAGCGCATCGTTAAAATCGACATCCAGTACCAGATTTTTCAGCGGGCTGGTTGTTGTCGGCACGCCAAGCTCGGCTGGCAGGCAGTAAACCATCTCCATTTTCGCATTGCGTGTACGCACGGCGCCGAATTTGGTCAGCATACGCGAAACTTTGGACTGATTAATGTTCTCAAAGCCTTCTTCTTGCAGCGCATTGACGATTTCGCCCTGTGAGCTGAATTTTTCTTCTTTAAGTAAGGCCTTGAACGCCTTGATCAGTTCTTCTTGCTTTGATGGATTACGCATAGGTTACCGATAAAAAGGGAGCTATTGGGGGATACCCTGAGCGGGATTATACATTATTATGCAATTAAATGCATTTTTATGCAAATTGATTTGCGGTATCAGGGCAGGATACGTATCGGGGACGGAAGCCCGGCGAATTTTATCATGGAAAAGAAATCTAACGGCGTTCTACAAGGGTGCATATTTAGTGAACAATTTGTTATAAAATTGATGTTGTTCCGATAAGTGCTATAGGTGTAAGGTACGCCGGATCACGATGTCTGCATGTTGCAATGAACGGCGACCAAAGAGAGCAGGATGTAATGCGGCCATTTCCCCAGCGTTTACTGAGTTTTAGTGCGTAAGCACGCAAAACGACGATCCCGCTATCGTCATTATCTTTCTTGTAATCTAAGGTCGTTCGCAGATGGATTTCCCGGCATAACATGCTCAAAATAATAAGGAGTTTAGGATGAAAGTTGCAGTTCTCGGTGCAGCGGGTGGTATCGGTCAGGCTCTGGCCCTCCTATTGAAAACCCAGCTTCCGGCTGGTTCAGAACTCTCTCTCTACGATATCGCTCCCGTCACCCCGGGTGTTGCGGTAGACCTTAGCCACATCCCCACAGCAGTAAAAATTCAGGGCTTCAGCGGTGAAGATGCGACCCCTGCGTTAGTAGGGGCGGATGTGGTGCTGATTTCCGCTGGCGTGGCGCGTAAGCCGGGTATGGATCGTTCCGACCTGTTTAACGTCAATGCAGGCATTGTACGTAATCTGATTGAACAGGTTGCATCCACCTGCCCGAAAGCGCTGATTGGTATTATTACCAATCCGGTTAATACCACCGTGGCGATTGCAGCGGAAGTTCTGAAAAAAGCCGGCGTTTACGACAAGGATAAACTGTTCGGTGTGACCACCCTGGATCTTATCCGTGCGAAAACCTTTGTTGCGGAGCTGAAGGGTAAGCAGCCGCAGGATCTGACCGTTCCTGTTGTCGGCGGCCACTCTGGTGTGACCATCCTGCCTCTGCTGTCGCAGGTTGAAGGCATCAGCTTCACCGAGCAGGAAGCAGCAGATCTGACTAAACGTATTCAGAACGCCGGTACAGAGGTTGTTGAAGCGAAGGCGGGTGGCGGTTCGGCAACCCTGTCGATGGGTCAGGCCGCCGCGCAGTTTGGCCTGTCGCTGGTTCGAGCGTTGAATGGCGAAGCTAACGTCGTGGAATATGCCTATGTGGAAGGCAGCGGAGAACATGCTCGTTTCTTCTCTCAGCCGCTGCTGCTGGGCAAAAATGGTATTGCAGAACGTCGTCCGGTCGGCAAACTTAGCGCTTTCGAACAACAGTCGCTGGAACATATGCTGGATACGCTGAAAAAAGATATCGCTCTCGGCGAAGATTTTATCAAATAATCCTGCCGCGGCCCCGTCACCCGACGGGGCCAATAGAGCCAGCTATCTTTACTGGCTCTGCTTATTCTCTTCCGGATACTCCATCACCGTCATCGGCAAGGTTATTTTTTTATCATTACGGATGATTTCAATATCGATTACCGTACCCGGTCGAATTTCGGCTACCTGATCCATGGTTTCCATCGCGGAAACGGCCGGGATGTTATTCACCCGGGTAATCACGTCGTGAATTTGTAATCCGGCACGTTGCGCGGGCCCGGTTGGATTAATGCCGGTCACCACAATGCCCTGTGGATGCTCCAGTGTGGAGTTCTGACCGGTAAAGCGGGGAAGTTCCTCGCCGGTGATGCCGATATAGCCACGGATCACCCGGCCATCGCGGATCAGCTTATCCATAATTTTGGTTGCCAGCCGGGTCGGAATGGCGAACCCCAGCCCTTCGGGGGTTTCCCCATCGCTGCTCTTATCAAATGAGAGGGTGTTGATCCCCATCAGTTCACCCAGTGAGTTGATCAGCGCTCCACCGGAGTTACCGCGATTAATTGAAGCGTCCGTTTGCAGGAAGTCCTGGTGGCGTGACGGGCTAAGACCCACGCGTCCGGTGGCACCGATAATGCCCTGGGTCACCGTTTGACCGATGTTGTACGGGTTGCCGATCGCCATCACCAGATCGCCAATGTGCGCGACACGCTTGGGATTGATTGGGATCACGGGAAGATTAGTGGCGGTGATCTTTAGTACCGCCAGGTCGGTCAGTGAATCCGACCCCACCAGCATGGCTTCAAAATAACGTCCGTCCTGTAGGCGGACAATAATCTGATTGGCATCGTTGATAACGTGCTTGTTGGTCAGAATATAGCCGCGAGGATCCATAATAACCCCGGAGCCGAGCACGTCGGAAGAGGCGTTGGTATTACGGTTATACACGTAGACCACCGCTGGCGCCGCGCGTCGCACCGCATCGTTGTAGCTGACGGGCTGCTGATCGGCGATATCTTTGGGGCGAGACAGCACATCGCCACCGAGTCTCAGATCCGGTATCGCCACCAGGAGGATCGCCGCCACAATCAGGCCGAGGATCACAGAACGTAAAAGTTTAAGAAACATGGTTTTATGCGGTAAGTGAATAAATTGAAGGCAGAATAACATGAGTTGCGCGGGTGCAGTAGCCTGCACCCGCATAGTGAACTACTGAAGCAGCAAATAGAGGCTTTCGCTGCCGCGAATCACGTTCAAGGCCAGGACCGGAGGCTTGGCATCCAGCTGCTTACGTAGTGCAGCCAGATCCGGCACCGGCGCCCGATTAAGGCCAACTATAACGTCGTCCTTCTTCAGACCGGACTGTTCAGCCGGGCTGCCTTTTTCCACGTTATCCACCTTGATGCCCTTCGTCCCCTCCGCCGTTGCACCGTCGCTCAGCGTCGCACCCTGTAGGGCCGGGGCCAGCTTCTCAGCGCTGAGAGTATTCTGGCTGCTGTTGTCCAGCTTAACGCTGACGGTTACCGGCTTGCCTTCGTGCAGCAGGCCGATTTTAACGTCTTGTCCCGGTGGCGTGGTGCCAATCTTCACCCTCAGCTCGGCAAAGTTGTTCACCGCCTTACCATCGACGCTGGTAATAATGTCACCCGCTTTGATACCGGCTTTCGCCGCCGCGGAGTCCGGCAGCACTTCATTAACGAAGGCACCGCGCTGAACGTCCACGTTAAAGGCTTTGGCCATATCCGCGGTCATTTCTGTGCCCTTAATACCCAGCTGACCGCGCTTCACTTCACCAAACTTGATGAGCTGATCGGCAAGGTTCATTGCCATATTGCCAGGGATAGCAAAACCAATACCAATATTGCCGCCGGCCGAGGAAAGAATGGCGGTGTTCAGGCCGATCAGCTCACCGTTCAGATTCACCAGCGCACCGCCGGAGTTACCCTGGTTAATGGCGGCATCGGTCTGAATAAAGTTCTCCAGCCCTTCCAGGTTTAATCCGCTGCGGCCCAGCGCAGAGACAATGCCGGACGTGGCGGTCTGACCCAAACCGAAGGGATTTCCGATGGCGACGGCAAAATCACCCACTTTCAACCGATCTGAATCAGCAACGCTGACCTGGGTCAGATTTTTTGCATCGATCAGCTGGATCAGCGCGATATCGGTCTGCTCGTCATCGCCAATCAACTTTGCATCAAATTCGCGACCGTCGCTTAGCTGGACTTTGATCTTGTCAGCGCCGCTGACGACATGGTTATTTGTCAGAACGTAACCTTTTGCCGCGTCAATGATCACGCCGGAGGCCAGCCCTTCAAAGGGCTGCTTTTGCTCTTCACCCGGCCTGCCGTTCTGACCGAAAAAACGCTTTAACTGCTCAGGGATCTGCTGCTGCTCCGGCTTCTGCATGCCCTCGACGTGAACGCTAACCACTGCCGGAAGAACTTTCTCCAGCATTGGGGCCAGGCTGGGCAACGGTTGTCCCTGCACAAGCGTGGGAAGAGAGGCCTGAGTAACCGGAGAAATCAGCATCAGATTGAGGCCGATACCCAGTGCTAATGCGCTAAAAAGGAATGATTTTTTTTTCATCGCTACAATGCTCTCGCTACCGGAGAAGTGAAACGAAAATCCTGCTGGATGCAGGCTCTGAAGTGTGACTGACAGCGGTATATGCAACGAAATGGGGTGCCGGGCACCCCATAATAATGGCTTATTTTCCTGCCGGGCGTTCACTGCGCAGCAGACCGGAAGCGCTATCCGGGTAGTCTCGTGGCATCTGCACCGGTGCCTGATCGTTATCTGCTTCGGACTCAGTTAACTGATAGGCAAAGGGATTTTTCTCCCCCGGCAGGTTCGGCAACAGGTCATTAGACCCTTTTGCCATATGTTGATACAGCTGGCGATAATCGCGTGCCATGTTGTCGAGCAGCTCGGCGCTGTGGGCAAAATGGTTGGTCAGCTCTTCGCGATATTCCGCCAGCTCTGCCTTACTCTTTTCCAGTTCATACTGCAAAGAGCGCTGTTCACGCAGCTTCCTGTTGCCAAAACGCATTGCAACCGCGCCGATAATAATCCCAACAACTAACCCAATGAGCGCGTATTCCCAGGTCATAATAACTCCCGTTTTGTCTTCGTTGTTCCGTAGGGCCTTCCATTCAATATTAGCCACTATAACCGCTAATGTTATGGAAGTGGAATCCTGTGGCAGCTTCGCTTAGTGTAGAACGACCTTTTTTTCGACAATCAATCACCTGGCACGGCCATTTTTTCAGGGAATGTGACTAAATTATGCAAAAGATTTCCCCTCTGGCGCTCTATGAACAGGCGCTGGAAAACGGCGAATATCAGCCCGATAACGTTCAGCGTGAAGCGGTAACCCGTCTCAACGGTATCTGGCAGGCGCTGAGCGAAGCCCCGGTCCCGTCGGTTCAGCGTAGCACTGGCCTGTTTAGCAAGCTGAATAAGCTGTTGGGCAAAGAGAAGAGCGGTACACAGACGCCCGCGCGTGGCCTGTATATGTGGGGCGGGGTGGGGAGAGGAAAAACCTGGTTGATGGATCTTTTTTTCCAGGCGGTTCCCGGCGAACGGAAGCAGCGGCTCCATTTTCATCGCTTTATGCTGCGGGTTCATGATGAGTTGACGACGCTACAGGGGCAAAGCGATCCGCTACAGATTGTTGCCGACCGCTTTAAGGCAGAAACGGATCTGCTCTGTTTTGACGAATTTTTTGTATCAGATATTACCGATGCCATGCTGCTCGGAACGCTGATGGAAGCGCTGTTCAGCCGTGGCATCACGCTGGTTGCTACCTCCAATATTCCGCCGGACGGTCTCTATCGTAACGGTTTGCAGCGCGCCCGGTTTTTACCGGCCATCGAGATGATCAAGCAGCACTGCGACGTGATGAACGTTGATGCCGGTATTGACTATCGTCTGCGTACTCTGACGTCGGCACACCTGTGGATGACGCCGCTTAATGCGGCCACCGCCAAAGAGATGGAGCGGATGTTTGTCGCCCTGGCGGGAAAACGTCGCGAAGCGCACGCTCCGCTGGAAATTAATCATCGGCAGCTGCCGACGCTGGGTATGGCAGAAGGCGTACTCGCAATGGATTTTCTGGCGCTGTGCGGTGAAGGACGCAGCCAGCATGACTATATTGAGCTATCCCGCCGCTTTCACAGCGTATTGCTGTATGATGTGCCGGTGATGATCTACAAAACCGAAGACCAGGCCCGGCGTTTTCTGGCGCTGGTGGATGAGTTTTACGAGCGTCATGTAAAACTGGTGGTTTCGGCAGAAACATCGCTGTACGAGATTTACCAGGGTACGCGGCTGAAGTTTGAATACCAGCGCTGCGTTTCCCGCTTGCAGGAAATGCAGAGCGAAGAGTATCTGCGGCTGCCGCATCTGCCCTGAAGCTTGAATGGACCTGGCGGAATGGCAATTTTATCGTAGAAAGTGTTCGACCTTTATGGGCGACTTCTCTATAATCTTGCGACCCCACGTTACAACAAAGGTTTTTTTCCCAAAACTCTTTGTGTTCCAGTAACTCTATCCGAAGGGGTGGGCTTGCTGGTCAAGATGGTCGTGTGAGCTCCAACCGTTTATTCAAGCGTTTGGGATTTCACCAACGTGTAACTTAATTTGGGTAAGCTTTTTGATGAAAACTTTTACAGCTAAGCCAGAAACCGTCCAACGTGACTGGTATGTTGTTGACGCGACAGGCAAAACTTTAGGTCGTTTAGCGACTGAACTGGCTCGTCGTCTGCGCGGTAAGCACAAAGCGGAATATACTCCGCACGTCGATACTGGTGATTACATCATCGTTCTGAACGCTGAGAAAGTTGCCGTAACCGGTAACAAGCGTACTGACAAGATTTATTACCATCACACCGGCCACATCGGTGGTATCAAGCAAGCGACCTTCGAAGAGATGATTGCTCGCCGTCCTGAGCGTGTGATTGAAATCGCGGTTAAAGGCATGCTGCCAAAGGGCCCGCTGGGTCGTGCTATGTACCGTAAACTGAAAGTTTACGCGGGCAACGAGCACAACCATGCGGCACAGCAACCGCAAGTTCTTGACATTTAATCGGGATTACAGGCAATGGCTGAGAATCAAAACTACGGCACTGGTCGCCGCAAAAGCTCTACCGCTCGCGTATTTATTAAGCCGGGCAGTGGTAACATCGTAATCAACCAGCGTTCTCTGGAACAGTACTTCGGTCGCGAAACTGCCCGCATGGTAGTTCGTCAACCGCTGGAACTGCTGGACATGGTTGGTAAATTCGATCTGTACATCACCGTTAAAGGTGGTGGTATCTCTGGTCAGGCTGGTGCGATCCGTCACGGTATCACCCGCGCTCTGATGGAGTTCGATGAGTCTCTGCGTGGCGAACTGCGTAAAGCAGGTTTCGTTACTCGTGATGCTCGTCAGGTTGAACGTAAGAAAGTCGGTCTGCGTAAAGCACGTCGTCGTCCACAGTTCTCCAAACGTTAATTTATTCTGCTTCGGCAGGATCGATTATCGAAAAACCCGGTGCTTTGCACCGGGTTTTTTATTTTCCGTAGGTGCAAAAAGCGCGAAAGCTCTCTTGCTTTATCACTTTTACCCCGTAAATCGGCATTCCTCCCCGCACAAGCTGGCTAAAATCTGGTAGACTGTGTGACACTTTGTGCCCATTAGCCTGGCATCAATGATGTTGAACTCCTGAACAATTCAGTAGGGGGCAATCTTCGTGCTAATGGCAATAACGAGTCGCCGCGTGGATGGCTATTCGCAGTAATTTTCTGGATAAACTTGGAGGTTTACATGGCTGTCGCTGCCAACAAACGTTCGGTAATGACGCTGTTTTCTGGTCCGACTGACATTTTTAGCCATCAGGTTCGTATCGTACTGGCTGAGAAGGGTGTCAGTGTCGAGATCGAGCAGGTTGAAATGGATAATCTGCCCCAGGATCTGATCGACCTCAACCCGTATCGTACCGTGCCAACGCTCGTTGATCGTGAGCTGACGCTGTATGAATCCCGCATCATCATGGAATATCTGGATGAGCGTTTCCCGCATCCACCGCTGATGCCGGTTTATCCGGTTGCGCGCGGTGAAAGCCGTCTGATGATGCACCGCGTCGAGCAGGACTGGTATAGCCTGATGCGTAAAGTTGAGAATGGCACGGCGCAGGAAGCAGAAACCGCTCGCAAACAGCTGCGCGAAGAGCTGCTGGCGATTGCACCTCTGTTCGCCCGTACCCCGTTCTTTATGAGCGAAGAGTTTAGCCTTGTTGATTGCTACCTGGCTCCACTGCTGTGGCGTTTGCCGCAGATGGGTATTGAGCTGAACGGTGCGGGTTCGAAAGAGCTTAAGGGCTATATGACGCGCGTATTTGAGCGTGATTCTTTCCTCGCTTCCCTGACGGAAGCAGAGCGTGAGATGCGCCTGCAAACCCGGGGCTGATTACGATGGAAATGTCGCAACTTACCGCACGTCGTCCCTATCTGTTGCGCGCTTTCTATGAGTGGTTGCTAGAGAACCAGCTGACACCACACCTGGTCGTCGATATTAATTTACCAGGTGTGATGGTCCCTCTGGAATATGCGCGTGACGGGCAAATTGTACTGAACATCGCGCCCCGTGCCGTTGGCAATCTGGAGCTGGGCAACGATGAAGTTCGCTTCAACGCGCGCTTTGGCGGTGTGCCGCGTCAGGTCAATGTGCCGCTGGCCGCTGTGCTGGCTATTTACGCGCGTGAAAACGGTGCCGGTACGATGTTTGAACCGGAACCCGCCTACGAAGGGGCCGAGGCGTTTGCCGGATCTTCCGGACAGGATGAGGCACCGGAGACGCTGATGTCGGTCATCGATGGCGATCGGTCTGATGATGAGAGCGAAGACAGCGGCCCCGATGACGATCCGCCACCGCGCGGTGGGCGCCCGGCGCTACGCGTAGTAAAATAAAAAATCCGGAAACGTTAGCGTTTCCGGATTTTTTTATGCGGTGACTAAGGGGGCTCCCGCAGACATCGCAGAAAGTTAATAGCCGTGCGGATCGGGCGATCCGCACGGGGCAAGACTTAGTAAACGTCGCGCAGGTAGCGTTTTTCTTTTTTCAGCTGGTCGATATAGTCCGCTGCGCGTTCGGCAGACATGCCGCCAAACTGAGCGACGATTTCATACAGCGCTCTGTCTACGTCTTTCGCCATACGTGATGCATCGCCACAGACATAGAAGTAAGCCCCTTCCTGAAGCCAGGCAAACAGCTCTGCGCCCTGTTCCAGCATACGGTTCTGCACATAAATCTTTTTAGACTGATCGCGTGAGAAGGCCAGATCCAGATTCGTCAGCAGCCCGCTCTCCTGCCAGCTGGTCAGATCGTCCTGATAGATGAAGTCGTGCTCCTGATGCTGATCGCCGAAGAATAGCCAGTTTTTACCGGTAGCACCGGCGGCCTGACGCTCCTGTAAAAATGCGCGGAACGGTGCAATACCCGTACCCGGCCCGATCATAATCAGCGGCGCATTGCCGTCAGACGGTACGCGGAAGGCTTTGTTAGGTGAAATAAAGATTGCCGGTTTTCCACCACGACCCACGCGCTCGGCCAGATAGGTTGAGCAGACGCCACTCCGCGCCCGACCTGCGCTGTGGTAACGCACGGAGGCCACGGTCAGATGAACCTGATTCGGATGCGCCTTCGAACTTGACGAAATTGAGTACGCACGATGCTGAAGCGGGCGCAGCAGCGCAACAAACTCGGCGGTGGTCAGCGATCGTTTCAGATCCAGCTGTAGCAGGTCCAGGGTATCTTTACCCCAAAGCCAGACGCCCAGCGCATCTTTGTCGTCGTGCTGCAATACGTGACGCAGCTCCTGATTCGTGGTGTTCTGACCCACCCACTCAATCAGCTTGCGGGATGGCTCAGAAATTTCAAACTGGTAGGTCAGCAGATCGCCCAGGCTACGGTCAAAACCTGGCACCGGGCTTTGATAGTCGGATTTGAGCTGCGCGAGCAGCAGATCCACCAGCACCGGATCGTTGACCGGGATAACTCCCAGCGCATCACCGGCTTCATACTTCAGTCCGCTGTCGGTCAGATCAAACTCAAAGTGGCGAATATCTTTGCCGGAGGCTTCACCGGAAAGGCGCTTATTGGTGACCAGCGCTGCCGCATAAGGGTTATTCTTGTTGCTGCCGGGAATAACCGGTGCTTCCGGCAGATTCTCCAGAGCGGCCCCGCTGCTGCCTGCGCTGGCGGCAAACTGTGGCATTGAACCCGCGATCCACTCGCTTGCCGGTTCTTCATAATCGATATCGCAGTCGATACGATCGCAGACGCGTTTTGCACCCAGCTGCTCAAGACGCATATCAAAGAATTTACCCGCCTGGCAGAAGCCATCGTAGCCGGTATCCCCGATGGCCAGAATAGCAAAATGCATCTGCTCAAGACGCGGCGCGGTACTGGCAGACAGTGCATGCCAGAACAGTTCAGCGTTATCGGGCATTTCACCTTCACCGTAGGTTGAGGTGATAATCAGGACGTGACGCATGGTCGCGAAAACGTCGATATCAACTTCACCCAGCCCCTGAACCACCGGCACCAGGCCTTTAGCACGTGCGGCTTTAGCTGCGCTCTGTGCTAATGCTTCGGCGTTACCGGTCTGTGAGCCAAACAGGATATGAAGCTGAGTGGTGGCCGCTGCGCCTGCTCCCGTGCCCGCCTGTGGCTTGTCTTCCAGTACCAGCAGACGCGAATGTAATCCGGCGAGAAAACCCGCCAGCCAGAATTTTTGCTCACCATTAAATGGTGCATCTTCAGGAATATAAGGAATTTTCATGGCTTATTTCTACTCAATCCCGTTTTGGTCATGTTCAGTAATCCCGCTTGGCTGAGGCTGCATTCCGATGCCGGAAATGCAGCTCCGCTTAACTTGGGTTAATTCAGGTTGCTATCAGGCCAGTTTGCCCACCGCCGCGGCTAACTCCGGCAGTGCTGCACGTGCAAACAGCTCCTCGAAATCAGGAAGTTTGCCCAGCACCTGGCGGTTGCTGCCGTCCTGATAAATGATCCAGCCATAGGTTGCCAGACTGTCCATCGAGCGAATATTGCGTTGTGTCAGCGCTGCCTTGTAGTCCGCCATACGTTTGGCCGCAATCAGGCAGGAAAGCTCTTCATCATTGTAATTCTCAATGGCTGCGCGAGCGTGGCGCTGTAGTTTAGCGATCAGGGCAAAATCTTCCGTCATCAGCAGATTGCGTACGGCCTTCTCAACGGCGGCATCATCCACCGGGGTGCCCTTCGGTAGCCGCGACAGCGCCAACTGCTGAGCGGAGCTGAGCACGGTATAGTTGTTCAGCAGGATCAGCATTTCCGGTGTGTCGGTTGCGCCATAGGCGGGCACCGCACCGTTTGCAATCGGTTTGCCTTCACGCCAGGCCGATTTGAATTTCGATACCTGGTGTCCTGCCAGTGCGGTAGAGAGCTCTTCCAGCAGATCCTTACGGGTCTTCGCCTTCAGGATCTCGGCGCTGTCCTGATACAGCAGCAGGGAGCGTGGCATCACGTAGACAAAGTGCTGGCACTCGGTTTCCCAGTGGTCCAGCAGCCAGGCTGCGCGCGGGGAGCCGGTGGCTTCCAGATGCCAGGTCAGCATGGTGAACACCGCTTCCAGGTGAACACGGGCCATCTCGCTATCTTCAGCGATAGAGCCAAACAGCACCGAATCACCGGCAGCATGGCTTGCCAGAGAACCGTACGGATCGTACTGGTAGGCGAAGCCGCCGCTCATGCCGTTACCGAATCCTTTGCCGAAGGTGCCCAGGTTCAGCACCGCGCCGTTCGTCATATATTCGCAGCAGAAGTCACCGACGCCTTCCACGACGGCGGTCGCGCCGGAGTTACGTACCGCGAAACGGTCACCGGCCTGGCCCTGAACGAACAGGCGTCCACCGGTTGCACCGAACAGGGCAAAGTTACCGATTAGCACATTGCCGTCGGCATCCTGAGAGCCGCCGCCGGGTGATACGACGATGATTTCGCCGCCGCACTGTCCTTTACCTACGCCGTCGTTACAGGTGCCGGAATGCTTCATTTGCATACCGTCATTACAGAATACGCCGTAGGACTGACCGGCTGAACCTGATGTGAGAACGTTGACTGTGGCCGGCGCAAGGTAATGACGACCGCGATCGTCGCAGAGCACCGCAGGCATTTTCTCCAGCTGCTCTGCGCTCAGCTGATGGTTCAGCATGCGTTCAATATCAATGGCCAGCTGGCCGCCGATGCTCTTGTTACGGTTATTCAGCGTGATACCGTTACCGAGGCGTATATCGCTGCTGCCCTGAGCAACCAGTTCGTCGTTCAACTGCTCTACCCAGTCGCTATCCAGCGCAAAGTCTTTTTCCAGATAAACCGGTTTGGCGATCTTAACCTCTGGCACGACCGTAAGCATAGCGCGCAGATCGAGCTTGCCCACCTCCAGCGGATGATCCATCAGATGCAGCAGATCGGAACGTCCACGCGCTTCACGAAGTGAACGTAAGCCCAGACGCGCCAGCATTTCACGGACTTCATGCGCCACGTTAAGGAAGTACTGCGCCAGCTGACGCGGATCGCCGTCGAAGGCTTCAGCATTGGTGGTCAGACCCGCCGGGCATTTCACGTTACAGTTTTTTGCCATCACGCATTTCAACATCATCAGCGCGGTCGTACCAAACTCGAAGCTGTCGCCGCCGAGCAGGGCGGACTTCACCACGTCACTGCCGGTCTGCTGTGCGCCGGAGCAGCGGAGCAGTACCTTCTCGCGCAGGCCGTTAGCGCACAGCGCCTGGTGAACTTCGGCAATGCCGATCTCGGCCACGCGGCCGGTGTACTTCAGGCTGGTTACCGATGCGGCACCCGTTCCGCCGGTGTTGCCGGCTACGTTGATCACATCCGCACCGGCTTTCGCCACGCCTACCGCGATGGTGCCGATCCCTTCAGAGGAAACCAACTTAACGATAACGCGCACGCGCGCGGCTTTACAGTCGTGTATCAGCTGTGCCAGATCCTCAATCGAATACGTGTCGTGATGTGGCGGTGGGGAAACCAGCTCTACGCCGGGCGTACCGCCACGCGCTGCGGCAATTTCAACGGTAACCTTTGGCGCAGGCAGCTGACCGCCTTCACCCGGTTTTGCTCCCTGGCCGATTTTGATTTCCAGCTCTTCAAGCATCGGATCGGCCAGATACGCCGCCCAGACACCGAATCGACCGGATGCCAGCTGCTTAATGCGCGACGCGCGAATAGTACCGTGACGAGAGTAGTGCTCACCCCCCTCACCACAGTTACTCATGCCACCAACCATGTTGGTGCCGTGGGCGACGGCTTCATGCGCCGGTGCAACCAGTGCCCCGTGGCTCATGGCACCGGATGCAAAGGTGCGGGTAATTTCACAGGCCGGCTGAATTTCACTCAGCGGCAGGGAAGGCTGGGTGGCGAAGATACGCGACAGATAATCAGCGGCTTTCCCCTGCGCCGTTAGCTGCAAGCCGTCGGCGGTAATTTCACTGTGCTCAATTTCACCCTGGAAGCGATTTTTCAACGCGGTTGCCAGCGTCAGCAGACGCTCGTGCTCCGGCTTCAGTCCTTCAATTGCATCGGTCAGACGCAGGATAAACTGTCCGGCGCTGCCGGCCTCACAGGTCAGACCGCGAACGGCGAAGCTATTGTTAACCAGCGAGTAGCGTCCCAGCTTGCGGCTGAACTCGGCAAGGCTGTCAACGTGAGTCAGGTCGCACGGGAACGCCAGAATATCACGCAGGGCCGCCGGACGACGTTTACGCTCTTCATGCATCAGGCTGGAGAACTGACGGTAGTCCGGCGTGATGGTAAAGGCGTTGATCACTTCATCGGGAATGCGTTCAAAGCTGCTGTCAGCGAAAGATTTAGCTTTGATGTTAAACGCGTTATCGAGTTTTGCCAGCGTCAGCAGTCGGATAAACTGATCCTCTTCGCGCGGTTTGTCGGCAAAGCGAATCGGCTGTTCGGTCATGTCGATAAAGGTACGCACGGCAATCGTTCCGTACGAGTGTCCGGCACCTTCCGCGCGCTCTTTAAACAGGCCCAGCAGCGGCACTTCGGCCTCGCCCTGAATTTTCAGGGCGCTTTGATGCCAGTCCACCGCCATCTGAGCGATAGAGGCAAAGCCTGCACCGCCGACCGGGGTTTTGATATTCGGGAAGTACTTCTTCAGCACGCGATCGTCGGTATCGAGGAAGTTTGGCTCGAAGAACTCGCCGCAGCTGTAGCTTTCAACGGTACACAGGCCGACTTTCCCCATGGTTTTCATCAGGGCTTTTTCTGCGGCTTTCGCATAACGTTTGAAGGCTTTGTTGCCCTCTTCGCCTTCGCCATACTTCTCTTCGGCGCGCATCTGCACGCCCAGCGGATAAATTGCGGAGGCACCGAAGCCCAGCGTGGCAGCAATATGGTGGGAAGAAATGCTCTGTCCGCTTTCTACTACCAGAGAAACGTCAAGGCGCAGGCCTTCCTGAACTAAACGCTGATTGATGGCCGAGACGACCAGCAGCATAGGCATCGCCGCCAGCGTCGATGAAATATGGCGGTCGGTAAGGACCGCAATACCGCCCTGTTTACGAGCAAAATCAACAACCTGATCAGCAAGGTCGTCAATGGCTTTTTCCAGGGTATCCGCGTTCTGCTGGCGGCTCTGTGCGTCGCTGCCGAGTACCGGCACATAAAGCATCTCGAAACGGGCATAGGGTGCGACGTCCTGTTCGCGCAGCTGGAGCATATCCAGATGGGTCAGGATTGGCGTGGAGAGAATAATCTGCCGGCCCTTGCTGCGTCCCAGGTGTGGCTTAGCGCCAAGTGCTACGCGCAGCGTCATACCATCCACTTCACGGATGGAGTCTAACGGGGGGTTAGTGACCTGTGCAAAGCGCTGGGAGAAGTAGTGCGCCATACCGCCTTCATGATCGGACAGGGCGTTGATGGCGTTGCCGTAGCCCATGGCTGAGATTTTCTCAGCGCCGGTGCTCAGCATCGGGTCCATCATGAATTTGAAGCTTTCCTGGTTGTAGTAGTAGGCAACAAATCGCTGATAGGTTTTCAGATCGCCGCTGTAGCGCAGCGGTGAGCCCTGCTGTTCCGCAGCAATCACCGGCAGATCTGTCAGCGATACGCGGGCCTGTGTCAGCAGCGCCGGGTAATCTTTTTCCGTCGCCAGTTTTTCCAGCGCTTCCACGGTGGTATAGCTGCGTTTTTCGCTGTGATCGTAGTACAGCATACCGCCTGCTTCGATACGGCCACGGCGCAGTACGCTTTCCGGTGGGAAGGCAATCTGGCCTGCTTCGGACATGGCACCGATATATTCAGCGGTTTCTACAGAGCGCAGCGGTCGCAGGCCCAGACGGTCAAGACGAGCACCGATGATTTCACCGTTGCCGAAGATCAGCGCGGCCGGGCCGTCGTTCTTCTCTTCATACAGTGAGAAGTACTCCAGCATTGCCCGCACGTTATCGGAAAGAGAGTCGTCGTTTTCCCAGGCCGGAGGCATCATCGAAACCACGGCGTTGATCAGGTCGAGGTTATCTTCCATCAGACGGCTGTGAATACTCTGGTCCAGACGTGAACTGTCGGACTGTCCCTTTGGACGCACGATTTTTTTACCGCGTGCCGATGCCAGTGCAGACTCCGCAATGCGGTTTTTACGATCGGTATTCAGCTCACCGTTGTGCGCCATCAGGCGGAACGGCTGCGCCATGGTGGTGTGCGGATCGGTATTGGTGGAGAAACGGGTATGGAAGAACAGACCGCGTACCCGATGATCGGGATCGGTCAGATCTTTAAAATAGGGGATCACTTCGTTTGAGTTTAAACGCGCTTTAAATACCTGGGTGCGCGACGAGAGCGACAAAGGATAAAGTCCGCCAAACTCGCTTTCGGTAAAGGCGCGGGATTCGATATCCAGCAGGGCACGATAAATGCGTTTTTCGAAATCGTTTTGATTATCGATATCCTGAGGAACAGCAAACACCCACTGCACGATTGGCAGCTGAGACGGAATGGCTGCCGGGCGCAGAACATCCGTATCCAGCGGCATATCTCGTTTCAGAATGATCGGAATACCGTAGGCTGCCAGCGTATCGTCCACCAGACGCTCCGCATTGGCGCGCAGGTCAGCGTCTTTAGGGACGAAGAAGTTACCTACGCCAAATTGACCGACTTCCAGCGAGAGTCCGGTGATCTTGCGAAAAAAGTGCAGTGAAATATCGACGTTAACCCCGGCACCGTCACCGACGCCTTCTGCGGACATACCGCCGCGATGAGGCACGGTACAAAGGGCACTGTGTGCCATCTGGAGGACCTCATGAGTTTGCTCGCCGTCCTTACGTGTAATGAAGCCCACGCCACAGCTATCACTCTCTTGTGAAGGATCATATAAGCCATAAGGATAAGGTTTTGATTCAGACATCGAGGGCCTCCTAAACTTCTTTTAAACATTACCTGTATTGTTTCAGGTACAGAGCGCAGCGGATCTTCGCACCGGGATCTGTATCAATTTTCTTCGCCGCCAAAACGCGGACACCATGGCTAAGAGCATTTCATCCTGAGACACGATTGCATCGTCCTTGAATGAAAAACTCTCTAGATTCCTGGTCTCATTAGGGAGATAACCGGTATCACGAGGGAGTCGTCTAACTGCATAGATATGCCAAGACACTGGCCCGTAAGGAAAGCTTCCAGCGGATCCTCAAGTTATCGGGAAAGCGCACACAGGTCAAATACCGATCTTTCTTATGCCTTTTTCGTGTTTTTTTGATGTATTTATATGATTTGTAAGGGTTTGTTATAAAAAAGCACCTTTAACGAAGAGTGATTTACCCGGGAGGAAGTGTGAGCTGTCTCACTATAGTGCAGCGAGCAAATTGCTGCACCATGCTGGCAAGTTGCGTTGTAACAGCATTATATGCTGATTGGGGTGTAATACCCACATCAACACACTGTTTTTATCAGGTAGGGTCATTTGAATCAAAATAGAGGGGTTATTAGCAAAATTAATCACATTTAGAATGCGTAAGTTATCGATTTTTATGAATTGTTATTCATTTGGATGTAACAAAGGAATGGCGGATGATTTGCATCATCGCTATGAAAAGTATCGGCGAAAGCCTGGTGCCCTGGGTTTCGAGCGGTTTTATAGATTATGCAGTTATAAAATTTAGTCAATATATGTAGCAACAACTTTTTGCACTGGACGTAAAATAGAGGAAAAAAAAGCGCTTAGGCCGCATGAATGCAGGAGGCGCGCGGGATTATTCATCGGGATCCAGTCCCGCTCCAGGCGGTGAATATGCTGCAAAAAAGCCTTTATATATATAGAGTGTGCTGCACTATTACTGTGCAATTTTTTTACAGTAAGAACACCTTTGAACTATAACTGTGCAATCAATTCGTCAGTTAATGTGCATTGAACTATTACAGTGCGGCTTTTCTTTCTATTAGCGCCCATTGCACTATTTTTGTGCAATATTTCCGCAGGTTAGCCAGTAGGACTTTTGTGCGATTCCGGTATGATTACGCTATAAAGTCCGGAAAGGATCCAACATGAAACAAATTCGTTTATTAGCGCAGTACTACGTTGATTTAATGGTCAAGCTTGGTCTTGTGCGCTTTTCACTTCTGCTGGCTTCGGCGCTGGTTGTCCTGGCAATGATTGTTCAGATGGCAGTCACAATGGTCCTTCGAGGCCATGTCGAGAGTATCGACGTCGTCCGTTCGGTCTTTTTTGGCCTGCTGATCACGCCCTGGGCCGTCTATTTTCTTTCGGTGGTGGTGGAGCAGTTGGAAGAGTCGCGGCAGCGCCTGGCTCGTCTGGTCGATAAGCTGGAGGAGATGCGGAACCGCGATCTCGAACTGAACCAGCAAATGAAGGACAACATCACCCAACTGAACCAGGAAATCGCCGATCGAATTAAGTCGGAAGAGGCCCGTTTACAGGTCATGGCAAAGCTGAAAGAAGAGATGGCGCGTCGTGAGCAGGCACAAATTGAGCTGGAGCAGCAGTCCACCTTTCTGCGCTCGTTTTTAGATGCGTCGCCGGATCTGGTTTTCTATCGTAACAGCGACCAGCAGTTCTCTGGCTGTAACCGGGCGATGGAGCTGATGACCGGTAAAAGTGAAAAGCAGTTAATCGGACTCACGCCTCATGATGTTTATGATGAGGATGCCGCTCAGAAAGTATTGGAAACGGATGAGAAAGTTTTCCGCCACAATGTTTCGCTCACTTACGAACAGTGGTTACAGTATCCCGACGGGCGTAAGGCCTGTTTCGAAATCCGGAAGGTGCCTTACTACGACCGCGTCGGTAAACGGAGTGGTCTGATGGGATTCGGTCGCGATATTACGGAACGTAAGCGCTACCAGGACGCTCTGGAGAATGCCAGCAGGGAGAAGACGACTTTTATCTCAACGATCAGCCACGAGCTTCGTACGCCGCTTAATGGCATTGTCGGTCTTAGCCGGATCCTTCTGGACACGCATTTAAATCCCGAACAGCTTAATTACCTTAAGACGATCCATGTCTCTGCCATCACCCTGGGTAATATTTTTAACGATGTTATCGAAATGGATAAGCTCGAGCGGCGTAAGGTGCAGTTAGATAATCAGCCCGTTGACTTTACCGGTCTGCTTGCCGATCTGGAAAATCTGTCCGGCCTGCTGGCTCAGCCCAAAGGATTGAAGTTTGTTCTGGTTCCCGAGCTGCCTCTGCCGCACAAAATTGTGGCAGACGGCACACGCCTGCGGCAGATTTTATGGAATCTGATCGGTAACGCCGTGAAGTTTACCCAGCGCGGCGAAATCGTGGTACGGGTGGGCTACCGTGACGAGGATTGCCTGTGCTTCGAGGTGAAAGACTCGGGTATGGGGATCCCACAGGATGAGCAGGACAAGATCTTTGCCATGTATTATCAGGTTAAGGATCAGCGCGGCGGCAAGCCGGCAACGGGCACGGGAATTGGTCTTGCCGTTTCCCGGCGGCTGGCGCAGGCGATGGGCGGTGATATCACGGTAAACAGCGCGCCGGGTCAGGGCTCCTGCTTTACGTTAACGCTGAATGCGCCAAGGATAGCGGAAGAAGAACAGGATGTTCTGCCTGAAGACGATCTGCCTCTGCCCGCGCTGCATGTGTTACTGGTAGAAGATATTGAGCTGAACGTGGTGGTCGCGCGGTCCGTTCTTGAGAAACTCGGTAACAGCGTTGATGTGGCAATGACCGGACAGGAAGCGCTGGATATGTTCGATCCGGATGAGTTTGATCTGGTCCTGCTGGATATTCAGCTGCCTGATATGACCGGGCTGGATGTGGCACGCGGTATTCATCAGCGTTACGCGGGTAAACATCTGCCGCCGCTGGTGGCGCTAACCGCCAACGTACTTAAAGACAAGCGCGAGTACCTGGATGCCGGTATGGACGATGTGCTCAGCAAGCCGCTTGCCGTTCCTGCGTTAACCGCGGTAATAAACAAGTACTGGAACTATCAGAACGAGGACGATGCTATGCCTGCACAGGAGGTCCATTTGGATGAGAAAAAACTGGCGTTACTGGATGTGGTCATGCTGGAGCAATATATCGAGCTGGTCGGGCCAAAACTCATCCATCAGAGCCTGGAAATGTTTGAGCAGATGATGCCGGGTTATCTGTCTGTTCTGGACTCAAACATGATGGCACGCGATCAAAAAGGCATTGCGGAAGAGGGGCATAAAATCAAAGGTGCTGCGGGTTCCGTTGGACTGGTACATCTTCAGCAGATTGCTAAACAGATCCAAAGTCCGGAACTTCCTGCCTGGTGGGATAACGTGCAGGAGTGGATCGACGAATTGAAACATGAGTGGCGTAATGACGTGAATGTCCTGCGGGAGTGGGTTGCGGCTGCTGAAAAAAAATGACCCCGGCGAAGCCGGGGTGCGCGAATACTGCGCCAACACCAGGGAAAATGGTAACCCACGCTATTTTGATAAGAATCGTCACGAGCGCAGATCGGGTATTGGTTAAACCACTCAGGCACTACCTTAGCAAATCTAACATCACATGTTACCAGATTCATTAAAATGTGTGATGTTGAGCGGTGTTTGTAAATAGAAGACATCAAATCACTTTCTCAGTCAAGCAGGTAATTCATTTTACCTTTTTTTTGCTGCCTAATTGAACGATTGTTACATTTAAAGTTTCATGTATCATTTACATATTAGTTCTTATTCAGATCGTAAATAGTTAAATAACGAAAAGTTATTTTAGTGGATTTTATGTGTTTAATTCATTGTAAAAGCGAGATTTTTTTGTGTGTTCGCTCAAAGTTTCCGAAACGATTTGGTTTTTGCTAGCACAAATGTTCAGTGGTTGATTATTTGTTAAGGTTGAGTCGATGCCGTTTAGCGGTGAAATTATTTTGTAATGTTACTATGCTGCTGGAAAAGTGAGCTATCCTGGCCCCATTTTTATGGTTTTCTTCTTAAAATAAAATAAACATATAATATATCCTGCGGGATTTATTAGCGTTGTAAATCAATTTACCCGTGTATTTTATGCCCGGATTGCAGCAGCCTAAAATCTGTTAAACTATGGTGAATTTAATGGAACCGGTTCCTGTGTGACGACTGCGGGATGTGTTCTGTAGTGAGGATGATGAATGCGTTATAACCGTCGTGGTGGGCTGGCGTGGTTAAAAAAAGCAGTGCTGCGCCTGCTGATCGGCGTGGTCGGGATATGGCTGGTGGGAATTGTGCTGTTTGCATTTCTACCCGTGCCATTTTCTGCCGTGATGGTAGAGAGGCAGCTGGGGGCCTGGCTACGGGGCAACGTTGACTACGTTGCTCACTCAGACTGGGTAGGGCGCGATGAAATATCCCCGTGGATGGCGCTTGCCGTCGTTGCTTCGGAGGATCAAAAATTTCCCACCCACTGGGGTTTTGATGTTGACGCTATTCAGTCGGCATTGGATAACAGCGGCGAAAAATCGCGAATGCGGGGCGCCTCGACGCTTTCCCAACAGACGGCAAAAAATTTATTTCTGTGGGATGGGCGTAGCTGGGTGAGGAAAGGGTTGGAGGCCGGGCTAACCGTGGGTATTGAAACGGTGTGGACTAAAAGACGCATTCTGACCGTTTACCTGAATATTGCAGAGTTTGGTGAGGGGGTTTTTGGCGTTGAAGAGGCTTCACAGCGCTATTTTCACAAACCCGCCAGCCGTTTGACGATGTCGGAAGCGGCCCTTCTCGCCGCGGTATTACCCAATCCGCTGCGCTTTAAGGCTGCGGCACCGTCGGGTTACGTTCGTCAGCGCCAGCAGTGGATAATGCGCCAGATGCGTCAGCTGGGCGGTGAGGCGTTTCTGCGGCAGAATCATCTCGACTAATTAGCAAGCCGGCGCGCGGAACAAGCGGCCGGCTTCGTAGAGTGCCCGTCTCAGCCGCGGGCCGGCGTATTAATCTTCGTCGAAGCCCGCGTCGAATAATTCAATTACGGCGGCCAGCGCTTCGTTTTCCTGGGGGCCGCTGACCTCGATTTCGATATGTCCGCCTTTGGCGGAATCCAACATCAGCAGCGCAATAACGCTGCTGGCCTCTGCCTCTGTCCCACTTTCATTGCGCAGCAGTACTTCTGCATCATAGCTCTGGACCAGCTCAAAGAGCTTCATCGCCGGACGCGCATGCATGCCCAGCCTGTTCCTGATTTCAACGGTGTGTTTGACGGTCATGATTTACGTTTTTCCAGCGTACGATGGCGGGACTGCACGTTTTTACCACGTAAACGGAAATAATCTGCCAGCTGTTCCGCAATGTAAACCGAGCGGTGCTTACCGCCGGTACAGCCGATGGCCACGGTCAGATAGCTACGGTTATTCGTTTCCAGCATCGGCAGCCACAGTTCCAGATAGCTGCGCGTCTGATAGATAAAATTATGCACTTCGGTATGGCGATCGAGGAAGGCGGCAACAGGTCGATCGAGTCCGGTCATCGGCCTGAGTTTCGGATCCCAGTGAGGGTTGGGCAAAAAACGCACGTCAAATACATAATCTGCATCAATAGGGATACCGTGCTTAAAGCCGAAAGATTCAAAGACCATTGTCAGCTCACGCTCGCGCTTACCCAGCAGCCGGGTACGCAGCATCTCTGCCAGTTCGTGAACGGACATTTCTGACGTGTCAATAATCAGGTCTGCGCGTGAACGCAGGGGTTCCAGCAGGTCACTCTCTTCGTCGATCGCGCTTTCCAGCGACAGGTTTTTACTGGAAAGCGGATGCAGCCGGCGGGTGTCGCTGTATCGGCGAATCAACGTATTACGGTCGGCGTCAAGGAACAGCAGCTGCGGTGAAAAACAGTCGGGCAGGCTGTTCAGCGCGGTTTCGAAAACTTCAGGGGATTCCGGCATATTACGGACGTCAATGCTTACCGCAGCAGACATATTGCGTTCGGATAGCGAGTTGGCCAGATCCGGGAGTAACACCACGGGCAGGTTGTCCACGCAGTAGAAACCCATGTCCTCCAGCGCACGCAGCGCGACGGATTTACCTGAACCTGAACGACCGCTAACGATCATCAGCACCATCAACTATTCCCCCAATTTAGTCCGCTTTCACGGATGGTATAGCAACTTTATTATGCCTGGTTTTGTTCGTGATCTTCCGTGATGATCTCATACAGCTCTTCATCGCTCTGCGCTGCACGCAGACGGCGGCAAACCGTTTTATCGGCAAGACGCTTTGCAACCAGCGAGAGCGTATGGAGGTGTGTTTTACACTGGTCGGCTGGCACCAGCAGGGCGAACAACAGATCCACCGGCTGATTATCAATGGCATCAAAAGCAATAGGCTGGTCAAGCCGGATAAACACGCCCACCGCGCGCAAAGTATCTTCCAGTAATTTTCCGTGTGGGATAGCGATGCCGTTACCAATTCCGGTACTGCCCATTCTCTCACGCGTCAGGATCGCTTCAAAGATCGTCTGATGCGGAAGGTTAAGCTGTTTAGCCGCCAGTTCGCTGATAATTTCCAGTGCCCGTTTTTTACTCTGGCAGTGGACACCATTACGGGTGCAGGACAGATTCAGAACCGAGCCCAGTTCCAGTTTCAGATCGTTGTTCATCATAGTTTCACTTACGTGTTCACTTCCGCAAGGCGGCAGCGTACTTCCGTTTTCGGCAGTCGCTAACCCGCCTGATTGAGTAACGGCCCGCACTCTTATCGGGAGTACGAGCCGCAGCTGGCTTTAGCTTAACCCGACAAGGGGGGCTTAAGAAACAATCAGCGCATGGTGAAATTTAGTGTTGTTTAAGCTTATCTTTGTGTTTATTTAACTGGCGTGTCAGCTTATCAATCAGGCCGTCAATCGCCGCGTACATATCTTTTTCTTCTGCGCTGGCATGCAACTCCCCGCCATTAACATGCAGAGTTGCATCCGCAATTTGAGTCACCTTCTCCACCTTCAGAACAATATAGACCTGATTAATGCGGTCAAAATACTGTTCTAATTTTGCGAATTTCGCCGTGACGAATTCGCGCAGTGAATCGGTGATTTCAACGTTTTGTCCAGTGATATTGAGTTGCATGATGTCTTCCTTCTCAGTTCTTTCAAACCAGCTGTTTGCGCTGGTTTGATGGCGGGATGGATAAAGACTCTCGGTATTTTGCCACAGTACGGCGCGCGACCATAATCCCCTGTTCGGAGAGTAATGAGGTCAGCTTGCTGTCACTCAGTGGCTTGGCGGGGTTTTCCGCTGAAATCAGTTTCCGCACCAGCGCTCTGATCGCCGTGGAAGAGGCTTCGCCTCCGCCTTCCGTGCTGACATGGCTGGAGAAGAAATATTTCAGTTCGAAAATTCCGCGTGGACTGTGCAGATACTTCTGCGTAGTCACACGCGATATGGTTGATTCATGCATATCTACTGCGCTGGCTATATCTGCCAGTACCATTGGCCGCATAAACTCTTCGCCCTGTTCGAAAAATGCCTGCTGCCGATCGACGATGCAGCGGGTCACTTTAAGCAGGGTATCGTTGCGGCTCTCAAGGCTTTTAATCAGCCATTTTGCTTCCTGCAAATTACTGCGAATAAACTGTGTGTCGGTGTCGTTACGGGTTGAACTTCCCATCGCCGCATAGTGCTGATTGATTTTCAGACGCGGTACGCTGTCGGCATTCAGTTCAACGGACCAGCGGTTAGCGATTTTGCGCACCAGCACGTCTGGGATTACATATTCCGGTTCCTGAGTATTTACCGACTGACCCGGGCGCGGATCGAGCGACTGAATCAGCTGCATCGCGTCTTTCAGGACCTCTTCCTTCAGCCGGGTGATGCGCATCAGGCTGCGGAAATCGTGGTTAGCCAGCAGGTCGAGGTGTTCGCTAACAATCACACGGGCTTCTTTCAGCAGAGGGACGTCTTGCGCAAACTGAGAGAGCTGAACCAGTAGACAGTCGCGCAGATCGCGGGCGCATACGCCAACCGGATCAAAACGCTGAACGCGCTTGAGCACGGCCTCAATTTCTTCCAGCGCCAGCTCCTCATTACCCATGCTTTCGAGGATCTCTTCCAGCGTGACGGTCAGGTAGCCGGTTTCATCAACGGCATCGACAATCGATGTGGCAATAGCCCGATCGGTATCGGTAAACGGCGTCAGCTCCACCTGCCACATTAAATAATCTTGCAGTGACTGGGTGGTTTCCCCCTGGTAGACCGGCAGTTCATCATCGTGATAGTCGGTAGCGGTCCCGGAGGGCGTTCCTGCGGTGTAGATTTCATCCCAGGTCGCATCCAGAGGCAGCTCTTCGGGCATGTCCTTCTGTTCAATGGCTTCCCGGGTATCGAGCACTTCGGTTTCCTGATAGTCCCGGGTGTCTATTTCCTCATGAATATCGGTCTGCTCCAGCAACGGGTTACTTTCCAGCGCCAGCTGAATTTCCTGCTGTAGTTCAAGCGTAGAGAGTTGCAGCAGGCGAATCGCCTGCTGCAACTGTGGCGTCATGGCAAGCTGTTGACTCAGCCTGAGTTGTAAACCTTGCTTCATATTCAGGATAATAATTCCCTAAAAAACTGACCCGATTGAAACACCATATCAGAGTCTGAACTCTTCGCCCAGGTAGACGCGTTTAACCTGCTCATCGGCCAGAATCGCCTCGGGCGTTCCATGGGCGATCAGGTGGCCCTGGCTAACGATGTAGGCGCGCTCACAAACCGCCAGCGTTTCGCGGACATTATGATCGGTGATCAGGACACCCAGGCCACTATCACGAAGATGCTCGATAATCTTTTTAATATCAATTACTGAAATAGGATCTACGCCGGCAAAAGGCTCATCCAGCAGGATGAATTTTGGATTCGCTGCCAGGGCGCGGGCAATTTCAACCCTGCGGCGTTCACCGCCGGAGAGAGCCTGGCCCATGCTGTCGCGCAGATGTTCAATATGGAACTCCGCCATCAGTTCATTCGCGCGATCTTCCCGCTGTTCGCTGGTCAGATCGTCGCGGATCTGTAGCACTGCCATCAGATTATCGTACACGCTCAGGCGGCGGAAAATAGAGGCCTCCTGGGGCAGATAGCCGATGCCACGACGTGCGCGCGCGTGCAGCGGCTGAATGCTGATGTCTTCATCATCAATAATGATCCGGCCCGCATCACGCGGAACGATCCCGACAACCATATAAAAGGTCGTGGTTTTACCTGCACCGTTGGGGCCAAGCAGCCCGACGATCTCGCCAGAGTTCACTTCCAGGCTGACGTCTTCAACCACACGGCGGCCTTTGTAGGCCTTCGCCAGGTTTTCCGCAATTAAAGTTGCCATGATTGTTAGTTACTCTTTTTCTGACCGTTGGGCGTAGTGCCTTTGTCCTGTAGCTGGGACGGAACAAGCACGGTGGTGACACGTTTACCGTTATTGCTAAAGGCCTGCATCTTCTGTTCTTTAACCAGATAGGTAATGCGATCGCCCTTAACGTTGCTGTCAAGCTGCTGCAGGTAAGCGTTACCGGTCAGTTCTACAAGATCTTTATCCAGCTCATAGTGCATTTTCTGCGCATGGCCCTGAACCGGTTTGCCGTTGTCCTGCATTTGATAGAACGTAGCCGGATTGCCGTAGGCATCGACGATAGTTTTATTGCTATCGCCGCCCGGACGGGTGACCACCACCTTGTCGGCAGTGATCTTGATGGAACCCTGAGTGACCACGACCTTACCGGTGAAGGTTGCCACGTTTCCCTGCATATCCAGCGCCTGATTTTCCGAGTCCACATTGACCGGCTTGTCGGAATCTCCGGTTAAGGCCAAAGCAGGAAGACTGGCAGCCAGAAGCAGGGATGCAGTCAGTAACTTAAGGCTGTTTTTCATTTTGAATTTCATAAGAGGTTTTGACCTTTTCAATCAGCTCGGCAGTTTTCTTCCGTAAATTTCCGCGCATCTTCATTCCCGTGGAGGTAAAGTTGCGGCCATAAAGTGTAACCCGATCGTTAGAGGTAATATCCTGTGTTGTCAGGTTTACCTGCGCGTTGTCGGTAGTGATTTTCTCCAACTGCGCATCCTTCGTCAGGCTGTTAACTTCGACGTTTCCATACAGGTAAAGCATACGGTCATTGGTTAGTTTGGCTTTATCCGCGCGTACTGACCACGTAGCAACTTTATTTTCGTCATACGTGGTCATGACAGGATTGTCGAACCAGCTAACCGCATCAGCGGCAAAGTAAGTCACTTTATCCGATACCAGCGTATAGCTCAGCCCCCCCTCGGGGTTATAGACCTTGGTATCCGAGTTATCACTCAAATAGGTCGGCTCACTGCTGTCGGTGCTCACCGCACTGTCACCGTCTGAATCCGCCAGATTCCAGCCGATCAGTACGATGGTAATCAGCATAAGCAACAGTGTTATCCAGCGTCTCGATTTACTCATACGGACTGCCCTATTGCCTTATCAAACTTATCCTGCGCGATTAATATCAAATCGCAAATTTCCCGAACGGCCCCGCGGCCACCGGCAATACGGGTCACGTAGTCAACACGGGGCAGCAGCACCGGATGCGCATCGGCTACCGCGACGCTCAGGCCCACTTCGGCCATTACCGGCCAGTCAATCAGGTCATCGCCAATGTAGGCAACCTCGTTGGCCTTAAGCGCTAGTTTATCCAGAAGTTCGCGGAAGGCCAGAAGCTTGTCTGATTGTCCCTGGTAAAGATGGGTAATGCCAAGCGTAGCACAGCGATCTTCCAACAGTTTTGCCTTGCGCCCGGTGATGATTGCCACCTCCACATCGGACGTCAGCAGGCAGCGGATGCCGTAGCCATCGCGAACGTTAAAGGCTTTTAGCTCTTCGCCGCTGTTTCCCTGATAGATCACGCCATCGGACATGACACCATCCACATCACAGATCAGCAATTTAATCGGTAGCGCCTGCGCCATAACCTGCTTGCTGACCGGGCCGTAGCAGGTCTCAACGGTGGCTGCTGAGTTACTCATTCGTCATATTCCTTGTTAAACAACGCCAGCGCGCAGCATGTCGTGCATGTGAACCACGCCCAGCAGACGGTCGCCATCGGCAACCATCACAGAGGTAATATTCTTACTCTGCATCAGATTCAGGGCATCCACCGCCAGCGTGTTAGGCCGGACGCGGATACCGCCGCGAGTCATTACGCTGGCGATACTGGCATGCTGAAAATCAATGCCCATATCAAACACGCGGCGTAAATCACCGTCGGTAAAGATGCCTTCAATCTTCATCAGATCGTTGCAGATAACTGTCATACCCATATTCTTACGGGTGATTTCCAGTAAGGCATCACGCAGCGAAGCGTCGCTGCTGACGTGCGGCATATCGCTACCGGAGTGCATGATATCATCAACCCGCAGCAGCAGTTTACGTCCCAGCGCCCCACCCGGATGAGAAAGTGCGAAATCCTCTGCGGTGAATCCTCGTGCTTTCAGCAGCGCAACCGCCAGGGCATCGCCCATGACCAGCGTAGCGGTCGTGCTGGTGGTGGGGGCCAGACCCAGCGGGCAGGCTTCCTGCGGCACTTTAACACACAGATGAATATCGGCAGCACGCCCCATCGCGCTTTCAGGGCGGCTGGTGATGCAGATAAGCGAAACATGCAGGCGCTTCAGCACCGGGATCAGGGCCAGAATTTCAGACGATTCGCCAGAATTAGAGATAGCGATGACCACATCACTGGCGCTCACCATGCCCAGATCGCCGTGGCTGGCCTCGCCGGGATGAACAAAAAAGGCGGGTGTGCCGGTACTGGCAAAGGTCGCCGCCATCTTTTTGCCGATGTGCCCGGATTTGCCCATGCCCATCACGACGACTTTCCCGTAGCAGTGGGATATTAACGTGCAGGCCCGACTGAAATCGTCATTGATATACTGATCGAGCTGCTCCAGTCCTTCCCGCTCAACTCTCAATACCTCTTTTCCGGCCTGTATAAAGTCAAAATTGGTATCGGTAATGATATGCGCCATAACTCTTCAGTCCTTTTACCAGAAAGTCACTGAGGGGAAACCATACAGCATTACCACCCAGAGGATAAATCCGCACAGCAACAACGCGCCTGCCACCCTGCCAATTCTGCGGCTGCGTTGTAAACAGATCAGCGTAAACAGGGTGCTGACGGCCAGCATGACCCAGTAGTCACGGGCAAAGGCGCTGGTATCAAAGCCACCCGGATGAACCAGTGCCGGTATGCCCAGAACAATAACCATATTATAAATGTTAGAGCCGATCAGGTTACCGATAGCAATATCATCTTCACCTTTTAATGCACCGGCAATCACCGTGGCCAGTTCCGGCAGGCTGGTGCCAACGGAGATGATCGTTAACGCTATCACCAGTTCACTGATGCCGAAATAGTCGGCCATGACCGTGGCATTGTCGATAACCATCCGGCTGGATAGCGGCAGGATGATGAGTGCGACGGCCAGCCAAAGGAATGCGACGGTATTGCTGATATCATCACGCGGCAGCTCGGCCAGCTGTTCGCGAGTGAGTGTGTCATTATTATCACGCTCGGCACGCCGGGCGAAGGTGATGGCGTAGAGCAGCCAGCAGGCGGCGAGGGCGATCAGCGCCAGGCCATCGCCACGACTAAGCTGGCTGTCAAACAGCATGATGCCGCACAGCAGTGCCACCAGCAGCATCAGCGGCAGCTCGCGACGAATCAGGTTTGAATGCACGGTAAGAGGATGGATCAGCGCCGCGCCGCCGAGGATCAGCAGGATATTGGTAATATTGGAGCCCAGAGCGGTTCCGACAGCGATATCCATCTGACCATGCGTTGCGGCAGAAACCGAAACAATCAGCTCGGGTAGAGAGGTGCCCATACCCACAACGGTAACACCAATAATTAACGGCGGAATGCCTAACGACCGACTCAAAATGGCCGCGCTAAACACCAGACGATCGGCCCCGTAAACCAGAAGGGCTAAACCGATAATCAATAGTGCTATAGCGACGAGCATGAAATGTCCTTTTATCGGGTATAATTATCGGTTGCTGAATGTAATGATACGTGACAGGCAAAGGTTTTTAAGTGGCAGTGATTTTGACGATCTCAGGCCAAAAAGTAAAACGGATGCCAGCTTTAGCTAAGTGATTGCGGTAAGTTTCTGTAAAAGTGTCCAGTCCGGTGGGTAATGCGTTACCATCGGGAGTAAATTGAATGCCTGAAAATAAGGATCGAGGTAACTATGAGCCAGACGGAAACGAATTTGGTAGATGTCCGGGATGTCTGTTTTTCTCGTGGCAACAGACCTATTTTCGATAACATCTCGCTTACGGTGCCCAAAGGGAAGATTACCGCTATCATGGGCCCTTCTGGCATTGGTAAAACGACGCTGCTGCGCCTGATCGGTGGGCAGCTGCCGCCTGATAGCGGTGAAATCTGGTTTAATGGTGAAAATATTCCCGCCCTCTCGCGTTCACGTTTGTATGCGGCACGCAAGAAGATGAGCATGCTGTTTCAGTCCGGTGCACTATTCACCGACCTGAGCGTGTTCGATAACGTCGCCTGGCCCTTGCGCGAACACACTCAGCTTCCCACGCCGCTGCTGCACAGCACGGTGATGATGAAGCTGGAAGCGGTAGGCCTACGCGGCGCGGCAAATCTCCGGCCTTCTGAACTTTCCGGTGGCATGGCAAGGCGTGCAGCGCTGGCTCGGGCAATCGCGCTGGAGCCGGATCTGATTATGTTTGATGAGCCTTTTGTTGGACAGGACCCTATTACTATGGGGGTACTGGTCAAGCTTATCGACGAACTAAATCATTCACTGGGTGTCACTTGCATTGTGGTTTCACACGATGTGCCTGAAGTGCTGAGCATTGCTGACTATGCCTATATTATTGCCGATCAAAAGGTGATTGCTCAGGGTACTGCTTCGCAGTTGAAGGAGGAGAAGGATGCCCGCGTGCGCCAGTTTATAGATGGTATTGCTGACGGGCCGGTGCCATTTCGTTTCCCCGCTGGGGATTATCTTCAAGATTTAGTCGGCTCAGGGAGTTAACAGACTGATGTTTCTACGAGCACTGGCGTCATTAGGACGCCAGGGAATTAATACCTGTGCCTCATTTGGCCGCGCCGGGTTAATGCTGTTTCATGCCCTGGTCGGCATACCCAGCTTCCGCAAACATGCGCCGCTGCTGATAAAGCAGCTCTACAGTATTGGCGTACTGTCACTGCTGATTATTGTGGTTTCCGGGTTGTTCATTGGTATGGTGCTGGGGCTTCAGGGCTATCTGGTACTCAATACCTATGGGGCGGAGTCCAGCCTTGGCATGCTGGTGGCGCTATCGCTGCTGCGTGAACTGGGTCCAGTCGTGACGGCACTGCTGTTTGCCGGGCGCGCGGGATCGGCGCTGACGGCTGAAATAGGACTGATGAAGGCCACCGAGCAGCTTTCCAGCATGGAAATGATGGCAGTCGATCCGCTGCGGCGTATCGTCTCACCGCGTTTCTGGGCCGGTACGATCAGTATGCCGCTACTGACAATGATCTTTGTCGCCGTAGGGATCCTCGGTGGCGCGATGGTTGGCGTTAGCTGGAAAGGGATCGACAGCGGGTTCTTCTGGTCGGCAATGCATAATGCGGTTGACGTGCGCACTGATATTGTAAACTGCGTGATTAAAAGCGTTGTGTTTGCGATTACCGTGACCTGGATTGCGCTCTTTAACGGCTATGACGCCATCCCGACTTCTGAAGGGATTAGTCGGGCAACGACGCGTACCGTGGTACATGCTTCACTGGCAGTACTCGGTCTGGATTTTGTGCTTACGGCACTGATGTTTGGGAATTGATTCGATGCAAACGAAAAAAAGCGAAATTTGGGTTGGTGCCTTCTTACTGTTAGCGCTTGGCGCGATCGTGTTTCTTTGCCTGCGCGTTGCCGACCTGAAATCAATCGGTAATGAGCCGACCTGGAAACTGTACGCGACCTTTGACAACATTGGCGGTCTGAAAACCGGATCACCTGTCAGGGTGGGTGGGGTCGTGATTGGGCGTGTGGTGGATATCACGCTGGATCCGAAAAATTACTCACCTCGGGTGAGCATGGATATTGAAGATAAGTACAACAATATCCCGGATACCAGTTCGCTGGCGGTACGTACTTCCGGTCTGCTGGGCGAACAGTACCTGGCGATGAACGTAGGTTTCGACGACCCGGACATGGGCACTGCTATGCTTAAAGACGGTAGTACCTTACAGGACACCAAATCGGCAATGGTGCTGGAAGATCTGATCGGACAGTTCCTGTACAAAAGCGGAGACGGTAACGATAACAGTGCAGCTCAGGCAGAGGATACTGCTGCCCCAGAGCAACCGGCTCCGGCTGCGACCCATACCCCAGGAGAGGAAAAGTGATGTTTAAACGTTTACTGATGGTCGCGATGCTTATCATCGCACCGATTGCGGCTAATGCCGCGGCTGATAAGACCAACCCTTATCAGATGATGGGTGAAGCGGCAGCGAAAACCTTCGATCGCCTGAAGAATGAGCAGCCCAAGATCAAGCAGGATCCGAATTATCTGCGCCAGGTGGTTCGCGAAGAGCTGCTGCCGTATGTCCAGGTCAAATACGCCGGTGCGCTGGTGCTGGGACGCTATTACAAAGATGCGACTCCGGCACAGCGTGATGCCTACTTCAGCGCCTTCAGCGACTATCTTGCACAGGCTTACGGTCAGGCTCTGGCGCTGTACAACGGCCAGACGTATCAGATTGCACCGGAACAGCCTGTTGGTGATGCATCGATCGTGGCGATCCGTGTCACCATCAACGATCCCAACGGTCGTCCGCCGGTACGTCTTGATTTTCAGTGGCGCAAGAACAGCCGCACCGGAGAGTGGCAGGCGTATGACATGATCGCAGAAGGCGTAAGCATGATCACCACGAAGCAAAATGAGTGGAGTGACATTCTGCGTCAGAAAGGTATCGACGGATTGACCGAACGCCTGAAGTCCTACGCGAAGCAGCCGATCGTTCTGGATAACAAGAAGTGAGCAGCGACGCATCGACAGCAACACTGTTGCAGTGGAAGAGAGACGCCGGACAGCTTCTCCTGACCGGAGAGCTGGAAAGAGAAACGCTGCTGCCGCTCTGGGAGCAGCGTGAGGCGTTGATGCTACAGATTGATACTATTGATGTTTCCGGTCTGGAGCGCGTTGACTCTGCGGGGCTGGCCCTGCTGGTGCATCTGCGACAGATTGCCCTGGCACGGGGAAAAACGCTTCGTTTTACCGGTATCACCGACAAACTCAGTTCACTGATAGCCCTGTATAATTTACAGGAAATTATTAGCGATACTCAGTGAGTCGGAGCACGGCGGTTTTCCGCCGTGCAGCACCGGAACATATTGAGTTCGCTAGTTTTTACTCGTCATACTGCCGCATCCATATCCTTAGTGGTTCCCGCCTAAAGCGCGATTGATTCTCATTTCCCACTTTTCTGGTGTTCAGGGCATTTATTGCTTGTTTAAGAGTCGGGGAGATTCCACTAATATGTGTGCCTGTTTATTATCAGGTGAAGTTGAAAGCATCATGGAAAATAGTGAAATTCAGTCCGTGCTTATGAGCGCGTTACCGTTGCAGGAAGTCCACGTTACCGGCGATGGTAGCCATTTTCAGGTGATTGCTGTAGGCGAGTTGTTTGGCGAACTGAGCCGCGTGAAGAAGCAGCAGACGGTCTATGCACCCCTGATGTCCTATATTGCGGACAACCGTATTCACGCTGTATCAATCAAGACTTATACCCCCGAAGAGTGGGCGCGTGACCGTAAACTAAACGGTTTTTAAGCGGCAGATGTCCACCGCGCTTTGATGTGCTGGCGGGCTGATCCGCAGATTTTTTTCTGACAACAGAGAGCGGCTGTAATGGATAAATTTCGTGTGCAGGGTCCTACCCGGCTGAGTGGTGAAGTCACAATTTCCGGGGCTAAAAATGCTGCCCTGCCGATCCTGTTCGCTGCTTTGCTGGCTGAAGAACCGGTAGAGATTCAGAATGTCCCTAAACTGAAGGACATTGATACCACCATGAAGCTGCTTGGTCAGCTCGGTGTGAACGTAGAGCGTAATGGATCGGTACATTTAGACGCCAGTAAAGTCGATGTGTACTGTGCGCCTTACGATCTGGTCAAAACTATGCGTGCATCCATCTGGGCGCTGGGTCCGCTGGTCGCCCGTTTTGGCCAGGGGCAGGTATCACTGCCCGGCGGCTGTGCCATCGGCGCTCGTCCTGTCGATCTCCATATCAGTGGCCTGGAGCAACTGGGTGCAGAGATCAAACTGGAAGAGGGCTACGTTAAGGCGTCAGTCGAAGGCCGTCTGAAAGGCGCGCATATCGTGATGGACAAGGTTAGCGTAGGCGCAACCGTGACCATTATGAGTGCGGCAACGCTGGCTACCGGCACAACGATTATCGAAAACGCCGCGCGCGAACCTGAAATCGTCGATACCGCTAATTTCCTCAATACGCTGGGTGCGAAAATCACCGGTGCAGGTAGCGATCGCATTACCATTGAGGGTGTTGAACGCCTGGGCGGCGGCGTGTACCGCGTGCTTCCCGATCGTATTGAAACCGGGACATTCCTGGTGGCAGCGGCTATTTCCGGTGGTGCCGTGGTGTGCCGTTCGGCTCAGCCCGACACCCTGGATGCCGTGCTGGCTAAGCTGCGTGAGGCCGGTGCCGATATTGAAGTTGGCGCTGACTGGATTAGTCTGGACATGCACGGTAAGCGACCTAAGGCCGTAAACCTGCGCACCGCACCGCACCCGGGTTTCCCAACGGATATGCAGGCGCAGTTCAGTCTGCTTAACCTGGTAGCGGAAGGAACTGGCGTGATCACCGAAACCATCTTTGAAAATCGCTTCATGCATGTACCGGAGCTGGTACGCATGGGCGCGCACGGTGAAATTGAAAGCAACACGTTGATTTGCCACGGCGTAGAGAAACTTTCAGGTGCTCAGGTAATGGCAACGGACCTGCGCGCTTCAGCCAGCCTGGTGCTGGCTGGCTGCATTGCAGAAGGGACGACCATTGTCGATCGCATCTATCATATCGACCGTGGTTACGAGCACATCGAAGACAAGCTGATAGCAATGGGTGCGAATATTCAACGCGTAAGCGGCGACGAATAAACGTCACTATTGTGAGTTTCATCCAGGGTCGGTCATCAGCACCGGCCCTTTTTTTTACTTTCTGATAAGTTTCTTACGATCGATTAACTTCCGGGTTTTTGGATCATAGTAGCGGCTGGGCCAGATCTCAGCCGGATGAATCTCAAGCGCATCGGCAATGAGCCATTCTCCCTTTGGCCATGGACGGCTGAGTGTATTTGCCAGAGTGGACGAGCTTAACCCGGCAAGCCGGGACTGCTCGGCGAGGGTAGTGCCTCTCTTACGTAAAGCGGCGATAATGTCGGCGGGATGCCAGTCTTGAGAATGATATGCCACGTGCTTCTCCTCCTTGTTGCACTGATGGAAAGTACTGTTAACTGTCGATACAGGTACTTCTTCTCCCTATGCGTCCGCCCTAACGATGCGATTTCCTGAAGGTTATAACGGAGTTTATAGGTTGCTTTATATCAACTTGTTTCCTTAAATTTCCAGTAATTTTTATATGCAAAGCGAATTTTGCGTAGAGCTACGCAAAAGTGCAGGGTAATGATGTAACGTTACATCGTTTCACGGGAAGCAAGTGGGCGGGGAAGGGAAAGGGTGTATTAAAATGCCTGAACTGCGCGGGTTCTCCGCGCAGTATCAATCAAAACTCACGTTGTACTGACATATGCGCAAGCGCTTCAAGCGCGCTTCGCCACGGTGACTCGGGCAGGACTTTCAGGGACATGATAGCCTTATCCGCTTCCTGCTCTGCTACGTGACGGGTCCATTCCAGTGAGCCGTGCTGCCGCATGGTTTCCAGAACGGGTTCCAGTAAATGACGGCCGTTACCTTCCTCGATCGCTTTCCTGATCATACTGGACTGTTCCGGCGTACCGTTACGCATGGCATGCAGCAGCGGCAGCGTAGGTTTACCCTCGCTGAGGTCGTCACCCACATTCTTACCCAACGTTTCGCCATCAGCGCTGTAATCAAGTAAATCGTCAATCAGCTGGAAAGCCGTACCGATAAAGCGACCGTAGTCCTGCAACGCCTTTTCCTGCTCCGGCGTTGCGCCGGCAAGAATAGCGGAAGACTGCGCGGCCGCTTCGAACAGGCGAGCGGTTTTACTGTAAATCACCCGCATGTAGCTTTCTTCGGTGATGTCAGGGTCGTTACAGTTCATCAACTGTAAAACTTCCCCTTCGGCAATAACATTAACGGCTTCTGACATCAGCGCCAGGACCCGCAGCGACCCCAGACTGGTCATCATCTGGAAAGCGCGGGTGTAAATGAAATCACCGACCAGCACGCTGGCCGCATTACCGAATGCAGCGTTGGCGGTGGCTTTTCCCCGGCGCATATCGGATTCATCGACAACATCATCGTGAAGCAGGGTGGCCGTATGAATAAATTCAATCAGCGCGGCTACGGCTATGTGCTGCTTGCCACCGTAGTCATTGACGGCGCGTGCAGCAAGAACGGCGATCATTGGGCGAATACGTTTACCGCCGCCGCTGATAATGTAATGGCCCAACTGATTGATGAGAGACACATCTGAATTCAGCTGGTCGAGTATTGTCGCATTGACATCCGCCATATCCTGTGCGGTCAGTTCATTTATCTGTTCTAAGTTCATCAGTCTGTTCAGCTATCGCTCGCTCAGTTTGCTGCTATGATAAGCGCCTTTAATCGTGCCTGTGGCATGAAATGTATGACAGATTGTACTGGAAAAATACAGCGGTGAAAGCTCTGCGATCGCGTTGCGTTTTTTTTCTGCAATACAGAGCAACAGGCACTTGTCATTGGCGGCGAAGTTGCGTAGAATTCGCGCCCTATTGTGAATATTTATAGCGCAGCCTGAAAATCAAAAAAGGCAAGCGCGAGAGCGGAGTTTTATATGTACGCGGTTTTCCAAAGTGGTGGTAAACAACACCGAGTAAGCGAAGGTCAGACCGTTCGCCTGGAAAAGCTGGACATCGCAACCGGCGAAACTATTGAGTTCGACCAGGTTCTGATGATTGCCAATGGCGAAGACGTGAAAATCGGCGCGCCTTTAGTTTCAGGTGGCGTGATCAAAGCAGAAATCGTTGCTCATGGTCGTGGCGACAAGATCAAGATTGTTAAGTTCCGTCGTCGTAAGCACTACCGTAAGCAGCAGGGTCACCGTCAGTGGTTTACTGATGTGAAGATCACTGGCATCAGCGCCTAAGAGGAGATCTGACAAATGGCACATAAAAAGGCTGGTGGCTCGACCCGTAACGGTCGTGACTCCAATGCAAAACGTCTGGGCGTGAAGCGTTTCGGCGGTGAATCTGTTCTGGCTGGTAGCATCATCGTTCGTCAGCGTGGTACTAAGTTCCACGCCGGCACTAACGTTGGCTGCGGTCGTGACCACACCCTGTTTGCAACTGCAGACGGCAAGGTCAAATTCGAAGTTAAAGGCCCGAACAACCGTAAATACATCAGCATCGTTGCTGAGTAAGGTTTTCGAGCCGCAAAGTGGCTGTTAAGGCTACTTATGCTGCGAAAAGAAAAGCCCCGCACTAGACTGCGGGGCTTTTTACATTCCGCCAGGGACGTTCGATGTCAGTTATGAAACAGCAGGCTGGAATGGGCATCATGTTTGCTCTGATTACCGCCATGAGCTGGGGTTCGCTGCCCATAGCGATGAAGCAGGTACTCCCGGTGATGGATCCCATTACGGTAGTCTTTTATCGTTTTTCACTGGCTGCACTCGGACTCGGCGCCATTCTGTTTGTTAAACGACAGCTGCCACCTCTCAAATTCTTCCGCAGCCCGGGATGGGTCTTGCTGGTTCTGGTCGCTACCGCCGGACTGGTGGGGAACTTTGTGTTGTTTGGTTCGTCATTGCAGTATCTCAGCCCTACGGCTTCGCAGGTGATTGCTCAGCTGGCCCCTCCGGGTATGATGCTGGCCAGCGTCTTTATCTTAAAAGAGAAGATGCGGATTAATCAGGTGCTGGGTGTGATGATCTTGCTGTGCGGGCTGGTGATGTTTTTTAATACCAGCCTACTGGAAATTTTCACCCGCCTGACGGATTACACCTGGGGTGTATTACTGGGTGTCAGCGCGGCGATGGTGTGGGTGGTGTATGGTGTCACGCAGAAGATCTTACTGCGACGCCTGGCCTCGCAACAGATCCTGTTTATGTTGTACACTTTATGTGCAGTGGCGCTGTTGCCGCTGGCCCGCACGGATCTAATCTGGCAGCTGGATAGCTGGCAGATGGGATGTTTACTCTTTTGCGCACTGAATACCCTCGTGGGATACGGTGCGCTGGCGGAAGCCTTCGCACGCTGGCAGGCGTCGCAGGTTAGCGCAATTGTGACGCTGACGCCGCTGTTTACCCTGCTGTTTTCAGAATTATTATCGTTTGGCTGGCCCGACTTTTTTGCTATTCCGACATTGAACACCCTGGGGTTTGTCGGAGCAATAGTTGTGGTGTCAGGCGCCATGTTTTCCGCAATTGGTCATCGCTTATGGCCACGGCGGAGCTACCCCGTTCCGGTGCCACCCGCATCGGGCCACGGGCGAATGAGTGACGGAGAAGTAAAATGAAGTTTGTTGATGAAGCGACGATCCTGGCAGTGGCGGGCGACGGCGGTAATGGCTGCGTCAGCTTCCGTCGTGAGAAGTACATTCCACGAGGCGGACCGGACGGCGGTGACGGCGGTGACGGCGGCGATGTTTACATGCAGGCTGATGAGAACCTGAACACCCTGATTGACTACCGCTTTGAAAAATCTTTCCGTGCGGAACGCGGTCAGAACGGCCAGAGCCGTGACTGTACCGGTAAACGCGGTAAAGATATTATCATCAAGGTGCCCGTCGGGACGCGTGTTATCGATCAGGGAACCGGTGAGACGATCGGTGATATGACCCACCACCAGCAGCATCTGATGGTGGCTAAAGGCGGCTGGCACGGTTTGGGCAACACCCGTTTTAAATCATCGGTAAACCGTTCGCCGCGCCAGAAAACAATGGGGACACCGGGCGAAAAACGCGATTTGCAGCTGGAACTGATGCTGCTGGCCGACGTTGGTATGCTCGGTCTGCCGAATGCGGGTAAATCTACCTTTATTCGCGCCGTCTCTGCGGCGAAGCCAAAAGTTGCCGATTATCCCTTCACCACGTTAGTGCCGAGCCTCGGCGTTGTCCGCATGGATAACGAACAGAGCTTTGTGGTTGCCGATATTCCCGGACTGATTGAGGGCGCTTCCGACGGTGCCGGTTTGGGTATCCGCTTCCTGAAGCACCTGGAGCGCTGCCGCGTGTTGCTGCACACTATTGACCTGGCGCCGATTGATGAAAGCGATCCGGTTGAAAACGCGCGCGTTATTCTGGGTGAACTGGAAAAGTACAGTGAGAAGCTCTTCCAGAAACCACGCTGGCTGGTATTCAATAAAGTTGACCTGCTGGATCACGAGGAAGCCGAAGCGCGTGCTAAAGCGATTGCTGAAGCGCTGGGCTGGACCGATAAGTACTATCTGATTTCTGCCGCGAATCGCGTGGGCGTCAATGCGTTGTGCTGGGACCTGATGTCCTTCATCATCGCTAACCCGAAAGAAGCTGAACTGGAAGCTAAACAGCCAGAGAAAGTGGAATTCATGTGGGATGACTACCATCGCCAGCAGTTGGAAGAAGCGCAGCCGGTTGTTGAAGAAGACGATGACTGGGATGACGACTGGGATGAAGATGATGACGAAGGTGTTGAAATCATCTACCAGCGCTAATTTTCGCTGAAACAAACAGGGACGCCGCGGCGTCCCTGTTTGTTTTCCCGCTCATTCAGTTCAGACCGAATGCGTGCAGCATGGTATCCAGCTTAGTGTCGGTTTCACGCCATTCGGATTCAGGCGTTGAATCAGGAACAATTCCTGCCCCGGCAAACAGGCTCACTCTTTCGCCGGCTACCCTGGCGCAGCGGATAGTGACCACCCACTCACCGTTACCGTCCGCATCACACCAGCCCACAATGCCCCCAAACAGGCCGCGATCGAACGGTTCCAGCTCGGCTATCAGTTCCATTGCGCTGGCGTGTGGGAAGCCGCTGAGCGCCGGTGTTGGGTGCAACAGGCAGGCCAGCGAGAGGACATTCTCTGCCTCACCGCAGATTTCGCCTTCAACGACAGTGCCAAGATGCCACAGCGCACCCGTCGTCAGCAGTTCTGGCACGGCGGGTATGGCCAGTCTGCTGCTGTGCGATCGCAGGCACTCCCGCACTGCGTCGATGACCAGTTGATGCTCGTAGCGATCTTTTGGTGAGTTCATCAGTTGCTCTCCAACCGCACGATCCCGCTCACTATCTTTTTCACGACGTGCGGATCCAGCCAGCGGATGGGTGTAGAAGCAGCGATCCAGCATGCGCATTAGCAGTTCAGGGCTGGCACCCAGCAGGGATCCACCTTGCGGCAGCGCGACGTGGAAGTGATAGCTGTCGGGATTCTGCACTATCAGCTGCCCCATCAGCGTTGCGATATCGACCGGTTTCTCGGTAACAATCTCCATTAACCGTGAGAGCACCACTTTATCCAACCGGGCGGATGTCGTCGCTGCAACGGCCTGAGCGACCATCTGCATAAATTCCGTTCGGGCGGGTATGGCGCTGCGGCGGATGATGAGATTTTGCCCGGCAGTCGGGGGTGGCATCCGCTGTTTGAAAGCATGACGATCAAAAAAACGGCTGGATTCAGGAATAAATAGCGAAGAAGGCTGATGGGTATCAAACGGAATGGCCCCGACAACAACAGGGTGGGCGATACCCTGCTGCTTTGCCTCATCCAGCCGTTGACGGATCTCTTGCTGAAAGGCCCCGGTCACGATTTCGCCGCCGTATGCCGGACTGTTGATAGCGGTAAAGCATCCCTGAGCTGCCAGACTGCGCCAGGGAGACATAAAGAAAAAGCCGTGGGTTGCCGCATCTGAGGCGAACTGTAGCGTGCTTTCTGACGTTAACGATTCCAACCTGCATTCCTTATCAAAGGACTACCTGTTTTTTACCCTGTTTCTACGATTCTTTCGTTGATCTGATGAGGTAACAGGATGAAATCGAGGTAAGTCAGGCAGGTAGCCGTGGCTGCACCACCACTCGCGGCGAGGGCGTCCGCACGTCGGGCCATAACGGGCGTAGTACGCCCACGGCTGACATACGGGGATACGGCCCATACTGGTCAATGCTCGCGTCAGGTTTTTATCGTCGCTAATCCTCTGCAACAATCAGGATAGTGAGCGCTAATTGTTGCGATACACGTCCTTATACAAACGGCTTTCGAAACGCACCAGCGGAATACGGCGCTGGCGCTGATCCTCCGGCGGTACGGCATAGCCAGAAAGGAACTGAACAAAAGCCACACGCTGACCGCTGGCGGTAGTCATAAACCCGGCAAGATTGTAGACGCCCTGTAATGAGCCCGTTTTGGCCGATACCTTACCGTTAACCCCGGCTTCATGAAGACCACCACGATAACGTAAGGTGCCATCGTAGCCGGCCAGCGGCAGCATGGAGATAATATTCAGCTGCTGGTCGTTCTGCGCAATATATTGCAATACCTTCATCATGGTGGCGGGCGAGATAAGATCGTGGCGTGAAAGGCCGGATCCATCCACCTGAATGCTGTTACCCAGATCGATATTGGCCTTCTGACGCAGCACCTGTCGGATGGCATCCTGTCCTGCGCGCCAGGTTCCCGGCACGCCGAACCGTTCATGGCCAATGGCGCGGAAAACTGTATCCGCAATCATGTTGTCCGATTTCTTCAGCATGATTTTTAGCAGAGCCGGCAGCGGAGCAGACTGGGTTTGTGCCAGCACGGTACCCGGCTGCGTTACCTGAGTCTGACGAACCAGATGCCCGGTATAATCGATACCGGCATTTTGTAGTTCGGCCTTCAGCATGGCACCGACATAGCTGGCACCATCCTGAATGGCAAAGGCCAGCGGCAACGGTTCTGAACGCTGGGTCAGGCAACCGGTTAGCGTGAACCGATTTAGTTCGCCCGGCACCACATCCAGCTCACAGTACTGAGCTTCAGCGGAGCCTTTGGCCAGCGTGCGTACCTCACTGAACATATTTACCGGATAGTATGAGGCAACGCGAATAAAGGCCTTTTCGCCCGGCGTTTGTGCGCTGTAGAGCGACACAGAGAAGCAGTTGCGGTCAACGATAGCGGCCCCGGGAGGCGCGCTAAAACATTGGGTCATATCGTTCCAAGGCCAGCCCGGAGCTTTGTCGTGGCTGGCAAAGATGGAGGTATCAATCACCAGATTACCGGCAACATGCTCAACTCCCTGCTTCTTCAGGTTGTTGACCATATTACGCAGATCCTGACGTGTTAGCGTCGGATCGCCACCAAATCGGGCAACCAGATCGCCGCGCAGCGTGTTGCCACTGATGCTCCCTTTGCTCTCAAGTTGGGTGGTAAAACGGTAGTCGGGGCCAAGCTGTAGCATCGCGGCCAGCGCTGTAATGACTTTCATGGTGCTGGCAGGCAGCGCCATCTGTTGTCCCTGATAGTCAATCAAGGGAGTCGGTGCGCCAATTTTTTGCACAAGCAACGCCAGATTTGCGCCGTCTGGGAGGTATTGTGTGTAGTCTTCGACGGGTGCTGCCTGAGTTTGCAGCATAAACGCGCAGCTAAGGCCGGTAACAATTCGTGAAAATCGCATAATCTCGCGGTAACTGACAGGTGATGCTGTCATACTACGGTGCATTGCGGTACAAAGTAAACGATGACCCCCATGCAACTCTGGGGTAAAATGCGTTTCAAATTGAAAAATAGATCCTGACCTGGGGTACACCCCGGGTCAGGCTTCTTTTATTTTGAAATCAGTAAACAGCGGCGCAGAACGCTTTTTCTGCATACCAACCGTCAGGACGACGCACTTCAAACAGGAAAGATTTTAAGAGGTATTGAGATGAATCAGATTCCGATGACGTTAAGAGGCGCTGATAAATTGCGCGAAGAGCTTGAAGAGCTCAAAACTGTCAAACGCCCCAGAATTATTGCCTCAATTGCTGAAGCACGGGAACACGGCGACCTGAAAGAGAATGCGGAATACCATGCTGCTCGCGAAGAGCAGGGATTCTGCGAGGGCCGTATCCAGGAAATTGAAGCTAAGCTTTCCAACGCGCAGGTGATTGACGTCACAAAAATGGCCGGGAATGCCAACGGTCGGGTTATTTTTGGTGCCACCGTCACCGTACTGAACGTGGATAGCGACGAAGAATCAACCTACCGTATTGTGGGTGATGACGAAGCGAACTTTAAGCAGAATCTGATATCGGTGAATTCACCGATGGCACGTGGCCTGGTCGGTAAAGTTGTTGATGATGTGGCTATTATCAAGACGCCCGGCGGCGATGTAGAATATGAAGTGTTAAACGTTCAGTATCTTTAATTTTTGCTACTCTCATTATGTATGAGGGTTTTGTAAAGATAAGAAAAAGGCCGCAGTGCGGCCTTTTATCAAAATCAGGAGCATGGCACTTTCTCTAACCTGACGCTTTTTGGAATGGCAGGTCTGTTGACCCACTCATCCCCCTCAGCGCGGTATGGAGATCTTGCGTTCCTTCGTTGGACGGTACAGCACCAGCGTTTTGCCGATGACCTGCACATTGACTGCTCCGGTTTCGCGCACGATAGCTTCGACTACCAGGGTTTTTGTCTCACGGTCTTCCGTGGCGATTTTAACCTTGATAAGTTCATGGTGCTCCAGTGCATGTTCGATTTCGGCCAGCACTCCCTCGGTCAAGCCGTTGTTGCCCAGCATAACGACGGGTTTCAGCGGATGGGCCAGACCTTTCAGGTGCTGTTTTTGTTTGGTACTCAGATTCATCGTATTTTTTACTTACATTGGGATTGAAAACGGGTCATTCTACCGCCATCTCTGGTGTATCACCAAATCGGCTTAGCTGATTTGCGCGGTTTATTTATCGCTTACGTTGAATCATAGTTGGAAATTGTATGACTGGTAAAAAGCGTTCGGCCAGTTCCAGCCGCTGGCTACAGGAACACTTTAGCGATAAATATGTGCTTCAGGCACAGAAAAAGGGGTTGCGTTCGCGCGCCTGGTTTAAACTGGATGAAATACAGCAGGGCGACAAACTGTTCAAGCCCGGAATGACCGTGGTTGATCTCGGCGCGGCGCCTGGCGGCTGGTCGCAATATGTCGTAACGCAAATTGGGTCAAAAGGCCGCGTTATTGCTTGTGATATTCTGCCGATGGATCCCATCGTTGGTGTCGATTTCCTCCAGGGCGATTTTCGTGATGAACTGGTGTTGAAAACTCTGCTGGAACGCGTTGGTGATACTAAAGTTCAGGTTGTGATGTCGGATATGGCACCCAACATGACAGGTACACCCGCAGTTGATATTCCCCGGTCAATGTATTTGTGTGAGCTTGCTCTGGAAATGTGCCGTGATGTTCTGGCGCCCGGGGGAAGTTTTTTAGTGAAGGTGTTTCAGGGAGATGGTTTTGAAGAATACCTGCGGGAAATTCGCTCCCTGTTTACGAAAGTAAAAATTCGTAAACCGGACGCTTCACGTTCTCGTTCGCGTGAAGTGTACATTGTAGCGACAGGGCGCAAACTGTAACCATCATCGCCGGGATCCGCTGCCTGTGTTTCGCAGCGTTTCCAAGTGTGAAGGATATGTAGTACCCTACGCTGTCTGTTAACACAGTTGTAATAAGAGGTTAATCCCTTGAGTGACATGGCGAAAAACCTGATTCTCTGGTTAGTCATCGCAGTCGTGCTGATGTCTGTATTTCAGAGCTTTGGGCCCAGCGAGTCGAATGGCCGTAGGGTTGATTATTCAACCTTCCTGTCGGAAGTGAACCAGGATCAGGTCCGCGAGGCACGTATTAACGGGCGTGAGATTAACGTAACCAAAAAAGATAGTAATCGATATACGACCTACATTCCTGTCAACGATCCCAAGTTGCTCGATAACCTGTTGACTAAAAATGTGAAGGTAGTAGGTGAACCACCTGAAGAACCGAGCCTGCTGGCATCGATCTTCATCTCATGGTTCCCAATGTTGCTACTTATCGGTGTCTGGATCTTCTTCATGCGTCAGATGCAGGGCGGGGGCGGAAAGGGCGCAATGTCCTTCGGCAAAAGCAAGGCCCGTATGCTGACGGAAGATCAGATCAAAACCACCTTTGCTGACGTTGCAGGCTGTGACGAAGCAAAAGAAGAAGTCGGTGAGCTGGTTGAATACCTGCGTGAACCAAGCCGCTTCCAGAAGCTGGGCGGTAAGATCCCTAAAGGCGTTCTGATGGTCGGTCCTCCGGGTACCGGTAAAACCCTGCTGGCAAAAGCAATTGCCGGTGAAGCTAAAGTGCCTTTCTTTACCATTTCCGGTTCTGACTTTGTGGAAATGTTTGTCGGCGTGGGTGCATCCCGCGTACGTGACATGTTTGAACAGGCGAAAAAAGCGGCACCGTGCATTATCTTCATCGATGAAATCGATGCGGTAGGCCGTCAGCGCGGCGCGGGTCTGGGCGGTGGTCACGATGAGCGTGAGCAAACCCTGAACCAGATGCTTGTTGAGATGGATGGTTTTGAAGGCAACGAGGGCATCATTGTTATCGCTGCGACCAACCGTCCAGACGTACTGGACCCTGCGCTGCTGCGTCCGGGTCGTTTTGACCGCCAGGTTGTTGTAGGCCTGCCGGATGTTCGTGGTCGTGAGCAGATCCTGAAAGTTCACATGCGTCGCGTACCGTTAGCGCCAGATATCGATGCGGCAATCATTGCCCGCGGTACGCCTGGCTTCTCCGGTGCAGACCTGGCTAACCTGGTTAACGAAGCGGCTCTGTTTGCTGCCCGCGGTAACAAGCGCGTCGTGTCGATGGTTGAGTTCGAGAAAGCCAAAGACAAGATTATGATGGGTGCGGAACGTCGCTCCATGGTGATGACCGAAGCGCAGAAAGAGTCTACCGCTTACCACGAAGCAGGGCATGCGATTATCGGGCGCCTGGTTCCGGAACATGATCCGGTCCACAAGGTTACGATTATCCCGCGTGGCCGTGCGCTGGGTGTGACCTTCTTCCTGCCTGAGGGCGACGCGATTAGCGCCAGCCGCCAGAAGCTGGAAAGTCAGATTTCGACGCTGTACGGCGGTCGTCTGGCCGAAGAGATCATCTACGGCGTTGAGCATGTTTCTACCGGCGCATCTAACGATATCAAGGTAGCCACTTCCATTGCCCGTAACATGGTTACGCAGTGGGGCTTCTCTGAGAAACTCGGCCCGCTGCTGTACGCAGAGGAAGAGGGTGAAGTGTTCCTGGGGCGCTCTGTCGCGAAAGCGAAGCATATGTCTGATGAAACCGCGCGTATCATCGATCAGGAAGTTAAAGCGCTGGTCGAAACGAACTACAAGCGTGCTCGCGTAATTCTTGGTGAAAATATGGACATCCTTCACGCGATGAAAGACGCGCTGATGAAGTATGAAACCATTGATGCTCCGCAGATCGATGACCTGATGGCACGCCGTGAAGTGCGTCCACCGGCGGGTTGGGAAGGCGCGGTCAGCACCAATAATTCAGATGACAACGGTTCGCCAAAGGCTCCGCGTCCGGTCGATGAACCGCGTACGCCGAACCCGGGCAACACCATGTAAAAGCAGTCTGGCGATAAGTCACCTGTCTGCTTAAGTTTTATCTCAAACCCCGGCTCTGTCCGGGGTTTTTTATATCCTAATCACCGGAGACTATTTGTTATGAAGCTGTACGCCAGAGATTCCGTGCTCGATCTCTCTCATCCTCATGTGATGGGGATCCTGAACGTCACTCCCGACTCTTTTTCTGACGGCGGCAGGCATAACGAATTAATCCAGGCGCTGACTCATGCCAATGAAATGATCAATGCCGGCGCCACGATTATCGATATTGGCGGTGAATCCACTCGCCCCGGCGCAGCGGACGTCAGCGTTGAGCAGGAACTGGAGCGCGTGATCCCCGTTGTTGAAGCCATTGCACAGCGATTTGAGGTGTGGATCTCGGTAGATACTTCTAAGCCTGACGTTATCCGCGAATCAGCCCGTGCCGGCGCCCACATCATTAATGATATTCGTTCATTACAGGAACCCGGCGCGCTGGAGGCGGCAGCGGCAACCGGTTTACCGGTGTGCCTGATGCATATGCAGGGTGAACCTAAAACGATGCAGCAGGCGCCGCACTATCAGGATATTCTTCGTGATGTGGATGATTTTTTTGTTCGCCAGATAGAACGCTGTGAGGCTGCCGGAATAAAAAAATCGCAGCTGCTGCTCGACCCGGGTTTTGGTTTCGGTAAGAATCTCAAACACAACTATCAACTTCTAGCGCACCTGGCCGACTATCATCATTTTGGTCTGCCGCTGTTAGTCGGTATGTCACGAAAAAGTATGATTGGTCAGCTGCTAAACGTGGGGCCAACCCAGCGCTTAACCGGCAGCATTGCCTGCGCGGTCATTGCAGCGATGCAGGGGGCCCATATTTTGCGTGTACATGATGTCAAAGAAACTGTTGAGGCGATGCGCGTCGTCGAAGCAACACAGTCAGCGAAGGAAGAATAACGTTATGAGTAACCGCAAGTATTTTGGTACGGATGGCATTCGCGGCAAAGTGGGCGAGTCCCCGATCACTCCGGACTTTGTGTTGAAACTTGGCTGGGCCGCAGGAAAAGTGCTGGCACGCCACGGTTCTAAAAAAATCATCATCGGTAAAGACACGCGTATTTCGGGCTATATGCTGGAGTCAGCGCTGGAAGCCGGGCTGGCTGCGGCCGGACTCTCTGCCGCCTTTACCGGCCCAATGCCGACGCCTGCGGTTGCCTATCTGACCCGCACGTTCCGCGCCGAGGCCGGTATTGTTATCTCCGCTTCCCATAATCCGTTTGACGATAACGGCATCAAGTTCTTTTCCACCGAAGGCACCAAGCTGCCGGATGAAGTGGAGGAGGCGATTGAAGCTGAAATGGACAAGCCGATGACCTGCGTTGAGTCCGTACAACTGGGGCGTGCCAGCCGGATTGTTGATGCGGCAGGTCGCTACATCGAGTTCTGTAAAAGTACCTTCCCCAGCGAGTTGAATCTTAACGGGCTAAAAATCGTGGTCGACTGCGCCAACGGCGCAACCTACCACATTGCGCCAAACGTACTGCGTGAACTGGGAGCAGAGGTTATCGCGATTGGTGTTAATCCCGATGGGATGAATATCAACAAGGCATGTGGTGCGACCGACCTGGCATTACTACAGGAACGCGTGGTAGCAGAGAAGGCCGATCTCGGTCTGGCCTACGATGGCGACGGCGACCGTCTGATGATGGTTGATCACCTGGGTCAGAAAGTTGATGGCGATCAGATCCTGTATATCATTGCCCGTGAAGGACTTCGGCAGGGGCAACTCCGCGGTGGCGTGGTCGGTACGCTGATGAGCAATATGGGCCTGGAGCTGGCGCTAAAACAGCTGGGTATCCCGTTTGCCAGGGCGAAGGTCGGTGACCGCTACGTTCTGGAAAAACTTCAGGAGAAGGGCTGGCGTCTTGGAGCGGAGAACTCCGGTCATGTTATCCTGCTGGATAAAACCACCACCGGTGATGGCGTGGTCGCAGGTTTGCAGGTACTTACTGCGATGGTCCGTAACCATATGACGCTTCACGACCTGTGTAGCGGTATGAAACTGCTGCCGCAGATATTAGTTAACGTACGCTTTAGCGGCGAAAGCGATCCGCTGGAAAATGCGCGCGTTAAGGCCGTAACCGCCGATGTTGAAACTGAGCTGAAGGGGCGCGGTCGTGTGCTGCTACGTAAATCGGGTACCGAGCCGCTGATCCGTGTTATGGTAGAAGGCGAAGATGAGGTCCAGGTGACCGCGCTGGCTCACCGGATCGCTGATGCGGTAAAAGCGGTATAACTCCGCGTTAAACGTCTCCGCTAGTGCTATCCGATTGATGGGGCGATTTTCCCGAATTGCCCTATCAACGATTAATTTTTCAGGCGAGAAAAACCTGATAATTCATCGCGGGAGTGCGCGTTTTTTCTTCGAAAAGGGGCGTTTTGCCGTTTTTTTCCGCAATTGATAGTGTGTTATGAAATTGCCCTTGCGTGGGCGGGCACCTTTAGTTAGTATTCACACCCGCTTCTGATGGGTAGTGATTCACTATCGATTTAACTGGTTTGAAGCTTTTAATGTACGTGTAACGTACAAGGAACAAGGTTGATTATGTACGAAGCTCTTTTAGTAGTTTTCCTTATTGTAGCAATTGGCCTCGTAGGTCTGATCATGCTGCAACAAGGTAAAGGCGCTGATATGGGAGCATCATTTGGTGCAGGCGCTTCTGGTACGCTGTTTGGCTCTAACGGTTCTGGTAACTTCATGACCCGTATGACCGCAGTGCTGGCGACCCTGTTCTTCATTATCAGCCTGGTCCTGGGTAACCTTAATAGCAACAAAACTCAGAATGGAAGTGAGTGGGAAAATCTGACCCAGCCAGCGCAGTCACAGCAGACTACGCCAGCTAAACCGGCAGCGCCGGCTAACGATATCCCGCAGTAAGACCTGAGTCACATTTCGACGCGATAGAAATAAAAAAATCGCAACTTTAGTGCCGTGGTGGTGGAATTGGTAGACACGCTACCTTGAGGTGGTAGTGCCCGCATGGGCTTACGGGTTCAAGTCCCGTCCTCGGTACCAAATCTTAGTTTTGCTTGCAATTTGTGCAAGTTTTGCGTAGTATTCGGACGCGGGGTGGAGCAGCCTGGTAGCTCGTCGGGCTCATAACCCGAAGGTCGTCGGTTCAAATCCGGCCCCCGCAACCACTTTCCCTTAGAGTTCTTTTTCAAATATACTGTATGCATAGAACGGCGCGTTTACAGCGAGTTTTGAAAAAAATTCTTTTGGATTGTGCCGAGCCGCAATCATTTGCGGTATACAGGGTCCAGTCGCATAAAGCCCCGATTTATCGGGGTTTTTTGTTATCAGGAAACAGCATAACTGGGCTATAAGCCCTTTTTTTATGTCTTGGGGGTGGGATTGTCCACGTTAGAGCAAAAATTAACAGAGTTGATTTCAGCACCGGTAGAAGCGCTAGGCTACGAACTGGTAGGTATTGAGTTTGTACGCGGTCGCACATCCACCCTGCGCATCTATATTGATAGTGAAGATGGCATCAATGTTGATGATTGCGCTGATGTGAGCCACCAGGTTAGCGCGGTAATGGACGTTGAAGATCCGATTACCGTGCCCTATAACCTCGAGGTCTCTTCACCCGGTCTTGAGCGCCCGATGTTTACCGCAGAACATTACGCCCGTTTTACTGGTGAAGAAGTCAGCCTGGTGCTGCGTATGGCGGTGCAGAACCGCCGCAAATGGCAGGGCATCATTAAATCTGTTGAAGGTGAAATGATTACCGTGGCCGTTGAGGGTAACGATGAAGTGTTCGCGCTGAGTAATATCCAGAAGGCGAATCTGGTTCCCCACTTTTAAAAGTCCGGATTGAGGCATACCAGGATGAACAAAGAAATCTTAGCTGTTGTAGAAGCGGTCTCTAATGAGAAATCCCTCCCGCGCGAGAAGATTTTCGAAGCGCTGGAGAGCGCGCTGGCTACAGCTACCAAGAAAAAATACGAGCAGGAAATTGACGTACGCGTCAGTATCGATCGCAAAAGCGGCGATTTCGATACCTTCCGCCGTTGGCTAATCGTGGAAGAAGTCACGATGCCTACCCGTGAAATTACGCTTGAAGCAGCACGCTATGAAGATGAATCACTGAATCCAGGCGATTTTGTTGAAGATCAGATTGAATCCGTGACCTTCGACCGTATCACTACGCAGACTGCCAAACAGGTTATTGTACAGAAAGTCCGTGAAGCGGAACGTGCAATGGTGGTCGATCAGTTCCGTGAGCAGGAAGGTGAGATCATCACCGGCGTGGTAAAGAAAGTTAACCGCGATAACATCTCTCTCGATCTGGGTAGCAACGCTGAAGCGGTGATCATTCGTGAAGACATGCTGCCGCGTGAAAACTTCCGTCCGGGCGACCGTATTCGTGGCGTACTGTATGCAGTACGGCCTGAAGCCCGCGGTGCGCAGCTGTTCGTCAGCCGTTCTAAGCCGGAAATGCTGATTGAACTGTTCCGCATTGAAGTGCCGGAAATTGGCGAAGAAGTGATTGAAATTAAAGCCGCCGCGCGCGATCCTGGCTCCCGTGCCAAAATCGCCGTAAAAACTAACGATAAGCGCATTGACCCCGTCGGTGCCTGCGTTGGTATGCGTGGCGCGCGTGTTCAGGCGGTATCCAGTGAGCTGGGCGGCGAACGTATTGATATCGTACTGTGGGATGATAATCCTGCACAGTTCGTCATCAACGCGATGGCTCCAGCGGATGTCGCTTCTATCGTGGTGGATGAAGATAATCACACCATGGATATCGCTGTGGAAGCCGGAAATCTGGCTCAGGCGATTGGCCGTAACGGCCAGAACGTGCGTTTGGCTTCTCAGTTGAGTGGCTGGGAACTGAACGTGATGACGGTCGACGACCTGCAAGCTAAACATCAGGCCGAAGCACACGCTGCCATCGATGTCTTTACTAAACACCTCGATATCGACGAAGACTTCGCTACCGTACTGGTAGAAGAAGGTTTCTCCTCGCTGGAAGAGCTGGCCTATGTGCCGATCAACGAGCTGCTGGAAATCGACGGTCTGGATGAAGAGACAGTAGAAGCGTTGCGCGACCGAGCTAAAAACGCGTTAACCACCCTCGCCCTGGCGAAAGAAGAGAGCCTGGGCGATGCCCAACCTGCGGAAGACTTGCTGAGTCTGGAAGGTCTGGACCGTGAGATGGCCTTTAAACTGGCCGCTAAAGGCGTTCGTACGCTGGAAGATCTTGCCGAGCAGGGTGTTGACGATCTGACAGATATTGATGGTCTGAGTGATGAACGGGCCGGCGAGCTGATTATGGCCGCACGTAATATTTGTTGGTTCGGCGACGACGCGTAATAAACTGTAGCAGGAAGGAACAGCATGACGACAGATGTAACCGTAAAATCGCTGGCCGCAGAGATTCAGACACCGGTAGAACGCCTGGTACAGCAGTTTGCTGACGCAGGGATCCAAAAGTCTGAGACAGACTCTGTAACCCAGCAGGAAAAAGAAGTATTACTTACTCATCTGAATCGCGAACATGGCGGCGGATCTGGTAAGCTAACGCTGCAGCGTAAAACGCGCAGCACCCTGAATATCCCAGGCACCGGGGGTAAAAGTAAGTCGGTGCAAATCGAAGTCCGCAAAAAACGCACTTATGTAAAAGGCGATCCGGCTGAGGCTGAACAGGCTGAAGCAGAAGCCCAGGCAGAGCGTGAAGCGGAAGAACTGGCTCGTCGCGAGGCTGAAGAAAAAGCTCAGCGCGAAGCTCAAGAGAAAGCGAAGCGTGAAGCCGAGGAGCAGGCCAAGCGTGAGGCAGCTGATAAAGCCAAACGTGAAGCAGCGGAAAGAGATAAAGTGAGCAACCAACATACCGATGAAATGAGCCGGGCTGCACAGTCCGACAAAGCCCGCCGCGAAGCAGAGTCAGCCGATCTGAAGCGTAAAGCTGAAGAAGAAGCGCGTCGCAAAATTGAAGAAGATGCGAAGCGCGTAGCTGAAGAAGCTCGCAAAATGGCGGAAGAGAAGGGTGAAGAGTGGGCAACTGCTAAAGAGGAAGAAGACACCTCTGACTACCACGTCACCACATCTACTCACGCACGTGCTGCTGAAGATGAGAACGATGCACAGGTTGAAGGTGACCGTCGTACTCGCACCGCTGCACGTCCAGCTAAAGCCCCGGTTCGCAAAAAGGGTAACAAGCACTCTGAAGCGAAAACTGACCGTGAAGAAGCGCGTGCGCAGGTTCGCGGCGGCAAAGGCGGCAAACGTAAACCAAGTACCCTTCAGCAGGGCTTTAATAAGCCAGCTCAGGCCGTTAACCGTGACGTGATTATCGGTGAGACCGTCACCGTAGCGGAACTGGCTAACAAAATGGCAGTGAAAGGTTCCCAGGTCATTAAAGCCATGATGAAGATGGGCGCTATGGCGACCATCAATCAGGTTATCGACCAGGAAACGGCTCAGATGGTCGCGGAAGAGATGGGTCACAAAGTGACGCTACGCCGTGAGAATGAGCTGGAAGAAGCGGTAATGAGCGATCGTGATACCGATGCGGTTCACGAGTCTCGTGCACCGGTCGTGACCATCATGGGCCACGTTGACCACGGTAAAACCTCTCTGCTGGACTATATTCGTTCGACCAAAGTCGCCTCTGGCGAAGCGGGCGGCATTACTCAGCACATCGGTGCTTACCACGTTGAAACCGACAACGGTATGATCACCTTCCTTGATACCCCAGGCCACGCAGCGTTTACCTCAATGCGTGCCCGCGGTGCTCAGGCGACCGATATCGTTATCCTGGTTGTTGCAGCGGACGACGGCGTTATGCCTCAGACCATTGAAGCTATCCAGCACGCTAAAGCAGCGAAAGTGCCGGTAGTCGTCGCGGTGAACAAGTGCGATAAACCCGAAGCCGATCCGGATCGCGTTAAGAACGAACTGACTCAGTACGGGATTATTCCGGAAGAGTGGGGCGGCGAAAACATGTTCGTCAGCGTTTCTGCGAAAGTCGGTACCGGTATTGATGACCTGCTGAACGCTATTCTGCTCCAGGCAGAAGTTCTGGAGCTGACCGCAGTTCGTCAGGGTATGGCGAGCGGCGTAGTTATCGAATCCTTCCTGGATAAAGGTCGTGGTCCGGTTGCTACCGTGCTGGTACGTGAAGGTACGCTGAACAAAGGCGACATCGTGCTGTGTGGCTTCGAATACGGCCGCGTCCGTGCGATGCGTGATGAGCTGGGTCGTGAAGTACTGACCGCAGGTCCGTCAATCCCGGTTGAGATCCTCGGCCTGTCCGGTGTTCCGGCTGCCGGTGATGAAGCGACCGTCGTACGTGACGAGAAAAAAGCACGTGAAGTTGCACTGTACCGTCAGGGCAAATTCCGTGAAGTTAAACTGGCTCGTCAGCAGAAATCTAAGCTGGAAAACATGTTTGCGAACATGACCGAAGGTGAAGTGTCTGAACTGAACATCGTACTGAAAGCTGACGTACAGGGCTCTGTTGAAGCGATTGCTGATTCTCTGATGAAGCTGTCTACTGATGAAGTGAAAGTCAAAATCATCGGTTCCGGCGTGGGCGGTATCACTGAAACCGACGCAACGCTGGCCGCAGCCTCTAACGCTATCCTGGTTGGCTTTAACGTTCGTGCCGACGCCTCTGCGCGCCGCGTGATCGATTCTGAAAGTCTGGACCTGCGTTACTACTCCGTGATCTATAATCTGATCGACGAAGTGAAAGCAGCGATGAGCGGTATGCTGGCACCTGAGTACAAACAGCAGATTATCGGTCTGGCCGCGGTACGTGACGTGTTCAAATCACCGAAATTTGGTGCTATCGCTGGTTGTATGGTCACCGAAGGTAACATCAAGCGTCACAACCCAATCCGCGTACTGCGCGACAACGTGGTTATCTACGAAGGCGAGCTGGAATCTCTGCGCCGCTTCAAAGATGACGTTAACGAAGTTCGTAACGGTATGGAATGTGGTATCGGCGTGAAGAACTACAACGATGTTCGCGTTGGCGATATGATCGAAGTCTTCGAAATTATCGAAATCCAGCGTACCATCGATTAATCGTCTGGCAGATATCCCGTAGATCTCGCCCTGTAGCCGCGCCAGCGGTGCAGGCTCAGGGTGAATGTTGAAGGATATTATTTGGGAGGCTTCTGGCCTCCCAAATTATTTGGAGAAAAAAATTATGGCGAAAGAATTTGGTCGCCCGCAGCGCGTTTCTCAGGAGCTGCAAAAAGAGATTGCTATCATTCTGCAACGCGAAATCAAAGATCCGCGTCTCGGCATGATGGTGACCGTATCAGGCGTTGAGGTCTCGCGCGATCTGGCCTACGCCAAAGTGTTCGTTACCTTCCTTAATGACAAGGATGAAGCGGCCATTAAAGCGGGTCTGCGTGCGCTGGGCGATGCCTCCGGCTATATTCGTACGCTGCTCGGTAAAGCCATGCGCCTTCGCATCGTGCCCGAGCTGACCTTCTTCTACGACAATTCCCTGGTTGAGGGGATGCGTATGTCTAACCTGGTCACCAACGTGGTCAAGAAAGACGAAGAGCGTCGTGGTCCGGCGGAAGATGAACCGGAAGAAGGTAAAGAAGATTAATGAGCCGTCCTCGCCGTCGCGGTCGCGATATTCACGGTGTGCTGTTGCTGGATAAGCCGCAGGGGTTGTCCAGCAATGATGCGCTGCAAAAAGTGAAGCGTTTATATAATGCTAACCGCGCCGGGCACACCGGTGCGCTGGATCCGCTGGCGACCGGCATGCTGCCGATTTGCCTTGGGGAAGCGACGAAGTTTTCCCAGTATTTGCTGGACTCAGATAAGCGTTATCGGGTCATCGCCCGGCTGGGGCAGCGCACCGACACATCGGATGCGGACGGTGTGATAGTGAGTGAGCGACCGCTTACTTTCACCGAGGAGGCGCTGGCGGATGCGCTGGATAGCTTCCGCGGTGAAACCCGGCAGATCCCTTCAATGTATTCAGCACTGAAGTATCAGGGGCGTAAGCTGTACGAATATGCCCGAGAAGGGATTGAAGTTCCGCGTGAATCGCGCAGCATCAATGTGTATGAGCTGATGTTTATCCGTCATGAAGGCAGTGAGCTGGAGCTGGAAATCCACGTTTCCAAAGGCACCTACATACGCACTATCATTGATGACCTCGGTGAGAAACTGGGCTGCGGCGCACATGTCACTTATCTGCGCCGTCTTCAGGTGGCCACTTACCCAATCGCTAAAATGGTAACGCTGGAACAGCTCAATGCGCTGGTCGAAGAGGCACACCGCAGCGAACGGGCGCCGGCCTCACTACTCGACCCGTTGCTGATGCCGATGGACAGCCCGGCCGCGGAATACCCGATAGTACATCTGACGAGCGAGGCCGCCGCCTGGTTTAAGCAGGGGATGCCGGTCAGAGCATCCGGCGCTCCCACCAGCGGTCTGGTGCGTGTGACCGAAGGCGATGAGCCTAAATTTATTGGTATGGCTGAAATTGCCGATGACGGGCGCGTGGCTCCCCGGCGTCTGGTTGTAGAATATTCCGACTAGCTATTTGCGCTTGTGCATCGCGAAGAGTAGAATGGCGCGGCTTTACACTGGGTTGCTGAATTAGAGATCGGCACCTGTACATTTATCTTATAATTTGGAGTTGTCTCATGTCTCTAAGTGTTGAAACTAAAGCACAGATCGTTGCTGATTTCGGTCGTGGTACTAACGACAGCGGTTCTACTGAAGTGCAGGTTGCTCTGCTGACTGCGCAGATTAACCATCTGCAGGGTCACTTCTCAGAACACAAGAAAGATCACCACAGCCGTCGCGGTCTGCTGCGCATGGTTTCCCAGCGTCGTAAGCTGCTGGACTACCTGAAACGTAAAGACGTTGCACGTTACACCAGCCTGATCGAGCGTCTGGGTCTGCGTCGCTAAGTCTTACCGGCTGTTTTGCTGCGTACTCAGAGCGATCTGATTGCAAAACAGCGAGTAAACAGCCTGGTATAAGTTTTGCTAAAAAGGGGCCACTATGGCCCCTTTTTTCAAGCAATCGGCAGCAATTATGACCAAACTATTGTATTGTTGCTGAGTGTGATCTTCCGTTGCAGAGTTTCGCGCGGCTAATGAGAGGCTTTATCCCACAGGGGATTAGGGTTGTCATTAGTCGCGAGGATGCAAAGTGAAGGTTGAGTAATCCATGGCAGATGAAAAAAACTGCCCAGATGTTAAGGAACTAATTTTGCTGAACCCGATCGTAAAAAAATTCCAGTATGGTCAGCATACCGTCACGATTGAGACCGGTATGATGGCTCGCCAGGCAACGGCTGCCGTGATGGTAAGCATGGACGACACCGCCGTGTTCGTGACCGTTGTAGGCCGTAAAAACGCTAAGCCAGGTCAGGATTTCTTCCCACTGACCGTTAACTATCAGGAGCGTACTTACGCTGCTGGTCGTATCCCGGGCAGCTTCTTCCGTCGTGAAGGCCGTCCAAGCGAAGGCGAAACCCTGACTTCACGCCTGATCGACCGTCCACTGCGTCCACTGTTCCCGGAAGGTTTCGTTAACGAAGTGCAGGTTATCGCTACCGTTGTATCCGTTAACCCACAGGTTAACCCGGACATCGTTGCGCTGATCGGCGCATCTGCGGCACTGTCACTTTCAGGTCTGCCGTTCAACGGCCCTATCGGTGCTGCGCGCGTCGGTTACCTGAACGATCAGTATGTGCTGAACCCAACTACCGATGAGCTGAAAGAGAGCAAACTGGATCTGGTGGTTGCCGGTACTAAAGCCGCAGTACTGATGGTTGAATCTGAAGCTGAGCTGTTAAGCGAAGATCAGATGCTGGGTGCGGTGGTCTATGGCCACGAGCAGCAGCAGATTGTTATCGAGAACATTAATGCGCTGGTTGCTGAAGCCGGCAAACCGCGCTGGGACTGGCAGCCAGAGCCTGTAAACGAAGCGTTACACTCACGTATTGCAGCCCTGGCCGAATCTCGCCTGAGCGACGCATACCGTATCACCGAAAAACAGGAGCGTTACGCTCAGGTTGATGCGATTAAGTCTGAAGCTACCGCAGCGCTGCTGGCTGAAGATGAGACGCTGGACGCCGGTGAAATCAGCGATATCCTGCATACGCTGGAAAAAAACGTGGTTCGCAGCCGTATCCTGCGCGGTGAGCCGCGTATCGATGGCCGTGAAAAAGACATGATCCGCGGTCTGGATGTGCGTACCGGCGTGCTGCCACGTACTCACGGCTCTGCACTGTTCACCCGTGGTGAAACTCAGGCGCTGGTCACCGCGACGCTGGGTACTGCTCGTGATGCGCAGAACCTGGACGAGCTGATGGGCGAACGTACCGATAACTTCCTGTTCCACTACAACTTCCCTCCGTACTCCGTAGGTGAAACCGGTATGGTTGGTTCACCGAAGCGTCGTGAAATCGGCCACGGCCGTCTGGCGAAGCGCGGCGTGCTGGCAGTGATGCCAAAAGGTGATGCGTTCCCGTACACCGTGCGCGTGGTGTCTGAAATCACTGAGTCAAACGGTTCGTCTTCAATGGCTTCCGTTTGTGGTGCTTCTCTGGCACTGATGGATGCAGGCGTACCAATCAAAGCCGCCGTTGCGGGTATCGCAATGGGTCTGGTAAAAGACGAAAACAACTTCGTGGTACTGTCTGACATTCTGGGTGACGAAGATCACCTGGGCGATATGGACTTCAAAGTAGCCGGTAGCCGTGAAGGTATCACCGCGCTGCAGATGGATATCAAAATTGAAGGCATCACCCGCGAAATCATGCACGAAGCACTGAACCAGGCTAAGGGTGCGCGTCTGCATATCCTGAGCGTAATGGAACAGGCTATCAGCACCCCGCGTGGCGATATTTCTCAGTTTGCTCCACGCATTCATACCATCAAGATCAGCGTTGATAAGATTAAAGACGTGATCGGTAAAGGTGGTTCTGTTATCCGTGCGCTGACCGAAGAAACCGGCACGACCATCGAAATCGAAGATGACGGTACCGTGAAGATCGCTGCAACGGACGGTGAAAAAGCGAAATTCGCTATTCGTCGTATCGAAGAAATCACCGCAGAAATCGAAGTTGGCCGCATTTACAACGGTAAAGTAACCCGTATCGTTGACTTCGGTGCCTTCGTTGCTATCGGCGGCGGTAAAGAAGGTCTGGTTCACATCTCTCAAATCGCGGACAAGCGCGTTGAGAAAGTAACCGACTATCTGCAGATGGGTCAGGAAGTTCCGGTTAAAGTACTGGAAGTTGACCGTCAGGGCCGTGTGCGTCTGAGCATCAAAGAAGCCAGCGAGCAGGCTCAGCCTGAATCAGCAGCTCCTGCGGCACCAGAAGCAGAGTAAGGCTTTACTATTGAGCTCTCCACCCGGTGTGGTGGAGAGCTGTTCTATCGCAGGGCGGGATTCTTGTGCACGGCAGGCGGGTGACAGGATGTTCATCCCAATGTTTGTTTTCGGGAGTGGGAAATGAAGCCATTTTTGCGCTGGTGTTTTGTTGCGACAGCTTTAACGCTGGCCGGATGCAGCAGCACCAATTGGCGTGAGAACGAAATTCTGGCGGTTCCGCTGCAGCCTACGCTGCAACAGGAAGTCATTCTCGCTCGCATGGAACAAATTCTTGCCAGTCGGTCATTGACCGATGATGAACGCGCACAGCTGTTATATGAGCGCGGAGTGTTGTATGATAGTTTAGGTTTGAGAGCACTGGCGCGGAATGACTTTTCGCAGGCGCTATCTATCAGACCGGATATGCCCGAAGTATTCAATTACTTAGGCATATATTTAACGCAGGCAGGCAACTTTGATGCTGCCTATGAAGCGTTTGATTCTGTACTTGAGCTTGATCCAACTTACAATTATGCGCATTTAAATCGTGGCATCGCCCTTTACTACGGCGGTAGATTTAAACTGGCGCAAGATGATCTGCAGGCGTTTTATCAAGACGATCCTAACGATCCCTTCCGCAGCCTGTGGCTGTATCTCACCGAGCGTGAGATCGACGCAGACCAGGCAAAGGTAACGCTGAAACAGCGCTACGACAAAGCGGTGAAGGAGCAATGGGGATGGAATATTGTCGAGTTCTACCTGGGCGACATCAGCGAAAAAACGCTGACAGAGCGACTTCAGGCGGACGCAACGGATAACACTTCGCTCGCTGAACATCTCAGTGAAACCAACTTCTATTTAGGTAAGTACTACCTAAGTCTGGGGGAGAAGGACAACGCAGAAGCGTTGTTCAAGCTGACGGTCTCTAACAACGTTCATAACTTTGTTGAGCACCGATATGCATTGTTGGAGCTGGCGCTACTCGGCCAGACACAAGACGATTTATCAGAATCCGACCAGCAATAGCTGACGAACTTTTATTGCCTGAACTTTCGAAAAGTCATCATCTTAGCCGATGAGGGCATTTTTGTTCGTCGAAACCACTAATTTGAGCCGGTTCACACTTTTTGATGAAAATGACTGAAAATTTTCACGACGAGTTATGTAGACTGGCCGCCGCAATCTACGAGGCACGTGTACTACATGACTGATATTCAAACCACTTTTTCTGACCTTGGCCTGAACGCTGACATCCTTGAATCACTGAACGGTTTGGGCTACGAAAAGCCATCTCCAATCCAGGCTGAGTGTATTCCTCACCTGCTGGCAGGCCGTGACGTTCTGGGTATGGCGCAGACCGGGAGTGGTAAAACTGCGGCATTCTCCCTGCCGCTGCTTAATAACATTGATCCTACCGTCAAAGCACCACAGATTCTGGTGCTGGCTCCGACCCGCGAACTGGCGGTTCAGGTAGCTGAAGCAGTAACTGAATTCTCTAAACACATGCGTGGCATTAACGTTGTAGCCCTGTACGGCGGCCAGCGTTATGACGTGCAGCTGCGCGCTCTGCGTCAGGGACCACAGGTTGTTGTGGGCACGCCTGGCCGTCTGCTGGACCACCTGAAACGCGGTACGCTGGATCTGTCCAGCCTGCGCGGTCTGGTTCTGGACGAAGCAGATGAAATGCTGCGTATGGGCTTTATCGAAGACGTTGAAACCATCATGGCTCAGATCCCGGACGGTCATCAGACCGCGCTGTTCTCTGCAACCATGCCGGAAGCAATTCGTCGCATCACCAAACGCTTTATGAAAGATCCTCAGGAAGTGCGTATTCAGTCAAGCCTGACTACCCGTCCTGACATCAGCCAGAGCTACTGGACCGCCTATGGCCGTAAAACTGATGCGCTGACTCGCTTCCTCGAAGCGGAAGATTTTGATGCGGCGATTATTTTCGTGCGTACCAAAAACGCAACGCTGGAAGTGGCTGAAGCGCTGGAGCGCAGCGGCTACAACAGTGCGGCGCTGAACGGCGATATGAACCAGGCACTGCGTGAGCAGACCCTGGAGCGTCTGAAAGATGGCCGCCTGGATATTCTGATTGCGACCGACGTTGCGGCCCGTGGCCTGGACGTTGAGCGTATCAGCCTGGTAGTTAACTACGACATTCCAATGGATGCTGAGTCTTACGTTCACCGCATCGGCCGTACCGGTCGTGCTGGTCGTGCCGGCCGTGCGCTGCTGTTCGTTGAGAACCGCGAACGTCGTCTGCTGCGTAACATTGAACGCACCATGAAACTGACTATCCCAGAAGTGGATCTGCCAAATGCAGAACTGCTTGGCGAACGTCGCCTGGCTAAGTTTGCGGCTAAAGTTCAGCAGCAGCTGGAAAGCAGCGATCTGGATCAGTACCGTGCGCTGCTGGCTAAAATGCAGCCGGAAGACGAGCTGGATATCGAAACCCTGGCCGCAGCCCTGCTGAAAATGGCTCAGGGTGAACGTCCACTGATCGTGCCTGCTGATGCGCCACAGCGTCCGCGCCGTGAGTTCCGTGAGCGTGACGAGCGCCGCGGTGACCGTCCGGATCGTGGCCCGCGTGAAGCGCGTGGCGAACGTGATGGCGATCGTCCACGTCGTGAGCGTCGTGATGTGGGTGATATGGAAGTGTACCGCATTGAAGTTGGCCGTGATGACGGTGTTGAAGTTCGTCATATCGTTGGTGCTATTGCTAACGAAGGCGATATCAGCAGCCGCTACATTGGTAACATCAAGCTGTTCGGTACGCATTCTACTATCGAGCTGCCTAAAGGTATGCCGGGCGATGTGCTTCAGCACTTTACCCGTACGCGTATTCTGAACAAGCCAATGAATATGCAGCTGATTGGTGATGCACAGCCGCGTAGCAATGACCGCGGTGGTGAGCGTCGTCCAGCGGGCCCTGGTGCTCGTGGCGGTTTCGGCGGTGAGCGTCGTGAAGGTGGCCGTGGTGCTGAAGGCGGTCGTCGTTTCAGCGGTGAACGCAGCGGCGAACGTCGTCCGGGTGGCTTCAACCGTGACGGTGGTAACCGTGGTCCGCGTCGCGAAGAAGGCGGCAGCGCACCAACCCGTCGTCGTGATGCATAATCACTGATGCAAAGTAAAAAACCAGCCCTCGGGCTGGTTTTTTTATGGGCGAAGCACGGGCGAGATTTACAGCGAGTTTCTTGCCTGCATTGCCAGCTCGAAGGAGTTGAGACGCGCCTGGTGATCGTAGATCTGGCCGTTAACCATCAGTTCGTCAGCCTGTGTCTCGCGCAGCAGAGTGATTAGCCCCTGCCGGACCCTCTCTTTATCACCCACGACCGACATACTCAGCGCCTGCTGTACACCGTATTGCTCGGACGCTGACCACAGACTGTCTATGTTTTCCACCGGCGGCGGCAGCGGACCCGGCTGCCCGCGTCTCAGATTAATAAACTGCTGCTGCATGGAGGTGAACAGGAATCGCGCATCGCGATCGCTGTCTGCGGCAACGATATTAATACAAACCATTGCATACGGCCGGTCAAGGCGCGCCGAGGGTTTGAAATTCTGGCGATACAGTTGCAGCGCCTGCATCAGCATTTCCGGAGCGAAGTGCGAGGCAAACGCAAAGGGAAGGCCCAGCTTAGCCGCCAGCTGCGCGCTGTACAGGCTGGATCCCAGTAACCATACCGGAATTTTCAGTCCGAGGCCGGGCACGGGCTGCACCGGCGGCGCGTCATCGCTTTCCGCAGCGTCAAACCAGCCGATCATCTCGGCGACATCGGCCGGAAAATTATCCACGTGGCCGCCCATATGACGACGCAGTGCCATCATAGTGCGCTGATCGGAACCCGGAGCACGGCCAAGCCCCAAATCGATACGTCCCGGATAGAGAGATTCCAGCGTGCCGAACTGCTCGGCAATCACCAGCGGTGAGTGGTTAGGCAGCATCACGCCGCCGGAGCCGAGGCGCAGGGTTTGCGTATTGGCCGCCAGATAGCCAATCAACACCGACGTTGCTGCGCTGGCGATACCGGTCATGTTGTGGTGTTCGGCCAGCCAGTAGCGGTGATAGCCCAGCTTCTCTGACTGTTGAGCCAGCGCCAGCGAATGGTGGAACGCCTCGCGTGGTGAAGCGCCTTGCGGAATCGGGGCCAGATCGAGTACCGAAAACGGTACGGTTTGTTTTTCAGACATAGGTGCTCACTTATTCTCAGCTGCTGAATCGTACATCTGTAAAGGCTACGGCATCTTTGCATTTTGCGATTGTCCGATTGCAGCACTTTGTAAAAATGTGCTCCAGATGATGTCATGCTGTTCTCGATGAGTATCACATCCTGGCAATGTTCAACGTCAGCGCCGTTTTGAATGCAGTTCGTGTCAGGGTCACTGCACCGGCGTGGCAAACGCTCGTCTGCCCGTTCAGAGGGACAAGCGTTTAATTTTGACGATGAAAGCCTATCTGATTGGGCTGAACAGATATCCCGGCTTTTACCCGCGGGTTTCTCTAATGTTCTTTGAAATAAACTGACTCAGCGGACTGAGCGCCGCTTTGCGTTCCTTTCACGGAGTTCCGCGACTGCAAATCCTGCCGTGGCGTACACGACACCCAGTATCAGCAGCATCAACACATCCTCCTTGATGGCAGATAGCGGCAACCCCATCTGATTCACGCCCGCAATCATTCGGGTACCCCACGTTGAAGGCAACATCATCGAGATAGTGCGTACCCACTCCGGCATCGACTGAACCGGCCAGATCGTGCCGGAGAGGTAATAAACCGGC
>Ga0256410_1000232_pt1 | contig 66136 bp, 53 predicted proteins | sample PhyWR1_FD_185983 | JGI IMG/M metagenome (GOLD analysis project Ga0256410, IMG submission 185983) | Leaf surface microbial communities from wheat plants in UC Gill Tract Community Farm, Albany, California, United States - DLSL W.R1 | ecosystem: Host-associated > Plants > Phyllosphere >... | reverse complement strand
CGTAGGGAATCATGCTTTAGATGCTCCCGATCTTGGCGCGGTTGATTTCGATCCAGTTTTCCAGATCGGCATCGCTCATCCACTCAGTGTTGTTGTCACTGGCGTAGACGAAGCCTTCAGGTACCCGTACACCATCCTTGATGCGTTTCGGGCAATCCGCCCAGCCGTTGATGGTCGGCAGGATCTTGAAGTGCTCAGGGTATTCGTAGGTGTAGTAGGCGTCTTCAGCGCTGATCATCTGCTCATGCAGTTTTTCGCCCGGGCGAATACCGATGACGTTTTGCTCTGCTTCAGGAGCAACCACACGTGCAAGGTCAGTCACTTTCATCGACGGGATCTTTTTAACGTAGATCTCGCCGCCTTCCATATCTTCAAAGGCGTGCCAAACCAGTTTCACTGCATCTTCCAGCGAGATCATGAAACGGGTCATGCGCTCGTCAGTAATTGGCAGCACGCCTTTGTCCTTGATGGACATAAAGAATGGGATGACCGATCCGCGCGAACCCATCACGTTGCCATAACGCACAACAGAGAAGGTTGAGTCATGGCTGCCGGAGTAGGAGTTGCCAGCTACGAACATTTTGTCCGAGGCCAGTTTGGTGGCGCCGTACAGGTTGATCGGGCTGCTGGCTTTGTCTGTGGACAAGGCAACGGTGCGATGAACGTGCTTGTCGATACAGGCATCGATAAGGTTCATGGCGCCATTGATATTGGTTTTTACGCATTCGAACGGGTTGTACTCTGCGGTCGGTACAATTTTGGTCGCTGCGGCATGCACCACATAATCCACGCCGTCCAGAGCACGGTACAGACGCTCCTTGTCACGCACATCACCGATGAAGAAGCGCACACGGGAGTCGCCTTCAAACTTCTTGGCCATGTCCCACTGTTTCATCTCGTCACGGGAGAAGATGATGATTTTTTTCGGGTTGTACTTGGCCAGGGTCATCGGTACGAAGGTATTACCGAAAGAGCCGGTGCCGCCAGTGACAAGAATCGTTTTGTTGGTAAGCATTCAACAGGTTCCTTTGTGAAATTCTTTAAGGGTTGGATGAGGTATCAGCGGTACTGCGCCGGGGTTAAGCGGACAAACGCCAGGCATTTCCACAGCAAAATAAACACGAAGGCAATGCACAGGCCTGCTGGCACTGCCTGCAAGGGCCAATAGCGCGACAGTAGCCAGGTGACTGGAATAAAAATCAGCAAGCTCGTGATATGGCTATGAATAATGGGGCGGTCAAGGCCTTGGGCATATAAGGCGTAGTGCGGGACCATACTCAGTGAATACAGTAGGGTGATTAATAGTGTCCATAAGAAAATGCTTTTGTGCGCAAGATATAAAGGTTTGTTAAGCCAGATTAATAGGGGGTCTATTGCTAGGAGTGCAGCGGCTCCAAAGATGCAGGAAAAAATTAGTGTTTGGAATAGTAGCGTTTTTGATTTGAGGCGGAAAGCGATTGCGTCTTTGTTGTGGTGTGCACTGATCATTGCAGGGTATAGAAAAGCGAATACACCCGCATCTAAAAAAGATAAAAGCGCGGTGCTTATCCCCATAAATAGAACGTAAGCACCCAAGGTTTCCAGATTTGTCAGCTCTGCAAACCAATATCGGTCTGCCGTGAGTATTCCGCGAACAGCTAAGGTAGCAACTAAGAGTGGAATGGCGGTTTTCAGCCCCCTGAGAATCCACTTCCAGTCAATAGGTTTATGCCATCCGGTAATTTTCAATTGTTTTAAACGATAAATACCTAGGCATAGCGCAGCCAAGCTACCAAATGCCCAGCTAAAAAGAACAATATTGAGTTCTCGTGCGTCCGGTCGCGCGAGCATTAAAAATGTTACAAAAACAGCCCAGATTCCAGAGCGTAGAAACAACATGACGCTCGCAAGCAATTGCTCTGATACGGCTATTAGGAGACGGCCAAGCTCTTGAGTTAGATGCTCCAAAACTAGCAAGGTGAAAAACCAGCCCGCTAAGCTCCAGGGCAAGAGGTCTTTAATGAAAACCAAACTGAGTATCGGAAATATTGCAAGGTACAGAATTATTGAGAGTGCACTTTGATTTTTGAGGATTCCGCCCCAGTTGCCCTTTTCTTGTTTGATGACTTCTCGTGTTGTGAAGGTGTAGAAGTCGAAGCCAAGAAGATACAAAGCATAGCCAATTGTAACAGTAAGCAAACCATAGAGGCCTAGTTCTTCCGGCTCAAGAAATTTAGCGAGAAAGAAAATCAACAAAAACTTGCTGGCGAGTGTTATGCCGCGCAGTGCGATATTGATAAAGCGTATGAGGCTTTGCTTTGGCATAAGTCGTGGTGTCTTTTAATTAAGGTTCGGAGTATTCGATTTGCCATACAAATACTGTCATTGTGCTATGTGTTACTGTCCGGAATTTACAGTCGCTCAGGCACGCTACCGCCACAAGATTAATCGCCAGTCCTTGAGGGCGGTATATTTGATGGAAATGTATTGTTGCTTGGGGTTTGAGGCATTAAAAGAGCACCCGGAATATTGCAGGGTGCTCGGGGTTATTTAAGGCTGCTGTAATTAAACGCTGTCAGACTTGTATTCGTAGTTGTAATAACCGTATGCACCATAACCATATTTGGCCGAAGCGCGCTTTTCAACACCGTTGAAGATGGCGCCTTTTAGATCAATGCCGTTTTGCGCAAAGCGTCGCATGGTCAATTCTACTTCGCGGGCCGGGTTGAGTTCAAAGCGGGTGACAATCAAGTTGGTACCAGATTGGCGACCTACAATGGCAGCATCGGTCACTGCCAGGAAAGGCGGAGTATCGAGGATTACCAGATCGTAGTGAGCACTTGCTTGTGCCAGGAAGTCGCTGAAGTTCTTGTGCATCAGCAGTTCGGATGGATTTGGCGGGATCTGGCCACGGCCAATTACATCCAGGTTTTCAACTTCAGTTTTGTGAATGGCTGTACTGAGCTCGCAACGCTTGGCCAAATAATCAGACAAGCCATTTTCAACTGGAATACCAAACATTTTATGGATATAGCCTTTGCGCATATCCACATCGACAAGCAATACGCGCTGGCCGGATTGCGCAATTACCGCTGCCAGGTTGGCAGAGATAAAAGACTTGCCTACCCTTGGGCTTGGGCCGGAAATCATCAGGCGATTATTGTCTGCCTCGAGCATGGCAAAGTGCAGGCTGGTACGCAGGCTGCGCAGCCCTTCGATAGCCAGGTCGGTAGGGTGGCTGCTGGCCAGGAGTGGTGTTACGCGGGTGCCGCGACCGCCTGGGCTCTTTTCGTCTTCGACTTTTTGCAACGAGCTGAATGGGATCGAGGCGTATACCGGCAGGCCGAGTTTTTCGATGTCATCCGGGTTTTGCACGCCGCGGTTAAGTGCCTTGCGGAACAATACATAGCCGATGGCCAGGAAGGCGCCAAGCAAGGTGGCGATCAGTACGATCAGGGCTTTCTTTGGTTTGACCGGGAACCGCAGGTCTACGTCTGCAGTATCGATCAGACGAACGTTACCCACTGCACCGGCACGCATGACGTCCAGTTCCTGGGATTTGTTAAGCAACTGGGTGTAGATTTCAGTGCTGACTTTCAGGTCGCGGGTCAGACTCAGCAGTTCCTGCTGGGTGCTGGGCAGGCCTTCAACTTGTTTGGCCAGACGGTTTTGCTTGCTGGTCAGCTCGGCCAATTGCCCCATCAGCGCGCGGTAGGCTGGATGCTGTGGCGTGAATTTGCGGTCCATTTCGGCTTGTTGAAGTTTCAGGGTCGAGATGCTGGTGTCCAGTGCCACGATCTGATCGAGGATGGCTTTGGCTTCCAAGCTGATATCGATCGACTTGCTGCGAATCTGGAAGGCATTCAGTGCGTTTTCGGCTTTTTCCAGATCTTTGCGAACCTGTGGCAATTGATCTTTCAGGAAACCCAGGCTTTGTGCGGCTTCGGCCGAAGTACGCTCGATGTTTTGCTGCACATAGAGGCGGGCAATTTCATTGAGGGTCTGGATGGCGATGGCAGGGTCTGTATCTTCCAGCGCCATGCCAATCATGCCGGACTCTTTACCGCGCTCGGAGATATCCAGTGCTTTCTGATAAGCCAGGATGGTGGTCAGGCGTGGCTGTCGAACAACGCTGAATGTTGTTCCAGGGTTGGCTTGAAGTGTTTCTACCAGCAGCTTGACGCCATTATCGTTAATGGCCGTACCCACTTGGCCTTTGGCCAGTACGTTGTCGTCGTCATCCAGCAGTGTAAAGCTGCCTGCTTCCCCGCTGATCAGCGTCAGCTCTTTGCCCAGCAATTCCTGCGGCAATTCCAACTCAGCAATCTTCAGCTTTTCACCACCCCACGCATAACTGTTCATACCGAACAGTGGGCTGGCTACTGCATTTTCTGCATCCGGCTTGAACCGTCGCGCCATAAACTCGCCAATCAGCGGAAAACGATTCGGCTCTACCTCAATATCCAGCTTCAGATTATCGACAGCAGCGCCGATATTTCTGCGGGACTTGATCAGCTCAATTTCCGTCGCCGACGGCGATTCTTTACCCAGCATGCTGCTGATATCAGAAAAGCCCAGCGGATCATTTTTCTTGGCTTCCACCTGAATCAACGCATTCGCCTGGTACACCGGCGTAGCCAGCAGGGCATATGCAACCCCTGCCGCCATAAACACGCCCGTGACGCCGGCAATCAGCCATTTATGGTCGATCAGCGTGCCCAACAACCCCATCAGGTCGATTTCGTCGTTATCGTCATCTTGTTCATGGGGCTTTGTCACGGGTGCTTGCTGCATAAGTCGGTTTCTTATCTTCACGGTAATTCGAGGGATGACTCAGCGTTTGATCCGCTGGGCCCATGCATTTACAGCGGTATCAATCAGTGCGTACGCATGCACAAAAGCAGGCTTGCCCTGGCGGTACGGGTCGTTGATTTCGCGGTTGTCTTGCCATTTGCCCAGCAGGAATACTTTCCCCCGTGCCTCTGGAGCGAGGCTTAGGACACCATTAATATGATGTTGTTCCATGACCAAAATAAGATCGGCTTCATTTATCTTGGCAGCGGTCAGCTGGGTGGAGATGTGTTCGGGCACAGCGTGGCCATGTTCTTCTAGAACAGCAGCAGCAGTGGCTTCGATGGGCTTGCTTTTTACGGCGCTCAGGCCTGCGGAGCTCACGACGATGTCGGTGGGCGCAAGGGCGACCCGCAAGAGGTGTTCGGCGGTAGGGCTGCGGCAAATGTTGCCAATGCAGACAATCAAGATTCGTTTAAACAAGGCAGCTTCCTTTGTGCCATACATGCTCAGCCGGCGAGAGCACTTAACGAATCGTCACGACCAATACTCCCTGTCCAGGGAGTGGCAGTGCCTATCAATAAAGGCTGCCGGCATCAGTATGATGTGGCGATGGCCTGGGCGGGAGCACAGTTGCTCCGGCTTTATTACAGATAAAGGGTCGGTACGAAGTTGAACGGGCAAAATATTAACTGCGAACCGATTGCAATATCAACCTTTAAATCAGCAGATGATTTTATTTGAGCTATATAGGCGTATTTCAATATTTATTGGCCGACAATAAATAACATTTCGGCCGTTGCCGACCAAAAATAACTCCGCCCAATGGCAGGTGTCTTGAGCAGGGCCCTGTGCTAGCGGGCGCTGCCCCGGACTTTGGGGGGCGGCCCTTGCCGGGGCCGTGTACGGGCAGGAGGTGATGTGCAGGCCGGTATTTTTGGCCTGGAAGCCGCTGCTCTGGCAGCAGGTTGGCTGAGTCGCGGGCCCTTGGGCGCCAGTGTGTCGCAATGATGGCACTATGATATGGCTGTGTAAATGGTCTTTTTATTGGTGGTGTTACTGGCCAGTTAGTTGTTTGGAAGTGCGTGGGTTAGTTATGGTTATAAGTGGTGCATATATAGATTTAATCTGAGTTTGTGCATCAAGTTTGTGCCGATATATAGGGGGATGTGTGAGTTGCAGCATGATGGTGACTGGAATGTTGTTTGTGGTCACGGTTTGGGGCGCTGTGGGGGGGGGCAGGTAAATCCCGGATTCAGGTTTGACGGTCGCTGCGCAACCGGACGCAGCCTCGCTTCGTTCGTCAGCGGCTACAGGGGGGTTGGGGCTGCTCTTTGAGTGTGTCGCCGGACTCGGCGGGGTTTCAGGCAAATCGTGGGTTCAGGTTTGACGGTCGCTGCGCAACCGGACGCAGCCTCGCGTTGCTCGTCAGCGGCTACAGGGGTTTGGGGCTGCTCTTTGAGTGTGTCGCCGGACTCGGCGGGGTTTCAGACAAATCGTGGGTTCAGGTTTGACGGTCGCTTCGCAACCGGACGCAGCCTCGCTTCGCTCGTCAGCGGCTACAGGGGTTTGGGGCTGCTCTTTGAGTGTGTCGCCGGACTCGGCGGGGTTTCAGGCAGATCATGGACACAGGTTTGACGGTCGCTGCGCAACCGGACGCAGCCTCACTTCGCTCGTCAGCGGCTACAGGGGTTTGTGGCTGCTCTTTGAGGGTATCGCCGGACTCGGCGGGGTTTCAGGCAAATCATGGACTCAGGTTTGACGGTCGCTGCGCAACCGGACGCAGCCTCGCTTCGCTCGTCAGCGGCTACAGGGGTTTGTGGCTGCTCTTTGAGGGTGTCGCCGGACTCGGCGGGGTTTCAGGCAAATCGTGGGTTCAGGTTTGACGGTCGCTGCGCAACCGGACGCAGCCTCGCTTCGCTCGTCAGCGGCTACAGGGGTTTGTGGCTGCTCTTTGAGTGTGTCGCCGGACTCGGCGGGGTATCAGGCAAATCGTGGGTTCAGGTTTGACGGTCGCTTCGCAACCGGACGCAGCCTCGCTTCGCTCGTCAGCGACTACGCGGTTTTATGTTTGTCCGGTCGGCGGCCGTTGCGCGAAAGCACAACACTTGCCGGCGAAAAACCGGATAATGACCGCCATTATTTGTCTGGCAATTCTGGTAATCCCGCATGGAAATCAAGGTCAACTTTCTCGACAACCTCCGACTTGAAGCCAAGTTCGATGACTTCACCGTGGTTGCCGATCAGCCCATCCGCTACAAGGGCGATGGTTCGGCTCCTGGTCCGTTCGATTACTTTCTGGCGTCGTCGGCGCTGTGCGCGGCCTACTTTGTGAAGTTGTACTGCTCGACGCGCAATATTCCTACCGAAAATATTCGCCTGTCGCAGAACAATATTGTCGACCCCGAAAACCGCTATAACCAGATTTTCAAGATTCAGGTCGAGTTGCCTGCGGATATTTCCGAGAAGGACCGCCAGGGCATTCTGCGCTCCATCGATCGCTGTACGGTGAAGAAGGTGGTGCAGGCCGGCCCCGAGTTTGTGATTGAAGAGGTGGAGAACCTCGACGCCGATGCCCAGGCCCTGTTGATGCCGGCGTCCGGTTCTGAGGGCGGTACCTTTATCGCCGGCAAGGACCTGCCGCTGGAGCAGACCATCGCCAATATGTCGGCCATTCTGGCTGGTCTGGGGATGAAGATCGAAATCGCTTCGTGGCGCAATATCGTGCCCAATGTGTGGTCGCTGCATATCCGCGATGCGCAGTCGCCGATGTGCTTCACCAACGGCAAGGGCGCGACCAAGGAGGGCGCGCTGGCGTCGGCGTTGGGCGAGTTTATCGAGCGCCTGAACTGCAACTTCTTCTACAACGATCAGTTCTGGGGCGAAGAGATCGCCAATGCCGAGTTTGTCCATTACCCGGACGAGCGCTGGTTCCAGCCGGGGCCCAACGACGAGCTGCCGGGCGAGATTCTCGATCCGTACTGCCTCAAGGCGTTTAACCGCGAAGGTGAGTTGCGCGGCTCCCATCTGATCGATACCAATTCGGGTAATGAAGCGCGCGGTATCTGCTCGCTGCCTTTCGTGCGCCAGTCGGATGGCGAGGTGGTGTATTTCCCCTCCAATCTGATCGAGAACCTGTTCCTGAGCAACGGCATGAGCGCGGGCAATACCCTGGCCGAAGCCCAGGTGCAGTGCCTGTCGGAGATTTTCGAGCGGGCGGTCAAGCGTGAAATCATCGAGGGTGAATTCGCCCTGCCGGATGTGCCGCAGGCCGTGCTGGAAAGGTACCCGTCGATTCTGGCCGGGATCCAGGCGCTGGAAGAGCAGGGCTTCCCGGTGCTGGTCAAGGATGCCTCCTTGGGCGGCGAGTTCCCGGTGATGTGCGTGACCTTGATGAACCCGCGCACCGGTGGCGTGTTTGCGTCGTTCGGTGCCCACCCGAGCCTGGAAGTGGCGCTGGAGCGCAGCCTCACCGAGTTGCTGCAGGGGCGCAGTTTTGAAGGGCTTAACGATCTGCCGCAGCCGACCTTTGAAGGGCAGGCGGTGACCGAGCCGAACAATTTCGTCGAGCACTTTATCGATTCCAGCGGTGTGGTGTCCTGGCGCTTTTTCAGCTCAAAATCCGATTACGAGTTTGTCGACTGGGATTTCACCAGCCAGGGCGAAAACGCCAATGCCGAGGAAGCCGCGACCTTGTTCGGCATTCTCGAAGGCATGGGCAAGCAGGTGTATATGGCGGTGTACGAGCATATCGGCGCCAAGGCGTGCCGTATCCTGGTGCCGGATTATTCGGAAATCTACCCGGCTGATGACCTGATCTGGGACAACACCAACAAGGCGCTGTTTTTCCGTGCCGATATCCTCAACCTGCATCGCCTTGACGAAGAAGAGTTGCAGGGGCTGGTCGAGCGGCTGGTGGAAAGCGAGCTGGATGATTACACCGATATCACCACGTTGATCGGCATCGAGTTTGATGACAATACCGCCTGGGGCCAGTTGACCATCCTGGAGTTGAAGCTGCTGATCTGGCTCGCCCTTGAGCAGTATGAAGAGGCGAAAGAGGCGGTGGAGATGTTCCTGCAGTACAACGACAACACGGTGGAGCGCGGTTTGTTCTACCAGGCCGTGAATGCGGTGCTGGAAATGAAGCTGGATGAAGACCTGGAGCTGGAAGACTACGAAGCCAACTTCCGACGCATGTTTGGCAACGAGCGCATGGATGCGGCCATCGGGTCGGTGGACAGCAGCGTGCGCTTCTATGGCCTGACGCCGACCAGCATCAAGCTTGAAGGGCTGGACAAGCATTTGCGCCTGATCGACAGCTATAAAAAGCTGCATGCGGCGCGGGCCCGGGCGGCGGGGCTGGTGGGTTAAACCACTGCGTTGCTTGCGCGCCCACGCTGTCCTTTATCCGCAGGCTGCCAATAGCCGCGCGCTGATATACAGCCCCAGGCCAAAGGTCAGGTGGGTGGTCAGGCTTTTTTGCCGCACCGCCCAGGGCTTGGGGGTGCGTGCGCCAGCCATTCCCATGCCCCACGCCGGTTGCATCAGCAGCCAGGGTGCAGCGACGCTGATCAGGCCTGTTAACAGGGCCGGCAGCAAGGTTGGCCGAGCCAGCCATGCACTGCCGGCACTGGCCACCAGCAGGGTCGCAAAGACCATGCCGGTAAGGTAATGGAACCCCCAGCCGATCAGTTGTTCATGTCGGGTGGGGCTGGCAGCGGCAATCGAGCGGTGGCTGAAGCGGCCCTGGCACATATGGCCCAGCCAGCGGCCGACCAGTCTGTAATCCAGCGACGCGATGCCCGCCAGACGCTGTTTGCCAACGGCCACGGCGTCCATAAACAGGGTTGCGCCTGTGCCGATAGCGGCGCCGTTGACCATGACTTCCACGATATTCATCTCAATTGCCCCTTGCCTGGTGTGTGTCTGGTTGCTTGAATCAGTGAGTGTGCAAGTTCAAGTCGACTTGAGGTCAAGCATGAAAGAGCTGGTCATCGGTGAAGTGGTACGACGCTCGGGGGTCGCGGCGTCGACCTTGCGTTATTACGAGGACAAGGGGTTGATTCGCTCCGTCGGCCGCCGTGGCCTGAGCCGGGTCTTTCGCGCCGATGTGCTGGATAAACTGGCGCTGATAGCGTTGGCCCAGTCGCTGATGTTTTCCCTGGATGATATTGCCCCGATGGTGCAGGGCGATGGCCTTACCGATCTGGACCGCACCCGGTTACTGCACAAGGCCGCCGAGCTGGACGGCCTGATCGGCAGGCTCTGTGCGGCCCGGGATGAACTGCGCCGGGCGGCGGCATGCCCTGCACCGCGGCATGCGGACTGCCCTAGCTTTCAAAACCTGCTCGAAACGGCCGCTGGCAGAGGGCCCGCCGGCCGCGGTTTTATCCGCCCTGCGGATTGAGCGACTGGCGTGGTGAAGGGTTCAGATCGGTGCTTTACTGAATCTTTAAACGGGCACGAAACGCTGCGCAGGGATGCCGGCAGATCAGGCACTTAGCTGTCTTAACAGCCTCTTATTTGAGCGCTATCCATGTCCAATACACCTGCCACACTGTTGATCGTTGACGATGATGTTCATGTGCGCCAGCTGTTGGAGTCCCTGCTGCAAGATCAGGGCTACCGCACGCTGACGGCCGATTCGGGGGAGCAGGCGCTGGCGACGGTGGCGCAACAACCACCGGACCTAATCCTGCTTGACGCCATGATGCCGGGCACGGACGGCTACCAGGTGGCACGCAGGCTCAAGGCCAATACCTCGACGGCCAATATCCCGATCATCATGCTGTCGGGGCAGGGCGAGCATAGCGCCCGTCTTTTGGGGCTGGAGGCCGGGGCCGAGGATTTCCTCCTCAAGCCCGTGGCCAGTGACGAGCTGTGGTTGCGGGTACGCAATCTGTTGCGGCTCAAGGCCTTCGGTGACTACCAGGCCGTACACACCATGATGCTGGAGCAGCAACTGCAAAAACGCACCATCGACCTGGAGGGCTTTCGCACGGCGATGGGGGCCGATGAGCGGCTGCTGAAAATGGCCAATTACGACCCGCTGACCGGTTTGCCCAATCGCGACCTGTTTTACACCACGCTGCAGATGGGCCTGACCCAGGCGGCGCTGCGGGGTTGGCAATTGGCCGTGGTGACGGTGGGGCTCAATGATTTTAAAAATATCAACCTGACCTGGGGCCATCTGATGGGCGATCAGGTGTTGGCCGAGTTCAGCCAGCGCCTGTCCAACTGCCTGAATGTCAGTGACACCCTGGGGCGCATGGACGGTGATGAGCTGGCCCTGATCCTGATGATCCGCAAGGGCCAGGCCGGGCCACGGCAGATGGTTGACCGGATCCGCGAAGTGCTGCGCGAACCGTTCAAGCTGCATGGCCATGATACGCCGATGACGGCCAGCTACGGGATTGCCCTGTACCCGGACGATGGCGCCGAGGCGCACCGCCTGATCAAGCATGCCAATACGGCGATGGGCCTGGCCAAGCAGGCGGGCAAGGATACGTATCGTTTTTACACGGCGCAGATGAACGTCGAGGTGCTGGCCCGCCAGGAGCTGGAAACCGCGCTGCGTGATGCGGTGCGCAAGCAAGCGTTCGAGGTGTATTACCAGCCCAAGATCAACCTGGCGGACGGGCGCATCAGCGGGGTTGAGGCACTGTTGCGCTGGCACCGGCCGGGGCATGCCACGGTGTCTCCGGCGGTGTTTGTGCCGCTGCTGGAAAGCCTGGGGCTGATTTCGAAGGTGGGCCAGTGGGTGATTGACCGGGTTTGCAGCCAGATCGCCCAGTGGCAGAGTGCGGGCCTTGGTGGGGTGGAGGTCGCGGTGAACGTGTCGGCCCTGCAGATTTGCGAGGGGGACCTGGTCGATGATATCGAGCGCTCGCTCAAGGCCCATCAACTCGACCCGCAATTGCTTGAAGTGGAGCTGACCGAAGGGTCGTTGATGGAGAACACGCCGCATACCGTGGCCAGCCTGCTGACGCTGCGTGATATCGGGGTGAAGATTTCCATTGATGACTTTGGCACGGGGTATTCGAGCCTTGCGTATTTGAGCCGCTTTCCGATCGACAAGTTGAAAATCGATATCGCGTTTATTCGCGAGGTGACCTTCAGCCCGCAGGATGCGGCCATTGCCCGGACGATTATCGAGTTGGCGCACAGCCTTGATTTGCAGGTGATCGCCGAAGGCGTGGAGACCCGTGAGCAACTGGAGTTTTTGACCCGTAACGGCTGCGACCAGGTGCAAGGTTATCTGTTTTGCCGGCCCCTGCCAGCGGTGGAGCTGGAGGCCTTGTTGCGCGAGCCGCGCAGTTTTATCTGAGATCTAGCCGCTCAAGTGCGGTGCGCGGCTGCGCTCGTCAGCCGCTACGGGGTACATGGGGTTGCGTCTCACATCAGCGCCAATATCTGCCTGCCCAGCGCTTCGGCGCTGGCTTGCGAATCGATGTTGGCAAACCCTAGCAGCAGCCCCGAAGGCTTTTCCCCCAGGTGGCTCCACTCGCTCAGGGCCTCTGCAAACAAGCCTGCCTTGTGCATGCGCCGGGCCAGTTCGACGTCTGATTGCTGCCCGCCAAGGCGCAAGATCAAGTGCATGCCGCCCGGGCTGCTGTCGATGTGCACATGCTCACCCAACACATTTTGCAGGCCGGTGCGGGTAAACGCCCGGCGCTCGCCATAGAGTTTGCGCATGCGCAGGATATGCCGGGCAAAATGGCCTTGGGTCATAAAGCTCGCGACGATGGCCTGGGTCAGTTGCGGGCAACTGCTGCGAACGTTCCGGCTGGCGTGTTCAAAGCGTTCGATCCGGGCCTGAGGCACCACGATATAGGCCAGGCGCAGCCCCGGAAACAGGACTTTGCTGAAAGTGCCGCTGTAGATCACTCGACCTTCACGGTCCAGGCTTTTCAGGGCCGGCAGCGGGCGGCTGATATAGCGGTATTCACCGTCGTAGTCGTCTTCAATGATCCACGCCTGTTGCCGGTTGGCCCAGGCCAGCAGCTCCAGCCTGCGCGGCAGGGACAGCGACACGCACAGCGGGCTTTGATGGGCCGGGGTGACCACGGCGGCCTGGGCGCGGGTGTGTGCTGCGGGCAAGCGCATGCCCTCGTGGTCGACGGCCAGGGCCACGGTTTGTATCTGCAAGTGCTGCAGCAACTGGCGGGTCGGCGGGTAGCCGGGGTCTTCGATCAGTACCCGGTCGCCGGGCTTGAGCAGGGCATGGGTGATCAGCGCCAGGCTGTCCTGGTAGCCCGCGGTGATAAACACTTGCTCGGGCACGCAGCTGATGCCCCGGGAAACCTGCAGATAGCTGGCAAGGGCCGTGCGCAATGCCTGCAGGCCATAGGCTGAAGGGTTGGCCATGTCCTGGGCGCAGGTGCTGCGCACGCAGCGTGCACCGATTTGGGCCCAGAGCTTTTTCGGGAAGGCGTCCAGTGCCGGTACGCCGAGCTGAAAAGGCAGGGGCTGGGCGGTGTGCCTGATCGCCGGGCTGGCCTGGGGGCTGCGGCTGGCGGGCAGGGGATTAGTGCCGATATCGGGCGCAACGATGGTACCGGCCTGGCCACGGGCTTGCAGGTAACCTTCGCAGGTCAGCAGCGAATACGCGGTGTCGATGGTGCCCCGGGCCAGGCCCAGTTCCCTGGCCAGTGCCCGCGCTGCAGGCACACGTTCGCCGGGGCGCAGCAAGCCATTGGCGATGGCCTCGCGAAAACGCCAGTAGAGCTGTCGGTAGATGGGTTCGCTGGCGTTGCGGTCGAGGTCGGGGAAGGGCGGCGGCGGGGTTTGCATGGGGGTCCTTGCTGAACATGGCCTGGTAATAAAGGCCAATCATGGCTCTTTTTGGCAAGGCCATAAAGCCGCACTATGGCGCCACTTAAACAGCCAATGCAAGGGCACGTCATGACGCAGCGTATCGATTATTCCAAGGCAGCACCCGAGGGCTACAAGGCGTTTGGCGGGGTGTATGCGTATCTGCAGGGCAGCGGGCTGGGCAAGGGGCTGATTGATCTGGTGTACCTGCGGGTGTCACAAATCAACGGCTGTGCGTACTGCATCGACATGCACTCGCGGGATTTGCTCAAGGCCGGCCTGGCCGTGGAAAAGCTGGTGCTGGTGCCGGTGTGGCACGAAGCAGGTGGCTTGTTCAGCCCCCGCGAGCAGGTGGCCCTGGCCTGGGCGGAACGCGTGACCCGAGTGGCCGAGCGCGGCATCGCAGAGGCGGATTACCAGGCCGCTGCCAGCGAGTTCAGCGACAAGGAGTTGACGGACCTGACCTATGCCATCGGCCTGATGAACGCCTACAACCGTTTTGGCGTGGCTTTTGGTTTGCGGCCAGCGGCGGCGGTGTAAGCAAAGGGGGGGAGACGGCTACAGATTTATTACGATTTGTAATATTGTTTTTCGGGATGTAATAATACACATTGGTAGGTGTCACTATGGCATATGCCCTGAACCTGGCAGTGGGTTCGGGGGCCTGACTCGCCTTCGAGGCGCTCTGAGGATGTCTTGCGATGAACCGGCATTGTGGTACACTCCGGCGCTTTACCCCGAGGCGAATCCTGTGTTCGCTGTGTCTTTATTCATCGGCGCTGGTCGCCGCCGAAGGTCTGCAGCCCGGTCAGGAAAGCCTGCGCCTGCAGCAGCAACAGCAACGGGAGTTGCAACGCCTGCAACTGGAGCAACGCCGCCGGCAGTTGCAGCGCGGTGGTACGCAGGCCCCGGCGTCAGCCCCGGCGCTACCCGGGCAAGCCGCCCAGGACGAGTACTGCTGGCCCCTGCAAGGGCTGCGTCTGGCCGGGGTGACGCTGTTGCCAGCCTCGGCCCTGGAGGCCGGTATCAAGGCCCATATGGCGCCCTGCATGGGTGTCCACCAAATCAACCGCCTGCTGGCCGAAATCACCCGTGTGTATGTGGCCGCCGGGTTTATCGCCGTGCGCCCTTACTTGCGCCATATGCCAGCGGCCGGGCGCACGCTGGATATCACGGTTGACGAGGGCTATGTCGAGGCCATCGAGCTGGCCGACCAGCGCCTGCCGCTGAGCTTGCGCGGGGCGTTTCCCGGCATGCTGGGTGCGCCCCTGAACCTGCGCGACCTGGAGCAGGGGCTGGACCAGCTCAACCGCTTGCGCTCGGTGGACATGACCGCCGATATCGTGCCCGGCAGCGGCCAGGGCGCTTCGCGGATCATCCTTCGCGCGGCCGCCAGCGCCGCTCACTGGAGCCTGGACCTGGGCCTGGACAACACCGGCAATGCCGGCACCGGGCCTGAGCGGCGCACGCTGGGCCTGACTCTGGACAGCCCGTTGCAGCTCAATGACGCGCTCAGCCTGAGCGCAAGCAACACCCTCAACCACGGCCCACGCTTGAGCAGCAGCACGGGCCTGTTCTACTCCGTGCCTTATGGCTACTGGACCCTCAGCGCATTCGCCAGCCATATCGAATACCGCGCCCCGCTCAAGCTCACCACAACCACCCTGTATGGCAGCGGCCGCACCGACCAGTTTGGCCTGCGCACCGACCGGGTGTTGTGGCGCAACCAGGGCCATCAACTGAGCGCTCACTTGCAACTGGCCCACAAGGATGTCGACGCTTATCTGCAAAAAGCCCGCCTGGGCATCCAGAGCCCGACCCTGACCCTGGCCGAGGCCGGCTTCAACCTGTTCTGGCATGACGCGGCGGTCTGGAGCCTGGACCTTAATTACACCAGGGGCCTGACCTGGCTGGGGGCCGACCGCGACAGCGACCGGGTATTGCCCAACCTGCCCAGGGCGCAGTCGCAGACCTACCGGGCCAGCCTGGTGCAGTGGCGCAGCAGCCAGCTCGGCGGGCAGCCCTTGCAGTGGCAAAGCCAGTTGTCGCTGCAGTACAGCCCCGACCCATTACCCGCCATCGAACAACTGCTGGGCACCGATGATTCCGCCGTGCGCGGTTATCGCCGCAACAGTGCCTCGGGTGCCATTGGCGCGCTCTGGCGCAACACTCTTTATATGCCCGTGCGCAGCAACCGGGCCGTCACCCTCACGGCGCGGCTGGGGCTGGACCACGGCTGGGTCAAGCCTGAGCACGGTGTACCAGGGCTGTACCTGAGCGGCGCCAGTGTCGGCCTCAACCTGAGTTGGCACAGGCTGCAACTGGACCTCGATTACCAGCACGCGCTGAATCTTGCCAAGGGTTTTAGCCATGAACCTCCGGTCTGGCTGGCACGCCTGAGCGTGCAGATATAACGCCTGCAGGGGCCACGGCAAGCTCCTGCAGCGTTACTTGGGGCGACGTTTGTCGCCTCGTTACTCACGCAAAGGAAGACTTTTATGTCGACTCGAAAAAAACGCTTTCATCTGTCTGCCCAGGGGCAATTGCGCTGGGCCATTGCCGGCTTGTGCGTACTACCGCACTGGGCGCTGGCCAATGGCATTACCGTGGCCGACGGCCCGGGTGGCACGGCGCAGCTGCTCAACCAGGGCGGGGTGCCGATCGTCAATATCGTGGCGCCCAATGCCGGGGGGCTGTCACACAATCAGTTCCTCGATTACAACGTCGATCGCCAGGGTGCGGTGCTCAACAATGCCCTGCAGGCTGGTCAGTCCCAGCTGGCCGGGCAACTGGCGGGCAACCCGCAGTTTCACGGCCAGGCTGCCAGCGTGATCCTTAATGAAGTGGTCGGCGCCAAGGCCTCGGCCCTCAACGGCCGCCAGGAGGTGTTCGGGCGCCAGGCCGATTATGTATTGGCCAACCCCAACGGGATTTCGGTCAATGGGGGTGGGTTTATCAATGCTGGCAACGCCAGCCTGGTGGTGGGCCGCCCTGACGTGGCCAATGGCACCTTGCAAGCCCTGGACAGCGGTGCGGCGCGTGGGCAGCTGCAGGTGCAGGGGGGTGGCCTGAGCAACCCGGACGGGGCCATCAGGCTGATTGCCCCACAGATCGACAGCCAGGGGTCTGTCACTGCGCGTGACCGCTTGGATCTGGTGGTGGGGCGCAATCGCGTCGACGCGGCCAGCGGCCAGGTGAGCAAGGTTTATCCGTCGGCAGATGGCGGCCCTGCGCGTATCGACGCCAGCCTGTTCGGTGCGATGAAGGCCGGGCGCATCAATATCGTCAGCACCGCCGAGGGCGCGGGTGTGCATATCGGCCCGGGGCAAGTGTCGGGCACCGAGGGGGTCAGTGTCAGTTCGGCCGGTGATCTGGTGGTCAGCGGCCAGGCCCACGCCAACAGCCTGGACGCCAGCCGCGCCGTGGTGCAGAGCCGTCAGGGCGATGTCGAACTGCACGGTGCTCGTGACTTGAGCCTGGCCGGGGCCGATATCAGCGGCGGCAACGTGCGCCTTGATGCCGGTCGCAACCTGACCCTGAGCAGCCTGGAAAGTACGGCCCTGCAGGAGAAACACGAACAGTGGCAGAACAAGGCCCTGTTTGTGACCTACGAGACCTTTGACCGCACCACCCGTGATCGCGACTCGCGCCAGCATGGCACCCGGGTCGAGGCCCGGCACGATGCGCGGCTGTCTTCGGCGGGCGACACCCTGGTCAAGGCCAGCAGTGTCGAGGCGGGCGATCAGTTGCGCATCGACAGCGGCGCCAGCCTGCGCTTGACGGCTGCCACCGAGACCCATGAAACCCGCGATCAGGGCAGCCATCGCAAACACCTGTGGAAGGAGAACTGGGACAACAGCCGCCACGATGAGCGCAGTGTTACCAGCAGCCTCAAGGCGGGCAAGGGCCTGGAACTGACCAGCCGTGACACGCTGCAGCTGGCAGGCGCCGAACTGACAAGCCCCGGGGATATTCGTCTCAAGGCGCGGGATGTGGCGATCGGCAGTGCCAGCCGCAGCCAGAGCAGCAGCGGCAACCATTACTCCGGCGACCTGGTGGGCGGCAGCTTTTTCGGCCGCCAGGGTGATGCTGACCAGGGCCAGACCCTGCATACGGGTAGCCGGGTGAATGCCGACGGCAAGCTGATTGTCCAGGCCGACTCGGTGCATGTCAGCGCCAGCCAGGTGCGTGGCGGCACCCAGGCCAGCGTGATCAGCGACAGCGGCGCGCTGGTGATCGACGGCGTGCAGGACACCTTGCGCAGCAACACGCATGACAAGGACAGCAAGTTCTTCTCGCTGATCAACGACGAGCGTCATCAGGTGCGCAGTGACAGCAACCTGGTCGCCAGCGACCTGCATTCGGACAGCAACCTTGAACTGCAAAGCGCCGGGGACATCACCGTCAGCGGCTCGCGGGTGTCGGCCAACGGGCAGAACACGCTGGCAGCCAAGGGCGATATCCACCTGGTGGCTGGCGAAAGCAGCGTGCAGGACGACACCCGCACCCACTCGCGCGGCTTTACGGCCGGGGCCGGCGAGACCACACCCGGCAGCCATGAGTATCGGCTGGCTGTGGGCTTGAAGGATCAACAGCAACAGCGCATCAGCGACAATCGCCAGCAGCAGGGCGCGAGCGTCAGTGGCGCGAATCTGGCCGTGAGCGCAGGGGGCGACCTCAGCGTCAAGGGCTCCGACCTCGCGGCCACTGCCGGCGATGTGCACCTCAGCGGTCAGCATATCGACCTGTTGGCAGCCCACGACACGGCTGACAGCCGCACTGACACCCTGGTCAATGCCGGTGGTGTGGTCTGGACCGCCAGCCTGGACAAGGTCAGCAGTGGCCTTGAGTACCAGCGCCAGCACCAGCAGGACAGTCGCAACCAGAGCACCGCCAGGCCCACCGGCGTCACGGCCACGCACAGTGTGCTGTTGCAGGCGGCGGATGCACTGGTCAACCAGGGCACCCAAATCGAAGCGGGCAAGCAGTTGCGGGTGGAGGCCGGCCGGGTCGATAACCAGGCTGCCCACACGACTGACAGCACCAGCCACAGCGAGCAAGGCTGGCAGGCCGGGCTTGGGGTCAGTGCCGAGATCAAGGGCCTGAGCCGGCCGCTGGAAAAAGTCGTCAAGGGCCTGGGCCAGGGCAAGCTGCCCGAGGGCGAATGGCTCAAGGGGATCGAGCTGGCCGGTGTGGGGCTCGACGGGCTGGTGGGCTATAACGCCAAGCAGCAAACCCGGCAGGACAGCACGGCGGTTGTCAGCCAGCTCAATGCTGGCGCGGTACAGCTCAATGTTCGCGGTGCACTGCAGGATGAAGGCACGCGCTACCGTGCTGGCGACGGCGCATTGAACATCAAGGCCGCCAGCCACAACGCCATTGCTGCCAGCGACAGCCACCAGAGCAGCGAGCAGGGGGTTGAGGCCCGGCTCGGCCTGCGTGTTTACACCACCACCGGTGAGGACGTGAACCTGCGCGCCAATGGCGCCGGCAAGTACCAGCGAGCCGAGGAGACCCGCAGCAGCGCTCAGGTGGGGCGCTACGCTGGCAGCCAGGGCGTGAGTATCCAGACGCGCAACGAGGCCCGCTACGCCGGTGGCGAGTTTGACGGCGGTGCCGGCGATGTCAGTCTCAAGGCAGGCGGCACGCTGGCGCTCAATCAGGCCACGGACAGCCACAGCGGCAGGTCAAGCACCCTGGGGGCCACGGCATCGCTGAAGCTGGAAACCGCCAAGGACGGTGGTTTCACCCCGGGCGGCGAGCTGAAACCGCAGATCCAGTACCAGAACGAGCAGGGCAGTGAGGCCCGGATTGCCTCCGTGCAGGGCCAGGGGCGCCTGCAACTGGCAGGTGCCACCGTTGACGGTGAGGTGCTCAAGGGCGATGAGCCTCAGCGGTTACAGGCGGGCATTGATCAACCGATAAACTAAAAGAGGCAGCAGGCTGCACCCATAAGCGTGCATTCACGTGTCGCGCTTATGGGTTGCACCGCGGATTTAACCTATCATTACGCCTTTCCAACAGGTGATTGATTAATGAGCGATTCAAACCAGACCTTGCGCACAGCCCTTGAAACCAGCGATATGCTGGTGATTGACGGGCTGCATGCCTGGGATTTTTCTCTGGACGATGTGCAATTGCTCATCAAGTGCATGGACGGGCGTGCTGAAAAACGCTGGCACTTCACCGCGCCGCAGATTGACGCGGCGGTATTTGACCAGGGCCTGCAAAGCTGGACCCTGACCGGCGACTCGGGTGAGCATCGCCTGGTTTGCCTCAGCGCCCTGAGCGCAAACAACGATGACGATGACTCCGAGGTGACGGATGAAGTTTAAAAACCTGCCGATGCTGATGGCGTTGAGCGTGGGCGCCATGTCGGCCCAGGCCGAATCGCGCAATGAAGTGGAGCTGCTGGTGGGTTCCTACACCCAGGGCAAGAGCCAGGGCATCTACCGCCTGCAGTTTGACAGCGACAAGGGCCGCATTGCCCCCGAGCCGCTGCAAGTATTCAAGGCCGCCAACCCTTCGTGGCTGACCCTGTCCAGGGACCAGACCCGCCTGTTTGTGGTCAATGAAAACGGCAAGGGCCAGGCCGACGTGGTGGGGCGTGCCAGCAGCGTGGCGATTGACCCGAAAACCAACGCGCTGACCCTGATCAACCAGGTCAAGACCCTGGGTGAAGAGCCGACCCATTCCAGCCTCAGTGCCGACGAGCGTTACCTGTTTGTTGCCAACTACGGCGTACACGCCGACCCGGGCGGCAGCCTGGCGGTATTGCCGATCAATGCCGAAGGCCAGTTGCAGCCGGTGACGCAGATGAGCAGCCACCCGGCCAGCAAGGTCAACCCCGAGCGGCAGATGTCGGCCCATGTGCATTCGGTGGTGTCCTCGCCGGACGGCAAGTTTGTCTACGCCAGTGACCTGGGGGCGGACAAGGTATTTGTCTACCGCTACGACCCGGCTGCCAACCCGGAGCATCCGCTGGTGGCGGCCGAGCCTGCCTTCATCGAACTGCCGCCAGGCAGCGGGCCGCGTCACCTGCTGTTTTCCAAGGACGGCAAGCATGCGTACCTGACCACGGAAATGAGTGCCCAGGTGTTTGTGTTCGACTATGACAATGGTCGCCTCAAGCAGCGCCAGGCGCTGGAGCTGGCCAAGGGCATGCCGGCGCAAAACCGCGCGGCGGGTGCGGTGCATGCCTCGGCGGACGGCAAGTTCCTGTATGTCAGCAACCGTGGCAAGGCCAATGAAATCCTGGTGTTTGCGATCAACCCGGACAATGGTGAGCTGAGTGAAATCCAGCGTCGCTCGGTGGATGGCGATCACCCGCGTGAATTTGCCCTGAGCCCCAACGGCAAGTTCCTGCTGATTGCCAACCAGATGAGCAATGCCATCGTGGTGCTGGAGCGCGACCCGGCAACCGGCAAGCTGGGCAAGACTGTGCAGACCCTGGCGATGGATGCACCGTCTGATGTGAAATTCATCAACCGCCCGTAATCATGGGCATGCAGCCTTGTATCAATCGCACTGATAGACGCTAGTGCTGCAATGAATTTCTGCACGATGACCCTTGGCGTTAAGTTGGTTTCACGGCCTGAAAAGGCAAGCAAGCCAACTGAATCGTCGAGGGTTAGTGCCATGAACTTCAATCTTTTCTCCGTTATTGCGGCTTCCGCCATCTCCGCCACCGTGGCCCTGCCTGCCAGTGCAAGCACCGTGGTGAGCGACAAGAAATCCGCGTCCTACACGCAAAAATACCTGCAACAAAGCGCCAATTTTTATGCGGCGCTGGATCATAAAACCCGCTCTTGAGAGCACGCTATCCGTAGCAGCTGCCGAAGGAACGAGGCTGCGTTCGGCGGCGAAGCCGTCGTAAAATCAGGCGCTTCAGTGTGTCAGACAAATTGAGTGCTCAGGTTTCGCGACGGCTTCGCCGCCGAACGCAGCCTCGTTCCTTCGGCAGCTGCTACTTGATCGTTGTGCACCGTTCACAGCCCCACCGTTTCCAGCAGCCCGGCCGGGCCGACCACGGCGTAGTTGTAGCCAGGGCCCGACCAGTACTGGGCCTGCAACTCTCCATCCTGGCGGCTACCCCGTGGCAGCAGGCTGTTATGCGGGCCAGGCGGGCGGATATAGAAGCTGATCTGCCGACCTTGCCGGTCCTGGTACAGCACCATCGCCGCACCGCCCTGGTCGGTGCTCAGCAAGCGACTGCTGACGGGCTGGAAGCCTGCGCCGGTCAAGTCCGGCAAGCGTTCGGCACGGCTGAAATAACGGTCAAGCCAACCTTGCATCTCACTGCCTTGGGCAACGTGATAGTCCGCGGGCAAAAATCCTTTTTCGGCAAACATGCGATGGGCCGCCAGTGCGTCGCTCATGGGCAAGCTGCTGCCTGCCTGGGTCATTTGCCTGGCCTGCCAGCCGCCTATGCCACCGATGCCCACGGCCAACAGCAATACCGCTGCACTGGCCCAATGGCGCCGTGCCTGGCGGCGCTGGCGCTGGCATATGGCCGCAGGGTCGAGGGCCGGGTTGGCAGCTTGCAGCAAGCCTTGATGCAGTGCGCTGCGCAGGTTTTGCGCGTCGCGCTGCCAGGCCTCGACCTGCGCGGCGATTAGCGGGTTGGCCTGCAGATATCGCTCGATTTCAAGGCGTTCGGCGGCGCTGAGTGCGTGATCGACGTAAGCGTGAAGGTCGTGCTCACTGGGTGGGGTGGTGATCATTTGAGTCTCCGCAGGGCCGGGCGGGTGATTTCGCCCTCGCTGAGTTGGCGCAAGGCAGTACGCGCCCTGGACAGGCGCGACATGACGGTGCCGATGGGCACATCAAGGATTTCGGCGACTTGCTTGTAGCTCAAGCCTTCAACCGACACCCAGAGCAGCAGGGCGCGTTGTTCGCTGTTCAACTGTTCAAAGGCTTCGAGGGTCGATTGCGCAAGCACCGTGCGCTCGGTGGAGGGCTGGGTGTCATCGCGGCCGGTAAAAAACTCCAGCATGCGCGCATAGCGCCGGGAACGGCGGTGTTGGTCGACAAACTGGCGGTACAGGATGGTAAACAGCCAGGCCCGCAAGTCGCCCTCGGGGCGTTTCTCGGCAACGCTGCCCAGGGCGCGCTCCAGGCAGGTTTGCACCAGGTCATCGGCATTGCTGGCATGACGGGTCAGCGACAGCGCAAACCGGCGCAGGCGCGGGATCAGTTCGCGCAGTTGCTCATCAAATGAGGTCATGGTCGGGCCAATTGGCTGGGTGGGTGCAATGCAGACGCTTATGAATAAACCTTATTCCCGCAGGTGTGCAAAAAAACAATCTTCCGTGAGGCGGGAATAGACCTCAGGGGCGTGCGTCTTATAGGCCATTCACCTCACGGTCTTGTGGCCCCGGAGTTTTTTATGGTCGATCAATTACCGCCTGTGCGGCCCGAGCAACCCCCGTTGAGCCCTGCCAGCGTGCTGCTGCGTCTGGCGGCGATTGGCGGGGTGGTGGCGGTTATCCTGGGCGGTTTTTACTACGTCAATGGCACGCTGGACCCCCAGCGGTTGAGGCCCGCCAAGTTGGTCAATGCACTGGAGCACAACAACGGCGTTTACCCCGGTTACCGGCGCAATCATGCCAAGGGTGTGTGCGTGGTGGGGTATTTCCAGGGCAGTGGTGCGGCGCAGGGCTTGTCCGTGGCCCAAGTGTTCGGCACCCAGCGCACGCCGGTGGTCGGGCGGTTTGCCTTGCCCAGTGGCAACCCTTATGCGCCTGACAGCAGCGTGCCGATCCGCAGTTTTGCCCTGCGTTTTACTCAGGCCAACGGTCAGCAGTGGCGCACCGGGATGAACAGCATGCCGGTGTTCCCGGTGGGCACGCCCGAGGCGTTCTACCAGATGCTGCAAGCCGGTGCGCCAGAAGCGGCCACGGGCAAGCCTGCACCCGGGGCGATGCCTGCGTTTTTTGCGGCGCACCCTGAAACGGCGGCGTTTTTGCAGTGGGTCAAGACGGCAAAACCGTCGGCCAGTTATGCCACTGAAAACTATAACGGGATCAATGCGTTTTATCTGGTCAACGCCGCCGGGCAACGTCAGGCGGTGCGCTGGGGAGTGGTGCCGTTGGGGCAGGATGCGCCAGGGGCAGCGGCGCCCGGCGATGCCGATTATCTGCAGCGGGACCTGGAAAAGCGTCTGGCGCAAGGGCCGTTGAAATGGCAGCTCAACCTGACATTGGCCGCGGCGGGTGACCCGATCAATGATGCCAGCCAGGCCTGGCCTGCGGGGCGGCAGGTGGTGAACGCGGGGACTTTGGTGCTGGAAAAGGCCCAGGCGCAAAACGACGGCGAATGCCGCGATATCAATTACGACCCGCTGATTTTGCCCAGTGGCATCGAGGGCTCGGCTGATCCGTTGCTGGCGGCGCGTTCGGCGGCCTATGCCAGTTCCTATGTACGGCGTACCCGTGAAGTTGACCAGCTACCCAAGGAGCCACAACCATGAGCGCACCCACTTCGCATTTCGCCCCGCTGGCGCGCTTGCTGCACTGGCTGATGGCGCTGATGATTATTGCCATGCTGTTTATTGGCGCGGGCATGGCGGCTTCGGTGTCGCAGCGCCATGAGTGGCTGCTGGGTTTGCACAAGCCGTTGGGGATCGCCATTATGTTGCTGGTGGTGGTGCGTTTGTTTGTGCGTTTTGCGACTCGTCAGCCGCCGTTGCCGGCGGATTTGCCTGCGGTGCAGGTGCTGGCGGCGAAGCTGTCGCATGTGTTGCTGTATGCCTTGATGTTTATATTGCCGCTGGTGGGGTGGGCGATGATATCGGCGGCGGGGGATCCGGTGATGTTGGGCAGTTCATGGCAGTTGCCGGGGATTTTGCCTGCCAATGCGACGACGTTTGCCTTTTTGCGCAGGGCGCATACCTATCTGGCTTACTTGCTGTTTTTTACCGTGCTGGCGCATTTGGCGGCCGCGCTGTTTCATGGCTGGGTCAGGCGCGACGGGGTGCTGCAGAGCATGGTGCGCGGCAAGGACTGAGCTAAAGGCTCATTGTGGGAGCGGGCTTGCTCGCGATGGCATCACCACGGTTGGCCGGACAGACCGTAGCGCTTGCATCGCGAGCAAGCCCGCTCCTACAGGGGGAGTGAGTGGGTTCAGGTTTTTTTCATCACCGAGCCAAACAGCGCCGACGCCAAAAACCGCTCCAGCCAGGCATTCAAATGCGGCAACGGCGCTTGCGCAAACCACTCGCGATCAACATGGGCAAACTGGCGCACAAACGGCGCCAGGGCCACATCCACCAGGCTCAGCGCAGGCCCCGCAAGGTAAGGCGCATGCGCCAGCAAATCTTCCAGCCGCTGCAAATACCCGACACCCTGTGCCCGGTAGTGCTCCATCGGCTGCTCCGGGTAGCGGATGGCATATTTGTAGCGGTCCAGCAGCACCTTGAAGACGCTGTCATTCGCCTCGATCAGCCCTGCGTGATCTGCTTGCAACCAGTTGTCCGGGTCATGTTGGCGCAATGCCCAGTGCATGATCTCCAGGCTTTGCTCAATCACCCGACCATCAGCACAGACCAGCACCGGCACCGTGCCCTTGGGCGAGGCAGCGAGCATTTCGGCCGGTTTGGCCTTGAGGCTGACCTCGACGATAGACAGCGGCACGCCGCTGTAACGCAAGGCCATGCGCGCTCGCATGGCATAGGGGCAGCGGCGGAAGGAATACAGTACGTGTTCGTTCATTTCACCTCCACGGTGCTCAAACCGTTGCCCTGGCGCTGCACCTGGATTTGCACCGGAATACGCTCGTGCATTTCCTGCACATGGGAAATCACCCCGACCTTGCGCCCTTGGGCCTGCAAGCCGTCCAGGGCATCCATCGCCAGTTGCAGCGACTCGGGGTCAAGGCTGCCAAAGCCCTCGTCGATAAACAGCGATTCGATTTTCAGGGTGCTGGAGGCCATCGACGCCAGCCCCAGGGCCAGGGCCAGCGATACCAGGAAAGTTTCGCCCCCCGACAGTGAATGCACCGAGCGCAGTTCGTCGCCCATTTCGGTGTCCATCACCAGCAGGCCCAGCATGCTGCCGCCGCGCTTGAGGCGGTAGCGACGGACCAGCTGGCGCAGTTGCGCGTTGGCGTGATGTACCAGCAGGTCGAGGTTGTAGGCCTGGGCGATTTTGCGGAATTTGTCGCCGGTGCCCGAACCGATCAGTTCACTGAGGCGCGCCCAGCGCTGCCATTGGTCATAGGCCTGGCTGATGCGTTGGCTCAGGGCTTGATTGGCCTGCTGGCGGCGCTGGTCTTCGCTTTGCTGGGCGCGCAGTTCGGCACACAGTTGCTCGCTGGCCGCCAGCTGTGCGTGCAATGCCACAAGGGCACTGTCGAGGGCTTCGGCGTCCAGGTTGCCGTTGGCCTGCGCTTGATGCCGGGCCAGGCGCTCTTCGCGCTCTTGCAGCAGTACACGGCCCTGTTCGACCGCTTTTTCACTGTGTTGCAGCTGCAGGCGCAGTTCGCGAACCTGTTCGTCATCCTGGGCCAGCAGCTGTTGCAAGCGCTGGTCATCAAGTTCGCCGTGTTGCGCGCGCCAATGCTGGAGCAGGGCGCTGAGGTTGCCGTGTTCCTGTTGCAGGGCCTGCAGGCGGGCTTGCCCGGCCTTGAGTTCGGCAGCCAGTTGCAGCTGCTGGTTGGCGCAGGCTTGCAGGGCTTGCTCGGCCCGGGCCTGGGCTGTACGCGTGTGTTCGAGCGCATGCTCCAGGGCCTGCTGCCAGTGTTCGGCGCTGGGGTAGTCGCCCAGTAACTGCTTGAGGGTGTGCTGGCTGGCCTGGTGCTGTGCGCTCAGTTCGCCAAGCGAGCTTTGCAGGGTCTCCAGTTCCTTGCGGCGGCTGGCTTGCTGGTACTGCTCACGCTCGATGCTGCTGGTTCGCTCCAGCTGTTCGGCCTGTTCGTCGCGCTGCTGGTCGAGTTGGGCCACGCGCTCAGCCACTTGCTGGTCGAGGGCCATAAAGCAGGCCGAGGCGTTATCGCGCAGGGCCGTGAGGGTGGCCGCGGGCAAGAGGCTGGCAAACGCGGTGAGTTCGTCCTCAAGGCGCTGGCTGTCGGCATTCAGATGGGCTTGCTGCTCGCTCAGCTGGTGGCTGGCAAGTGTGCTGGCTTCGGTGCAGCGCTGCACTTGCTGTTGCAGGTGGGCCGCTTCCTTTTGCAGGGCCAGCAGCGCGTTCTGGCGTTGCTCGTCCTGGGTAATGCTGTGTTGCAGCTGGCTCAGGCGCAGGGCCAGCCACGGCTCGCGCTTGTCCGGCGCCTGGGCCAGCCATTGTGGGTACAGCGGGTGGGCTTCAAGGCTCGGGGCCAGGGCCTGTTGCTCTTGATGGATACGCTCCTGCTGCTGCAAAAACTCTTTTTGCTGGGCAATCAGGCCGCCGACTTTTTCCCGCAACTGGGCCAGGGTTTCCTTGAGCCCGTCGACCACTGCGCGGGCATTGGTCTCTTCCTGTTCATCGTGACGGCTGAGGCTGTGCAGCAAGGCTTCGGGCTGATGATAGGGATGCTCGGCACTGCCGCACACCGGGCAGGGCTGGTCATCCTGCAACTGCCCGCGCAGTTCTTCGACGCTGGCACTGCGGGCCAGGCGCTGGCGCTCCAGCAGTTGGCGGGTGACCTGCAAAGTTTGCTCGGCCATCGCAAGATCGGCCTTGGCCTGAATGCCTTGCTGGCTCAGGCGCTCGCGTTCCTGCTGCACGCTGTGTTGCTTGGCTTGCAGCTCCTGCAGGCGCGTATCGAGGGCCTGCTGGCTGCTGCACAAACGCTGTAAGTCTTCAAAGGCGCGCTGTTGCTGGCGGTTGTCGTTGAGCAGGCTGCCCAGGGTCTGGATCTGTTCGTTGACCGCATGGGGTTCGGCGCCGGCTTCCTGAAACAGGATTTCCAGGCTGTTGCGCAGTTCGGTGAGTTGTTGCGCAGCCTGTTGGGCACGCTGCTCAAGGCCGGGCAGTTCCTTGCGCCCGGTGCTGAGGTTGTTGCTTAGCCGCACCAGTTGCTGAAGCCTTGGCCGGTAGGCATCCCAGGCGCTGGCCAGGGGGGCCAGTTCGCTGCTGCGTTCAAGCTGCGCGGCAATGTGCGCAAGGCGTTGGCTGCCTTGTTGCTGGCGCTCGAGCAGGGCGTTGAAGGCCTGCTGCCCCTGGTTGCAGTCCTGCTCGGCCTGCTGCTGCAGGGCTTGCTGGGTGTTGAGGGTTTGGGTCAGGCGCGCGAGGTTGGCCTGCTCCAGCAGGGCTTGCTGCACCCGCGGTGCCGCTTCCCGTTGCTCGGCCTGCGCCTGGGTGGCCGCCAGTTTGGCCTGGTGCAGTTCGGCTTCCAGCTGGGCCTGGTGCTGGCCCAGTTCGGTTTGTTGCTGCAAATACCCGTTGATCTGCTCGGCCAGCGGGCTCAGTTGCGCATTGAGTTCGGCGAGGCGGGCGAACTGATGGCGCTGCGGCGCCAGTTGCTCCAGCAGATGCAGGGTCTGGCGCTGTTCGGCCTGGCTGTCGTACAGGGCTTGGGCCTGCTGCAACTGGTCGGCTGCATGCTGTCGTTGTTCTTGCAGCTCGTTCAGGGTCTTGAGCCAGCTGTGTTGTTGTTCCAGCTGCTTGAGCTGGCCTTGCTGGTCTTTTAATTGCTGCTGCGCCAGGGTGAAGCGCTGATCCAGTTCGGCGCGGGCCTCGGGCTCCAGCGGGGTGACGCCGACGGCCTGGTCCTGCAGCAGCTTGTGCGCGTCCTTGGCTTCCTTGGCCTTGTCGAATGCGCGCTTGCCCAGGCGGGTGTAGAGGGCGGTGTCGGTGAGTTTCTCCAGCAGTTCGCTGCGCTCGTTGTCATCGGCCTTGAGAAAGGCGCTGAACTCGCTTTGGGCCAGCATCACCGCACGGGTGAACTGTTCGAAGTTCAAGCCCAGGCGTGCTTCGAGCTGGACCTTGTAATCACCTTTCTGGCTGGCCAGCAGTTGGTCGCTGTCCAGGTCACGCAGGCTCTGGCGGCTGGCCTGCAGTTTGCCGGTGGCCTTTTCGCGGGCGCGGTTGGCTTCCCAGCGGGCGCGGTAGCGGCGCCCGTCGATGCCGACAAAGTCGACTTCGGCATAGCCCTCACCGGTGCCACGGCGCAGCAGGGTGCGCGGGTCGCCGGTGGCAATCTCGCCGTCAGCATCCGGCACCTTGGCATCGCGGCCGGTGTTGTTCAGCCGGGGCACGGCGCCAAACAGGGCCAGGCACAGGGCGTCGAGCAGGGTGCTTTTGCCGGCGCCGGTGGGGCCGGTGATGGCGAACAGCCCGGCGCTGGCCAGGGGCTCGGCGGTAAAGTCCAGCTCGAAGGGGCCGGCCAGGGAGGCGAGGTTTTTCAGGCGGATGGCGAGGATTTTCATGGCTGTTCACCTTCCTGCTGGACTTCCTGCAGCAGCACGGCAAAGTCCTTGAGGGTCTGTTCGTCGGCTTCGCTGCCGTAGTTTTCCTGCCAGGCGCGGCTGAACAGCTCCTGGGGGCTGAGCTGGTCGAGTTCGATCAGGCGCGTGCCGTCGTCATCGTCGCGGCCGGCGCTGCCGGCGTACTCGGCGCCAATGCGGACCAGGCGCACGGATTTACCCTGCAAGGCGGTTTCGATCTGCTGGCGCAGGTCAGGCTGCGGCTCATCGAGCTTGACCCGCACCTCCAGCCAGGGCTGGCGCTGCAGGTCGGCAAGCAGGTCGATATCCGCCAGTTCAGCCAGTTGCGCAAGCACGTCGGCCAGGGGCAGCGGGCCGATGCGCTGCAGGTTGACTGCGCGGGGGATCAGGCGCGATTCAACGCTGACCAGGGTTTCGCCCTTGAGGGTGACATCGAGGATCTGGTGCTGGTAGCCGATTTCCGAGAAGGACAACGGGATCGGCGAGCCGCAATAGCGGATGCGTTCTTCGCCATTGACCCGCTGCGGCTTGTGCAAATGGCCCAGGGCGACGTAGCTGATATCGGGGCCAAACAGGCTGGCGGGCAGGGCCTCGGCATTGCCGATAATCAGGCTGCGTTCGGAATCTTCGCTGACCGAGCCCCCGGCCATATGGGCGTGGCTGATGGCAATCAGCGCCTGGCCCTTCTTGCGCTTGGCATTGGCGGCCTCGATCAGCCACTCATGGACCTGGCCGATACCGCGCAGGTAGTCATCCCCCAGGTGCGCGCCGGTGACTTCGGCCGGGCGCAAAAACGGCAGCGCCAGGCACCAGGCGGCAATCTTGCCCTTGGCGTCGGGCAGGGGGATGAGCAGGCGTTCGGCATCGAGCTGGCCGTCGTCAAGCCACAATACCCGGCCCAGGGCATGGGTGCGCAAACGGCGCATCAAGGGCCCGGGCAGTTCGATCCGTGAGCCGGAGTCGTGGTTGCCGGCGATCATCACGATGGTCAGCTTGGGCTGTTGTTCGTGAGCACTGACGATAAAGTCGTAGAGCCGCTCCTGGGCCTTCACCGGCGGGTTGACGGTGTCGAAGATGTCCCCGGCAATCAGTAGCACATCGGGTTGCTCGCTGGCCAGTTGGGCCAGCAGCCAAGTGAGAAAACAGGCGTGCTCGAAGTCGCGGTCCTGGCCGTGGAGGTTTTGCCCCAGGTGCCAGTCGGAAGTGTGAAACAGGCGCATAACAGGATCCGTTTGAAAATGGGCTGGCAACCCGCTCGCTCGGGCGGGCACGGGTTGCCTGGGCAATTATTTGGGGTAGAGCGGCGGCAGGCTGCTGGGTTCGCTGGCGGCGTCTTGCTCACGCTCGGTGGCAGGAATGCTGCGAATGGCTTTCCACAGCTCCTCGCCTTGCCAGTACTGGCCGGTTTCGCTGTAGAGCGCGCCATTGAGGCCGTCGAGGGCATCGGACAGCGGCACAAAGCGCGCCGCCATGTCGGCCAGGGTTTCCGGCTGTTGCCGCGCCCAGGCATCCAGGGCCTGGCGGGTGGCCTGGGGGTCGTTGGCCAGGCTGGCGCGCTTGAGGTCGTCGAGCAAGCTGCGCGGGCTTGGCCCGGTTTGCGCGGCACGCGAGATCGCCGGTTGCCAGCGCGCACGCCACCACAGGGCCAGGCTCGCCAGGGTGGTACAGGCGAGCAGCAGGGTGCTGAGCTGCCAGAGCCACAGCGATGACGCTTCGTTGAATGCCGTCGGCGTACCGCTGGCGGGGGTGTCCACGGTCTGGTTGGGGTTGGCCGCTGCCAGCAGGGTACGGGCCGGCAGGTAGGTGTGCTCCAGATGGTCTTCGTGGGTGTTCCACCACACCACTTCGACGGCGGGCAGTTCGATTTGCCCGACCCGGGTCGGCACCAGGGCTTCACGCTCCTCGCGACTGCCGATCAGGCCATTTTCGGTTACCTGGTTGCTCAATTGCGGCAAGTCGGGGTAGCGCCGCAGGCCGTTGACGTCGGTGGCGGGCAGGGGCGGTAACTGGGCGCTGGACAGGCCTTCGGCCTTGAGGGTCAGGGTGCGGGTCAGGGACTCCCCGACCATGGTGTGGTCAGGCTCGGGGTTCCAGGTTTCGCTCAGGCTCAGGCTGCGCGCCGGCAACCAGGGGGCATTGGCCGGCCAGGTGTCGGGTTTGGGCAAGACGCTCAACGGTATTTCGGCGGATGTCACATGCACCATCTTGCCCGGTTTCGGCCCAAGGGGGGCCGGGGCGCTGGCTTGCTGGCTGTCAACCTGGGTGGCGCTGAAGGTTTGCGCCGGGATGATCAGCTCGCCGCTGCGCTGCGGGTAAATACCGTAGCGGCGTTCGATTACACCGTGGCGTACGCCGTTGATCAGTTTTTCATAGGTGCGCGACTCGCCCAGTTGCTCGACGATGGCGTCGTCCAGGTGCAGGGTGGTCAGGCTGCTGTCGTCGTACAGCGCCACGGAGTGGTAGATGCGCAGGGTCAGCAAGGCCTGGGCCTGCACATAAACACTGGGCTGGTCGAGGCTGGCTTCGATAAATACCGGGGCCAGTGCGTTGTCGCTGGCCACGCTCTGGGTCACGGTGAGGGTGATCGGCTGGCTGTGGTAGTCGCCGACTTGCAGCGACGGGATGATCACCGTGCCGGTCTGTTTGGGTTGCAGGGTGATCATCCAGCGCGTGGTGCCCTTGTTGTCGTCGCTGAGGCTGTTGAGCTGGTTGACCTGGCGGGTGCCGCGCACTTCAAACAGGCCGTCCAGCGGCGCCAGGTCGGGTTTGCCGAACTGGGTGACGTCGTCGGATTCCAGGGTCAGTTCAACGGTTTCCCCGGAGTTGAGCTGGTCGCGGTCAACGCTGGCGACCAGGCCCAGGGCGTGCGCCGGCAAGGTCCAGCAACACAGCAAAAGAAGCAAAACACAGAGGCGGTTCATTTGGGCGTGTCCTGATGGAGCTGCTGTTCGTACCAGAATTTGCGCCGCAACAATTCGCCGGGGTTGTCGGGGATCTGTCTGAGCCATTGTTCAAGGGCCTGGCGTTGTTCTTCTGCGGTCTGGTTGGCGGTGGGTACAGGTGCCCGCGTGGTCTGCTCGTCGCCAGGTTCGCCATCGGCGTGCGGGACGGGTTCGGGGTCGAGCTGCTCGTCGGGCACAGGCTCGGTGGCGGGGTTGCTGGCCGAGCTGTGCTCTTCATTATTGTGCGTGGTGCTGCTGGCGGAGCTCTGGGCGCTGGAGCTGAGCGGGGTTTCCGACTCGGCAGGCGCAGGTGGCTCGGCGGGCTGCTCGCTTTGGGCTGCGGCGCGTTGCTGCTCCAGCAGTTTTTCAACCAGGGCCTTGTTTTGCGCGGCGGCTTCAAGCTCCGGTTGCAGCTCCAGTGCTTGCTCCCAGGCGTCGATGGCCGCCTCCAGTTCGCCATTCATGGCCAGGGCATTGCCGCGATTATAGTGGGCGCTGGCGCTGTTGACCTCGGCAAAACGCTGGGCTGCGCCGGCATAGTCGCCCGCGCGGTACAGGGCCACACCTTGCCAGAGCGGGTCGCTGAAGTGCTCCACGGCCAGCAGCGGCTTGTTTTGCTGCAGCAGGCGCAGGCCCTGTTGGTCGGGGCGCAGCCACAGGTCGGTAAAGCTCATGGCCTGGGCTGGCTGCGGTTGCAGGATAAACAGCAGGGGCAGGCAGAACAGCCAGCCACGGCGGCCCGCGCAGGCCACCAGCAGCAGAAGCGGCAGCAACAGCCAGTAACCCTGGTCGGCCCAGCTGTCCAGTTGCAGGGTCTGGCCGTTATCGCGCAGGTGGCGCGGGTCGTCGAGCAGGCCCAGGCCACGCAGGTCGTTGTCATCCAGGCGCGCCTGGCGATAGCGGCCGCCCACATCCAGGGCAAAGGCGCGCAGGCTCGGGCTGTCAAGGCGCGGCAGGAGAATGGCACCCTGATCGTCCTTGAGGAACTGCCCGCTTTCATCGACCACCGGCGCGCCCTCGCGGCTGCCAATGCCCAGGATCAGCAATTGCGGGGCGTGGCCCTGCAAGGCCTGGCGGATGCCGCTGCGTTCCTGTTCGCTGAGCGATGAGGTGATCAGCAGCAGGCGGCCCTGGCCCAGTGCGCCCTGGTCCAGCAGCGTCAGGGCCTTGTCGATGGCCAGGTCGGCGCGATGCCCCGGCTGCGGCATGATCGACGGCTTGAGGGCTTCGAGCAGGTTGCGGCTGGTGCCCATGTCATCAGACAGCGGCACCAGAGTGTGGGCACTGCCGGCGTAGACGATCACCGCGGTTTGCGCGTCGCTGCGATTTTGCAGCAAGTCGTAGAGCTTGCGCCGTGCCTGCTCCAGGCGGTTGGGCGAGCTGTCGGTGGCGAGCATTTCGGGTGTCAGTTCGAGCATCACCACCAGCGGGTCTTCGGGCTTTTGCGTGGCTTGCTCAACACGTTGCCAGCTGGGGCCGAGCAATGCCAGCAGGGCCAGCAGCCAGCCAAGCCCGAGGGCGATCCACGGCAATTTGCTGCTGCGGCCAGTGCCGCCGCTGAGCAACACCCGATGAAAGGCCACGGGCAGGATTTTTTGCCAGCGGCCAGCACGTTTTTCCCGGTGCCAGCGTTGCCACAGCAGCCAGCCGAGCAGGGGCAGGGCCAGCAGCCATTCGGGGCGCAACCAGTGCGGCCAGAGCATGCTCATCGGCGCCTGCGCAGACGCAGGCGCTTGAGGCGCGCCCGCCAGTCAGGGTGTTGTTGCAGAAAATGCTCCTTGCTCAGCCAGCGTTGCACGCGGTTGTTGGGCCACAGCTCGCGGATCACCAGCAGCACGCTGAGCAACAGCGCCGCAGCCAGCGGCCAGCTGTAGAGTGCCTGTGCCGGGCGCGCCTGGGTAGGTTGTTGGGCCACGGGTTCCAGTTGGTCGAGGGTGTCCTTGATGGCCGCCAGTTCGCCGCCGTTGCGGGCGCGGAAGTAGCGGCCACCGGTGACCTTGGCGATCTCTTCGAGTGCCGGCTCGTCAAGGTCGACCCCGGGGTTGATGGTGAACATGCCCTTGCTGCTGCTTTCCTCAGGATCGGCGCCGATACCGATCGGGTAGATCTTGACCCCCTCTTCAGCGGCCAGGCGAGCGGCGGTCAGCGGGTCGATCTGCCCGCCGTTGTTGGCGCCATCGGTAATCAGAATCAGCACCCGGCTCTGCGCCGGACGCTGGCGCAGGCGCTTGAGGGCCAGGCCAATGGCGTCGCCAATGGCGGTGTTCTTGCCGGCGATGCCGATGCGCGCTTCGTCGAGCCAGGTGTGTACGGTGTGGCGGTCGAAGGTCAAGGGGGCCTGCAGATAGGCCTGGCTGCCGAACAGGATCAGGCCGACGCGGTCGCCTTCGCGGTTTTCCAGAAACTCGCCGAGCAGGTTCTTCACCAGGTCCAGGCGGGTGACATCTTCGCCCTGCCATTGCATGTCGGGGTAGTCCATCGACCCCGACACATCCACCGCCACCAGCAAGTCACGCCCACTGGCGGCAATCGGCAGCGGCTCGCCCAGCCATTGCGGGCGGGCGGCGGCGCTCAACAACAGCAGCCAGAGCAGCACAAAGGGGATTTGCTGACGCCAGGAAGGCAGGGTGGTGCGGGCCTTGCGCCGGGCCAGTTGTTCGAGGTCACTGAGAAAACTGACCTGCAGCGCCGCCTCGCCGCTGTCGGCAGGCGGCAGCACCAGGCGCATCAGCCAGGGCAGGGGCAGCAGGGCGAAGAGCCACGGCCAGGCAAATTCAAACATGCTTGCGAATCCAGGTTTCAACCGCCTGATTGAGCCCGGCGATGGCCTTGTCGTCGAGCTTGCACTCGGGCTTGTAGGCGCCTTCGACTAGTACCATCCAGCGGGTCAGGCCGGCAGCCGGGCAGCGGTTGTCGAGGAACGCCAGCCACTTGCGGCCATTGAGGGTGTGGCTCTGGCTGTAGGGGTAGTGGTTGCGGCACAGGCGCTTGAGCAGGCCATTGAGCTGCTGCAGCCAGGCGCCGGCGGGCGCGCCGTCGTAGGGTTTGGGAAAACGTGCCAGCTCTTCCAGGGCGGCCTGGCGCACCGGGTCCAGCGGTTGTTCGGCACGAGCCGGCTGGCGCTTGGCCGGCAGGTAGCGGCGCAGCCACCACAGGCCCCAGCCCAGCGCAGGCAGCACGATCAGCAGCAGCCACCAGCCCGGCGCTGGCGGCCACAGGCCGACCGCGGGCGGGGTGATCAGCGGTTGCAGTTGTTCGAGTTCTTTCATGAGGCTTTGCCGGGGCGTTTGGCGTTGAGGTATTCGCGCAGCTGTTCGACCATTTCGCTTTGCGTGCTCAGCGGCATGAGCAACACCCGTAATTTTTGCGCCAACAGTTCCCAGCGTGCAATACGGGCCTCGGCCTGGGCCCGGTAGGCCTGGCGCAGATCATAGTTGAGGGTGTCCAGCTCCAGCTGCGCACCGCGCTCGGCAAAGCGCAGCAGCCCGGCGGCGGGCAGGGCATGGTCGAGGGGGTCGGACAACGGCAGCAACATCAGGTCGCAATGGCGCGACAGCAGGCTCAGTTGCTGTTCGGCGGCGTCCGTGAGGGCGCGCTCATCGCAGATCACGATCACCAGGCTGCCGGGGCGCAACACTTCGCGGGCGCGGATCAGGGCCATGCCCAGGGCGTCGCGGTCCGATTGCACCTCGGTGTGCAGGGACTGGTTGACCCGCACCAGGCGGTTGAGCAGTTGCAGCAGGCTTTGTTTGCTGCGCCGAGGCTTGATTTCATAGTGTTCATGGTCGCCAAACACCAACCCGCCGACACGGTCGTTATGGCCCAGCGCGGCCCAGCCGATCAGGCTGGCGGCCTGGGCGGCGAGCACCGACTTGAACATCAGCCCCGAACCGAAAAACAGCCGGCGGCTTTGTTCGGCGAGGATAAAGATCGGCCGCTCGCGCTCCTCATGGAACATCTTGGTATGAGGTTCCTGGGTGCGGGCGGTGACGCGCCAGTCGATGGTGCGCACATCGTCGCCGGCCTGATAGACCCGTACCTGGTCGAAGTCGACCCCGCGCCCGCGCAGCTTGGAGTGATGCAAGCCCACCAGCGGGCTGCGCTGGCTGGGCGAAGAAAACAGCTGCACCTCGCGCACCCGGTGACGCATCTCGATGAGTTGCGCCAGGGTGATGCGGATACCGGGCTCGGCGGGCAAGGGGGTGTTCATCGGTCAGGCAACGGCAACGACGTCGAGGATGCGCTGCACCACGCGGTCCTGGTCGATACCGGCGGCCTCGGCTTCGAACGACAGGATGATGCGGTGGCGCAGCACGTCAAACAACACGGCCTGGATGTCTTCGGGGCTGACAAAGTCGCGCCCGGCCAGCCAGGCATGGGCCCGTGCGCAGCGGTCCAGGGCAATCGAGCCACGCGGGCTGGCGCCGTAGGCGATCCATTCGGCCATTTCCGGGTCGAACTTGCCCGGAGTGCGGGTGGCCATGACCAGTTGCACCAGGTACTCCTCCACCGCATCGGCCATGTACAGGCCGAGGATTTCCTTGCGTGCGGCGAAGATGGCCTGCTGGCTGACCCGGCGCTCGGGTTTGGTTTCGCCATTGAGCGCCTCGCCACGGGCCTGCTGCAGGATGCGGCGCTCGACGGCGGCGTCCGGGAAGCCGATTTTTACATGCATCAGAAAACGGTCGAGCTGGGCCTCGGGCAGCGGGTAGGTGCCTTCCTGCTCGATGGGGTTTTGCGTGGCCATCACCAAAAACAGCGGCGACAGCTCGTAGGTGCTGCGCCCGACGCTGACCTGGCGTTCGGCCATTGCTTCCAGCAAGGCCGATTGCACCTTGGCCGGGGCACGGTTGATTTCATCCGCCAGCACCAGGTTATGAAAGATCGGCCCTTGTTGAAACACGAAACTGCCGGTTTCCGGGCGATAGATCTCGGTGCCGGTGATGTCGGCGGGCAGCAGGTCGGGGGTGAACTGGATTCGATGGAACTGCGCTTCAATGCCTTCCGCCAGTTCCTTGATGGCCTTGGTCTTGGCCAGGCCAGGTGCGCCTTCGACCAGCATGTGACCGTCGGCAAGCAGCGCGATCAGCAGGCGGTCGATCAACTTTTCCTGACCGAGGATCTGGGTTGAAAGAAAGGTTCGCAGCGCTAGCAGCGCTTCACGATGTTCCATCGAATACTGTTCCTGAAAAGGACACCGGCGGCGCAAGAATTACGTCGGGGCTGGGGGCGTTACTTTAATCCATTGGAGGCCTTGCGGACTAATAGCGGTGGGGCTTTTTACGGAAAAAACTGAAATGAGCCGTGTTGTTGAGAATGGTGCTCATCTGCATGGGGTATGGCGGATAAAAAGGAGGGGATGTTGCGTAGCAGCTGCCGTAGGAACGAGGCTGCGTCCGGCGGCGAAGCCGTCGTAAATCCTGAGAACCAGGTTTAACTGACACACCGCTGTGCCTGGTCTTACGACGGCTTCGCCGCCGGACGCAGCCTCGTTCCTTCGGCAGCTGCTACGGTTTAGAGCGGTTGCAATTACAGGCCGTAGAACGTCCGGGCGTTCTGCCATAAAGCTTTGTGCGCACCTTCCTCCCCCAATGCCTCAACCAGCAGGTTGATATCACTGTCCGCAAATGCCCGTGGCGCGCGAGTCGAGGGCAGGTCGGTGCCAAACATCAGCACATCGGGGTTGATGCCGTGGATCTGTTGCAGCACGGGCGCTACGGCGAAATCAACCCGGCCAAAGCCGCAGGCCTTGATCCGTACACCGTGCTCCGCCAGGCGCAGCAGGCTGGGCAGGCCGTCCTGGCTCAGGCCCAGATGATCGATGCTCAGCGCAGGCAGGCGCCGCAACCGCTGCTCAAGCCCCGCCAGCTCTCGCGAGTCGATATACAGCTCTGCATGCCAGCCCACTTGCTCATGCACGCGCATGGCCAATGATTCGAGCTGGTCAAGCTGCCCGGAACCGCCGCGTTTGAGATTGAAACGCAGGGCCCGCACGCCGTGGCCATGCAGGCTTGCCAGTTCGGCATCGGTGACACTGGCGGGCAACTGGGTCACGCCCACAAACTCCGGCCCCAGGCGTTTGAGTGCCGCAATCAGGTAGCTTTGGTCATAGCCCTGGAAAGAGCCCGATACCACCGCGCCGCCAACGACCCCCAAGGGTGTGACCCGGGTCAGGTAAGCATCGGCACTGAAAAACTCGGGCACATAGCCGTTGTTGGCAATCAGCGGGTAAGCGCTGTCGATGATATGGCAGTGGGCATCGAAGATCGGGGGCATGGGTGCATACCTTTGCATGGGGGCAGGCGCGGGCTTGTTACAGTTCGCTGACGTAGGTGCCGGTGCCCTTGAGGATATTCTGCAGGGTCAGTTCAACTTCAGCCAGGTCTGCGGCGGCGGTGCTGTGCAGGATTTCCAGGTGGTCATCGCCCTTGAGCACATCCGTATCGCCCGCGCCGATTTCAATCAGCAGGCGGGTAGGGCTCAGGGTCACCTTGATGCCGTCCAGGGTCGAAGGCTCGTCTTCCAAAGTGATTTCCAGCTCGTCCTCATCCGGGTAGCGGGTCATCAGGAACATCTCGCCCGTATTGGTGTGGCAACACAGCATCGCCATATTGTCTTCTTCGTCGTCGCACGGGTTGGCGAGCAGGTGGTCGGTGGTCATTTGCATGGTTAATTCCTGGCGCTCTGGGCGCGAATGGGTCGATCAGGGGGCAATTTTGCCAGCCTGAGCCGATTTGTGCAGGTTTGAATGGAACATCAGGGCAAATGCTCAGTCATTTCCGATACGGACTACGGAAACTACGGTGCTTTTATGAAGTTTTTTCGCTTGCCAATGCTAGGGTTGTTCTATGACAACCCGGGCGGTTGCGTCCCGATGACCGAATATGTCGCCGCACCGTAAGCAGGTCGTACAGCGCAGTCGTTAAGCTGCGCGGTGATTGTTATCCGTAAAGGCACAGCCTGTTTATCCGGCAGTCGTTTTTGCAGATCACCATCCCGGACGTGAATGTGACCCGTGGGTCACGGCCAGCTTCACCTCCCTGTCATGCTGTGCGTTGAAGGTGAACTGCCAGGACAGGCCTCGCACAGTGTCGACAGCTCCAACATGCGACGCTTCTCTCAATAACAAGCCCAAGCGGAGTACCACAGATGGCGTTCTTCACCGCAGCCAGCAAAGCCGACTTCCAGCACCAACTGCAAGCGGCACTGGCGCAGCACATCAGTGAACAGGCACTGCCACAAGTGGCGCTGTTCGCCGAGCAATTCTTCGGCATCATTTCTCTGGACGAACTCACCCAACGGCGCATGTCCGACCTCGCCGGCTGCACGCTGTCGGCCTGGCGCCTGCTGGAACGCTTCGACCCGGCCCAGCCGCAAGTGCGGGTGTTCAACCCCGACTACGAGCGCCACGGCTGGCAGTCCACCCACACAGCAGTGGAAGTGCTGCACCACGACCTGCCGTTTCTGGTGGACTCGGTGCGTACCGAGCTGAACCGTCGCGGCTACAGCATCCACACCCTGCAAACCACGGTGTTGAGCGTTCGTCGCGGCAGCAAAGGCGAGCTGCTGGAAATCCTGCCCAAGGGCACCACGGGCGAAGGCGTCTCGCAAGAATCGCTGATGTACCTGGAAATCGATCGCTGCGCCCATGCCGCCGAATTGAACGTGCTGAGCAAGGAACTGGAACAGGTTCTGGGTGAAGTGCGCATTGCAGTGGCTGACTTTGAGCCGATGAAGGCCAAGGTGCAGGAGCTGCTGGCCAGTGTCGACAACTGCCAGTACGCCGTGGATGCGGATGAGAAAGCCGAAGTCAAAAGCTTCCTGGAATGGCTGGTGGGCAACCACTTCACGTTCCTGGGCTATGAAGAATTTGTGGTACGCGACGATGCCGATGGCGGGCATATCGAGTATGACGCCGACTCGTTCCTCGGCCTGACCAAGCTGCTGCGCGCCGGCCTGACTGCCGAAGACCTGCGCATCGAGGATTACGCCGTCAGCTACCTGCGCGAGCCGACCCTGCTGTCGTTCGCCAAGGCCGCACACCCGAGCCGCGTGCATCGCCCGGCTTACCCGGACTATGTGTCGATCCGCCAGATCGACGCCAGTGGCAAGGTCATCAAGGAATGCCGCTTCATGGGCCTGTACACCTCTTCGGTGTATGGCGAAAGCGTGCGGGTGATCCCTTACATCCGCCGCAAGGTGGCGGAGATCGAGCGTCGCTCGGGCTTCCAGGCCAAGGCGCACCTGGGCAAGGAACTGGCCCAGGTGGTGGAAGTGCTGCCGCGTGACGACCTGTTCCAGACCCCGGTGGACGAGCTGTTCAGCACTGTGATGTCGATCGTGCAGATCCAGGAGCGCAACAAGATTCGCGTGTTCCTGCGCAAAGACCCGTATGGCCGCTTCTGCTACTGCCTGGCCTATGTGCCGCGTGATATCTACTCCACCGAAGTGCGGCAGAAAATCCAGCAGGTGCTGATGGAGCGCCTGCAGGCTTCGGATTGCGAATTCTGGACTTTCTTCTCGGAATCGGTGCTGGCCCGTGTGCAGCTGATTCTGCGGGTTGATCCAAAAAACCGCATCGATATCGATCCGCTGCTGCTGGAAAAAGAAGTCATCCAGGCCTGCCGCAGCTGGCAGGACGACTATGCCAGCCTGGTGGTCGAGAGCTTCGGTGAGGCCAATGGCACCAAGGTGCTGGCCGACTTCCCGAAGGGCTTCCCGGCAGGTTACCGCGAGCGTTTTGCTGCGCACTCGGCCGTGGTCGACATGCAGCACCTGATGAACCTGAGCGACAAGAACCCGCTGGTGATGAGCTTCTACCAGCCGCTGGGGCAAAGCGCTGGTCAGGAACTGCATTGCAAGCTGTACCACGCCGACACGCCGCTGGCGCTGTCCGACGTGCTGCCGATCCTGGAAAACCTCGGCCTGCGCGTGCTGGGCGAGTTTCCGTACCGTTTGCGGCATGCCAACGGCCGTGAATTCTGGATCCATGATTTCGCCTTTACCGCCGGTGAAGGCTTGAACCTGGATATCCAGCAACTCAACGACACGCTGCAGGATGCGTTTGTGCATATTGTGCGCGGCGATGCCGAGAACGATGCGTTCAACCGCCTGGTATTGACCGCCGGCCTGCCGTGGCGCGACGTGGCCTTGCTGCGTGCCTACGCCCGTTATCTGAAGCAGATCCGCCTGGGCTTTGACCTGGGTTATATCGCCAGTACCCTGAACAACCACACCGATATCGCCCGCGAATTGACCCGGTTGTTCAAGACCCGCTTCTACCTGGCGCGCAAGCTGACGGCCGAAGACCTCGAAGACAAGCAAGTGCGTCTGGAGCAGGCGATCCTGACGGCCCTGGACGATGTTCAGGTGCTCAACGAAGACCGTATCCTGCGTCGCTACCTGGACCTGATCAAGGCCACTCTGCGCACCAACTTCTACCAGCCGGATGCCAGCGGTCACAACCGTTCGTACTTCAGCTTCAAGTTCAACCCGCACTTGATCCCCGAGCTGCCAAAGCCGGTGCCGAAGTTTGAAATCTTCGTCTACTCGCCACGGGTTGAAGGCGTGCACTTGCGCTTCGGTAATGTGGCGCGGGGCGGTTTGCGCTGGTCCGACCGTGAAGAAGACTTCCGTACCGAAGTGCTGGGCCTGGTAAAAGCCCAGCAAGTGAAGAACTCGGTCATTGTGCCGGTGGGCGCCAAGGGCGGCTTCGTGCCGCGTCGCCTGCCATTGGGCGGCGGCCGTGACGAGATCCAGGCCGAGGCGATTGCCTGCTACCGGATCTTTATTTCCGGCCTGCTGGACATTACCGACAACCTGAAAGACGGCGCACTGGTGCCGCCGTTGAACGTGGTCCGTCACGATGACGATGATCCGTACCTGGTGGTGGCCGCCGACAAGGGCACCGCGACCTTCTCCGATATCGCCAACGGCATTGCCATCGATTACGGCTTCTGGCTGGGGGATGCGTTCGCCTCGGGCGGCTCGGCCGGTTATGACCATAAAAAGATGGGCATTACTGCCAAGGGCGCCTGGGTGGGCGTGCAGCGCCACTTCAAGGAGCGCGGGATCAACGTCCAGCAGGACAGCATCAGTGTGGTCGGCGTGGGCGATATGGCCGGCGACGTGTTCGGCAACGGTTTGCTGATGTCCGACAAGCTGCAACTGGTTGCGGCCTTCAACCACCTGCATATCTTTATCGACCCGAACCCGGAGCCGGCCAACAGCTTCGCCGAGCGTCAGCGCCTGTTCGACCTGCCGCGTTCGGCCTGGTCGGATTACGACACCAGCATCATGTCGGCGGGCGGCGGGATCTTCTCGCGCAGCGCGAAAAGCATCGCCATCTCCCCGGAGATGAAAGAGCGCTTCGCCATCAGCGCTGACAAGCTGACCCCGACCGAACTGCTCAATGCCTTGCTCAAGGCACCGGTGGACCTGCTGTGGAACGGCGGTATCGGTACTTATGTCAAAGCCAGCAGCGAAAGCCATGCTGACGTTGGCGACAAGGCCAACGATGCGTTGCGCGTCAATGGCAACGAATTGCGCTGCAAGGTGGTGGGCGAGGGCGGCAACCTGGGCATGACCCAGTTGGGCCGTGTCGAGTTCAACCTCAACGGCGGCGGTTCCAACACCGACTTTATCGACAACGCTGGCGGCGTCGACTGCTCTGACCACGAAGTGAATATCAAGATCCTGCTCAATGAAGTGGTGCAGGCCGGCGATATGACCGAGAAGCAGCGCAACCAGCTGCTGGGCAGCATGACCGACGAGGTTGGCGGTCTGGTGCTGGGCAACAACTACAAGCAGACCCAGGCGATTTCGCTGGCGGCACGCAAGGCTTACGAGCGGATTGCCGAATACAAGCGCCTGATGAACGATCTGGAAGCCCGTGGCAAGCTGGACCGTGCCATCGAGTTCCTGCCGTCTGAAGAGCAGCTCAACGAGCGCGTAGCGGCGGGCCACGGCCTGACCCGTGCCGAGTTGTCGGTGCTGATCTCGTACAGCAAGATCGACCTCAAGGAAGCACTGCTCAACTCCCAGGTACCGGATGACGACTACCTGACCCGCGACATGGAAACCGCGTTCCCGCCGATGCTGGTCAGCAAGTTTGCCGAAGCCATGCGTCGCCATCGTCTCAAGCGTGAAATCGTCAGCACCCAGATCGCCAACGATCTGGTTAACCACATGGGCATCACTTTTGTCGAACGCCTGAAAGAGTCGACCGGCATGAGTGCTGCCAACGTGGCCGGTGCCTATGTGATCGTGCGTGACATTTTCCATCTCCCGCACTGGTTCCGCCAAATCGAAGCGCTGGACTACCAGGTACCGGCTGAAATCCAGCTGGCGCTGATGGATGAACTGATGCGCCTGGGCCGTCGCGCTACGCGCTGGTTCCTGCGCAGCCGTCGCAACGAGCTGGATGCTGCACGCGATGTGGCGCACTTCGGCCCGCATCTGGCGGCGTTGGGCCTCAAGCTCGACGAACTGCTGGAAGGCCCGACCCGCGAAGGCTGGCAAACCCGTTATCAGGCTTACGTCGAAGCGGGCGTGCCGGAATTGCTGGCGCGCATGGTGGCGGGTACGACGCACCTGTACACCCTGTTGCCGATTATCGAAGCTTCGGATGTGACCGGGCAGAACGCTGCAGATGTGGCCAAGACTTACTTTGCCGTGGGCAGCGCGCTGGACCTGACCTGGTACTTGCAGCAGATCAGCAACCTGCCGGTGGAGAACAACTGGCAGGCGCTGGCGCGTGAAGCGTTCCGTGACGACATCGACTGGCAGCAGCGGGCAATTACCATTTCGGTGCTGCAGATGACCGATGCTGGTGAAAGTATCGAGGCGCGTCTTGCCTTGTGGCTTGAGCAAAACAGTTCGATGGTTGAGCGCTGGCGCGCGATGCTGGTGGATTTGCGGGCTGCCACGGGCAATGACTACGCCATGTACGCGGTAGCCAACCGCGAGCTGCTGGACTTGGCGTTGAGCGGTCAATCAGGGCTCTGACAGCCTGAGTTGCAAAACAAAGCCCCGGCTCATGTGACATGAGCCGGGGCTTTTTTGTTAGCTTGCGGTCGCGGGCTGATCAGATACCGATATTGCCCAGGGTTTGCACGATGCTGCGCAGGGTAACGGCCAGAGTGGGGTGGTCGACCTCAAAGCGCTCAACCGCGAGGTTGACGTTGTCGGCCAGGCTGGAATCGTTGGTGGCCTTTTCGATATCGATCTGAGCCTGGATTTGTGTCGCGAGCTGGTTCAAATGCTCACGCTCTTCCTGGGTGAGCGGCGGATTCTGTTCCAGTTGCTCGCGCAAGGTGTTGAGTTGTTCTTGCAGGTCGCGGGCAGGCATAGCATTCATCCTTTATTGATAGGCTCTGGTGTAGACCTTCGAAGTGAACAAAAGGTCTGCAAGCGGGCTTCTAGATTAATCCACTCGCGCCCGAAGTGCATGATCTCTATCAAAATCCACTGTGGGTGATTTTTTGTCGTGCCGGCAGGTGGTTTTAAAAGAATCTGCAAGGGCGGGAACGTCTATCTTTAATACAAGTCTGTTTAGGCTATTGCTTGGGGGCTGCCTAAAAGACATTTCCCGTTATACTAATGGCCTGACTCAGGGCATAGCGCCCAAGTGTTGAGTAACTTCAGGGAGTTTTGCTATGCGCTGGACTGTTCGTCTCGCTCCATTGTTTATCTGTGCCGGTGTGACCATGATGCCTTTGGCAGCCAATGCCGCCACCGAGGATGACCCTTGGGAAGGTTTTAACCGGGTCGTGTTCAAATTCAACGACACCCTCGATACCTATGCCCTGAAGCCGATTGCCCAGGGCTATCAGTTCATCACTCCGCAGTTTCTGGAGGATGGCATCCACAACATGTACCGCAACGTCGGTGACGTGCGCAACCTGGCCAACAACGTGTTGCAGGTCAAGCCACACGCTGCGGGCGTGGATACCGCCCGTTTGCTGATGAACACCATTGTCGGTGTTGGCGGCTTCTTTGATGTGGGCACCAAGATGGGCCTGCAGCGCAACGACGAAGACTTTGGCCAGACCCTAGGCTACTGGGGCCTGAACAGCGGCCCGTACCTGGTGCTGCCGCTGCTGGGCCCAAGTACCGTGCGTGACGCCTTGGGCATCTACCCGGACTCCTATGCCGAACCCTACCGCTACATGCATGACGTCTCGGCGCGCAACACCGTTGCCGGGATGAAAATCATCGATGCCCGCGCCAACCTGCTGTCTGCTGAAAAGCTGATCACCGGTGACAAGTACATTTTCATTCGCAATGCGTATCTGCAAAGCCGTGAATTCAAAGTCAAAGACGGGCAAGTTGTCGACGACTTCTGATTCGTTCGATGCCTCCTGAAAAAACGGCTCCTGGTGGCCGTTTTTTGCATTGTTGCAGTTGAGAAACACTCCGTTTAAGGAAGGCCGCAACCTAAGTTTTGGTTGCCGTAAACGTGGTTCTTATAACCCGCGGTAATTTAACGTGACGAACACCTCAGGCCGCCATCGGCCTGAGCTTGAAACCCCCCGCGGATGGGAGTACCGTCTGCGCCTTACACGGGCACCTTTGTAGGATCGAGCAATACAGTCGATTTGAATCAGGGATGTTCACAAGCCATTTCAGTTGTTGAGTTCGACGTTTGCGAACCTCAACGACAACCTAATTCTGGCGCCGTTTGCCCACATGCAAAAAACCAGTGCCACGCTGCTGATCATTGATGACGACGAAGTTGTACGCGCAAGTCTGGCGGCCTACCTCGAAGACAGCGGCTTCAGCGTCCTTCAGGCCAGCAATGGCGTGCAAGGCCTCCAGATGTTCGAGCAAGAGCAGCCAGATCTGATCATCTGTGACCTGCGCATGCCGCAAATGAGTGGTCTGGAGCTGATTCGCCAGGTTGCCCAGCGCTCGGCACAGACGCCGGTGATCGTCATCTCGGGCGCAGGGGTCATGAGCGATGTGGTCGAGGCCTTGCGCCTGGGCGCTGCCGACTACCTGATCAAGCCGCTGGAAGACCTTGCAGTGCTGGAGCACTCGGTTCACCGTGCGCTGGATCGTGCGCGCCTGCAGCTTGAGAACCAGCGCTATCGGGACAAGCTGGAGTCGGCCAACCGCGAACTGGAAGCCAGCCTGCATTTGCTGCAGGAAGACCAGAATGCCGGGCGGCAGGTGCAGATGAACATGCTGCCGGTCAGCCCCTGGACCACGGATGAGTTCAGCTTTGCGCACAAGATCATCCCGTCCCTGTACCTGTCTGGCGATTTTGTCGACTACTTCCGGGTTGACGAGCATCGTGTGGCCTTTTATCTGGCAGACGTTTCCGGGCACGGTGCCTCTTCGGCCTTTGTCACGGTACTGCTCAAGTTCATGACCACGCGCCTGCTGTTCGAGTCCAAGCGCAATGGCACCTTGCCTGAGTTCAAGCCTTCCGAAGTGCTTGGGCACATCAACCGCGGCCTGATCAACTGCAAGCTGGGCAAGCATGTGACGATGGTGGGCGGCGTGATCAATGAAGAAACCGGCGAACTGACCTACAGCATTGGCGGGCACTTGCCCTTGCCGGTGCTCTACACTCCAGACAGTGTCAGTTATCTGGAAGGGCGGGGGTTGCCCGTTGGCTTGTTCAACGAAGCCACCTACGAAGACCAGGTCCTGAAATTGCCGCAAACCTTCAGCCTGACGCTGATGTCGGACGGAATTCTGGATCTTTTGACCGAGCAGACACTCAAAGAGAAAGAAGCTGCTTTACCGCAACTGGTAAAAACAGCAGGCGGCAGCCTGGATGGCCTGCGCCGGGTGTTTGGATTAGCTACGCTAGGTGAGATGCCGGATGATATCGCCTTGTTGGTGTTGAGCAGGAACCTTAAATGAGTACCGGTAGAATTCAGTTCGCCGAACAGGATGGCACCTTCGTCCTGAAGTTTGTGGGTGAAGTGCGTCTGACCTTGTGTTCGGCACTGGATGCGACAATCGAGAGGATCTTCACGGCGCTGAACTTCAACGCCATCGTGATCGACCTCACCGAAACCCGCAGTATCGACAGCACCACCCTGGGCTTGCTGGCGAAACTGTCGATCCTGTCGCGGCAAAAAATCGGCCTGCTGCCGACGGTGGTCACCACCCACGAAGACATCACCCGCTTGCTGGAGTCGATGGGCTTCGACCAGGTGTTCAACATTATCGGCAAGCCGATTCCGTGCCCGGAGTGCCTGACCGACCTGCCTTCACAGGACCAGACCGAAGAGGTGGTGCGGGTTAAGGTACTGGAAGCGCACAAGATTCTGATGGGGCTCAACGACTCCAACCGTGAAGCCTTCCATGACCTGGTGAATGCCCTCGAGCGCCACTGATATCAGGTTGCAGCGGTCCTCGGCTGCGGGGCTTCGCACAGTTCGCGTAACTGGCCCAGCAGTAAATGGCCCGCATGGCTGAGGCCGGGCTGGGCATAGAGTGCCAGATACACCCCCTGAATGTCCGGCAGACCGCTACTGGCCTGCAGCACCTTGTGCTGCGGGCCGATTACCCGGGTTGGCAGCAAACTGATGCCCAGGCCCGCCGCCACGGCGGCGCAGACACTGGCCAAGCTGGCACTTGAGTAATTGATGCGCCAGTGCCAGCCCGCCATCTCCAGATGATGCAGCATTTCATTGCGGTACAGCCCACCCACAGGAAAGGCCACCAGGGCCAGCGGGTCGCGACCAAAGGCCGGGGCTGAGCGGCTGTCGACCCAGCACATGGGTTCGGGCCAGCACGCCAGGCAATCGACGCCTTGCCCCATCTGCTTGACCAGCAACAGGTCGAACTCGCCCTGGCGATATACGCGCATCAGCTCCGGGCCCAGGCCGCAGGTGACTTCCAGGCGTACTCCGGGGTGCTCCAGGCCAAACCGGGAAAGGATCGGCATCAGGCGTTCGGCGGCAAAGTCTTCAGGCACGCCCAGGCGCAACACACCCTCGCTTTGCAGATCGACCAGCACCTCGCGGGCTTCTTCCTGGAGTGCCAGGATGCGCCTGGCATACGCCAGCAAGCGCTCACCCTCAGGGGTGGCCATCACCCGGCGCTGTTCACGGTCGAGCAGCTTGCAACCAACGCTGTCTTCCAGGCGCCGTATCTGCTGGCTGACCGTGGACTGGGTCAGGTGCAGGCGTTGTGCCGCACGGGTGAAATTGGCGCAGTCGACGACGGCCACAAAACTGCGCAACAGGATGGGATCGAACATCGGCACCGCCATTCAGATTGCCACTGCAAGGCATGGTTATATTTAATTTCAGAATACCTGTGGGCCTGACCATACTGGCTTTTCATGCAATTGGTAAGAGGGCCTGACATGGGTTCGCGCTTATTTAAATATGCTCCGTTGACGGCTGGGCTGCTGCTCGTCGCGGGGGTGATGGCCAGCGACAAAACGCTGCTGACTGCCGTGAAAGACGGCGAGCTGGGCAGGGTGCAGCAACTGCTGGCGCAAGGTCCGGACCTCAATGCCCGGGCGCTGGATGGCAGCAGCGCGCTGCTGCTGGCAACCCGCTCTAACCAGATCGATATCGCCAGGGCGTTGATCGAGGCGGGCGCCGACGTTAACCAGAAAAACCTGATCCAGGACAGCCCCTACCTGCTGGCAGGCGCCAGCGGGCACACTGAAATCCTCAAGATGACCCTGGCCCACGGTGCCGACCTGAAGAGTACCAACCGCTACGGCGGTACCGCCTTGATCCCTGCATGCGAGCGTGGCCATGTTGATACGGTGGCCGTGCTGATCGCTGCAGGCGTTGATCTGAACCATGTCAATCGCCTGGGCTGGACCTGCTTGATGGAAGCCATCGTGCTCTCCGACGGGGGCGCGCCCCATCAGCAGATTGTCAGCCAGTTGATTGCTGCCGGTGCTGACTTGAACCTGCCTGACAGCAATGGCTTGAGCCCGTTGCAGCAAGCGCAACAGCGCGGTCAGAGCGCGATTGCACAATTGCTGCGCGATGCTGGTGCCCACTGAATAGCGTTCTGGAGTTGCCATGAACAACGATGAGATTTACCTGCAACGTGCCGTGGAATTGGCCGCCAATAATGTCACCGCGGGGGGCCGGCCTTTTGCTGCGGTGCTGGTGCGGCACGACCAAGTGATTGTCGAGGCGGTCAACAGCATCCATATCAGCCAGGACCCGACCGCACACGCAGAAATGCTGGCGATCCGTGGTGCCAGCCAGCAACTGGGGGCGAGACTGGATGGCTGTGTGATCTACGCCAGTGGCCAGCCTTGCCCCATGTGCCTGGGCGCCATGTACCTGTGCGGTGTGTCGAGGGTAGTGTATGCCGCGACCAACCAGCAGGCTGAGCCCTTCGGGCTGTCTACCGCCGCGATCTACCAGCAGATGGCATTGCCCCTGAGTGACCAGCAGTTGCCTGTGCGGCATCTGCCGCAACCGGCCATGACGGCGATCTACCAGAACTGGAAGGCGTTGCATGTCCCTGGATAAAGGCTCGCTACGGGTTGTTGCCCATTGGACCTTGCTGATTGTGCTTGGGCTTAACCTGCGCCCGCTGCTCAGTTCGATCAGCCCGTTGTTGCTGCAAATCCGTGCCGACACCGGCATGAGCTTTCAAGCCAGCGCCTGGTTGACCAGCCTGCCGGTGATTTGCATGGGCCTGGTGGCCTTGCTCGGGCTGCGCTTGCAAGCCCGTTTAGGCGAGCGCAATGGCGTGGCCCTGGGCTTGTGCATGATTGTGGCGGCCTGCCTGTGGCGTTTGTTTGCTCACCAGGGCGAAACCCTGATGGCCACGGCGTTGTTGGGCGGTGCCGGTATTGCGCTGATCCAGGCATTGGTACCGGCGCTGATCAAGCGCCAGTTCCAGCATCGCGTCGCCCTGGCGCTGGGCGTTTATAGCGCATCGCTGATGGCTGGCGGCGGTCTGGCTGCACTGGTCAGCCCGCGGGTTGCCGGGCATTTCAGCCACTGGCAGGCCGGGCTGGGGATGTGGCTGCTGCCGGCGCTTGTGGCGCTGCTGATGTGGTGGTTGCTGCCCTTTGCAGGCACGGCGCAGCCGGTGCAGGGGGTGTCGACCCGCGCGTGGTCCAGTCGCCGGGCGTGGTTACTGGCGCTGTACTTCGGGCTGGTGAACTGTGGCTATATGAGCATGGTCGCGTGGTTGCCAGCGTACTATTTGCAAATGGGCTGGAGTGCGACCCAAAGTGGCTCGCTACTGGCGTTCATGACTATTTTCCAGGTTATCGCCGCGCTGGTGATGCCGGCGCTGGCCCATCGCAGCAGCGATCGGCGTCCGCTATTGGCGATTAGCCTGGGGGCACAGGCCGTGGGTTATATCGGGCTGGTGCTGTGGCCGCTGGGTTCACCCCATGTGTGGGTGGCCTTGATCGGTTTTGGCCTGGGCGCCTGTTTTGCCCTGAGCCTGATTCTGGTCCTGGACCATTGCCGCAAACCCGCTGAAGCAGGGCAGCTTGCAGGTTTTGTGCAAGGGGCCGGATTTTTGCTCAATGCCGTATCCCCGTGGATGACCGGCTGGCTGCGGGAACTGACGGGCAGTTTTGTCAGTGCTTGGTGGGTGTTGGTGGTAGCGGTTGTGTCGATGCTGGTGCTGACGCGGATCTTTAGCCCGGCGAGTAATAGCCGGGGGGTGTGAGTTGTGGCTGCATGGAGAGCAAACGCCCCCAATCCTCTCCCGTGAGAGGGTCGGGGCGAGGGGCTTTTAGCGTGGATCACCCAGCCAGGGAATATCCTGGCGCTGATAACGGTGCGCGCGAAAGATCGCGTTGTTTTCACCCGGCAGATAGGCTCTGGCTGCTGCATCGGGGTACGCGGCGAAGTAGGGGTTGATATATTCCCAGACCACGTCTCCCGTCGCGGTGATTTCAAACAGACGGCCAAAATTGGCTTCAGTCACCAGCGTATTGCCGTTGTGCAGGCGTTGCGCGCCACCCATGAACGGGGTGAAAAAGGCATAGCCCGGGGTATCGGCGTACTGCCACACGATCCGCTGGCTCAGTGGTTCTATTTCCACAATTCGCGAGTGCGGCATGCTGCTGTGCGGGCGAGAGATGCCGTTGTCGAAGACCAGCACATTGCCATTTTCCAGCTCGCTCGGGCAGTGCTGTTGCGCAACCAGGTCATGGCCCAGGCGCCACAGCACCGCGCCGTTGTCGCGGGAAACGGCAATCACCGACGAAACGCTGCGCAAGCTGAGGATGACCTTGCCATCGCGGCCGGGCGAGACGGCGTTGGTCATGGGCCAGTGATAGCGTTCGAACGCATCATGCAGCGGGTAGTCTTCAGGGCGCAGATGTTCCCAGCTGCGCCACTCCCACACCACATGCCCCTGGCGGTCGACTTCCTTGACCACATCCCCATAAATAACCCCGCCCGGCGCCTCGCTGCCAGGAATACCGCCCACTACGCGACTGGCCAGCTCCGGGCTCAATGGCGCGACAGTGGTGTAGAGCAGGTGGCCGTTGTCCAGCCATTGCGCATCGTGATGGTGCAACAGGTCAGTGTGCTCCCAGACCACTTCGCCGTCAGGGGTGACCTCGCTGAAGGCCCCGCCATGCCAGACCGACCAGCCCGGGAACAGATCAGGGGAATCAGGGTGGTTGCCGTTGTAGCCCAGGTTGCCGTTGCGCAGTATCACCGCGTCGCGGCCGGGGCGTTGGGGCAGCTTCCAGCGGTGGACAATTTCGCCGTCCAGGTCGATCAGCAATACATTGCCATCGGCCGTTTGCGGGGCGAACAGCGTGTAGCCACCGGCGCTGCGGGAATGATCGACGCCGATCAGGCCGGTCTTCTGGCGTTTGAGGGTGGTGCTGTGCAGTTTTGACATGGTGTGACTCCCGCAAGGTTCCACTGGCATTGTGAGCAGCAGGGGAGCATTGTCGGGCGCCCCTGTGTGTGGAATCGAGTATGTCGAGGCAAACCGTGGCGCTCCATGCCAAACACCCCTCTTTTGCTGCCATACCGCGCACGGTGGTGGTGCTGGCATTCGATGAGCTGTTGTTGCTCAACGCTGCGGGACCGCTGGAGGTGTTCGCCGCCATACCCCGGCTGTTGGGTGGCGCTTTTGCCAGTCATCCGCCTTATCGGCTGGTGCTTGTATCACCGGCAGGAGGCCAGATCACGTCGGTTTCCGGGATCAGCGTCAATACACTGTCCCTGGAGCAGCTCGACCGCCAGGCGCCAGTGATCGACACCCTGATAGTGGCTGGCGGGCCGGGTGTGTCAGCACTTGAAGCCAGCGCGCATGTCTGCAGCTGGTTACGCAGCCGCGCCGCGCATATACGCAGGCTGTGCTCCATAGGTACAGGCACCTTCGCCCTGGCCGCAGCCGGGCTGCTCGATGGGCGCAAGGTGGTGACCCACTGGAAATTTGCCGAACAACTGCAAGCCCGCTACCCGGCGCTGCAGTGCCAGAGTGAAGGGTTGTACCTGCACGACGCCAACCTCTGGACGTGTGCGGGGGCCGCTGCCGGTATTGACCTGGCGCTGGGGCTGGTGGAGCAGGATCTCGGCGCCCATGCCGCCCTGGAGCTGGCGCGCTATTTCACCGTTTTCCTCTGGCGTTCGGCCAAACAGCCCCAGCTCAGTGCGTCGCTCAATGCCCAGTCCCGGGCCCTGCGGACCGACCCGGACGTGCGTCTGGTGCGCCTGCATGGGTGGATTGCGGCCAACCTGCAAAGCGATCTGCGGGTGGAGAAACTGGCGGAGCAATTTGGCATGAGTCCGCGCCATTTTGCCCGTGCCTATGTGGCCACTACCGGCCATACCCCCGCCCAGGCAGTAGAGTTGTTGCGCCTTGATGCCGCCTGCCAGTTGCTGAAAAACACGAGCGAGCCGATCAAGCGGATTGCCGAAACTGCAGGGTTTGGTCGGGAGGAGCGCATGCGGCGCGTGTTTCACAAGCAGTTGGGCATCAGCCCGCACGCCTACCGAAACCAGAGCCCATGCGCTGTGCTACCAGACTGAGCTCAGGGCTGCACGGATACTGGGCCTGACGCCTGGCCAACGCCCTTGTGATGGGCCAGCACCCTATTGATCAAGGCCCGGGTCACCTTGGGCAGTGCCTGCAGGTCACGCACCAGAATGCTGCGTTCGCGCACCCGCCAGGGCTCGTCCAGTTCGATCACCGACAGGCCCATGGTCTGTTGATGGCGATGGGCCGAAGACTCCGGCAGGATGGCAATGCCCACCCCGGCTTCGACCATGCGGCACATGGCCTCGAAGCTGTAGACCTTGATGCGCATGTTCAGGGTCTTGCCGTGCAGGGCGACTTGTTCATGCAAAAAGCGCAGCAGGGTCGTGCCTTCGTGCAGGCCGATATGGGGATACGCCAGGGTGTCGGCCAGTTTGATCGACTTGCAGCGGGCCAAGGGGTGATCTAGGGGAGTGACCAGGATCAACTGGTCGGTGCTGAAGTGGATGACCTGCAGGCTATCGGCTTCGACCGGGCCAGCAATGATGCCCATATCCGTTGAGCCATCCATGACCCCGCGGACGATATCGCGGCTCAGGCGCTCTTGCAGGTCCACTGTGACACCGGGGCGTTCGGCCAGGAAACCGGCCAGGATTTCCGGCAAGAATTCGCTGGCCGCCGTGGTGTTGGCGAAGATCTTGATATGCCCGGACGCCTCGGTGTCGTACTCGGTGAACTCGCTTTTCATGTAGTCCACCTGGCGCATGATCACCCGTGCATGCTGCAGAAACAGCTCACCGGCAGGGGTCAGTTCAACGCCGCGGCTGTCGCGGTAGAGCAGGCGGCTGGCGAGGTTTTCTTCCAGGCTCTTGATCCGCGCACTGGCCGCTGCCGGTGAGATAAACGCTTTGCGCGCACCCTGGGTGAGGCTGGGGGATTCGGCGATATGAATAAACAGGCGCAGGTCGACAAGATCAAAATGCATATTGGATTTCCACTGGTTGGGGCGTTAACCAAAACCGAACTCCCCCTTACCGAAACGCAGATTCACAGATCGCCCGGCTTTTGGCAATCATGGCCAAAATAACAAGCCACGGGGCAATCACCGATGAGCGATAACGCACTTAGCGACTGGATCGGCCGCACTGAAGAAATCCATGACCATCTGAGCCAGAATCTGGTCACCCGTATCGCCGCCACTTTTGGCGAGAAGGTGCCGCAGGCCGGGGAGCCTTTGCCGGCGTTGTGGCAGTGGTGTTTTTTTCAGCCCGCAATTGCGCAGGATGGCCTCGGCGGTGACGGGCATCCGGCCCGGGGCGGTTTTTTGCCACCCGCCGATAACCGCAACCGCATGTGGGCAGGCGGGCGTGTCGAGTTTTACTCGCCACTCAGGGTGGACGCCCGGGCGACACGTATTTCCACGATTCTCGATGTGCGGGAAAAGCTCGGTAAAACCGGCTCGTTGCTGTTCGTCACGGTCCAGCATGACTATCTGCAGGACGGCCAGTTGGCCATTCGCGAAGAGCAGGACATCGTCTACCGCGAACCCACGCCGCCCAAGCTGGCAGGTGGCGAGCCCATGCCCACGGGCATCTGGCAGGAGTCGATCACCCCCAGCCCGACCTTGCTGTTCCGCTATTCGGCCGTGACCTTCAATGGCCACCGCATCCACTACGACTGGCCCTATGCGACCGACACCGAAGGCTATCCGGGCCTGGTGGTACACGGGCCGCTGATGGCCACCCTGAGCCTGCGCGCTTTCTGCCGCGCCAATCCCCAGGCCCAGGTGCGGCGCTTTGCCTATCGCGGCGTGCGGCCACTGATTGCGCCCCATCCTTTTGTGGTGCGCGGGCGTGTCGTGGCGGCGGGCAAGGCCGAGCTGTGGGTGGGCAATTCAGAGGGCATCGCCCAGCAGGGCGAAGTGAGCTTCGACTAATAACTCCAATAAGGATCTGTAATGAATCCGTATCTGAACGAAGACTACAACGCCATTCGCGAGGGTGTGCGCGCCCTGTGTGCGGAGTTTCCGGCCGAGTACTGGCGCCGGATTGACGAAGCCAAGGGCTTCCCTGAGGCCTTTGTGACCGCCATGACCGAGGCCGGCTGGTTGTCGGCGATGATCCCGGAGCAATACGGCGGTTCGGGCCTGGGCCTGGCCGAGGCCTCGGTGATTCTGGAGGAAGTGAACCACTGTGGCGGCAACTCCGGCACCGTGCATGGGCAGATGTACAACATGTTCACTTTGCTGCGTCATGGCAGCGAAGCACAAAAAAGCTACTACCTGCCCCGGCTGGCCAGCGGTGAGCTGCGTTTGCAGTCGATGGGGGTGACCGAGCCGACTACGGGCACTGACACCACCAAAATCAAGACCACCGCTGTGCGCCAGGGTGACAAGTATGTGATCAACGGCCAGAAAGTGTGGATCTCGCGGGTGCAGCATTCCGACCTGATGATCCTGCTGGCCCGCACCACGCCGTTGGCCGATGTGCAGAAAAAAGTCGACGGCATGTCGATCTTCCTGGTGGATTTGCGCGAAGCCATCGGTAATGGCCTGACCGTGCAGCCGATTGCCAATATGGTCAATCATGAGACCAACGAGCTGTTTTTCGACAACCTCGAAATCCCTGCCAGCAGCCTGATCGGCGAAGAGGGCAAAGGCTTTCGCTATATCCTCGACGGGCTCAATGCCGAACGTACGCTGATCGCCGCCGAATGCATCGGCGATGGCCGCTGGTTCAATGAAAAGTCCGCGCAGTACGCCCGTGATCGCGTGGTGTTTGGTCGCCCGATCGGGCAGAACCAGGGCGTACAGTTTCCTATTGCGCAAGCTCATATCGAGCTGGAGGCCGCCGACCTGATGCGCTGGCGCGCCTGTGCAGAGTATGACAGCGGCGGCAAGGCCGGAGCCGCAGCCAATATGGCCAAGTACCTGGCGGCCAAGGCCAGCTGGGAGGCCGCCAACGCCTGCCTGCAAACCCACGGCGGCTTCGGCTTTGCCAATGAATACGACGTCGAGCGCAAGTTCCGCGAGACCCGTCTGTATCAGGTGGCGCCCATTTCCACCAACCTGATCCTGTCTTATGTGGCCGAGCATCTGCTTGAGTTGCCGCGTTCCTTCTAAACCGGTTCTGCCTGTCGACATTGATGGAGAAGGCTACATGAGTCAGCACACACAAGCGCTCACCGGGTTCCTGGCCAGCCTGCATGACCAGCAGTTGCCCGAAGCGGTGATCAGCCGTACCGAAGATCTGTTTCTCGACTGGTTGGGCTCGGCCCTGGCCAGTCAGGGCGCACAGCCGATCCCGCTGTTCGAGCGCTACGCCGCGAAGATGGGCCCGGCCAGCGGCCCTGCCGGGATTCTGGTCAATGGTCAAACCACCTCGGCGTATTTTGCCGCGCTGGTCAATGGCGCCAGCTCCCATCTGGTGGAGCAGGACGACCTGCACAACAGCTCGGTGCTGCACCCGGCGACGGTGGTGTTTCCAGCGGTGCTGGCGGCAGCACAGGACCTGGGCAAAACCGGCCGCGAGCTGATCCTCGCCGCTGTCGCCGGTTATGAGGCGGGCATTCGCATCGGCGAATTTCTTGGCCGCTCGCATTACCGCATTTTTCACACCACGGCCACGGTCGGCACCCTGGCGGCCGCGGTGGCCGTTGGCAAACTGATGGGGTTCAACCAGCAGCAGTTCACCCATTTACTGGGCAGCGCCGGTACCCAGGCGGCGGGCTTGTGGGAGTTTCTGCGTGACGCGGCAGACTCCAAGCAGCTGCATACCGCCAAGGCCGCGGCCGATGGTTTGCTGGCGGCGTACATGACAGCCGAAGGGCTGACCGGGGCGAAGAATATCCTCGAAGGCGAGCAAGGCATGGCTGCTGGCATGTCCAGTGATGCCAACCCGGCTTGCCTGTCCGATCGCCTGGGCAGCCGCTGGGCGTTGACGGAAACTTCATTCAAGTTTCACGCCTCGTGCCGCCACACCCACCCGGCGGCCGATGCGCTGCTGGCATTGATGCAGCGCGAGGGCCTGGGTGCAGCAGACATTGCCAGCGTCACCACCCGGGTGCATCAGGGCGCCATCGATGTATTGGGTCGCGTAGAGGTGCCGCAGAGTGTGCACCAGGCCAAGTTCTCCATGGGCACCGTGCTGGGCCTGATCGCCGTTTATGGCAAGGCCGGGTTGCCCGAATTTCATCAGCATGCCCTGACCGATCCGCGCATCAGCGACTTTCGCGACAAGGTGCGCATGCAACTGGACGAGGAAGTCGACAGTGCCTATCCGCAGCGCTGGCTGGGCCGGGTAACGGTGACCACGGTGCAGGGCACTACCTTGCACGGGAGCATCGACGAACCCAAGGGCGACCCGAGCAATACCCTCAGCCGCGCCGAACTGGAAGACAAGTTTCGCCGCCTGCTGGCTTTCTCGGGGGCGCGCAGCAACGAGCAAGCGAGCGGGCTGGTCGAGCGGGTCTGGAACCTGCGCCATCTCGACAACTTGAGTGTGCTGACGCGCACCGGGAGCCCATCATGAGCGCCACTGCACACAAACCGCGGCCACTGGACGGCATTACCGTGGTCAGTCTGGAACACGCCATTGCCGCGCCGTTTTGCACTCGCCAGCTGGCTGACCTGGGGGCGCGGGTGATCAAGATCGAGCGCCCGGGTACCGGCGATTTCGCCCGCGCCTATGACGAGCGGGTCAATGGCCTGGCTTCGCACTTTGTGTGGACCAACCGCTCGAAGGAAAGCCTGACCCTTGACGTCAAGCAGCAGGAGGCCGCGGCTGTGCTCGACAAGCTGCTGGCCAGCGCCGACGTACTGGTGCAGAACCTGGCGCCGGGGGCGACAGAGCGCATGGGGCTGTCTTTTGAAACCCTGCACAAGCGCTTTCCACGCTTGATCGTCTGCGATATCTCCGGCTACGGCGAGGGCGGGCCTTATGAGCAGAAAAAAGCCTATGACCTGCTGATCCAGAGCGAAGGCGGTTTTCTGTCCGTGACCGGCGGGCCCGGGGAAAACGACATGGCCAAGGCCGGCTGCTCGATTGCCGACATCGCCGCTGGAATGTACGCCTATACCGGCGTGCTCTCGGCCTTGCTGCTGCGGGACAAGACCGGCGAGGGTAGCCGTATCGATGTGTCGATGCTGGAAAGCCTGGTGGAGTGGATGAACTACCCGCTGTATTACGCCTACGACGGTGCCGCGCCGCCACCGCGAGCCGGCGCCGCCCACGCCACCATCTACCCCTACGGACCGTTCCCTGCCGGCGACGGCGGCACGGTGATGCTCGGCCTGCAGAACGAGCGCGAATGGCAGCAATTTTGCCACAAGGTGTTGCTGCAACCAGACCTGGCGAGTAACCCGAGCTTTAATGCCAATGCGCGGCGCTCCGAGAACCGCAGCGAGTTGCGGACCATTATCGTGGAAGCCTTTGCCAGGATGAGCGCCGATGAGGTGATTGCCCGGCTCGACGGGGCAGCGATAGCCAATGCCCATGTCAACGATATGGCCGGTGTGTGGGCTCATCCGCAACTGGCTGCCCGCGCACGCTGGTGTGAGGTGGACAGCCCGGCGGGCAAGTTGCCAGCGCTTTTGCCACCGGGGCGCAACACGGCTTTCGAGCCACGTATGGATGCAGTGCCCGACCTGGGCGAGCACACCGACAGGCTGCTGGGTGAACTGGGTTATGGCGCGGATGCGATCCAGCGTTTGCATCAACAAGGAGCGGTTTAAGGCATGGAGCACAGTGATGGATAACCCCCCGATTCGTTCAGCGTTGTTTGTCCCGGCCACTCGCCCCGAGCGGATACCCAAGGCGCTGGAAAGCGGTGCCGATGCGGTGATCGTCGATCTGGAAGACGCCGTAGCCGAACCCCTCAAGGCCCAGGCGCGGGCCAATCTGGATGCCTTTCTTGATGCCAACCCCAAGGCCCGGGTACTGGTCCGCATCAATGCGCCACAGCACGAGCAGCAGGCGCTGGACCTTCAGTTATGCCGTCGCCAGCCCGGCGTGGTGGCGGTCTTGCTGCCCAAGGCCGAAAGCGCTGCGCAGGTCGAACTGGCGACCGCATGCGGCAAGCCGGTGTGGCCGATTATCGAAAGCGCCAGGGGCCTGCTTGAATTGCCGGGCATTGCCGCAGCCCGCGGTGTTGAACGTTTGAGCTTCGGTGCGCTGGACCTGGGCCTGGATCTGGGCCTGGCCAGCGGCACCGAGGCTGCGCAGCGCATCCTTGATCAGGCGCGCTACGCCATTTTGCTGCACAGCATCCTGGCGCAACTGGCGCCGCCGCTGGATAGCGTGTTCGCGGACATCAAAAACATTGACGGCATGCGCCAAATGGCCGCCGATGCCCGGGATATGGGCTTTGGCGGCCTGCTCTGCATACACCCGAGCCAGGTGGCATTGATTCACGGCGCCTATATGCCCCGCCCGGAAGAACTGGACTGGGCTCGCCGGGTGCTGGATGCCGTTGCATCCGGGGGCGGGGTGTTTGTGGTCGACGGGCAGATGGTCGACGCCCCGGTGATCGGCCTTGCCCGGCGGGTATTACGCCGGGCCGGTCTGGCGCCGACCTGAGTCGAGCGAACAGGTTCAAACGCACTACAGGCAACACCAGGCACTACCAAATCAATAACAACAAGAGGTATGTACCCATGTTCAAGCACACCCTCAAGGCTCTGGCCTGCGCACTTCCCTTATTCGCAGGTTTTGCGAGCGCTGCCGACCCCATCAGCATCAAGTTTGCCCACGTTGTCGCCGAGCACACGCCCAAGGGGCAGGGCGCGTTGATGTTCAAGAAACTGGCCGAGGAACGTCTGCCGGGGCAGGTCAAGGTCGAGGTCTATCCGAACTCCTCGCTGTTTGGTGACGGCAAGGAAATGGAAGCGCTGCTGCTCGGAGACGTACAACTGCTGGCGCCGTCGCTGGCCAAGTTCGAGCATTACTCCAGGCCGATCCAGATCTTCGACTTGCCCTTTCTGTTTACCGATATCAATGCACTCGACCGCTTCCAGCAAAGCCCGCAAGGCCAGGCGCTGCTCAAGTCGATGGAAGGCAAGGGGATTACCGGGCTTGGTTACTGGCACAACGGGATGAAGCAATTGTCCGCCAACAAGGCGCTGTACGAGCCCAAGGATGCGCGTGGCCTGAAGTTCCGCGTACAGGCCTCTGCGGTGCTGGATGAACAGTTCAAGGCCCTGCGTGCGGCGCCGCGCAAGATGAGCTTTGCCGAGGTTTATCAGGGCTTGCAGACCGGTGTGGTCAATGGCACCGAAAACACCTGGTCGAACTACGAAAGCCAGAATGTGTATGAGGTGCAGAAGTTTTTCACCGAGTCCAACCATGGCGCCATCGACTACATGGTGATCACCAACACCAAGTTCTGGAATGGCCTGCCTGAAGAGGTGCGCAAAACCCTGGACGAAGTCATGGCCGAGGTCACCGTGGAGGTGAACAAGCAGGCCGAGGCGCTGAACCAGACCTCACGTCAGCGCATTGCCGATTCCGGCAACAGCGAGATCATCACCCTGACCCCGGAGCAGCGCGAGTTGTGGCGTGAAGCCATGCGCCCGGTATGGAAGAAGTTCGAGAGCGATATCGGTCCTGATATGATCGCCGCCGCCGAGCAGGCCAACCAGGACAGCTAAGCACCTTATTGTTGCTGGCGGCCCCGGGCGGTGCCGCCAGCGGTGCCTTTTGTCGCTTTGCGATCGCTCTTTCAAGGGAGATAACCCATGCACGCAGCCGTTCGTGTCTGGAATCACGCGGAAGAAATGCTGGTGGCGTTCCTGCTTGCAGGCATGACCCTGGTTACATTCGCGTATGTGGTATTCAACAACCTCTACGGGATTTTCTATTCATTGGGGGATTCGCTGCCGTTCGCCAATGAGGCCATGCTCGGCATCGGCGACAGCATTCTTTACGTTGCCCAGGAGATGACCTGGAGCGTGGCGCTGACCAAGGCCATGTTTGGCTGGCTGATTTTTGTCGGCCTGGCCTGGGGCGTGCGCATTGGTGCGCATATCGGTGTCGACTTGCTGGTGCGCCAGTTCAAGCCTGCCAACCAGCGGCGGGTGGCCTTGCTCGCCGTGGCCATTTGCCTGGGTTATTGCGTGCTCATGGCGTACTCCAGCGAGCAGTGGGTAGCCACCTTGTATGCGGTGGGCACCAGTGCTGAAGACCTGGATCGCTTCGGTATCAAGCAATGGCAGATCGTAATGATCGTGCCGATCGGTTTTACCCTGATGTTCGTGCGTTTCCTGCAGATTTTTATCCGCATCATCCAGGGCAAGCAGCAAGGCCTGGGCTTGCACAGTGAAGTGGATGACGCCGTCAAACTGGCGGAGAACGACCAGCAGGGGACTCCAAAATGACCATTGCCTTCCTTTTTGTCGCCCTGTTCGTGCTGATGTTTGTCGGCATCCCGGTGGCGATATCCCTGGGTTTGTCCGGGGCCATGACCATCCTGTTTTTCAGTAACGACTCGGTGCGTTCACTGGCGATCAAGCTGTTTGAAACCAGCGAGCACTACACATTGCTGGCGATCCCGTTCTTTCTGCTGTCGGGTGCATTTATGACCAGCGGCGGCGTGGCCCGGCGCCTGATCGATTTCGCCAACGCCTGCGTCGGCCATATCAAGGGTGGCCTGGCCATCGCCGCAATCCTGGCCTGCATGCTGTTTGCGGCGCTGAGTGGCTCTTCACCGGCCACCGTGGCGGCAGTGGGTTCGATCGTGATTGCCGGCATGGTGCGTTCTGGTTACAAGCAGGATTTTGCCGCCGGTATCGTGTGTAACGCCGGTACCCTGGGCATCCTGATACCGCCGTCGATCGTCATGGTGGTGTATGCCACTGCCACCGAAACCTCGGTGGGCAAGCTGTTTATGGCCGGTGTTGTGCCGGGCCTGTTGCTGGGGCTGGTATTGATGGTGACCATCTACATCATGGCGCGGGTGAAAGACATGCCCTCGCTGCCTCGCGCTTCGTTCAAGGAAATCGTCACTGCAGGGCGCCGGGCCGGTTGGGGGTTGATGCTGATTGTGATCATCCTTGGCGGTATTTACTCGGGCATGTTCACACCGACTGAAGCGGCTGCCGTGGCGGCGGTCTATGCGGCATTCGTGGCGATCTTTATCTACAAGGACATGACCATTCGTGAATGCCCGAAGGTGATTGTCGAGGCGGGCAAACTGAGTGTGGTGCTGATGTTTATCATCGCCAACGCCATGCTTTTTGCCCATGTGCTGACCACTGAACAGATCCCGCAGTCGATCACCGCCTGGGTGGTGGAGCAGGGCTTTACGCCAATTGAATTCCTGCTGGTGGTCAATATCGTGTTGCTGGTTGCCGGCACCTTTATGGAGCCTTCGGCAATCATCCTGATTCTGGCGCCGATCCTGTTCCCGATTGCGATGCAACTGGGCATTGATCCGATCCACCTGGGCATCATCATGGTGGTGAATATGGAGATCGGCCTGATCACGCCACCCACCGGGCTTAACCTGTTTGTCACCTCGGCGGTGACGGGCATGCCGCTGACTCGCGTGGTGCGTGCGGTGTCGCCTTGGTTGCTGGTGATGCTGGCGTTCCTGGTGCTGGTGACCTATGTGCCATTTGTGTCGTTGGCGTTGCCGAACTGGTTGGGGATGTAGTGGTGGGGGGGCAGTCAGGTAGAACGAGTTGCTTGCATCGCAGGCAAGCCAGCTCCCACAGGTTGTGTGTCGCCTTGCAGTGAACAGTGTGGGGGCGAACAGTGTGGGAGCGGGCTTGCTCGCGATGCGGGCAGGGTGGTCTGTCAGTTAAACGAGGTGCTGCCAAGCCAACTCCCACAGGTTGTGTGTCGCCTTGCAGTGAACAGTGTGGGAGCGGGCTTGCTCGCGATGCGGGCAGGGTGGTCTGTCAGTTAAACGAGGTGCTGCCAAGCCAACTCCCACAGGTTGTGTGTCGCCTTGCAGTGAACAGTGTGGGGGCGAACAGTGTGGGAGCGGGCTTGCTCGCGATGCGGGCGGCGCGGTCTGTCAGTTAAACCGAGGTGCTGCCAGCCAGCGCCCACAGGTCTGCGACAGGTTGTAGCGGGCCAACCGGTTAGCTTGGCACCTTGCCAAGTCAGTCGGTTGGACCGGGGCGCCTGCTCATTGGGGCAGGCGCCGCTCGGGGAGGTATACTCGTGCGCCTCGCAACCCACCCAACTCATCTGTATCGGAATTCCCCATGAGCAGTTCTCTTTCCATAACGCCTGCGCGCAAGCCGATTGCGCCGCTGGTGGCCTTTGTCTTGCTGGTGCTGGGCGCCGTGTTTCTGCAAAACAGTGTCGGTTCGCGCCAGGTGCTGTTGCTGATTGTCGGCGCAGCACTGGGCCTGACCCTTTACCACGCGGCATTCGGTTTTACCTCGGCCTGGCGGGTCTTTATCAATGATCGCCGTGGCGCAGGTTTGCGCGCGCAAATGGTGATGCTGGCCGTGGCCGTGGTGCTGTTTTTCCCGGCGTTGGGCGCGGGCACCCTGTTTGGTCAGCCGGTGGTCGGGCTGGTGGCGCCGATCGGCGTGTCGGTGGTGTTCGGTGCGTTTATTTTCGGCATCGGCATGCAACTGGGCGGCGGCTGTGCCTCAGGCACCCTGTTTACCGTGGGCGGCGGCAATGCGCGCATGCTGGTGACCCTGTTTTTCTTTATCTGCGGATCATTGATTGCCACCCAGCATGTTGACTGGTGGTTTGCCCTGCCTGCGTTTCCAGCGACCTCTATCGTCAAAAGCCTCGGCGTGGTTCCTGCCTTGCTGCTGAGCCTGGCCGTGTTCGCGATCATCGCCGCGGTGACCGTGCGCCTGGAGAAATCCCGGCACGGTACCCTTGAAGCAGGCGTGACCAGTGAGCATCAGGGCCTGCGACGCTTTTTGCGTGGGCCGTGGCCATTGGTGTGGGGGGCGATTGGTCTGGCGCTGCTCAACTACGCCACGCTGGCCCTGGCCGGGCGGCCGTGGGGCATTACCTCGGCGTTCGCGCTATGGGGCGCCAAGGCGGCCAGCGGGCTGGGGGTTGATGTCAGCAGTTGGGGGTTCTGGCAGATGCCGGGCAATGCCAAGGCACTGGCCGCGCCTGTGTGGGAAGACATCACCAGCGTGATGGACATTGGTATTGTCCTCGGTGCGCTGTTGGCCGCAGGTCTGGCCGGGCGTTTTGCCCCCAGCCTGAATATTCCGCTGCGCTCGCTGCTGGCGGCGGTGATTGGTGGTTTGCTGCTCGGCTATGGTTCGCGTCTGGCCTATGGCTGCAATATTGGCGCGTACTTCAGCGGCATCGCTTCGGGCAGCCTGCATGGCTGGGTATGGCTGGTGGCGGCGTTTATCGGCAACAGTGTGGGCGTGCGCCTGCGGCCGTTGTTCTTTGCCGGCGAGCGGCCACAGGTGGCGTTGAGCGGCTGCTGAATATTCCGGGCAGGGGCTGCCTGATGGACTGCAGCCCCTTTTGGATCAGCGGCGATAATCGCGGTGATGGTTGTCGTAGCGCTGGTGCATGGCCCGGTCATGGCGGCGGCGCTCGGCTTCACGGCGGGCTTGCTCCCGGCGCCATTGATCGCGACGCCAGTTTTCCCTGCGTCGCTCGTCCCGGCGCGCTTGCCAGCGGTTGTCGTAGCGGTGGTGGTCGTCACGGGCAAGCAGGGGCGCGGGTTGTTCACCGGCCAGCGCTGGCCAGGGGTTGGCTGCCGCCGCTTCAAGGGCTGCAGGTTGAGTGGCAAAAGCCGCGGGCAAGGCTTTTGTCGGTGTAGCAGATGCCGAGCCCATTGCCGCAAACGCGAACAGGCTCAAAAGCACCATCCGTGGGGCGTGGAATTTCATGAGCGAAGATAACCTCTGAATATCATTCGAATGTGTGGCTCTCTGCTGCGCAACGCCGCGTGGGGCGCGCTTGCCGGGCAGATAAGCGTATTCACATAGACAGGTAAACCGGGAAAAGTTCGATAGCCTGTTGCTTGCCAGCACCCTCCGGCAGGCATCGGCTTTCACCACAGCACCATAAAAAACGGCGCCTGAGCGCCGTTTTGCCAAGGTTATTGCTGCCTAGTGCTCTTGCTCGAAGCTTTTTTTACGCAGGGCCGGAGCCTGTTCAGGATGCTCGTCGGACTCGACTACGGGGACTTCCTTGCCATTGCAGTCAAACAGCTTGCCATCGCGAAACACATCGCCATCGTTGAGGCAGCTGATATCCCGTGAACGCAGGATACGGTCGCTGGCGGCGACGAATACCGATTGCTGGTCGGAGTTGCCGGCCCGCAGATGGTTGAACAGCAGGTTGAGCAGGATGGCCATGATTGCGGCCGAGCTGATGCCGGAGTGGAAGATGGTCTCGAACCAGGTCGGGAAGTGCTGGTAGAAGTTGGGTGCGGCAATCGGGATCATGCCGAAACCGATGGATGTTGCGACGATGATCAGGTTCATGTTGTTGCGATAGTCCACCTGGGCCAGGGTGCGGATGCCACTGGCTGCGACGGTGCCAAACAGCACCAGGCCAGCACCGCCCAGCACGGCAGTGGGCACGGCGGCGACCAGGCGCCCCATCACCGGCAGCAGTCCCAGGGTTACCAGGATCAGCCCGCCGGTGGCCACCACATAGCGGCTCTTGATTCCGGTCACGGCGACCAGGCCAACGTTCTGCGCAAAGGCACTCTGGGTGAAGGAGCCAAACAGCGGCGCCAGTGCACTGGAAATCATGTCGGCGCGCAGACCATTGCCAAGGCGTTTGGCGTCGACCTTGGTTTCGATGATCTCGCCCACCGCGAGGATATCGGCGGAGGTCTCGACCATGGTCACGATAATCACGATCAGCATCGACAGAATGGCCGCGAGGCGGAACTCGGGCATGCCGAAGTGCAGTACTTCGGGCAATGCCACCAGCGGGCCTTCCAGCACCCGGGAGAAGTCGGTCATGCCAACGGCGGTCGCCACCAGTGTGCCGATAACGATTGCCAGCAGAATCGACAGGCGGGAGATACTGGCGCTGCCCAGTTTGCTGAGCAGCAGCACGAGCACCAGGGTGATTGCCGCCAGGCCAATATTGGCCATGCTGCCGAACTCAGGTGACTGACTGTTGCCGCCCATGGCCCAGCGTGCCGTGACCGGCATCAGTGTCAGGCCGATGGTGGTGATGACAATGCCCGTCACCAGAGGCGGAAAGTACTTGGTGATGCTGGAAAACAGCGGTGTGATCAGCAGGCCGATCACGGAAGCCACGATCACCGCCCCGAACACCACCGGCAGGCCTCCTGCGCCGTCACCGCCAATGATGGCGACCATGGTGGAGACACCGGCGAAGGACACCCCCTGCACCAGCGGCAGGCG
>Ga0256410_1000231_pt1 | contig 66161 bp, 63 predicted proteins | sample PhyWR1_FD_185983 | JGI IMG/M metagenome (GOLD analysis project Ga0256410, IMG submission 185983) | Leaf surface microbial communities from wheat plants in UC Gill Tract Community Farm, Albany, California, United States - DLSL W.R1 | ecosystem: Host-associated > Plants > Phyllosphere >... | reverse complement strand
CTAATGCCGTAAACGCCTACCCTATGCCGAATCGGCATGGGTTTTGTCCGACAAGACCTCAAATCGCCCCTCCTGAGATTCCACAGAATAGACGACATAAGTGCCGTAGACCGGCTGTTTCAAGGTCTTTTTGGCTAAGGAGGGGGTGGCATAAAGCCGCTTATATCCAAGAAATATCCGACAACACAAATCAGATATAAGTCCGGGCTATTTTTCTACAAGTCGATATACGGTCGACGTTTCGAAGTGCCGTTCAGGCCACATTTGTTTTTAAAAAAATGAACCCTGATAAGGCATTACGCATGCCGGGTGATTTTCTTCAGGCGTAAAAAAACCAAGGTAAAACCTTGGCCGCAACACGCGATGTAACCGGTTTCATGCCCCGCGGTCGCCACCCGATATCGGGGTAGCAACCGCTGCCTTAAAGGAGGGGGCGAACATGGCTAGCCTCGACCGCGACGACCGAAGATAAACGACACCACAAACATCACCAGGAACACGACAAAGAGAATCTTGGCGATACCGGTAGCGGTGCCCGCAATACCACCGAAGCCCAGGACTGCAGCGATGATGGCGATAATCAGGAAGGTAATGGCCCAACTCAACATGGTGATTCTCCTTATTACTGTGTGAAACAGGGTGATACCGAGGATGACGCTTGACGCCCGTGAGGACCTCAAGGTTGTGAACACTTAAAACACCCAACGTTCCGGCAGAGGCTGGGTGTTGGCTATCTGGGTGTCGTCGGAAGCGGCCAGTGCGTAATGGCCAGAACCTTCAATGACCGCGCCCAATGCCTGAAAATGCTGTTGCGGGGCCGCGGCATGCACAACCGTGGCAACGGGCTGTGCTGCAGCCTCCCAGCGTGCCCACTGCTGACCACCGATCAAGGTCACCGACAACGCAAGGCTGGCAAACAGGCCCTGTTGCAGATGCAATGACGTAACACGCATGTTGGAGAATTCTTGACGATTCATGTTCAAACTCCTGCCACCCGGTGGTCAATGTAAGGTTGTGCCGCGAGTTGCGACGCTCTGTATAAGGGTAGTTGCAGGGGTCGTGCCACTTTCTTTAGCGGTATAAAATCCTTATAAATCAATAACTTACAAATAGATAAAAACAGATTTTGCACGCATCCTGCACGATGCCCGGCAAGGTTGTCGTGCGTTCTGCACGATTGCCCGGGGCACCCCCCCTGCCCCTTGTAGCCGCTGCCGAAGGCTGCGATCGGCGGCGCAGCCGTCGTGATACCAGAGTTCTCGGTGTGTCAGGGAAGCCCCGGATGCAGGATTTGCGACGGCTGCGCCGCCGAACGCAGCCTTCGTGCCTCGTCAGCGGCTACAGAGCAGCTAGGGCACGCACCTTTTTTCAACCGTAAAATCACAGCAATCAGCTGCAAAATCAGCCAGTTACTTCATGCAGCCCAGCACCTTCGGTGCTAGCCTCGGAATCAATCCGAAAAAATCATGCAACTTGCCCGATTATTCCGACACTAACCAAGACCACATATAAAGGAACGTAGGAAATGGAGTCAGCCAAAGAGCAACAGGGCCGCATTCTGCTGGTCGACGATGAATCCGCCATCCTGCGTACATTCCGTTATTGCCTCGAAGACGAGGGTTACACGGTCGCCACCGCCAACAGCGCAGCGCAGGCCGAAGCACTGCTGCAACGTCAGGTGTTCGATCTGTGTTTTCTCGATCTGCGCCTGGGCGAAGACAATGGTCTGGATGTGCTGGCTCAAATGCGCATTCAGGCGCCGTGGATGCGGGTTGTGATAGTCACTGCCCACTCGGCCGTCGATACAGCCGTTGATGCGATCCAGGCAGGTGCCGCGGACTATCTGGTCAAACCGTGCAGCCCCGACCAGCTACGACTGGCCACAGCCAAGCAATTGGAAGTGCGGCAGTTGTCGGCTCGACTTGAGGCCCTGGAAGGTGAAGTCCGCAAGCCCAAAGAAGGTCTCGACTCCCATAGCCCGGCCATGATGGCGGTACTGGAAACCGCCCGCCAAGTGGCCGGTACTGATGCCAATATCCTTATTCTGGGCGAGTCCGGCACCGGCAAGGGCGAGCTGGCAAGAGCAATCCACGGCTGGAGCAAACGGGCGAAAAAATCCTGTGTCACGATCAATTGTCCGTCACTGACGGCCGAGTTGATGGAAAGTGAACTGTTCGGCCATACCCGTGGAGCCTTTACCGGTGCCAGCGAAAGCACCTTGGGACGGGTGAATCAGGCCGACGGCGGAACCTTGTTCCTGGATGAAATTGGCGATTTCCCACTGGCACTTCAGCCAAAACTGCTGCGCTTTATTCAGGACAAAGAATACGAGCGTGTTGGCGACCCCGTTACCCGCCGCGCCGATGTACGGATTCTCGCCGCCACCAACCTCAACCTTGAAGATATGGTACGAGATGGCCGGTTCCGTGAAGACCTGCTCTACCGTCTCAACGTGATCACCCTGCATTTGCCACCGTTGCGCGAGCGCAGTGAGGATATCCTGACCTTGGCCGACCGTTTCCTGGCCCGTTTCGTCAAGGAATATGCCCGCCCTGCCCGCGGCTTCAGTGAAGAGGCCCGCCGGGCCCTGGCAAATTACCGTTGGCCGGGCAATATCCGTGAGTTGCGCAATGTGGTTGAGCGCGCGAGTATTATCTGCCCTCAGGAAGTGGTCGAAGTCAGCCATCTGGGGATGGCCGAGCAAACCGTCTCCAGCGCCCCGCGCATTGGTGCAGCACTGAGCCTCGACCAGTTGGAAAAAGCCCATATCGGCGCCGTCCTGGCCACCAGTGAAACCCTGGATCAGGCAGCAAAAACCTTGGGCATCGATGCCTCGACTTTGTACCGCAAACGTAAGCAGTACAACCTGTGAGCCTGCGATGAAACTTGCGATCAAGCTGCGCACCCGCCTGTTCCTGAGTATTTCCGCGCTGATCACGGTAGCGCTGCTCGGCCTGTTGCTTGGCGTCGTCAGCGTGATGCAAATGGCCAAAACCCAGGAAGCGCTGATTCGCAACAACTTCATTACCCTCGATCTGGGCCTGAAGCTGCGTCAGTCACTGGGTGATCAGTTGGTGATGATGTTGCATAACCAGCCAGATCCTGAAGCGCTTCAGGCATCGGCCCAGGAGTATTTGAAGCTACTCGACGAGGGCATCGAGCATGAGCGTAAAAACCATCTGCATAGCGGTTTTGCCCAGGCCCGACTGGATTACGAAAGCTTTTTGCAGGCGTTCAACAAAGCGCACGACGCAGACCTCAATCTGAGCAATGACAAGGAGCTTTCCAGCCGCTTCAATCAGTTGCGCAATGGCCTGATCACCGAGCACCGCCGGGCGCTGGACACCATCTATGCCGCTCAGGCGGCGGCCCGTGAGCGCGCTCTGGTGATTGCGGCCTTGCTGGGTCTGGTTGGCATTGCGGTGCTGATCATCGGCTTTATTACCGCCCACGGTATTGCCCGGCGTTTTGGTGCACCTATCGAGGCACTGGCCAAAGCCGCTGATAACATTGGTAAAGGCAATTTTGAAGTGGTGTTGCCGCTCTCCTCGGCTACGGAAATGAACCTGCTGACGCGGCGCTTTGGCATCATGGCCGAGGCGCTGCGTCAGCATCAGGCAACCAATATCGACGAGCTGCTGGCGGGCCAGCAGCGGCTGCAAGCGGTACTCGACAGCATCGATGACGGCTTGTTGATGATCGATCAGCAAGGCCGTCTGGAGCACTTGAACCCCGTCGCACAGCGTCAGCTGGGTTGGGATGAAGGGCGACTGGGGCAGTCGCTGGGTGAGGCGTTGCAACGCCCGGAGCTCGACCAGCAACTGCAAACAGTGCTGCGCGGTGGCAGTCTGGAGCGTTTGCCGGAAGACTTGAGTGTCGACATCGAAGGCGAAACCCGCCTGCTGACTTACAGCCTGACTCCGGTGAGCCAGCCCAAGGGGCCTATCCTTGGCGCCGTGATGGTGCTGCATGACGTCACCGAGCAGCGCGCCTTTGAGCGGGTACGCAGCGAATTCGTGTTGAGGGCCTCCCATGAGTTGCGTACCCCCGTCACTGGCATGCATATGGCATTCGGGTTGTTTCTGGAGCGTTCACGCTTTGATCCGCAGTCCCGCGAAACCGACCTGCTCAACACCGTCAACGAAGAAATGCAGCGCCTGATGCAGTTGATCAATGACCTGCTGAACTTCTCCCGCTATCAAAACGGCATGCAGAAGCTGACGCTGGCCCCCTGCAGCGTCGAACACATGCTCGAGGACGCCCGTTTCCGTTTCGCCGACCGTACGCGGGCAAAAAATGTCGAGTTGCTGGTAGAACTGCAACAACCGCTGCCCGAGTTGCGGGCCGATCAGGCCCAGCTGGAGCGGGTGCTGGACAACTTGCTGGACAACGCCTTGCGCCACACTGCCAGTGGCGGGCAGATCTGCCTGCAGGCCCGGCGCCATGGCGAGCGGGTGATCATCAGCATCGAAGACAATGGCGAAGGCATTGCCTATAGCCAGCAAGGGCGGATTTTTGAGCCCTTTGTGCAAGTGGGGCGCAAAAAGGGCGGTGCCGGCCTTGGGTTGGCACTGTGCAAAGAAATTGTGCAACTGCACGGAGGGCGCATTGGGGTGTATTCGCGTCCAGGGCAAGGCACGCAATTCTATATGGCCCTGCCGCTTCTATAACCCGCGCCGATCCTCAGTGCTTTTGCGTGTTCAGCACTTTCAAGATGGCCGCGCTTTCAGCATCAGGCGTGCCATCAAAGCGTGAAGGCCTGAAATGCATCTGGAACGCCGCCAGCACATGACGAGTGGCTACATCCAGCTCGCCGGTTTGCGGTGTTTCGTAGCCCAATAACGCCAGTTGCTGCTGAAACCAGGTGATGCTTGGCAAGTTGCTGGCGTACAGCGCTTGTTCCCGTGCCACAGCCTGAGCGTCAGGCCAAATGCCAAAGCCTGCATCCGCCAGGCGCTTCCAGGGAAACAACGGGCCAGGGTCCAGCTTGCGCAAAGGCGCGATGTCGCTGTGGCCAATGATGTTGTGCGGGTCGATCTTATAGCGGGTCGCTATATCTTTGAGCAGTGCTATAACCGACTGGATCTGACCTTCGGTGTAGGGGTACCAGACTCTACCTTCTGGCGTATCGCGAAAGCCCTTGTTGACGATTTCAATGCCGATGGAGCTGGAATTCAGCCAGGTACGGCCCTTCCATTGGCTCTCGCCGGCGTGCCAGGCACGCCGGTTTTCATCCACCAGTTTGTAAATGGTGGGTGGGGTATCGCCAACCAGGTAATGGCTGCTGACCGGCCCGTGGGTTAACAGCTCCAGGGAGCGCTCCAGCGAGGTTGAGGTGTAGTGAAGCACCACAAACTGCACGCGGCTGTCGTGGTTGACCGAAGGATGGCTGGTGTCCATGCGCAGGCCGTTACTACAACCGGCCAGCAGGGCAAGGGACAGGATCAGGGTGGAGAATTTCATGGGCGAGCACAACACGACTGAACATTTAATCGGCAAGCATACCTTACGGCCCGGGTCCTGCAGCTGAACCGGATGAAGTCGAGGGCTGCGACCTTGTAAACAACAGCAGGGCCGCAGCCTTCGCAAGGTGGGTTATTTACCGCACACCAGATAAAAACTCATGGATGTGTCCCCGGATGGCCCATTGGCACCCAGCATCAGGCCAATGACATTCACTTCAGAACGGGTCGGTTTGCTCGACAATTTGGCGATGCCATAAAGGGTGTGTTCGTAACTTGAATTGTCGTAGGTCGATGCCACACAGAACTTGGGAGCTTTCTGAAAAGCACCAGGCATCAAGTTAACTTTATAACTGGCTGCATAGTTGGGCTGGCTGGAATATTCAATGTCTTTAATCCAGTGCGGTGATTGCGCCGCCAGTGTTCCATCTTTGTTAATGCTGGCTGAATAGATCGGGTATTTAGGTGCTGCACTTGCCGAAGCAGCACCTATAATCAAAATGAATACGGACAACAAAGAAATCAATGTTTTCATACACTACCTTTCACGGTCGTGCAGCGCTCCGCGCTGGCGCCGGGTCAGCGGCCCAGAGCCGCGCTGCTCGGCGGCATTGTTGAGGGTGGGTTAATAATCAGCAATCCACAGCGCCGGTATAACAGTTTAATTAACTAGGCCGGCCTGTTATTTGATATAAGCTGCCCATTCACCCGCCGTCAAGAAACACCCGAGCGTATGTATGGATTAACTTTAAATACCGACAGGTACTACTTGCCAACTAGAAAGTAACTACGCAATACGACAAACAAGTATCAAATTCCAACGGCTGCTGTTTGCGGTTCCACAGCGTTACGCCCACGCCGTTTGGCCCGGTACAGTGCATCATCGGCCCGTTTAAGCACATGATCACTGCGATCACCTGTCCTGAACGCGGACACACCGATAGACGTGGTGATGGTCACGGGTTCGCCCTTGAAGTGGAATGGGCAGGCCTCGATTGCCGCCCGCAGCTTCTCGATCAGGTCCAAGCCTGCAGCCAGCGGCGTGTCGGGCATCAGCAGCACAAACTCTTCGCCACCAAAACGGGCAATAAAGTCGATCGGCCGCAGATGCTTGCGCAACTGGGTGGCAATGATCTTGAGCACCTTGTCACCCGCCAGATGCCCGTAGCCATCATTGATGCGCTTGAAGTGATCAAGGTCGAGCATGGCTATCAGCAAAGGTTTGCCATGGGCTTGCCATTGTTCGACCTCATGCTGCAGACGCTCACCCCAGGCTGCGCGGTTAGGCAGGCCTGTGAGGGGGTCTATCAAGGCTTTTTGGCGCTGTTCTTCAAGGTGTTCGCGGTAGCCCTGGGCCTGCTGCTCCATGCTCGCAATGCGCTCCGCCAGGCCCTGCAGGTGGGCCGAGACCTCTTGCTCGCGGGCGGTGCGCTGCTGCTGGTGCTGGTCCATCGTGCCCAATAGCCCTTCGAGACGGTTTTCCAGCAGGTGCTTGAGGCTGTTCAGGTCGACGGCGTCCTGAACGCTGTTTTGCAAGCCGTCTACATGTTCGCGCAACTGGCTGTGCAAGTCGTCGGCGGCGGATCGACCTTCGGCATGACCCTCGCTTGCTGCCTGAAGGTTGTTCTGGAACGACTCAAGACGCTCGTTGAGTTGCTTGAGGTAAGTCTCGAACTCATGCTGGCCGCTGTCAGTGATGGCCAGCATCAAAACGGCAAGATCGTCGAGTATCGGTAGCAATTCGTACCAGTTAAGCCCTTTTTCGAGGCGCCGACACATGGCTTCGGCCTGGGGCCTGTGGTGTTCAGGCAGCGACAGACCGCTCAATAACCCGAGCAACGTGGACTCAATATGCTCGGCTACGCTGCTGTAAGTCGGCTCGGGGGCATCGGGCAGGGCATAGACGGCATCGACTTCGGCCGGCTCAGGTTGCTCATCGGGCGGCGACTGCTCAACGAAGTCCCGGGTTTGATCATTTTCGGCCTCAACCATCGCGACCACTGACTCAAGCGCGCCGCTGGATGCATGCGCCAGAGGCTCTTGAAGCACCGACGGTGGCGGCTCGGCAAGCGCTTGAGCGTCACCGTCAGTTGCAGCAACGGGTGGCAAGGGTCGCGGTTCGGTTTCAACCGTTACCGGTTCTGGCTGCGCAGCGGGCTTTGCCAGCGGCTCGGCAACAAGAAGCGGGGCCACGGTTTTCGGCGCAGCAGGTTCAGGCGCCAGGGCAGGCCCCGGAGCCTGAGCTGTAGCCGGAGCTTTAGGAGCTTCGTCCGGGATCTTTTCGGTGTCTTGTGCGCCGAACAGTCGCTGCAACAAACCCGGCTTGGGCGGTTGCGCGCCATTGAGCTGCGGCGCCAGTGCCTGCCCCTGCAAGTGGCTCAGTTCATCGAGCAGCAAGGGGATTTCACGGGCGTGGGTCACCCGGTTATCGAGCTGCTTGGCATAGGCCTTGAGCGGCTTGCTGACCTCGCGCGGCAGCGGCAGGGCCTGCAGTTGCGTGACCAGCGTATTGAGTGCCACGCTGACTTGCTCAACCCGGGTTTCACGCCGCTGCTCAGAGTCGAGCACGGCTTTTTCAAGGCGTGGCAGCAAGGCGGCGAGGGCGGCGTCCATCTCATTGGTGCGCACCGCTTCGCGCATCTCTTTCATGCACTGGTCGACCGTGCGGTCGGTGCCTTCAGCGGCCAGGGTGCTGCGCACCAGACCACGGCGCAGCAAATCGAGACGGGCATTCCAGCGGCGCTCAAGCTTGTCTTGCAGCTCAACGCTTTTAAGGTATTTTTCTTTCCAGCGCGCGGCCTCGTCTCTCATGCCTTGGGTCCGTCGTCAGGTGGTCGCAGCGCGAGTTGGGAGTCGACGCCGATAGAACCTGGCAGACGGATATCCACGGCCACCGGCAGATGGTCCGAGATAGGCTGATCCAGTACCTGAACGCGCTCAAGGGTCAGGCTTGGGCTGAGCAAAATATGATCAAGGCAACGTTGCGGGCGCCAACTGGGGAAGGTGGCCTCCATTTGCGGTGCCAGCAACCCGAGGTCACGCAGGGGTGATGTGTGCAGCAGGTCGTTGGCATGGGTGTTCATGTCGCCCATCAACACCTGATGCTGATAACCGCCAATCAACTCGCGAATATAGGCCAGCTGCCGGGTGCGGGTTTTTGTCCCCAGTGCCAGGTGCATAACCACCACCACCAATGCATCGGGGCCGTCTCCAAAGCGCACCAGAATCGCACCACGCCCCGCAGGGCCGGGCAAGGGGTGGTCTTCAATCGCGGCAGGACGCAGCCGGCTGAGCACGCCATTGCTGTGTTGGGCCAAACGCCCTAGATTGCGATTGAGTTGTTGATACCAGTAGGGAAATTCGCCCTGCTGGGCAAGATACTTGACCTGATTGATGTAGCCAGAACGATGGCTACCACCGTCGGCCTCTTGCAGGGCGACCAGGTCGAAGTCGCCGAGCAAGTCGCCAATACGCTCCAGGTTGCCGGCCCGGCCCTTATGGGGCAGTACATGCTGCCAACTGCGGGTCAGGTAATGCCGGTAACCCTGGGTGCTGTTACCCACCTGGATATTGAAACTGAGCAGGCGTAAACGCCGATCATCCGGCATCCCGCAGGACACCAGATGATCTTCGTTGATCTGCGGCTCATGCAGACCAACGCTTCGCTCGCCTTTCCAGCGGAGCACGGGCGAGGGCGCCGCTTAGTTTTTTGCGCCCGCTGCACGCTCTTTGGCGATCAGCTGGTCGGCAACGCTCAATGCACCTTCAGGGCCACCGGCTGTGCCCAGGTCAAAGCGGTACTTGCCGTTGACGACCATGGTCGGTACGCCGGAGATTTGATAGGCCTGCGCCTTCTTCTTGGCATCTTCAACCTTGCCTTTAACGGCGAACGAGTTGTAAGTGCTCAGGAACTTGTCTTTATCGATGCCCTCACCGGCCAGGAAATCAGCCATTTCCTCTGGGGTAGCCAGCTTCTTGCCGTCATGGATGGCCTGGAACACAGCTTTGTGAACCTTGTTTTCAACGCCCATGGCTTCAAGGGTGATGAACAATTGGCCGTGAACATTCCAGATCCCGCCAAACATGGCAGGGATACGCACGAAGTTGACGTCGGCCGGTAGTTTTTCTGCCCATGGATTGATGGTTGGCTCGAAGGCAAAGCAATGCGGGCAGCCGTACCAGAACAGCTCGACCACTTCGATCTTGCCAGGCACGGCAACCGGAACGGCGCTGCTCAGCTCTACATATTGTTTGCCCGCTTCAAGCGGCTCGGCAGCTTGAGCGGTCATGCCAAACAGGCTGGCACTGACGAGAGCGGCGCTGAGAATCAGATTACGCATGCTTTACTCCTGGACAGATAAGGTCATATCAACGTGACCTGTATTCAGACAGGTCCATGCTGGCTTGAGTTCGATAGTGTAACTGTAGACGCGATGCAAAAGGGCAGCCGAAGCTGCCCTTTGAGGTTCACATTCAAGGATTAAACGATCGTTAACGTGGCCACCGGTTTCAAGACCTGGCCCCGCCGACCGTACAGACCTTAGTGCAGGCCTTGAATATAGCTGGCCAGCGCCTTGATATCCTTGTTGCTCATTTTAGCCGCGATGCCGCGCATGATCATCGAGTCACCATCGTTGGTGCGATCGCCTTCACGGAAGTCTGTCAGTTGCTTCTCGATATAGCTGGCGTGTTGGCCACCCAGATGCGGGAAACCGGCAGCAGCTAGGCCCTGGCCGTCAGGTGAGTGGCAGCCGATACACGCTGGCATGCCTTTCTCAAGGTTGCCACCCCGGAACAGGGCTTCACCCTGGGCAACCAGTGCCGGGTCTGCCGCGCCGACCGAGCTTTTCTGGCTTGAGTAGTAGGCAGCGATGTCGGCCAGGTCCTGATCGTTCAGGTTCGCCAGCAGGCCGGTCATTTCCAGCACCTGACGCTTGCCGTCCTTGATTTCATGCAATTGCTTGAGCAGGTAACGATCACCTTGCCCGGCCAACTTGGGGAAGTTTGGGGCCATGCTATTGCCGTCCGGACCGTGACAAGCGCCACATACAGCGGTTTTTGCCTGACCTGCAGCAGCATCACCTACCACAGCGGTGCCTGCAGCCTGGGCAATACCGCTGACACCCAAGGTCAACAGCAGACTCACGAGTAATTTGTTCATCAGCTAATCCAACTACGGCTAAGGGTTAAAGAGTTCTGGGCCGGGCTCACTCGCTTATCCACTGTAGGACAGTTCGGTGATCCTCGACACTGCAGTCCATGCACAAACCACGCGGCGGCATCGCCTTGAAACCCTGGGTCACGTGTTGCACCAGCGTCTCCATACCCTGCTCTAACCTTGGCCGATAAGCTGACCTGCATGGCAGACAATACAAACGCGGTTGTACACGGCTTCCGGATCCTGTGTAGCCTGAATGCTGTAACGTGGCATCAAGACACCGGCACCAGCAGTCATAAAACGACCTTTTCAGGGTTGGGAGCCTGCTGCGTTCTAATGCGCAACCTGGGTTTTCGCTCCCGTGTTCTTCATCCTACGCTGGGACAAAGCGCACACAAAATCTGCGGCATTATATACTGGCGTCACTGAAACGGAAACGACACGCTCGCCGCGTCCATTCCTGACGCCGCTCACATCGGAAATCCCATGCAACTCAAGAACCCCATTCTCGGTCTGTGCCAACAGGCCACCTTCATGCTCAGCGCTGCCAAAGTCGATCAATGCCCCGATGACGAAGGCTACGAAGTCGCGTTTGCCGGGCGTTCCAACGCCGGCAAGTCCAGTGCACTCAACACTTTGACCCACGCCAGCCTGGCGCGCACGTCGAAAACTCCGGGTCGCACTCAGTTGCTGAACTTCTTCAAACTGGACGAAGAACGTCGTCTGGTCGACCTGCCGGGTTACGGTTATGCCAAGGTGCCGATCCCGCTGAAATTGCACTGGCAGCGTCACCTTGAAGCGTATTTCGGTAGCCGTGAAAGCCTCAAGGGCGTGATCTTGATGATGGATATCCGTCATCCAATGACCGATTTCGACCTTTTGATGCTGGATTGGACCGTGTCCAGCGGCATGCCAATGCATATTTTGCTGACCAAAGCCGACAAACTGACGTACGGCGCTGCGAAAAATACACTGCTTAAAATCCAGTCAGACATCCGCAAGCAATGGGGCGATGCCGTCACCATCCAGTTGTTCTCCACGCCCAAGCGTATGGGCCTGGAAGAGGCATACACCGTGCTGGCGCGCTGGATGGAACTGCCGAACAAAGGCGAAGAACTGGTTGAAGCCGACGAGTAACGAATCGCAGGCAAAAAAAACCCCGGACTTCGCAGGGGGGAAGGAGGTCCGGGGTTCAAGTACTGAACCGCTAGGGCGGGGTTCAGATATCTGCCAACACTTAACACAACATTAGGAGCTTTGAAGGGCTTCACCACCCATTCAATAAATCTGAGTGGTGTTGGCAGATTTAGTTCCGGGAGCTTAAAAACTCTTTGGAATAAGCCTTTAGTCTCCAGCAGCAATAATTTTTTAGAGTGGGAGCGGGCTTGCTCGCGATGGCATCAACGCGGTCATTGCGACAGACCGCGTCGTCTGCATCGCGAGCAAGCCCGCTCCCACATCCCCCCCTTTAGTGCGCCTCATCCCAGTTGTTGCCCACACCGACTTCAACCACCAGCGGCACATCCAGCTTCGCTGCGTCACTCATATGCACTCGAACTTCATCGCGAACCTGGTCCACCAGGTCTTCCCGCACTTCGAGCACCAGTTCATCGTGTACTTGCAGGATGACGCGGGCATCGAGGCCTGAGGCGCTGAGCCAGTTATCCACAGCTACCATGGCTTTTTTGATGATATCGGCCGCCGTACCCTGCATCGGTGCGTTGATCGCCGTACGCTCTGCGCCTTTGCGCAATGCGGGGTTTTTAGCGTTGATTTCCGGCAGATACAGGCGACGACCGAAAATGGTCTCGACATAGCCTTGCTCGGCAGCCTGGGTGCGCGTGCGCTCCATGTAGTCCAGAACCCCCGGATAGCGCGCGAAGTAACGGTCGATGTAGGCCTGGGACTGTTTGCGGTCGACGCCAATCTGTTTGGCCAGACCAAAGGCGCTCATGCCGTAGATCAGACCGAAGTTGATGGCCTTGGCGCTGCGGCGCTGATCCGTGGTGACGTCCGCCAGATCAACCCCGAATACCTCGGCAGCGGTGGCGCTGTGCACGTCCAGGTTGTTGCGGAAGGCATGCAGCAAACCTTCGTCCTTGGCCAGGTGGGCCATGATCCGCAGCTCGATTTGCGAGTAGTCGGCCGCCAGCAGTTTGTAGCCTTTAGGGGCCACAAAGGCCTGACGGATCCGACGACCTTCGGCGGTACGGATCGGAATGTTCTGCAAGTTTGGATCACTTGAAGACAAACGACCGGTCGCCGTGACGGCCTGGTGGTAGGAGGTGTGGATACGGCCCGTACGCGGGTTGATCTGCTCAGGCAGGCGATCGGTGTAGGTGCTTTTCAGCTTGCTCATGGAGCGGTACTGCATCAGCACCTTGGGCAGCGGGAAGTCCTGCTCGGCCAGTTCCGCCAGCACGGCTTCGGCAGTCGAAGGCTGGCCTTTGGCCGTTTTGCTGATGATTGGCAGACCGAGTTTTTCATACAGGATCACACCCAGTTGCTTGGGTGAGCTCAGGTTGAACTCCTCACCGGCAATGGCAAAAGCCTCACGCTCAAGCGCAACCAGCTTGTCACCCAGCTCAACACTCTGGATACCCAGCAGGTTGGCATCCACCAGCGCGCCCTGACGTTCAATACGCGCCAGTACCGGCACCAGCGGCATCTCGATGTCCGTCAATACGCTGTTGAGGCTAGGGATCGCTGCGAGTTTTTCGTGCAGTACATGGTGCAAACGCAAGGTCACGTCGGCATCTTCGGCCGCATACGGGCCGGCCTGCTCCAGGGAAATCTGGTCGAAGGTCAGTTGCTTGACGCCCTTGCCGGCAATGTCCTGGAAGCTGGTGGTGGTGTGGCCCAGGTACTTGAGGGCCAGGCTGTCCATATCGTGGCGGCTGCCCGTGGAGTCGAGCACATAGGACTCAAGCATGGTGTCGAAGGCAACGCCCTGAACCATGATCCCGCAGGATTGATCGCCACCGATGGCGCAGTTGGCCAGAATATTCATGTCGTACTTGGCGTGTTGTCCGACCTTGGCTTTGCTCGGGTCTTCCAGCAGCGGCTTGAGGGCACGCAATACCGTGTCGCGATCCAGTTGCTCGGGTACGCCCATGTAGGAATGGGTCAATGGAATGTAAGCCGCTTCGCCAGGCTTGACCGCGAACGACAGGCCCACCAGCTGCGCTTGCTGCGCGTCCAGGCCGGTGGTTTCGGTGTCGAAGGCAATCAATTTGGCGTCGTTGAGTTTTTTTAGCCACACATCAAAACGGGCTTGGTCGAGGATGGTCTCGTACTGCTGCTCCGCTTCGGCGGGCGCTTCAGGAGCCTCATGCACAATCACCTGCCCGGCACGCTTGGCCTCGCGCTCAACTTCGGCAATCCAGCTTTTGAACTCAAGCTCGGTGTACAGCTCAATCAGCTTTTCGCAGTCAGGCGCCTTGAGGTGCAAGTCTTCCAGGCCGATATCCAGCGGCACATCGATCTTGATCGTCGCCAACTGATAGGACAAAAACGCCATTTCGCGATGTTCTTCGAGTTTGGCAGGCAGGTTTTTGGCGCCGCGAATGGGCAGGGTCGGCACGATATCGAGCTTTTCGTACAGATCGACCAAACCACCGCCTACGCCCACCAACAAGCCGGACGCTGTCTTGGGACCAATACCCGGCACGCCTGGAATGTTGTCAGACGAATCGCCCATCAGCGCGAGGTAGTCGATGATCTGCTCGGGTGAAACGCCAAATTTTTCTTTAACGCCCTCGATGTCCATCACGCTGCCGGTCATGGTGTTAACCAGGGTGATGTGGCCATCAACCAACTGGGCCATGTCTTTGTCACCGGTGGAAATGACCACTGGTCGGTCAGCAGCAGCGCTGCTGCGGGCCAGTGTGCCGATGACATCGTCGGCTTCCACGCCTTCAACGCACAGCAAGGGGAAACCCAGCGCGATCACACTGGCGTGCAATGGCTCAATTTGCACCCGCATGTCATCGGGCATGCTCGGACGGTTGGCCTTGTACTCGGCGTACATGTCATCGCGAAATGTCCCGCCCTTGGCATCGAAAACCACCGCGAACGGGCTATCCGGATACTGCTTGCGCAGACTTTTGAGCATGTTCAATACGCCCTTCACGGCGCCGGTCGGCAGCCCTTTGGACGTAGTCAGCGGCGGCAGCGCGTGGAAGGCGCGGTACAGATATGAAGAACCGTCCACCAGGACGAGGGGAGCTTGGCTCATGAGCAGGATCAACCTTTTCGGCGAGTCCGGCGCTAGAATGTCCGGACCAATGACGACAAAGGGACAAGGTTATCATGCGCACACTCAATCGCCTGTTGCTGACCGGTTTGTTTGCATTCACTCCGCTGGTAACCTTCGCAGCAGATGAAGCAGTCACCGCCGATCCAGATGTAACCATTCGCACGGAAGGCGATAAAACCATTCAGGAGTACCGTCAAAACGGTTTCCTGTACGCCATCAAGGTCACCCCAAAAGGGGGCAAACCGTACTTCCTGGTACGGGCTGATGGTACTGATGCCAATTACATCCGTTCCGACCAGCCGGATATGCTGATTCCTTCGTGGAAAATCTTCGAATGGAAGTAGCGTCTTAACTTTAATTGGCGCCGCCTTGCGCGGCGCCCGTACTGGCAATTTAAATCATGTCTGTATTCACCCCACTGACTCGCAGCGAGTTGGAAACCTTCCTTGCGCCTTATGAACTCGGCCGTTTGCTCGATTTCCAGGGGATTGCTGCGGGCAGCGAAAATACCAACTACTTCATCAGCCTGGAGCGCGGTGAATTTGTCCTGACCCTGGTTGAGCGCGGGCCGGTCAAAGAGATGCCGTTCTTTATCGAGCTGCTGGATGTGCTGCATGACGCCGATCTGCCGGTGCCTTTCGCCTTGCGCACCGTAGACGGCCAGGCCTTGCGCGAGCTCAAAGGCAAGCCGGCGCTGCTGCAGCCGCGCCTGGCGGGCAAGCATATTCGTGAGGCCAACGCCCAGCATTGCGCCCAGGTTGGCGAATTGCTTGGCCACTTGCACACCGCCACCCGCGACAACGTACTGGAACGCAAGACAGACCGCGGCCTGGACTGGATGCTGACGGAAGGGCCAGCCTTGATGGCTGATTTGTCACCTGAATCGGCAGATTTGCTGCAAAAGGCGCTACAGGAAATCACCGAGCGTAAGGCGCAGATTCTGGCACTGCCCCGGGCCAACCTGCATGGCGACCTGTTTCGCGATAACGCGATGTTTGAAGGCACTCACCTGACCGGCCTGATCGACTTTTACAACGCCTGCTCAGGGCCGATGCTGTACGACGTGGCAATTGCCCTGAATGACTGGTGTGCAGACGATGACGGTCAAATTGACGCTCCCCGCGCCCGTGCGCTGCTGGGCGCCTATGCCGCGCTGCGTCCGTTCACTGCCGCCGAGGCCGAGTTGTGGCCAACCCTGTTGCGCGTTGCTTGCGTGCGGTTCTGGCTGTCGCGCCTGATCGCAGCCCAGACCTTTGCCGGTCAGGACGTGCTGATTCACGATCCGGGTGAATTCGAGAAGCGCCTGGCTTTGCGCCAGAAGGTGACCGTAAAACTGCCGTTTGCGTTGTAAGAACGCTGAGAAATAACTGTGGGAGCGGGCTTGCTCGCGATTCAAACGGCGCGGTGTATCTGAACAGACGCGTCGTTCCAATCGCGAGCAAGCCCGCTCCCACAGAGGTTCTGGCAAGCCGCAACTTTTGTGAATGCCACACAATCTGTGGGCGTCGGCTTACAAGCTTTCCAGACACCCCGCCAGGTCATTGCCGAGTTTTTCCAGCAACTGCTCATACCCCTGCGCCGTCGCAGGGGTGTAGCCGCCCAGGGCATCCAGCTCCGCCAACTTGACCGGCAACCCGGCTGTCAGGGTGTCCGCCAGGCGCGGACGCAGCGGAGGGTCGCTGAATACACAGGTCTTGCCCACTTCCTGCAGACGCTTGCGCATGGCTGCTACGTGCTGGGCACCCGGCTGAACTTCCGAAGCCACACTAAAGGTCCCGGTGTGCTTGAGGCCGTAAGCACTTTCAAAATAGTCGTAGCCTTCGTGGAAGACGAAGAACGGCTTGTCGGCAATCCCGGCCATACGCTGCTTGAGGCGCGCATCCAGGGCATCCAGACGCTCATTGAAGGCCTTTAGGTTGCTCTGGTATTTGCCGGCATTGGCAGGGTCTTTTTCACTCAGGTCCGCCGCCATTTTCGCGGCAATCACCCGCGCATTGTCCGGAGCCAGCCACAAGTGTGCATCCAGGGTGCCGGGGCGATGATCGTGATCATGTTCGGCGGCATCTTCTTCGTGCGAATGGCTATCTTCGGCGAAATGACGCAGTTTCAAACCCGGCAAGGTTTGCACAGTCACAGAGGGCAATGTGCGGCCCTTGATAACCCGTGGCAGAAACCCTTCCATGTCCGGACCTATCCAGTACAAAAGATCCGCCGACTGCACGCGCCGTACGTCGGATGGTCGCAGCGCATAGTTATGAGGCGAGGCATTGGGCGGCAAAAGCACCTCGGGATGCCCCACGCCGTCCTGCACGGCAGCGGCAATCAGTTGCAGGGGTTTGATGCTGGTCAGCACGTTGACCTCGGCCCGGACCGGGGTGATCACAAGCAAACTGGCGCCTAGAGCAAGAAAAAGGGACAAAAAACGGGGCACGATAAGCACTCATGTTGGCTGAAACAGGTAACATAATAACGTCTCTCTCAATAATCGTCGCCGCCCATGCTAATTACACCGCTTGCCAGCCGTCCCCATGACCACTCTCATTGTGTCCACAGCGCCCTGACCGAGGCCGATGCCTTGTGCGCGCAAAAAGGCCTGCGCCTGACTGCCTTGCGTCGACGGGTGCTTGAGCTGGTGTGGCAAAGCCACAAGCCGCTGGGCGCCTACGACATTCTGGCGGTGCTGAGTGAGCAGGATGGTCGTCGTGCCGCGCCGCCGACCGTTTATCGGGCACTGGACTTCCTGCTCGACAATGGCCTGGTGCACCGCATCTCGTCGCTTAACGCCTTTGTCGGCTGCAGCCACCCCGAGCATCCGCATCAGGGCCAGTTCCTGATTTGCCGTAACTGCCACGCCGCCATCGAGCTTGAGCAAAAGTCCATCAGCGACGCAATTATCAACAGCGCCCGGGATGTCGGCTTTACTGTCGAAGGCCAGACTGTCGAAGTGGTCGGTTTGTGTTCGGGTTGCCGGGAGGCCTGATGAGCGCTGCACTGATTCGCCTGCAACATGTCACTGTGACCTATGCCGGGCAAAACGTACTCGACAATATCGAGCTGAGCGTTGAACCGGGCCAGATCGTGACCCTGATCGGCCCCAACGGCGCCGGCAAGACCACGCTGGTCAAAGCCGTGCTCGGCCTGCTCAAGCCCACCAGCGGCAGCGTATGGCGCAAGCCCAAGCTGCGCGTGGGCTATATGCCGCAAAAGCTTCACGTTGACCCGACACTGCCATTGTCCGTGTTGCGCTTTTTGCGCCTGGTGCCCGGTGTAGACCGTGCCCAGGCCCTTGAGGCGCTAAAGGAAGTCGGTGCTGAAAAGGTCATCGATAGCCCGGTGCAAAGCGTGTCCGGTGGTGAAATGCAGCGCGTGCTGCTGGCCCGCGCCCTGCTGCGCAAGCCCGAATTGCTGGTGCTCGACGAGCCGGTGCAAGGCGTGGACGTGGCCGGTCAATCGGAGCTGTATGCCCTTATCACCCGCCTGCGCGACCGCCACGGCTGCGGCGTGCTGATGGTCTCCCACGATTTGCATCTGGTGATGAGCACCACCGATCAGGTGGTGTGCCTCAACCGCCACGTCTGTTGTTCTGGCCACCCCGAGCAGGTGAGCGGTGACCCGGCTTTCGTTGAGCTATTTGGCAAAAATGCACAAAGCCTGGCGATTTATCACCACCATCACGACCACGCTCATGACTTGCATGGCTCTGTGGTCAGCGAAAAAAACCCGGCGGCATCCGCCCACGTTCATGGAGAAGGCTGCAAGCATGGCTGATTTTCTGCTTTACGCCCTGCTGGCAGGTCTGGCTTTGGCAATTGTTGCAGGTCCTTTGGGTTCGTTCGTGGTGTGGCGGCGCATGGCCTACTTCGGTGACACGTTGTCGCACGCGGCCCTGCTGGGCGTGGCGATGGGTTTCCTGCTGGATATCAGCCCGACCATTGCCGTGACCGTGGGCTGCCTGTTGCTGGCCGTGTTGCTGGTTACGCTTCAACAGCGCCAATCGCTGGCATCTGACACGCTTCTCGGAATTCTCGCCCCTAGCACCTTGTCCCTTGGGCTGGTCGTACTAAGCTTCATGCACGAAGTTCGGATCGATCTGATGGCGTATCTGTTTGGTGACCTGCTGGCCATCAGCCCTAACGACCTGATGTGGATTCTGGGCGGCAGCGCTGCGGTCCTGGTGCTGCTGGTTGCGCTATGGCGGCCGTTGTTGGCAATTACCGTGCACGAAGAACTGGCCATGGTTGAAGGGTTGCCCGTGGCAGCGTTACGCTTGACCCTGATGCTGTTGATCGCGGTGGTGATAGCCGTGGCGATGAAAATCGTCGGCGTGCTGCTGATCACTTCCTTGCTGATCATTCCGGCGGCGGCGGCCCAGCGCCATGCCCGCTCTCCGGAGCAAATGGCACTGGGCGCCAGCGCGCTGGGCATACTGGCCGTGTGTGGTGGCCTGGCACTGTCATGGTTCAAGGACACGCCAGCGGGGCCATCGATTGTGGTGTGTGCCGCTGCACTGTTTTTGCTGAGTTTTGTTCTGCCCCGTCGAGGGGTGTAGACTTGCTTGTTTTTTGCGCACTTAGAGAGCCGCAGGAATGAAGCTGTTCAACTCCCGTTACTTGCTTCTGGCCGCATTTTCCTTGCTGCTGGGCGCCTGCCAAAGCACGCCGTCGGCCGACACTACTGCCGCCGATGCACGCGCTACGGCCATCGCACAGCTGGAGCAAAACCTGGCCAGCAGCGAACTCGCTACCGCCGAGGACCAACTGAGTGCCTTGCAGGCCCAAACCCCGGATGATCCGCAATTGGTGCAATACCAGCGCCAACTGGCCGAGGCCTACCTGCAGCGCAGCCAGATCGTCCTGCAAAAAGGTGATGTCAACGCCGCAGCCACTGCCCTGAGCCGTGCCCGCGCGCTGATGCCAAAGGCGCCTGCGCTGACCGGTGGGGTCAACAGCGCCATTGCCCAGGCCCGTAAAGCCGAGCTGGACAAGGCCGAAGCCGCCCTCAAGGCTGCCGAGGCCCGACCACCGGCCAAGGTGATCGATCCGGCGGCTGAAAGCACCACCGTTGCACTGAACATCAACGATATTGCCAAACTTCGCCATCAACTGGATTTGATCGCGCAAGATATCGTCAATTACCAGTGCGCCGTCAGCCTGCAGGTTCCGCGTACGGCGGACTACCCCTGGCTGGCCACACTGATCAGCAAGCGGGTTAAAAAGCTCGATCCCGGGTTTGAACTCAAGCTGGAGCGTCAGATCATTCGCCATGTGCCTGCACAAATGGTGCTGATCCCTGCCAAAGCGGAGTAAATCGCCCGGGCATAAAAAAACCCGTAGTAGCCACCGGCTGCTACGGGTTTTTTATTGATGACTAGGCCGGTATTGCCTTGGCCCTGGCCTCACGCGTCCATACACGATGTTGCCCGATTGCCGCAAAGAAGCCCTTCAGGTCCTTGGCCTCCTTGATCACCAGCAGCCCTTCATCCGCCTGCAAATGCAGCACGTCCAGCAGCTGTCCGGCTTCGCCGTGCAAGGCGATGGCCTTGAGGTGCTTGTAGGCTTCCAGCAGGTAGTGCAAAGCCACGCCGTCGCCGCTCAAGGCCTTGATCGACGCTGCGCCGCCCGGCACATACACCGCGTCGAACGCCACCGAGGGCAAGCCTTCCATCGACGCATCCACCGCGAGCAAATTGCCTTCAGCCGTCTTGACCGGTGCCGAGGTCGGCCCCAGTAATTTGCCGTGGGCACCCTCGGCGGCCAGCGCCTGTTTCAGGGCATCGATCGCTTTGCCATCCACCCCGTTGGCGGCCAGAATCGCGACCTTGCGGGTTTTGATATTGCCCGGCAACAGATTGGCCTGACTCAAGGCCGGGGACTTGGCGATACGGGTCTTGCGCTCGGCCACTGTGCCGGCCTTGGGCGCAGGCAACCCCAGGTTCTGCGCTACGCGCCCGGCCAGGCCCAAATCGATATTGGCCAGGATTTCGTCCACTTGGCGCGCCCGGATATGCTCGCGCTCCACCTTGCCCAGCTCGAAACTGTAGGCGGCGATGATGTGCTCTTGCTCGTGTTTGCTCATGCTGTTGAAAAACAGCCGCGCCTGGGAGAAGTGGTCACTGAATGATTCGCTGCGCTGACGGATTTTGTTGGCATCGATACGCTCCGGGTAGCTCTCGAAACCGCCGTCCCTGGCGGCGGGTGGCGTTTCTTTTGGCCAGCCGCCATCGATGGAATTGGGTTCGTAAGCCGCACGGCCCTTGTGGATCGTGCTTCGGTGCTGGGCATCGCGCTGGTTGTTGTGGAACGGCGCGACCGGACGGTTGATCGGGATTTCATGAAAGTTCGGCCCGCCAAGACGGCTGATTTGCGTGTCCGTATAGGAAAACAGGCGCCCTTGCAGCAACGGGTCATTGGAAAAGTCGATCCCTGGAACAATGTGGCCGGGGCAGAAGGCGACTTGTTCGGTTTCTGCGAAAAAATTGTCCGGGTTGCGGTTGAGCACCATTTTTCCCAATGGCGTAATCGGTATCAGTTCTTCCGGGATCAGCTTGGTCGGGTCAAGAATATCGAAATCAAACTTATGCTCATCTTCCTCCGGGATGATCTGGACACCGAACTCCCACTCCGGGTAATCGCCCGTCTCAATGGCGTCCCACAGATCACGGCGATGGAAGTCCGTGTCTTTGCCTGCGAGCTTCTGCGCTTCGTCCCACACCAACGAGCAAGTGCCTACACTTGGGCGCCAGTGAAATTTGACGAAGTTAGACTGGCCTTGCGCGTTGATGAAACGAAAGGTGTGCACGCCAAAGCCCTGCATGCTTCTCAGGCTTTTCGGAATGGCCCGGTCGGACATGGCCCAAATGACCATGTGAGCGGATTCCGGAACCAGTGAGACAAAGTCCCAGAAGGTGTCATGGGCCGAGCCGCCAGTAGGGATTTCATTGTGTGGCTCAGGTTTTACAGCATGTACAAAGTCTGGAAACTTCACCGCATCCTGTATGAAAAATACCGGCATATTGTTCCCGACCAGATCGAAGTTACCTTCGTCGGTGAAAAACTTGACCGCGAAACCGCGAACATCACGCACCGTATCCCCGGAGCCCCGCGGGCCTTGCACGGTGGAGAAACGCACGAATACTGGGGTTTGCTTGCCGGGGTCCTGCAAGAATCCTGCTTTGGTCAGTGCGCTGTGGGACTTGTACGCCTGAAAATAACCATGAGCACCAGTGCCTCGCGCATGCACGATGCGCTCGGGAATACGCTCATGGTCAAAATGCGTGATCTTCTCGCGCATGATGAAGTCTTCGAGCAGCGACGGCCCTCGCGAACCGGCCTTGAGGGTATTCTGATTGTCAGCAATCTTTACCCCTTGGTTGGTTCGTAAGGCCTGATCGGTGGCGTCGTCGCGAAAGGTTTCTAGGCTTTCCAGTTTGACGTTGGTGTTACCACGATCCAGGGTGTCGGTGCCGGCCATCTGGCTCTTGTTGGAAGACGGTTTTTTGCTGCTCATCAGACTAAACTCCTTGTATGCGAAAGCCCTGTGGCAAGGGCTTTGTAGACAAATACCGCCCAAGCGGATGCGAGTTGCCTAAGTACTGACGTCTGGCTGTTACCGTCGTTCCTTTTTTCTGACCTTTAGTCGTCTTATTGCCAAATCAAAGGTTTGTGCGCAAATAAATGCTAAGTGCATCTATACGGACAGGCTAAAATGCGCGCCCGGCTTACCGCTGAATTTCTATTTACGCGCCCACAAGGTTCGCTACGTGATTGAGTTTCATAATGTTCATAAAACTTACCGGGTTGCCGGTAAGGACATCCCCGCGCTGCACTCCACCAGTTTGCGTGTTGAGAGCGGCCAGGTGTTCGGCCTGATAGGCCACTCCGGTGCGGGTAAAAGTACATTGCTGCGCCTGATCAACCGCCTCGAAACCCCGAGCGGCGGCAAGATCATCGTCGACAACGAAGACGTGACCGCGATGGACGCCAACGGCCTGCGCCGTTTCCGTCAACAGGTCGGCATGATTTTCCAGCACTTCAACCTGCTGGCCTCCAAGACCGTGGCCGATAACGTCGCGATGCCTCTGACACTGGCCGGTGAATTGTCCCGCAGTGCCATTGATAAGCGCGTTGCTGAATTGCTCGAGCGCGTCGGCCTGTCAGATCACGCTAAAAAATACCCGGCTCAACTGTCGGGCGGCCAGAAACAGCGCGTGGGCATTGCCCGCGCCCTGGCCACCAAGCCAAAAGTGCTGCTGTGCGACGAAGCCACCAGCGCCCTCGACCCGCAAACCACCGCCTCGGTGTTGCAACTGCTGGCCGAGATCAACCGCGAGCTGAAGCTGACCATCGTGCTGATCACCCACGAGATGGATGTGATCCGTCGCGTGTGTGATGAAGTGGCAGTGATGGACGCGGGTGTAATCGTTGAGCAAGGCCCGGTGGCCGATGTGTTCCTGCACCCCAAGCACCCGACCACCAAGCGTTTTGTCCAGGAAGACGAGCAGATCGACGAGAGCGAGCAACGCGACGATTTCGCTCATGTGCCTGGCCGCATCGTACGCCTGACCTTCCAGGGCGAAGCTACCTACGCTCCTTTGCTGGGCACCATCGCCCGCGAAACGGGTGTGGACTACAGCATCCTGGCCGGTCGTATTGATCGCATTAAAGACACCCCTTATGGGCAACTGACCCTCGCCATCACGGGTGGCGATATGGAAGCGGCGTTCGCCCGCTTCGTTGCCGCTGACGTTCATATGGAGGTGCTGCGCTAATGGACGCTTTCCTGAGTTTTTTCTCCAATATCGACTGGCTGGAAATCTGGCTGGCCACCGGCGACACCCTGATGATGCTCGGCGGCTCGCTGCTGTTCACCATCGTGTTGGGCCTGCCGCTGGGCGTACTGCTGTTTTTGTGCAGCCCGCGCCAACTGTTTGAACAAAAGGCGGTGTATGCCTTTCTGTCCCTGGCGGTGAACATTCTGCGTTCGCTGCCATTTATCATCCTGTTGATTGTCATGATCCCCTTCACGGTACTGATAACCGGTACTTCGCTGGGCGTTGCGGGCGCCATTCCACCGTTGGTAGTCGGTGCCACGCCGTTCTTCGCCCGTCTGGTGGAGACTGCCTTGCGTGAAGTGGACCGCGGCATCATCGAAGCGACCCAGGCCATGGGCGCCAGCACCCGTCAAATCATCACCAGCGCGCTGTTGCCTGAGGCGCGCCCCGGCATTTTCGCCGCGATCACCGTGACCGCCATTACCCTGGTGAGCTACACCGCGATGGCCGGTGTGGTGGGCGCAGGTGGCCTGGGCGACCTGGCGATCCGCTTCGGTTATCAGCGCTTCCAGACCGACGTAATGATCGTCACGGTGGTGCTGTTGCTGATTCTGGTGCAGATTCTGCAAACCGTTGGCGACAGGCTGGTGGTGCACTTTTCGCGCAAGTAAAGGCGACCCGAGTCAATAAACGTAACCGCCAGCCTGCGGCTGGCAGATACCTGATTTCAGGTATTCACAAGGAGTTGCTGCATGAAGAAGTTATTTGCTGCTGTGGCCGCTGTTGCGGCGTTCTCGGCCCACGCGGGCGATCTGTCGGTTGCGGCCACCCCTGTGCCCCACGCCGAAATCCTCGAGTTCGTGAAGCCTGCACTGGCCAAAGAGGGCGTCAACCTCAAGGTCAAGGTGTTCACCGATTACATCCAGCCAAACGTGCAAGTGGCCGAAAAGCGCCTGGACGCCAACTTCTTCCAGCACCAACCGTACCTGGATGAGTTCAACAAGGCCAAGGGCACCCATCTGGTCAGCGTTGCAGCCGTTCACCTGGAGCCGCTGGGCGCTTACTCGAGCAAGTACAAAAAGCTGGATGAAATCAAAGACGGTTCTACCGTGGTGATCCCGAATGACGCCACCAACGGCGGCCGTGCGCTGTTGTTGCTGGATAAGGCCGGGCTGATTACGCTCAAGGACAAGACCAACATCCTGTCGACACCCAAAGACATTACCGCCAACCCCAAGAATCTGAAGTTCCGCGAGCTGGAAGCGGCCACCATTCCACGGGTGCTGACCCAGGTTGATCTGGCGCTGATCAACACCAACTACGCGCTGGAAGCCAAGCTGAACCCGGAAAAAGACGCACTGGTCATCGAAGGCAGCGACTCGCCTTACGTGAATATCCTGGTAGCTCGCCCGGATGACAAAGACTCGGCTGACATGCAGAAGCTGGTTGCAGCCCTGCACAGCCCGGAAGTGAAAGCGTTCATTCTTGAGAAGTACAAAGGCGCCATCGTTCCGGCGTTCTGATACCGACTGTCGGAGCAAACCCGCCCCTCTGTGGGAGCGGGCTTGCTCGCGATGGCATCAGTGCGGTTTTTCTGAAAGACCGTGTCGCCTGCATCGCAGGCAAGCCCACACAGTAAGCTGCAGCCCTTTCCTTACTTGCGCTCAACCAACCCCGGCAGCTGGGCAACCATCTTCTGGTTGTTGAACGGTGCGCGGATAAACCCCCGCTGAGTACCGTCCGGGCCGATCAGTGCAAGATTGCCGCTGTGATCCACGGTGTAGTTCGCCTTGCTGGTATCGGCCGGAATAAACGGAATGCTCACCGCGTTCGCCAGTGTCTGCAGCTCATCGATGGAGCCCGGCGTCAGGCCCACAAACTGCGGGTCAAAGTAGCCCAGATATTGCTTGAGCTGCTGCGGCGTGTCGCGATGGGGATCAACGCTGACCAGCACGATCTGCAGCTTGTCCTGTACCTCTTTGGGCAGCTCGCTTTTGATCTGGCGCAGTTGGGCCAGGGTGGTCGGGCAAACGTCCGGGCAGAAGGTGTAGCCAAAAAACAGCATGCTCCACTTGCCTTTCAGTTCATTCATCACCACCGGCTGACCGTCCTGGTTGGTCATTGTCACGTTCGGCAGCTGGCGACTTTGCGGCAGCAAAATGATCCCCGCATCGATCAGCGACGTGTTGTCGCCCTGGTTTTTCCCCGACATCATTTTGTTAAACGTCAGGCCCATGACCAACGCCACCAGCGCAACGAGAATAAAGACGGTCTTTTGAATTTTAGTCATAGGTTCAACATTAGGTAGTGGTCGACAAGCAGCGCGATAAACAGCAGGAACAGGTAGCAGATAGAGTACTTGAACGTGTTGATCGCCGCGTGCGGCTGGGTGCCACGGTACAGCACCCACGCCCAATGCAGAAAGCGTGCGCCCAACCCCAGTGCACAGGCCAGGTAGAGCAGGCCGCTCATATGGATCACAAACGGCAGCAGGCTGACCGCCAGCAGTACGAAGGTGTACAACAGGATATGCACCTTGGTGTAGTGCTCACCGTGAGTGACCGGCAACATCGGAATATCGGCCTTGGCGTATTCCTCCTTGCGATGAATGGCCAGCGCCCAAAAGTGCGGCGGGGTCCAGGCGAAGATAATCAGCACCAGCAACAGCGGTTCGGCGGTGACCTGCCCGGTGACGGCCACCCAGCCCAACAGCGGTGGCGCGGCCCCGGCCAGCCCGCCAATGACGATATTCTGCGGCGTGGCCCGCTTCAGGAAACCGGTGTAGATCACCGCATAACCGAGCAACGACGCCAGCGTCAGCCAGGCCGTCAGCGGGTTGGTAAACACCAGCAACAACGCCATACCCGCCAGCGCCAGCAGCAGGGCGAAGGTCAGCGCAGCCAGCGGCGACACCCGGCCCCGAGCGAGCGGGCGTTTGAGGGTACGGGCCATGACGGCATCAATGCGCCGGTCCACCACATGATTGACTGCCGCCGCGGCCCCGGCACACAGGCCAATACCCAGATTGCCGAAGATCAACACTGGCCAGGGCACTCCGGCGCGGGTCGCGAGAAACATGCCTATCAACGAAGTTATCAACATCAGCAGGAGCACTTTGGGCTTGGTCAGCTCCAGATAATCGCGCCATAACGCCCGCTGTGCCTGCTCGCCCATCACGGTCGCCACGGCTGTTCTCCTTTAAGGCTGAAGCTCCAGCGGGCAAAGCGCGGGGCCTTGACCCGGACCAGAGCCGTACGCGTGTGGTAATTGACCAGCACCAGTGTCAGCAACAACGCCGCGCCCCCTGCGTTGTGTGCCACGGCCACGGCCAGCGGCAAACCCAGCACTACGTTGCTCAAGCCCAGGCTGACTTGTACCGCCAGCGTCACCACCAGCAACCCGGCAAGGCGCGTCATGCCGACCTTGCGCAACTGCCAGGCCAGCCCCAGCAACACCCCGGTCAGCAGCACGGCGCCCAAACGATGGGTGAGGTGAATCGCAGTGCGGGCCTCGCTGTCCAGTTGCCCGCCCAGATAGTTGGGGCCAATGTGCTGGGTCAGGTGAAAGCCATTGGCGAAATCGGCCTCAGGCCACCATTGGCCATGACACGTTGGCACATCAACACAGGCCACGGCGGCATAGTTGGAGCTGACCCAGCCTCCCAGCGCGATCTGCAGGATCGCCAGCACCAGCCCGGCGGTGGCCCAACGCTGCAAGCGTCGCGGCACTGCCAGCGCGGGCAATACGCCAGATAAACGCAACGTCAGCAAAAACAGCAGGCTCAAGGTGGCGAAGCCGCCCAGCAAATGCCCGGTGACGACCTGCGGCCATAGTTTGAGCGTCACCGTCCACATGCCAAAGGCAGCCTGGGCGATCACCACTAGAAGGAGAAACAGCGGCAGCTTGAGTGGCTGATCGGGCAAGTGCCGCTGCCGCCAGGCCCGGGCCGCCAGCAGTGCGATCAACAGGCCCAGGGTGCCGGCGAAGTAACGATGGGTCATCTCGCTCCAGCCCTTGTCGGCTTCCACCGGGGTATCGGGAAAATGCAGCTCGGCATGGGCCAGTTGCGCTTCGGTCTTGGGCACGCTGATAAAGCCATAGCAGCCGGGCCAGTCCGGGCAACCGAGCCCGGCGTGGGTCAGGCGGGTATAGGCGCCGAGCAGCACCACCATCAGCGCCAGCAAGGTGGCAAGCAACGCGAGGCGAAATCCAGCTTTGGCCATGACATAGCCCTCTACCCGATATTGGACAGCTTCAGCAGCAGGCGCAGGTCGTTGAGCACGTCCTTGCCGATCACCCCGGGGCCGTAGCGCAGCACCAGATTGCCGTGGGGGTCGATGATCCACAGTTGCGCCGCACCGTTACCCTCGGCGCCCTGTGTATAAGTCGGCAGGTCCAGGGTGTAGCGCTGCAACTGCGGATACTCGCTCTGCAGCTTGGCGGCGTAGGCGGCATCCACCGGTTGTACCACCGCCAGGCCGTGGCTGGCGCGGGAAGCATCGCGGCCCAGGCCAATTTGCAGTTGGCGGGCCAGGTACACCAGTTGCTGACAGTCCGCCGCACAGGCTTGTGGCGCGGTCACCAGCAGTTGCCAGCGTTGTTCATCGGCCGTCACCCCAAGGGCGGCGCGACTCTGCCCGTTGCCGAGCAACTCGCCGTGGTAGCTGCGGCTTTCGGGCAGCCAGAACTTGAGTTTGTACATGCCTGTGGCCAGCACCATCGGGCCGACGGTGAGCAGCAAAATAAGGACCAGTTGCAAGCGCCCGCGCCGTCGTGTGGACGGGGGCAGGGCGCGTGCGCTTTCAGGCGGATTGATGGCCGTTCCCATGGCGTTTCTCCTGAGCAGTGTGCCAACCGAGGTATAGATAAAGGCCGAGCAACGCCAGTGCCATAGCGAACCATTGCACGGCATAGGCGGTGTGTTTTTCCGGGCCCATGCCCGTTGAAACAAGAGGCCAGTCGGCGAGATACGCCGCAGGCCCCGGAGCGATGCGCAGCTCATCGGCAAAGCCTTCACGGCCCAGCTCGGCCCACAACTTGTCCGGCATGAGCGCCGTCACCAGCCGTGGCCAAGGAGCGCCCTGGGGGTCGGCATGCAACTGGAAAGGAGCACCCGGCGACTCGTAGACCCAGGCCTGCAGATCCAGTATCTGCTCGGGGGTACTGAACTGCGGCGGCGTGCGGCGGCTTGGCCACGGCAGCCAGCCACGATTGAGCAACAACCACTGGCCGCTGGCCTGATCCTGAAAGGGTTGCAGCAGCTCGACCCCGACCTCGCCGTTGCGTACACGGTTATCCAGCAACAGGCTGTGCTGGCCATCGAAGTGACCGCGCAGCTGCACGCGGCGAAAGGCCGGGGCATCAAGGGTCAGCAATTGCCCGACGGTTACCGGCGCGGCCACCTGGCGCTCAGCATAGTTAGCGAGCAAGACGCGCTTTTGCTCTGCACGGTTTAACTGCCAGAACCCCAAAAACACCAGGAGCGGCAGCAACACCAACACCACCAGGGTGGGCGCGATCCCGGGCCGAAAGCGCGTCATGACCGGGTCACAGCACGTAAACAAACAAAAACAGGCCGAGCCACACCACATCCACAAAGTGCCAGTACCAGGTCGCGGCCTGAAAGCCGAACTGATGCTCGGCATTGAAGTGCCCGCGCACGATGCGAATCAGCATGATCAGCAAAATCAACGCCCCAATGGTCACGTGGGCACCATGAAAGCCGGTGAGCATAAAGAACGTCGCGCCGTAGATGCCGGAGCCCAGGGTCAGCCCCAGCTCCTTGTAGGCGTGAACATATTCCTCAGCCTGGAACCCCAGAAAGCCCGCACCCAGCAACACCGTCAGCCCCAGCCAGAACTTCAGCGCGCCGCGATGGCCCTTGTTCAGCGCATGGTGGGCAATGGTCAGGGTGACGCTGGAACTGACCAGCAATACGGTGTTGAGCAGCGGCAAGCCCCACGGGCTGATGGTGCCTTTGGGAGGCGGGTACAGGGCAGGGTCGGGGGTGTGCAGCAGTGGCCAGGTGAACTGAAAGTCGGGCCACAGCATATGTGCCACCGCCTTGCTGCCTTCGCCTCCCAGCCAGGGGCCGGCAAAGTGGCGTACGTAAAACAGCGCGCCAAAAAATGCGAGAAAGAACATCACCTCGGAAAAAATAAACCAGGTCATGCCCCAGCGGAACGAACGGTCCAGTTGCGAACTGTAGAGACCGGCGCGGCTCTCTTTGATCACTGCGCCAAACCAGCCGAACATCATGTAGGCCACTATCAAACCACCGACGAAGAAGATCAGCGGCCCGTGGGATTCAGGCCGCGCCGCCTTAAGATCGTTAAACCATGTGCCCAGGCCATACACCGTGACCAGCAAACCGATAGTGGCAATGATCGGCCACTTGCTTTGTGCCGGGACGTAGTACTGATCATGAGTTGCCATGGGGCGTTCTCCTTATCGGGAAGGCTGGTCAGCGTCCTTGCCGGAGACAGCGGCGACGGGCGGATGGCGAGCGGTGATATCGAACAGCGTGTAAGCCAGCGTCAGGTGTTTTACATCCTTGGGCATAGCTCGATCGACGATAAAGCGCATCGGCATTTCGATCCGTTCACCCGGTTGCAGCACCTGTTGGGTAAAGCAAAAGCACTCGGTCTTATGAAAGTACTGGGCGGCTTCAGCCGGTGAAATGCTTGGCACCGCCTGGGCCGACATCGGATGGTCGGTAGGGTTGTAGGCAACAAAGACCATCTCGTTGACCGACCCTGGATTGACCACCAACTGATCACCTTTGGGGTAGAACTCCCACACCATGTCTATGGCGTTGGTGGACAAGAACTGCACCCGCACCTGACGGCTTGGGTCGACCACTTGCTCGCCTTCGTATTGTCCGGCGGTCTTGCCGTTGATGCCGAAGGCTCTGCACATCACGTCGTAAATCGGCACCAGGGCAAAGCCAAAGGCAAACATCACCACCACCATCAGCGACAAGCGCAACACCAGGCGTTTGATGGGGGTTGAGTTGTTCACCGCTGACCTCCTTTAAAAGAGCAAAAGCCCCTCACCCCAGCCCTCTCCCGGAGGGAGAGGGAGCTGATTGGAGGTGTTCTTGAAACCGCGTGCGGTCGGTCCCCTCTCCCTTTGGGAGAGGGTTAGGGTGAGGGGCCTTTGACCTTTCATTTGATTTCAGGCGGCGTCGTGAAGGTGTGATAAGGCGCCGGTGAAGGCACGCTCCACTCCAGACCTTCGGCGCCGTCCCACGGTTTGGCCGGTGCTGGGGGCCCACCGCGAATGCATTTGATGACAATAAACAGGAACAAAAACTGCGTAGCACCAAACATGAACCCGCCAATCGACGACACCATGTTGAAATCGGCAAATTGCAGGTTGTAATCAGGAATGCGCCGCGGCATACCGGCCAGCCCGACAAAGTGCATCGGGAAGAAGGTCAGGTTCATGCCCACAAATGACAGCCAGAAATGCAGCTTGCCCAGGGTTTCGTCATACATGTGGCCGGTCCATTTCGGCAGCCAGTAGTAGGTCGAAGCAAAGATTCCGAAAATCGCCCCCGGCACCAGCACATAGTGGAAATGCGCCACCACAAAATAGGTGTCGTGGTACTGAAAGTCCGCCGGGGCAATGGCAAGCATCAACCCGGAAAACCCGCCGATGGTGAACAGAATCACAAAGGCCACAGCGAACAACATGGGCGTTTCAAAGGTTAGCGAGCCTTGCCACATGGTGCTGGCCCAGTTGAACACCTTGACCCCGGTCGGCACCGCAATCAGCAGCGTGGCGTACATGAAGAACAGTTCGCCCACCAGTGGAATGCCCACCACAAACATGTGGTGGGCCCACACGATAAACGACAGGAAGGCGATGCTGGCCGTGGCGTAGACCATCGAGGTATAGCCGAACAGCGGCTTGCGCGAGAAAGTCGGAATGATCGCGCTGACGGCACCGAAAGCCGGCAGGATCATGATGTACACCTCGGGGTGGCCGAAAAACCAGAACACATGCTGGAACAGCACCGGGTCGCCGCCACCCGCCGCACTGAAGAAACTCGTGCCGAAGTGAATGTCCATCAACATCATGGTCACCACCCCGGCCAGCACCGGCATCACCGCAATCAGCAGGAAGGCGGTGATCAGCCAGGTCCAGACAAACAGCGGCATTTTCATCAGGGTCATGCCGGGGGCGCGCAGGTTGAGGATGGTAGCGATCACGTTGATGGCCCCCATGATCGAACTTATGCCCATCAAATGAATCGCAAAAATAAAGTAAGTCACGCTTTCGGGTGCATAGGTGGTGGACAGTGGTGCGTAGAACGTCCAGCCGAAGTTGGGCCCACCCCCTGCGGTGAACAGCGTCGAAACCAGCAGTAAAAACGCCGCAGGCAATAGCCAGAAGCTGAAGTTGTTCATCCGTGGCAGGGCCATGTCCGGCGCGCCGATCATCAGCGGGATCATCCAGTTGGCAAGGCCGACAAACGCCGGCATCACCGCGCCGAAGACCATGATCAGCCCGTGCATGGTGGTCATTTGGTTGAAAAACGCCGGGGCCACTATTTGCAGGCCGGGCTGGAACAGCTCGGCGCGAATCACCATGGCGAACGAGCCGCCAAGCAGAAACATGCAGAAGCTGAACCACAGGTACAAGGTACCGATGTCCTTGTGGTTGGTGGTCAGCACCCAGCGCATCAGGCCTTTGGCCGGGCCATGTGCCTGACCGTCTGCATGCCCGTGGTCATCGATAACAGCACTCATGTCCTGACTCCTGCAAACAGCTGAACCAAGAAGCCGGCGGCACATTGCCCCCGGGCGTTGCGTGCGTAGATCCCTGAGCGGTTCATTTGCCTTGCGCCTGTTTGAGCGCCAGCACGTCTTTTGGCGTCACCATGTCGCCCTTGTTGTTACCCCAGGCGTTGCGCTCGTAAGTGACAACGGCAGCAATATCGACTTCCGATAATTGTTTGCCAAACGCGGCCATTGCCGTACCCGGCTTGCCGAAGAACACGCGGTGCAGGTGATCGGCGGCAGGCCCGGTGGCAATCGGCGAACCCTTGAGTGCCGGGAACATGGGCGGCAGGCCCTGGCCTTGGGCCTGGTGACAGGCCACGCAAGCGGTGTGGTAAACCTTGTCACCACGGGCCACCAGTTCGTCCAGGGTCCACTCTTTACTGGTCAACTCTTTGAGTTGTGCGGCCTGGGCCTTGCGTTCGGTTAACCAGGTGTCGTAATCGGCTCTGGTTTTGACATCGACCACAATGGGCATAAACCCGTGGTCCTTGCCGCACAGCTCGGCGCATTGGCCGCGATAGATGCCGGGCTTCTCGACGCGGGTCCAGGCCTCGTTGATAAAGCCAGGAATGGCGTCACGCTTGACCGCAAAGGCCGGTACCCACCAGGAGTGGATCACGTCTGCCGAGGTCACCAAAAAGCGCACCTTGGCGCCAATGGGCAACACCAGCGGCTCATCAACTTCGAGCAGGTAATGCTCGCCCTTGGGGGCCTGGTTATGGATCTGGTCGGCGGGGGTGGCCAGGTTGCTGAAAAATTCGACGTCCTGGCCCAGGTATTTGTAATGCCATTTCCACTGATAGCCGGTGACCTGGATATCCACATCCGATTCACTGCTGTCGTAGATATGGATCAGGGTGCGGGTCGCGGGTACAGCCATGGCGATCAGGATCACCAGGGGGATGACTGTCCACAGGATTTCAACTTTGGTGCTCTCATGAAACTTGGCCGGTTCCTGGCCGGTGGAGCGGCGGTGAACGATCATCGACCAGAACATGGCCCCGAAGACGATGATGCCGATCACCACACAGATCCAGAAGATGGTCATGTGCAGGTCGAACACCGCATGACTGACTTCGGTTGCACCCGGCGCCATATTCACGGTCCAGGCTGCGTGTGCCTGGCCGAACACTGACCACAACAGCAGGCCCATCCATAGCTGTGGATGTCGCATCGCGGTGTTCCCCTTTATTTTTCTTGTTATTGCGCCGGTCTGCATCAGTACACGGGCAGCGCTACAAGGGGGCGGTGTTCAAACCAGCTATCTCTTACCGCCGAGCCTCGTCTGCTCAAGCAGTCGGGCGTCATCGAATAACGGTTACAGAATCGAGTATAGACACCGGGCTCAACCCCGCAATACAAGGGATCAAAACAATGAAATAAAGGGCCATCGACAAATGGCACTCACTGCCCGGTCATAAAATGAATAACAATACTCCCCCTGATTAAGCCCTCTCCTTGACTTGAGAGAGCTACTTTTAAAGCACTTCCCTGCCTGACACCCCCCTCTGGAGTTCCCATGAACACCGCCGCCATCCGCGTGCAGATCTCGAGTGCCCAAGACCATGAGGCTGAAACGGGCCTGCTCGCCAAGCATCTGGCTGCTCAATTGCCACACCTTCACACCGCTATCCAACTGCCTGAAGTCGACCGTAATGTGGTGATGACGCGTTTTGTCAGCGCCTATATCGACCAGGTGCCCGACTTGCTTGATGCGGCCAATGAAGTTGCCCGCGAAGCCGGTATCGAATCGCAGATCAAGCCGATCCTGAAAATCGCCGAACAGTTTTTTGCCCAGCCGCTGCCCCTGCTCGATGGCCATGAAGGGCTGGAGGGTTTGCTGGACGAAGCTTACCTGGCGCACCGCCTGGTCGAAGAGGTCAACGATCTCTATATCAAGCATTTCCAGCAGCCGTTGATTCCGCTGGACATGACCGTGGCCAACCTGATCGCCCACCAGTTGATTGGCGAGGACTTTGCCAACCAGCTTGATGCTGCCGTGCATCACGCGGTTGACCTGATGCTCAATGAAGAGAGCTTTGCCCTGGAGTCGGTCGAAGCCTATCGCGAGCGTTTGACCAGCCCCGAGACCGGCGCTGCCTGGAAGCGCTGGCCGTGCCTGTCCAAGCAATTGGGCGTTGGGTTGGCGTTGTAATCACAAGCTTGTAGCCGCTGAGGAGCGTAGCGAGGCTGCGTTCGGCGTGGTGCGGCACTCCGACGCCGCCGCCGCAGAGCCTGAGTGCAAGTTCTGCCTGACACACTGTGCAATTCGTCTTTACGACGGCTACGCCGCCGAACGCAGCCTCGCTACGCTCGTCAGCGGCTACAAGTGTCGCGCCGTTTAAAACCGCGCTTTAGGCGTCGCACTCGGGATCGGGCTGGTGCCGTCAAGCGGCAGGAAGGCGCCCTTGTCGGCATCATAGGCCTTGATCTGGCTGGTTTCGATGTCGTACACCCAGCCATGAATAAACAGATGCCCATTGGCCATACGCGACGCCACCGACGGGTGCGTGCGCAAGTGCTGTAGTTGGGCAATCACGTTTTCTTCGGTCAGCACGTGCATGCTTTCAGATTCATTGGCGCAGTTGCAGTTGTCCTGCACCATGGTCTTGGCCACTTCTACGTGGTGCAACCAGGCTTTTACCGTCGGCATTTTTTTCAGGCTGGCGGGGTTGAGCACGGCGCGCATCGCGCCACAATCGGAATGCCCGCAAATGATGATGTGCTGCACGCCAAGTGCCAGTACCGCGTACTCGATCGCCGTGGAAACACCACCGTTCATCTGACCGTAAGGCGGTACAACGTTGCCGACGTTACGGGTCACGAACAGATCGCCCGGTGCGCTTTGTGTGATCAGCTCCGGCACGATGCGCGAATCGGCGCAGGCGATAAACATCGCCCGCGGGTTTTGCGCCGTGGCGAGCTTTTTGAAAAAGGCTTCTTGTTCAGGGAAGATTTCGTGATGAAAGTGCAAAAAGCCATCAACGATATGGTGCAGTGCTGTGTCGGCACTTTCGGCCGCGGCCGAGGCCTGTGGTTTAGGCTTGTCAGTCATCGTTGTATCCCTGGGCAAAAGTGGTAACGGATGTTACCTGAAGTCATTTCTTCGTCAAAACACCCAGTGCTTTGGCCGCTTCTTCCAGCTCCAGCTCACTGAATACCTGCACCCCGGCACGGGTCAGCAGTGCTGCCGTCACACCCTGGCCCTCGACCTTGGTGCCGCTAAAGCTGCCGTCATAGGTTAGCCGGTTGCCGCAGGACGGGCTGTTGGCTTTGAGAATAGCAATGCGGATGCCATGCCGCTCAACCAGCGCCAGCGCCTGTTGAGCCCCGGACACAAACGCCTCGGTCACGTCCTCGCCTTCAGTGGTGATTACCGAGGCCTTGCCTGCGAGCACCTCGACCCCTTGGCCTCCGGGGATTTCCGCCGCCGCCCGGGGCGTAGGCAAGCCGCCTGCGACTTCCGGGCATAAGGCAATCACCCTGCCTTCATCCTGCCACTGCGCCAGTTGCGCATACGGGCCGCTGGCCCCGCCGTCATAGCGCACGCGATGGCCAAGCAGGCAACGGCTTACCAGCACTTTGTGGCTCATACGAATACCTCGGTGGCGCGACGACGAAACCAGCCGGTCAACGACAGGCGGTCACGGGTCGCAGGCATCACTTCATGGGGAATTTCGCCGGAGAGAAAGACCACCAGGCACCCGCCGGTCGGCAACACGTCATAGTCGACATTGCCGTCCAGGTACATGCGCAAATGCCCGCCATGCTCTGGCAACCAGCCCTGATTGAGATAGACCACGGCCGAAACCATGCGCCGGTCATCATCGCGAAAACGGTCAAGATGCTTGAGGTAAAACGCACCGGGCGGGTACAGCGCAAAGTGGCTTTCAAAGTCTTCCAGGCCCAAAAAAAGCCTGCGATTCATGGCGATTCGCAGGCTTTCCATCAAGCCCAGATAACTGTCGCAGGCCAGAGCCTCTCCCGGTTCCAGCCATTGGATATGGTCACCGCGAATACCCTCGCGGACCTCCTGGGTCACACCGCGGCCAACCGCTGCCGGGGTCAGTTCACCTTCAGCGGAACGTTTATGGCACTCAGCCGCCAGTTCGAGGGTCAGAGCCTCGGGCAGGAAAATATTTTGCTGTGACCATCCCTGCGTGTACAGGTCGTCGACGATGCGTAGCAACAGCGGGTGATCTGAGGGTATTTGCATGGCGCGCATAGTATCGAGCCGCCTCAAAATCTGACAGCTCCGTCTGGCTGGCAATGTCGAAATAAATCACCTGCACGCTTTAATGCCCATATGAGCGAGACGAATTCTCGACAAGTCCTACGCCACACCCGGACAATAGCGCCCTGCAGACAGGAGCCCCTCATGCGTCGCTTGTTTTTACTGTTAATGATGTTTTGTGCATTACCCGCATGGGCAGACAACCTTGATGATCTGTTTACGGTCGCCGGCTGGCCGCAACAACGTGAGCACTTCAATGATGCTCTGGGCGCTGCTCAGGAACGTTATCGCAACAATTTGCCGCCAGCGGTCTACCAAGCGTTGGTCAACAATAGCAGCCAGCGTTTTGCACCTGCGGCGATGGATCAGCGGGCCAAGGACCAGATGCGCAAGAATCTGCCCAACCCCAGCCCGGCATTGATCTTTTTCCAGTCGCCGCTGGGGACCAAGATTGTCGCTGCAGAGCTGCTGGCCACCCGTCGCGATCAGTTGGCCAAGCACGCCCAGGGCTTGCCACGCATGGAGGCCGACGCGACCCGCCAGTTGTTGATCAATCATTTGTCCCGCGCACTGCCTGCGCGTGAAGCCGGAGCCGAAGTCAGCCTGGCGATTGCCGGTGTTGCCGCAGACAGCTTGAGTTCGATGATCCCGGGGCTACTGGGTGGCGGACAAGCGCAGAGCATGTTGAACGGCCAGCGCCAGCGGTTGATGGATCAGATCGGCGGCGAGCTGGATAATACCTTGCTCTACGTGTACCGCGATCTGTCTGATCCGGAGCTGGAAGAGTTCGTTACCTTTGCGCAATCACCTGAAGGCAAGACCTATTATCAAGCCGCTCTGGCTGCGGTTCGCGCCGGGTTGGCCGTAGGGCAAAGCACTGCCAACCTGAATCCATAGGTTTACGACCCCCCTGTGGGAGCGGGTCTCAGAAATACTTGTCCAGAAAAGCGAAATATCGCGCACGTATCTCGGCCGTTTCATTCGCCAGATGGTGCCGCGCTTCAGGCAGTAACAGTGCTTGTGGCTGATTGAATTTGGCCTTGAGCACCTCGAGGTTATGCTGCCAATCCACCGTTTTATCGTCTTTGCCCTGAATCACCAGCGGTTGGCGCGCACTCGGGGTGGCGCCTTCAATTCGCGGGATCCAGCGCGCCAGCGCACCCACCCAGGCTGTCGGCAAACGCACCGGCTGCAGAGGGTCGGTTTGCAGAAACGGCAAAAAAGCCGGGTCGTTGGAGTTTTCGCTAAAACGCCGGGCAATGCCTTTGACGAATGGGCGCAGCAGATAGTAGCTGAATTTCGACCAGCCCCAGTCCTTGGGTCGAACCAGGGGCGAAAGCAGTATCGCCTGGCCCTGTGCCGGGCTTTGCGCGCCGTAGTGCAACAGGTGATCGAGCACTATCGCGCCCCCCGTGCTTTGCCCGCACAGGTGCCAGGGCTGCGGTAATTGCAATGCTTGAGCTTCGATAAACAGGCCGTGCAGCACTGCCTGGTACTGCGCGAAATCGTCGATACTGGCCCGCTCGCCACTGGACAGCCCGTGCCCCGGCAGATCACAGGCGATCACCACAAATCCGTGGTTCAGCCCCCACTCGATCACATGCCGGTATAGCCCCATATGATCGTAAAAGCCGTGAATCACAAACAACGTCGCCACCGGCGCAGAGTCGGGCCACCACACCTGGCTGACCAGCTCGAAACCGCCCGCGCTGAAACGCCCCAACTGACGTTTGACTGGCGCCTGACGATGGGGGAAATCCAGACCGTAATAATGCTGGTACGCCAGGGCTTCACTCGATAACGGCTGGCCCGCCGCCAGCGGTTGCAGGCTGGCGCGCAAGGAATCGGGAGAAAACGGGGCAGGCATAAGGGCTTCCAGACAGGGCGCGGGCGCGCAAAACAGGCTTTATAGACCATCGATATTCATCTGTCAGGTCAAGCATGGCAAGCTACGCGGCCTTCAAGGAGCGATCTAATGCCGGTGCCCACGATCAAAACCCTGCTGGCCTGCCTGCTGACGCTGATTTGCGCGGTGGGGTTATGGGCGGCATACGACTGGTTCCAGGGCCGCTATATTCGTGCCTTCAGCGATCAGACCGCGCTGTTTGCCGGTGACGTGCTGAGCCTTCCGGCTGCGCTGTCCGGCCCGGGGTCCATACGTGTGGTGCATTTCTGGGATCCGGCCTGCCCCTGCAATGTCGGCAACCAGCAGCACCTCAGCGAGTTGCTGGCCCACTACGGGCCGCTAGGCGTCGAGTTTTACTCACTGCAAAAGCCCGGCACCCCGGGTCAGTTGCCTGCCACCCTGGGCGCGATCAAACCCTTGGCCAGCCTGCCTGGCGCCGAGCATCTGAGTGCCAGCCCGGCGGTGGCCATCTGGGACCGCAGCGGCCAGTTGGCCTACTTCGGCCCCTACAGCGAAGGGGCCACCTGCAACGCCAGCAACAGTTTTATCGAACCCATCCTGCAAGCCCTGAGCGAGGGTCGCCCGGTCAAGGCCACCCATACCATGGCCGTGGGCTGCTACTGCCCGTGGCAAGGGCAACCCGCGCCGTAATAGGGGCTTGAATGGTTGGCCGGGAAGGGCTCGAACCTCCCGCCTCGCCCTTATCAAGGGCGTGCTCTACCCACTGAGCTACCGGCCAGTCAACTTGTCCACAGCCTGTTTTGCCATCCACCAACGTTCCCCTGCCAGCAGCGCGAAACAAGCTGCAAGGCAACAGCCGGCAAGGCTGAGAAATACGCCTTGAACATCGATCAGCGGCTCACTGCTGCCCCCGGCCAGAATCACCCCGAAGCCGGCCGCCAGTGTGATGATGGTTTTGGTCAGCCCGCTGGCCACCCCCGCGACGCTCTCCCCGACCACGGCCTGGGTCGCGATCAGGGTCAGGGCGTTGGCAATTCCCAGCGAGGCACCGCACAGGCTCACCAGGAGTAAATAAAGTAGCCAGCCATGGGCCAAGGCAGCACCCGCCAGCAGCATGGCGCTGAACCCCAGGCAGAGCGCCATCACCGACACCGCCTCAGACGCGGGGATGCGCCCGGCAATCGGCCCGCCACAGGCCAGCAACGCCGCAGGCGCGAGGAAGGCCAGGCCCGCCTGCAAGGGGCTCAAGCCCCATACGCCTTGCAATGACAACGGCACCACGAACAGATACACCACGGTGGCGGTGTTCACCACCGCACCGGCCAGAGTCAGCATCCAATACGGCGCATTGCGTAGCAACGCGGTGTCGATCAAGGGCGTGGCGGCGCGTTTTTCACCCCAGGCAAACAGCCCGGCACACAGCGCAAATATTGCCATCGCCAACCCCACTCGGGGGATGGCCCGCGCCGGGTTGCCAAGTTCATCGAGCAACACACCGAAGGCCGCCAGCCCCAGGCTCACCAGCAATAGCCCGGGCCCGTTGATCGCCGGGCGCTTGCCACGGGTGCGCGGTTCAACTGTTTGCCAGCAGCACGCCAGCGCGCCCAGCACCACAGGCAGGTTGACCCAGAAAATAAATCGCCAGCCAAACCACTCGGTCAGCGCCCCGCCGAGAAAGGGGCCAATCACGGTGGCAATCGCCCCCAGCCCCAAGGCCAGGCCGATCGCCCGCCCGCGCTGCTCGCCGGGGTACAGATGGCTCAACAGCGCCAGCCCCGAGGGCATGATGCATGCCGCGCCGATGCCTTGAAGCCCTCGGGCCGCAACCAGCCAGGCCAGTGACGGCGCCACGGCGCACAGCAACGATGCGCCGCCAAACAACCCAAGCCCCAGGCGCAGCAGGCGGCCGTGACCAAAACCGTCGCTCAGGCGCCCGGCGGCCAGCATGAAGATGCCCACCGACAGCAAATACCCGCTGACCACCCACTTGAGCTGGTCTGCCGGCACGGCAAAATCCTGCGCGATGGGCAGCAATGCCAGGTTCAACGCAAAGGCATCCAGCTGAATGCAGAAGATCCCCGCAGAAAACGCCAGCAGCGCCAACAGTCGCGATCGTTCAGGGTTGCAAGTCATGGTCCCCCCCACTCAATACAAACCCACTGAATGCGGCTCGTAGGTGTGCTCAAGGATGGTTTGCAAAAACGCTTCAAAATCGGCCTCAAGCGCCAGCCCCTGTTGCGGCCGGTAGGTGTAGAGGCCTTCGCACAAGCGCTTGTCGAGGCTGCTGTCGAGAAACAGCGCATACGAGAAGCGATCCTCTCTGCCCGGCTCGCGAGGCTGCTGCACTACGCGATGGGCGACCGCCGCCACCGGGGTGGCCGTGTGCCGGGTCAAGATCTCCATCGCACAGCCGAAGTTGACGATAAAGCAGCCAGGCTGCGGGTCAATCGGGCACCAAAGGCCGTTGCGCCAGACTTCAAGCCCGGGCTCCAGCGAGCGCAGCACCGTGACCCAGCCCGAGTCCTTGTGGATATTCAGGCCACGGGCATTCACCTGCGGGCGGAAGTGGTTAAAGGTCAGGGTATGTGTGCCCTGCCGGGCCATGCAGTGCCCTGTGGCCTTGCGCCAGAGCGCCGGGGGAATGTCCAGGTAGGCGAGCACCGCCAGCAGCACTTCTACCGCCAGGGCCTTCATGGACTGGGCCTGAATCCGCAGCGCCCGGGGGAATAACGAATGCCAATGGGGGCTGCGCAAGAAAAACTGCTCGGTCTGGTCGGCATCCCGGCAAAAATAGCCCTGATGGCTGCCCAGCTCGGCTTCGGTATTCGCGCAAAACCCCCGGTAAGCGCTGTTGCCCGGGCTGGCTGGCAGATAAAACTCGCGGGCAAAGCGATCACCCGCCTCCAGGGCAAATGCCTGCCCGGGTTGCACAAAGAAAAACCCGTCACGCAACGCCTGCTGCAGGCCGTGCGCCTGGTCAAAATGCAGCTGATGGTCAGACAGCACGGCCCGCTGCCACTGGTACTCAGACCCGGGCATGGAAGTCATAACCCATTCCTTGTGATTTGTGCACCGAGAACGTCCGAAACGACTGATAGGCCTGCAGCGCACCCGACTGGCTGTACTGATAGAGGTCCATGTCAAAGTTGGGGCCCATGTACACCGTGAACGATGAGCGATCCGGGCCATCAGCCGCCGGTTGCGTTTCAATGACGCGATGCAGCACGGCCTGTCCCGGCAGAGGCAGGTGGGCCGTCAGGATCTGAAAGGCATCCCCCAGGTTGACGATAAAGCAGCCCGGTTCAAGCGGGATCGGCCGCCACAGGCCCTGATGGAAAATTTCAAACCCTGGCTGGTCGGCCGCAATCACCGTGATAAAGCCGCTGTCCGTGTGCTCGACAATCCCCAGGGTGCCCCTGACCCCGGAACGGTAGTGATTGAGGGTGGTGTAACACAGGCTGGTCTCGTCCAGCGTGCCCCCGGTGATGGTTGCCCAGTGCTCCTGTTGCACGCCGCTGGCTTCAAACAGATGGCGCAAGGCTTGCAGGGTCACGACCTTGATGGCCTCCAGCAGCAGGGCTGTGGGCAGCGGAAAGTATTCGCGCCACAAGTGGCTTTCTATCTGCAGTTGCTCGACCTGGTTGGGGCGGTCTTCATAGCCCAGCCGTGAGCGTTTGTGCGGGTTATCGCGATGGCCGCGCAACACGTCCTGGGCATCGCGCCGGGGGCGGTAGAAATTGCGGCATATTTCGAAGCCCGGGCCCATATCAAGGGCCGGGGGTATTTCCAGCAAGAACGCCCCCAGCGTCAGCGCCTGCTCCAGACTGCTGTCACGGAACACCAGGGCGTGCCCCGAAACCCGTGCCCGGGGTAACGACATCGATTGGCTGCTCATGTTGCCTGCACCTGCTTTTTTTGGCCTGTGGATAACTTCGCCTGGCGCTACAGCCGGGGCGTTTGATCGTAAGTACGCGCCACTTCCTGCTCGGCAAATTGCTCGACGCTCTGCACAACCACCGCGCGACCGTTGCGGTACTGGTACAGATTGCCGTCCAGGCCCGAGTCCAGAAAAACCGTATAGGAGGTTCGCTCGCTCTGCGCCGGGCGCGGTTGCAGTTGCGCCACCCCGTGGATATTGGCCCTGACCGGAGTGGCCATGCGCTGCGTTAGCACCTCGAACGAGCTGCCGAAGTTGATAATGAAATAGCCGGGCAGCGGGTTGATCGCCCTCACTTGCCCGTCGATCCAGGCGTACAGGCCGGGCTCGGTGGAGCGCAGCACCGTCACCCAGCCCGAGTCGCGATGAAACTTGCAGCCCCGGGTATTTTTTGCCGAACGAAAATGGTTGAAGGCCAGCATCTGATGACCACGGTTGTCGGTCAGGCCGGCCGACAGGCGCGGCCAGTCCCGCGAGGGCACATCCAGAAATGCCAGGGTGTTGCGCAACACGCTCAAGCCCAGCGCTGCCATTTGCGTCCCCAGCAGCGCCACGGCCCGGGGCAGCAAGTGCCAGTTGTCGCGCTCGATATAGAAGTTTTCCCATTGATCGTGGGGGCGGTCAAAGTAGCCCTGATAGCGCCCCGGCACCTCCATCTCGCGGTAACAGCTGGTGGGCAGGTAAAACTGGTGGGCAAACAGATCCGCCGCCGTGCAGACCATGCCATGGGGTTTTTTGAGCAGGAAAAACCCCTGCTCGATGCTACGGGCAAAGCCGCCATCGGTGTCGAACACCAGCCGACTGCCCAAAAAGTGCGCACGCTCCAGCGCCAGAGGCGGGTACATGGCCTCGGCGTGGGCCTGATGCAGGGGCGAAGGCAAGGTCAGGCTGTCGCGGTAGGTGGCGCTGCGGGGGCTATTCATCGCTGGGGGCTCCACTGGCTTTCGGGCGCAGGGTGATCACCCCGGGCCGGGCGGGCTTGGGCATGGCGCTGTGACGCCGCAGGCTCAGGTCGATGCCCTCGCTGCTCACCTCGTAATGCCCATATAGTTCGCGCAGCAGCAGGCTCTGCATCCGTACCGAAAACAGGCGGCCAGGGCATTTGCGCGGGTTGCGCCGGGTGTTGAGCATGCTGAACGAGTTGATGTCATAACGATTGCGCGCCAGCAGCGACGTACAGAATGCATGGGGCTGATCGCCATTTTCTTGCAGGACCAGAATATTGCCCGGGTCAAACACCTCGGGGCGGGGGAACACGTTCGGATCGCGGTTGGCCTGCCAGCGATCGAGCCATAACAGGGTGTCGGGCGGGATCACCAGGCGCTGGCCAGCGTGTTCGATCTCGCACGCCTTGATGGTGCGCCGCCACAGTGCCGTGGGGTTGGAGCCGCCAAGGCGCAGAGCCTCCATCACCGCGAGGTCAATCACATGGGGTGCCTGATCGCGGGTCGCACAGGCGGCAGCAATGACCTCGCGCTTGGTCTGCGGCGAACGCTCGATATGGGCCATCGACCACAGCAGGCTTAACGCCGTGGTGTCGTAGGTCGCGATAATGATGGTGCCGATTTCCAGCGCCCGGTCGAGGTTCAGGGCCTCGATATTCTGGCGGGTGAAGGCCAGCCCCCACAGGGCGAAATGCCCCAGGATCAGGTTGGACGCAGGCGCCGCGCAGATGCTCTGGAAGTTGCTGAGCAGCAGGTCTTTGACGAACGGCATCAGCGCCTGATGCTGCTCCAGACCTTGGGTATCGTCATGGCTGATCACCTTGGAGGCCTGCTCGAAAAATCCGCTGACCACAGCCCTGAAACGCTCGTCTTCAAGGTACTGCGCCAGGGTTTTCACCCGGCAATCCAGCACCCCCGGCAAATGGCTGTCCACATGGCTGACCCACTGCAAGGCCAGGTGCTCCATGCACAGCGGCTGATCTTGCAGCGGGCGCAGATACGCGGCCGCCAACCGGCAAATATCGGGTTTCAAACCGTCAATAAAGCGCTGGCTGCCCAGCGCCTGCTCGACCACCCGCCGTTTATGGGCACGTTGCGGATCACTGATATGCAGTGACCCCAAAAAGCCTCCAAACAACTCATGGTTGGCCTCGGTTGAAGCGGCGAGACACTCATCATCGAGCAGCGGTCGATTGTTGAGCTGGTACAGCGCCAGGCGTTCGCCCATCCAGAAACTGCACAGACCGCCTGTTTGCCGGGCGCAGTCGCGAATGCCGCTCAGGCGGAAATACTCGGTTGCGGGCAAGCCCTGTTCCACCGTTGCCTGGTGGAAGGCATCACCATGCCCACGCACCGGGCACGGCCCCGGATGATGGGCTATCAAGCCGACAAACGGCGCCTGTGGATTATTCATGGGTTGCACCCTGGGGGCGGATAGGCTCGATACCGAATGTCGTGTGCCGGTCTTGCCAGGTGAGCTCATTGAAATGGCGCAAGAAGGTCTCGACGCTCATCAGCCGCCGTAGTTCGCCGTCAGGCTGCAACTCGTAGAGGTCGGCAATGGCGGGCGGGTTTATAAACGTGGCGAAGGAAAAACGGTCTTCGCCGTGGGCCGCCGCCGGGCATTCGCGCACCCGGTGTTCGATCGCGCGGGCCGCCAATGGCAATCGGCCGCTAAGGGCTTCAAGGCAGGCGCCAAAGTTGACGATAAAACACCCGGGCCTGACCGCAATAGCCTGCCATCGCCCGCCGATAAAGGCCTCAAGACCCGGTTGGCGGGTGTACAGCAGGGTGACAAACCCGGTGTCCCGGTGCTCGGCGCAGCCCGGCAAGCGGCGTTCGGGCCGATAATGGCTGGCGGCAAACCAGTGTGTGCCGTGGCCAGTCACCGCGCCACCACTGAGCTGTTGCCACAGGTGCTCCGCCACCCCCAGTTCGCGCAAGGCGGCCTGGAAAACAACCTGTGCCAGGGCATCCATAGCCTGCGCCATTTGCACCACTGCAGACGGCAGGCGCGTTGCCCAGCGCGACTTGTCGACCAGCAAATGTTCGGTCTGGAAGTGCTCGCGGTCGAAGTAGATATCGGTTTGCGGCCGGAACCCGCCATAGTTCGTGCAATCGGTCACGGGCAAATAAAATTCGCGGCACAGTTTTATGCCCGGTTCAAGGCTGATACTTTCGGGGATTCTTAATAAGAACAGGCCCTGAGTTATGGCCGTGTGCAGACATCCGTTGTTTTCAAATATCAATGTGTCACCTACCAAATGGGCACATTGCAATGGCGGATCAAGATAAGTCATCAGTTAACCCTTCCGAATTAAAAGTGCCCTGGTAAATCTCCCGGTCATTGTTATCGATTAATTCCCGTGCATCGCATACACGGTGTAATCCTGACGTCGGGCAATAGTTGAAAATGCCCCGGTCGCGGGCGATAAAGTTGCTGGAACTGAAGTGTCCGAAACTGGTGCGCTCTGCAATTTGCCGCGACACACGATGCAGGATGGCCGCGACAGGGAAGTTGCAACGGGCCGTCAACCATTCCATGGACAGGCCAAAGTTGATCACGAATGTATCGGGCGCATTGCTGACCCTTTCCCAATGATCGAAGCGGTTGACCTCAAGCCCGGGGCGGGTCGTACGCAAAATCGTCAGAAAACCATCATCTTTATGGGAGCTCAGCCCCACTTCGACCAGTTGCGTGCGGTAATGGTTGAACGTCAGGTGATAAGCGCCGCCGCCATGGGCGCAGTTGCCCGTGGCCCTGGCCCGGACCGGTTCCGGTATGCCGGCGTAGTCGAGTGCCGCGCAGAGAATCTGTCGGGACAAGGTGGTCATTTTTTCGCCAATATCGGCAATTTCGACCGGGTAGTGGCTGGCCCAGAACCTGCGTTCGAGCAAGAACTGCTCGATCTGGTCTACCCGCTCATGAAAACCCAGTAGGCCGTCGCCAAACTGGCAGGCGGTAATGCTGCGAAAATGCCCGTATTCACTGGTATCGCCCCGGTAGAACTCGTTGGCAAACTGGTCGGCAGCCGCCACATCCAGCTCGGCAGGGATCTCCAGCAGGAACACGCCACAGGCAAAGGCCTGGCAGCGATCCCGGTCACTGGCGAAATTCAGGCGGCCTGCCGTGATCCTGGCGCACACCAAATCAGCGGTACAACTGACGGGCCGGGCATCCACGCGCTTGTGGTAAACCGTGCTGTAGAGCTGATTGGCGGGGGCTGGTGTTCTGAAACTGCGCATAATCAACGCCCTTTCACACACAAAGAAACGATGGTCAGCGCCTTGAGCTCTTCCGGCGCCAGGGGATGCTGGCCTTGGGCTATTTCCGACAGGGTGCTGAACGACCCCGGATAGACCATGACCGAGTGGCCCTGCTGTTGCAGGCAGGCAAAGATCGCAAACTCTTCGAGAAAGTAATCCGCCGAAAAACCGATTTGTCGCGCCCATTGCTCGGGCTCCAATTCATCGATTTTTTTACGCAGATAGTGCTCGGCAAAGCGGTTGACCGACTGGTTGAAGCGGGTGTCGGTACGATAAAGATGACGCAGCCGGCAGTGAAAATGCTGATAACTGGCCTGGGCCTGCACCCTGTGACAGGTGACAAAGCGAAACCGTGTCGTCGCACTGAAGCGCTCGAATACCGGCCGACTTTGCTGCACAAAACACTCGCCCAACTCCAGCGCGGCTGCCATCGCCGCCGTGGGTTGCAAGTTGCGCACTGATTGCAGGGTCAGGCGATGAATACTGTCTCCCACCAGCACCGTACAAAATGAAAATCGTCGGGATATCCATTCCAGGATGCCGGCAAGTTTCTGCGGGTAAAAGTGACTGTTCTCGAGACTTACTCCCAGGAAACAGTGGTTGGCAAGTTCAAAGTCATTGCGTTTTTCAAGTGGTGATACGGAGGCTATCTTGGCTTTGTATTTAAAGGGTGGAGCATCAACAGCACAGGGTTTATGAAGGGCTGCATTATTATTGGAATCAAAAGGCATACCGACTCCTTGTCAACAAACTGACTGAAAACATCGTATTCATGCATTTGTTGGAGTATGCAATTGCGCGGAGAATAAAACTTAACAACTTATAAGTAACGTCAGGTAGGTATAGACAGACATCATGAGCGTCACAACGTCTTACCATGTAAGACTGATGCCTCAATTATGTATGAAATAACCTACATATAATTCGCTGGTGTTTCCACGCGCCGGGAGACGCTGACTTTCTCATTCAAGTCTCAGCCCCTACACTCGCGGTAGATTTCTGCCCAAGGACGTTCCATGAAACGCAGCATGACCGTTATCGTCGTTGCCATCGCCGTACTTGCCGGCGGCGGGGCCTGGTACGTGCAAAGCAAACTGCCCACGCGTCAGGGCCAGGTTGCGCTGGCGACGCTGCAAGGCCCGGTCACGGTGCGTTATGACGAGCGCGGGGTACCGCATATCCGCGCTGGCAACCAGGCCGATATGTACCGCGCCCTGGGCTATGTTCAGGCGCAAGACCGGCTGTTTCAGATGGAGATCATGCGCCGCCTCGCGCGGGGCGAGCTGGCCGAAGTGCTGGGGCCGAAGCTGGTCGATACCGACAAGCTGTTTCGCAGCCTGCGGATCCGTGAGCGGGCCGCCAGCTACCTGACTGAGCTGGACCCGCAGTCGCCGGCATTTCTGGCCTTGCAGGCGTACCTGGACGGGATCAATCAATATCAGGCCAACAACCTCAGGCCCGTAGAGTTCGACCTGCTGCGCATCACGCCACGGCCCTTTACCGCCGAAGACACCATCAGCGTTGCCGGTTACATGGCCTACAGCTTTGCCGCCGCCTTTCGTACCGAACCGCTGCTGACCTATATTCGCGACCAACTGGGCAGCGAATACCTGAAAATCTTCGACCTCGACTGGCAGCCCCAGGGCGTTTTGGCCCCGGCACTGGCGGCCAGCGATTGGAAAACTTTGGGTGCACTGGCCCAACTGAGCGATCAGGCCCTGAGCCAGGCGGGCTTGCCGCAGTTTGAAGGCAGCAACGCCTGGGTGGTGTCAGGCAAGCGCACACAAAGTGGCAAGCCGCTGCTGGCGGGTGACCCGCATATCCGTTTTGCGGCACCGTCGGTGTGGTACGAGGCGCAGCTGTCGGCCCCGGATTTTGACCTGTATGGCTACCATCAGGCGCTGGTGCCGTTCGCCTTCCTGGGCAACAACACCGATTTCGGCTGGAGCCTGACCATGTTCCAGAACGACGATCTGGATCTGATCGCCGAGAAGACCAACCCCGATAACCCCAATCAAGTCTGGTATCACGGCCGATGGGTCGACATGACTCGCAGTGAACAGCAGATTGCCGTCAAGGGCGAAGCGCCGGTCACCCTCACCCTGCGCCAATCGCCCCATGGGCCTATTATCAATGACGTGCTGGGCGCTACCGCGGGCAACACGCCGATTGCCATGTGGTGGGGTTTTCTGGAGAGCAAGAACCCGATCCTCGAAGGCTTCTACCAGCTCAACCGCGCTGACAGCCTGAGCAAGGCGCGTACGGCAGCGACCTATATCCAGGCACCCGGACTGAATCTGCTGTGGGCAAACGCCAAGGGAGATATCGGCTGGTGGGCAGCGGCGCAACTGCCCAAGCGCCCGGCCGGGGTCAATCCGGCGTTTATCCTCGACGGCAGCACATCACAGGCCGACAAAGACGGTTTTTACCCGTTCAGCGCCAACCCCCAGGAAGAAAATCCGGCGCGAGGCTTTATCGTGTCGGCCAACTTCCAGCCATTGTCGCCTGCCGGCATTGAGATTCCCGGTTATTACAACCTGGCCGATCGCGGCCAGCAGCTTGATCGTCAGCTCAGCGATGCCAGCGTGAAGTGGAACCTGAAAAACAGCCAGGCCCTGCAACTGGGCACTGCCACGGGCTACGGGCAGCGTGTGCTCAAGCCCCTGTTGCCGGTGCTGCGCGAAGTGGTCACGGACCCGGGCGAACGTAAACTGGTGGAGCAACTGGCACAGTGGAAAGGCGATTATCCGCTGGACTCAACGGTCGCCACGCTGTTCAACCAGTTCTTGTACAGCCTCACAGAAGCCACCATGCGTGACAAATTGGGCGACAATTTTTTTGACGCCATGCTCACGACCCGTGTGATCGATGCGGCTTTGCCGCGCCTGGCGGCAAGCCCTGATTCACCCTGGTGGGACAACCGCAGCACAGCGCAACAAGAGACTCGCGCCGACACGGTCAAGGTTGCCTGGCAGGCCAGCATTGCCCATCTGAAGGCCGCCCTGGGTGAAGACCCAGGGCAATGGCGCTGGGGCCAGGCCCACACCCTGACCCACGAACATCCACTGGGGCGGCAGAAGCCGCTGGACTGGCTGTTCAATGTCGGTCCCTTTGCTGCACCCGGCAGCCATGAAGTGCCCAACAACCTCAGCGCCAAACTGGGCAATGCACCGTGGCCGGTGATCTACGGTCCGTCCACCCGACGTTTGATCGACTTCGCGACCCCTTCCCACGGGCTGACCATCAACCCGGTCGGGCAAAGTGGCGTGCCGTTCGACAAACACTACCGCGACCAGGCCGAGTCCTACATTGAGGGCGATTACGACAAGCCGCACATGGAGGAAAACGAAATTCAGCTCAATACCCGCAGTACGTTGCGGTTGGTGCCAGCGGGGTAAACACCCTGCAAGCCTGCTCTCACCTCAGGCACTCAAGCAACGTTGCTGGACAACGTCGAATACATCATTGGCATCTTGCATATTCATGACTTGGTCTCTGAGTCCGGAGAATAACCACCACCGCTTGCTGCGAAACAAATAAGGTGGCGACTGTGCGCGGGTTCGCAGACCGAGAGTCCAAGTACTCCGGCAGACCTAAAGTCTCCCGCACACAGCTGCCATAAAGCTAAATATCGGCCGTTAGCGGGCGGATAATACCTTCTTGAAGCTGTGGATACTTGGTTTGTTAGGGCTGCGAAACCCTGGCACCGGTGAAAGTGATGCCGAGACGAACTGTAAGGCAATGATCAAAAATACAGCTGTAGGTTCAAGCGCGAATATTTGTGGGATCAGGATCGCATGTCAGCCATCCAACAGCTCCTCAACGACTACAAATAGGGTGCGATTCCTGTAGCAGTTGACGAGTAGAACGAGGCTACGTCCGGCGACGCAGTCGTCGTAAATAGGGTATGCGCGATAGATCAGGAACACCAATGCCGAATGGTTTTACGACTGCTGTTACAAGCTGGGGAAAAAGTGATGGCTGAAAGCCCCTCACCCCAACCCTCTCCCGGAGGGAGAGGGAGCTGATCTGTGGAGATTTTGAGGCCGCGTGCGGTCAGTTCCCTCTCTCTCCAGGAGCTTTGGTTGGGCTTGACCTGCAACAGAGTGTCTACAAATGTCTGTGTGCTAGCGCAGCGCATAATCCAGCACGATCCCCACAAAAATCGCCAACCCCGCCCAGTGGTTGTGCAGGAAGGCCTTGAAGCAGCGCTGCGGATCACGGTCGCGGGTGTACCAGAATTCCCACACAAAACAGCCCGCCGCCGCCAGCAGGCCAAGGTGGAACCAGCCGCCCAGTTCAAAATGCGAACCCGCCAGCAGCAGGCAACCCAGGGCCAGACCCTGCAGGCTGAGGATGATCACGCGGTCGGCATCGCCGAACAGGATGGCGGTGGATTTAACCCCGATCTTGAGATCATCTTCGCGGTCGGTCATGGCGTAGTAAGTGTCGTAGGCCACCGTCCACAGCAGGTTGGCGATGTACAGCAGCCAGGCCGCAGCCGGCAGGCTACCGGTCTCGGCCGTAAAGGCCATCGGTATGCCCCACGAGAACGCTGCGCCCAGCACCACTTGCGGGTAGTAGGTGTAGCGCTTCATAAACGGGTAGGTGGCCGCCAGGGCCAGCGCGCCAAATGAAAGCCAGATGGTCGGAGCATTGGTGCACAGCACCAGCAGGAAGCTGATCCCCATCAACAGCGCAAAGAACACCAGGGCCTCTTTGCTGCTGATTTTGCCACTGGCCATAGGCCGTTGTTCTGTTCGTTTGACGTGACCATCCACCTTGCGGTCGGCAAAGTCGTTGATTACGCAGCCTGCCGCACGGGTCAATACCACGCCGAGGACAAAAATCAGCAGGTTACCCAGGGAGGGTACGCCCTGGGCGGCCACCCACAGCGCCCACAAGGTCGGCCACAGCAGCAGGTAGATGCCGATAGGCTTGTCCATGCGGGTCAGCTGGATAAAGTCCCAGGCGCGGGGGTTGAAGCGGTTGAGCGATTTGAGCAGGCGCGTGTACATCAATTGTTCTCCGACCGGGCTCCGAGGGCGGCCCACAGTTTGGGTAAAAACACTTCGGCCACCAGCACGCTTAGTTTGCCACGCACAAAGCGCGAGCGGCGGGCCCATAAGTGATCGGCCTGATCAGCCTGCGGCAACCCGTTGCGCGGGTAGTGGCACACTTGCATGGCTCCGCGCTCAAAGGCCTGGTCGCTGAACAGCAACTCGCCCAGCGAGCGGGTGCCCAGTTCGTCCATGTTCAGGCCGCCTTCATGCAGTGAGTGTTTACCCGCCACGCTGCGGGCAAACACCCAGGGCTCGCCGTGTCCGCGCAAATACACTTCGCGCACCCAGCCCTGAACACCTTGAGGCAGGTCCAACGCAGCGCACTCGTCCGGGCGTAGCACTTGCCAGCCTTCATAAAGTGGAAGCACGCTGAAGGCATTGTCTGAAATTTCAGTGAGACGCCGAGTCAGAGAGCCCTCGTCAAATAGCCAGTCCAGGGTCTGTGCGTCAGGCAAGGCAGGAAGTTGGCCTTGTTCAAGCCAGACAGGGTAAATAAGCGGAGAAGTTATGTGCGGCACGGTGGGTCATAATTGGCAGCCATTGAGGTCGGCGAGCTTATCACGCTGATCCTCGAATGAGCGTCCAAGGGGCTTTTGCCAGTATTGGTGCTTGCATCTGCGGGTGGTCATCAGTACAAAACGCCCTGAATTTGATGAGCAACACGGCGCCTGTTGATAAGTCTGTGGTCTTGTCCAAGCCTGAACCTTTAGGAAATACCCCGATGAAAAAGTGGCAATGCATTGTATGTGGACTGATTTATAACGAAGCCGACGGTTGGCCGGATGACGGCATCGCCCCCGGTACCCTGTGGCAGGACGTACCTGAAGACTGGCTGTGCCCGGATTGCGGCGTCGGCAAAATGGATTTCGAGATGATTGAAATCAACTGATCAACCCCCTTTAAAACCTGACTCACCTTCTGGAGATTGGAATGAACGCACCTGTCGTGATCGTTGGCACCGGGCTGGCCGGCTATAACCTGGCCCGCGAGTTTCGCAAGCTGGATAGCGAAACCCCGCTGCTGCTGATCACGTCCGATGACGGGCGCTCTTACTCAAAGCCGATGCTGTCCACCGGCTTTGGCAAGAACAAAGAGGCTGATGGCCTGAGCATGGCAACGCCTGAGGCGATGGCCGAGCAGCTCAAGGCCCAGGTGCGCACCCATACCCGCATCAGCGGTATCGACCCGGGCCACAAGCAATTGTGGATCGGTGAAGAGGCCGTGCCCTATCGCGACCTGGTCCTGGCATGGGGTGCGCAAACGGTGCAGGTGCCGGTGGAGGGCGATGCCCAGGACGCAATCTTCCCGATCAATGATCTTGAAGACTACGCGCGCTTTCGGGCTGCTGCGGCAGGCAAGCGCCGTGTATTGATCCTGGGTGCCGGCCTGATCGGTTGCGAATTCGCCAATGACCTGATCGCAGGTGGCTACGAGGTCGATGTGGTCGCGCCTTGCGAGCAAGTGATGCCAACCCTGCTGCATCCTGCCGCTGCAGCGGCGGTGCAGGCTGGCCTTGAAAGCCTGGGCGCACGCTTTCATCTGGGGCCGGTGTTGACCCGCCTGCAACGCACTGAAAACGGTCTCGAAGCGCATTTGTCGGATGGCAATGTGGTGCCGTGCGATGTGGTGGTGTCCGCCATCGGCTTGCGCCCGCGCATTGATATGGCCGCGGCTGCCGGGATCAAGGTCAATCGCGGAATTGAAGTCGATCGCCAGCTTAAAACCTCTCACGACAATATCTACGCGCTGGGCGATTGCGCCGAAGTGGACGGTTTGAACCTGCTGTACGTGATGCCGCTGATGAGCTGCGCCCGCGCACTGGCGCAAACCCTGGCAGGCAACACGACAGCCGTCAGCTACGGGGCCATGCCCATTACGGTGAAAACCCCGGTTTGCCCGCTGGTGGTGTCACCCGTGCCGCGCGGCTGCGAGGGCGTGTGGACCGTGGAAGGCCAGGGCGCCGATATCAAGGCGCTATGCCGTGACGCTGACGGCAAATTGCTCGGTTACGCCCTGACCGGTGAAGCCGTTCGCGAAAAACTCGCACTGAATAAAGAGCTGCCTGCACTTTTGGCGTAAACGCTGCTGACTCTGTCGCATATGGCATTGTCTTGACTCAACAAAGCCTTTGCAGAGGCTGGCGCCGACCTTGGACGCGTGCCATTCTCACACTGGTCTGCCGCAGTTTAGAGCCTGCGGCGCCTTGGGCGCTGTTCCGTAGAGAGCAGCACGGACATAACAACAAAAAACCGTCAATGAGGCTTCATCATGCGTAAACCCGATCTCGCCGCAGCTATCGCTGAAAAGGCTGACCTAACCAAAGAACAAGCCAACCGCGTTCTCAATGCAGTGCTGGAAGAAATCACCCAGGCCCTGCATCGCAAGGACAGCGTCACGCTGGTCGGCTTTGGCACCTTTATCCAGCGCCACCGCGGTGCCCGTACGGGGCAAAACCCGCAAACCGGCCAGCCGGTCACCATCAAGGCCAGCAACACGGTCGCGTTCAAACCGGGCAAATTCCTCAAGGACAGCGTGAATCCTTAAGGCATTGGCTGCGTGAAGAATGGGCGAACTGGTCTTGCCAGCAGCCCATTCTTGCTAAAACGCGGGCCGATTGTGCGGCCATAAGTGGCAAAATAAAGCCCATCTACGCCTATCTATTCAGATATATGGCGTTCTTCGCTCAAATCGTTACACTGCGCCGGCCATTTTCAATTCCCCGAGGCCGCGTACATGAAATTTCGTTTTCTGCTCTGGATGCTGGGCTTTTTGATGGGCAAAGCCAGCCGCAACAATCCTGCTTTCCAGCAACAATTGGTAGACAAGGATCTGGTGTTCCAGCTGCAAACCCTCGACGGCAAAGTGGCCCGTCATTTCAAGGTCAAAGATCAGCGTATCACCAGCTACGGCGGCCTGTACCCTGAGCCGGCGTTTGCCATCGCCTTCAAGGATGCAGCCTACGGCTTCGCCACGCTGCAAGCCAAGAACAAGCAACTGGCGTTTATGACCGGGATTCAGGACAAATCGATTCAGATCAAAGGAAATCCGGCACTGGTGATCTGGTTTCAAGGCCTGACCAAGTACCTCAAGCCGCGTAAGAAGACGAAGGCGTAGGTCTCGGATATTTGTAGCCGCTGACGAGCTCCGCGAGGCTGCGATCGATTGCGCAGCGATCGCAAAACCTGAGTACGCGATTTTCCTGACAAATAGTGGAGGTTGGCTTTACGACTGCTTCGCAGCCGATCGCAGCCTCGCTTCGCTCCTCAGCGGCTACTGAAATGGTGCAGACCGGGCTTCAGGCCTGACTGAACTGCGCTGCCATTTCACGCAGCAACACTTCAGCCTCCAGTACTTTGCTGACGACCGCTTCGGCCTTGTCCCGCGACACCCCCAAACGCTCAAACAACGCATCCGGCAACGGCGCACAGGCTCCGTGCCCGATTCCGCGACTGCGCAGCAAGCTCAGGGCTACGCACACCAGGTTTGGATACTGGGCATCCACACCCAAGTAGGCCGGGTCGTGTTGATGACGCACGGCAATCGCCAGCTCGTCAGGCATCCCCCAAAAGCGCATCAGCCAGGCGCCCATCTGTTCACGGCTGATGCCCAGCAAGTGCTGTTCGATCAGGCTGTGACTGACATGGGGGTTAACCTCAAGATGCCGGCAGATCAGCGAAAAATGCGGCGGAAACACATGGGCCAGCAGCAAGTAACCAAAGTTGTGCAACAGCCCGGCCAGATAGGTCATGCCAACCTCAGGGCGCTGCTCCCGTGGCATGGCCCGGGTCAGCCCTTCAATGACTGCTGCGGTATAGATCGACTGCTGCCAGTAGGGGGTACTCGATTGCGGATGATCCTTGGGCAGGCTCAGGCTTTTGCCCAGGGACAGGCTGAGCGCCAGGTTGATCACCAGGTCGACTCCCAGCACTCGTACAATGGCGTCTTCAACGGAGCGAATTTTGCTGGGGGAGGCATAAAAGGATGATGACGCCCAGCTCATGACCTGCGCCGCCAGCGCCGGGTCGGTTTCGACAACGCTGGTGATCTCATCGATGGTGACGTCAGGATCGGAGCGCAACCGCATGATCCGGCGCACGCTCTCGGACAACGGCGGCAGCTCGATGGTGGCTTCCAGGCGCTGCTGGATACGCCGCGCGGTAAAGGCCTGGACCGCCCGGGTGATGGCCTCACCGTCGTCTCCGCCATGATCCGGCTGGATCCCACTCAGGGGCTCGCCAAACCGCCCGGCGCTGGCATTTTTGAGCAAGCGCTTGAAATCATCCTGCGCAATTTCAAGCAATACACCCGGTTCGCCAGTGCTGATCAATAGCGCGGGCTGCTGCAGCAATTGCTCTTCGTACAGGCACGGCGAGTTGATCAACGCCGGCAGGCCCGGCAACGATTTCAGGCCATGCCTGTCGAGCAGCAACTCCAGACGGTCTGGCGCAACCGCTGTCATGCGCCGCCCGGTCAGGTCGGCAAGGCGGTTCAAATCAAGTAAATGGCTCTGCGTAAACAACACCAGCAAAGTGCCGATCGAATCGTCGAGCAGTACAGCATGCACCTTGCGCGCAGGGTCCAGTCCCGGGTGGTCAGGGACTTCGCGATAGGTGATGGCCATGTCACCGAGCAAACGCCCGATAACAGGCAACGTGCTGGCAACGGCAGGGGCACTGGCAACTTCAGTCATGATCTGCATCCGTTCTGTACAACTCAAATTTGATAAGCAGACCCTAGATCGGCCGCCGGGCCATTTACTGAATAATCTTTTACACCTGCCCGTATTGCTGACCGTGACGCAACCAGCGGTCGAGCAAAGGGCTGACATGGCTCGGCCAGCGCTCAATCAACGCTTGAGCAGCCTCACGCACGGCAGGTAGCAGGTCGGCGTCGCGCATCAGGTCGGCAACCTTGAATTGCAGAAGACCGGTCTGGCGGGTGCCGAGCATTTCGCCAGGGCCGCGCAGTTCCAGATCTTTTTCGGCGATCACAAAGCCATCATTGGTCTCGCGCATAATGCCCAGACGCTGACGGCCGATTTGTGACAGCGGCGGGTGATACAGCAGTACGCAATGGCTGACGGCGCTGCCCCGGCCCACGCGCCCGCGTAACTGATGAAGCTGGGACAGGCCCAGACGCTCGGGGTTTTCGATGATCATCAAGCTTGAGTTGGGCACATCGACGCCCACTTCGATCACGGTGGTTGCTACCAGCAATTGCAGCTCACCGGCCTTGAAACGTGCCATGACTTCAGCTTTTTCAGCGGCTTTCATGCGCCCGTGAATCAACCCGACGCGCAGTTCGCCCAAGGCGCTTGAGAGGTCTTCAAAGGTGGTTTCAGCCGCCTGACAGGTCATCTCCTCGGACTCTTCGATCAAGGTGCAGACCCAATAGGCCTGACGCCCTTCGGCACAGGCGGCGCGCACCCGCTCAATCACTTCGAGACGCCGCGTATCGACCACCAGTACCGTATTGACCGGAGTACGGCCTGGCGGCAGCTCATCGAGAATCGAGGTATCGAGGTCGGCATAGGCGCTCATGGCCAGGGTGCGCGGGATCGGCGTGGCGGTCATGATCAACTGGTGCGGGCACATCACCCCGCCAACGCCCTTGTTGCGCAGTGCCAGACGTTGCTGCACGCCGAAGCGGTGCTGCTCGTCGATGATCACCAGTGCCAGGTTCTTGAACTGCACGTTGTCCTGGAACAGGGCATGGGTGCCGACCACCATGGGTACGCCGCTGGCAATTTGCTCAAGCGCGGTGACCCGTGCCTTGCCCTTGAGCTTGCCGGCCAGCCATGCCACATCAAGCCCCAAAGGCTCCAGCCAGCGCTTGAAGTTGATGAAGTGCTGCTCAGCGAGGATTTCCGTGGGGGCCATCAGGGCCACCTGATAACCCGCCTCAAGCGCTTGCAACGCTGCCATGGCTGCGACCACAGTCTTGCCGGAACCCACGTCGCCCTGAATCAGGCGCAGCATGGGTTCGGGCTGACAGAGGTCGTAGGCAATTTCGTTGCCAACGCGGCTCTGCGCGCCCGTCGGCGGGAAACCCAGATTGGCGAGAAACTGCACAGGCAGTTTTTTCGCCTTGGGCAACGCCGGGGCTTGCTGTGAACGCAGACTCTCGCGCAGGCGCTGCTGCGACAACTGGTGTGTCAGCAGCTCTTCAAAGGCCAGGCGGTGCTGTGCCCAGTGATGACCCAGAGCGAGCTCTTCAACATCGGCATCGGCGGGTGGCTGATGCAGGTAGCGAATAGCTTCATCCAGCGGGGCCAGCTGATAGTCCTTGGCCAGCTCCGGCGGCAGCCAGTCGGGCAGGCTGCGCGGGCCGAGCATGGCCAGGCTTTGCTGGCTGAGCTGACGCAAGCGCTGCTGGGTCAGGCCTTCAGTGGTGGGGTAGATGGGCGTCAGCGTGGTGTCGACGGGTGGCGGCTCGTCACCGGTGATGGCGCGGTACTCGGGGTGGTAGATCTCCAGTCCCGAAGCACCGGGCCGCGCTTCGCCATAACAGCGCACTTCGGTGCCGCGCTTGAGGCTTTCCTTTTGCGCATTACTGAAGTGGTAGAAGCGCAGGCTCAGGCCGCCGGTGCCATCGTTGATGCGCACCAGCAAGCTGCGGCGCTTGCCCATGACCACGTCGGCACCGATGACCCGGCCTTCAACAACGGCATCCTGGCCGGGGCGCAAAGCGCCGATCGGGACGACGCGGGTGCGGTCCTGATAGCGCAACGGCAAATGGAACAGCACGTCCTGGACGTTTTCCAGTCCCACCTTGGCCAATTTTTCGGCCATGGCCTCGCCCACGCCCTTGAGCGCAGTGACCGACACTTTCGACAACTCGGTCATCGGCGTAATTACTTCTCAACAGGCGGCTTGGCCACCGAGCACAGGCGGATCGAATCAGCGAGTATTTCAATCGCTTTTGGACGCGGGAAGCTGGCTCGCCAGGCGATTGCAACAGTGCGGAACGGTACCGGCGGGGTCAGCGGACGCACAGCCAGGATGCCCGGGGCATAGTGGTGACTGTCGACAGCCGATAACGGCAGAATCGAGATGCCAAGGCCGGAAGCGACCATGTGGCGGATGGTTTCCAGCGAGCTGGACTCTACCGTGGTGTGCATGGCGCCATCATTGCCTTTGGCCACGGTCGGGCAGGCTTCCAGCACCTGATCGCGGAAGCAGTGGCCTTCGCCCAGCAACAGCAGGCTCTTATCGTTGAGCAGGCTGGCGTCGATGGTGTCTTTTTTGGTCCAGGGGTGCTCGCTGGGCATCAGCACGTAAAACGGCTCGTCATACAGCGCCATGGTCAGCACGTCTGCTTCCTGGAACGGCAGGGCGATGATGATCGCGTCCAATTCGCCATTGCGCAGTTTGTCGCGCAGCACGTGAGTGAAGTTTTCTTCGATATACAACGGCATCTGCGGGGCAACCCGGTGCAGTTGCGGGATCAGGTGCGGGAACAGGTATGGGCCCACGGTGTAAATCGCGCCCACTTTGAGCGGGGCCGTCAGCTGGTTTTTACCGGCCTGGGCCAGTTCACGAATGCCTTGAGCCTGCTCAAGCACTTTTTGCGCCTGAGCCACGATGGCTTCACCCACAGGAGTAACGCGTACCGCGCTTTTGCTGCGCTCGAAAATCAGCACACCGAGTTCGTCTTCCAGTTTTTTCACACCCACCGACAGGGTCGGCTGGCTGACGTGGCAACGCTCGGCGGCATGGCCGAAGTGCTGCTCTTGGGCGAGGGTAACGATGTAGCGTAATTCTGTAAGCGTCATAGCGTGCGTCCCTGTGGTTGCGGGCCAAGCATAGCGGCTGCAATCGATAGACGCACGTTATCAGACATTACCCTCAGAGCTACAGTAGCCAATCAAGGTATGACTGGTTTTTTATCCATACCGCAGATGCACAAAGGGCACCCTGAGGTGCCCTTTGTGGTGTTAACGCCGACGTTTATCGATGGAATAAACGAAGGGTGCCACGATCTCGATACTGCCATTGGTCAGCATTTCAGGTGGCGGCTTGGGCAAGGGTTGTGCCCGGCGGATCATTTCCAGGGTCGCCCGGTCCAGATCAGCGTTGCCAGAGCGCCCTACCAGCTCGTAGGACAGCACCTTGCCTTCAGCGTCCACCACGAAGCGCAGACGGTTCAGACCTTCCTTGCCACGGGATTGCGCAGCAGGCGGGTACTTTTTGTACTTGCCCAGGTGACTGAGCAGCGTACCTTCCCAACTGGCTTTGGCGGCCAGTTGTTGCGCCGACGGCCCGGGAGCCGGTGCAGCAGATTTCTCGCTGGTGTTCTTGGTCGGCGTCGCGTCGCTTGGTTTCTCTTCTGAAGGCTTCTCTTTGACCGGGTCCGGTTTTTCCACAGGCTTGGGCGGTTGAGGCTTTTGCTTGGGCTTGACCGGTTTTGGTACAGAAATCTTCGGCTTGGGCGCTTCGGCCAGCTTGGGTATAGGCAACTCTTCCACCGGCGCCGGGGGTTGTGGTGGTGTCACCACTTTGGGCGGTGCTGGCGGTGGCGGTGCTGGCAACGGCGCCAGGTCAACCATCATCGCTTGCGGCGGAAGTTCGATTGCTCGCGGGTTGGACCATTGCAGGGCAAGAATCACTGCCACTGCATGGATGGCCAACACCGCGGCCAGGCTGATTGCGTAACGCGTCATCTTTTGGCGCGCTATGGTCATTTCTTGGCTGCCGTCTCAAGTCCGACCAGACCTACCTTCAAGTAACCTGCTGCGCGCAAAGCATCCATCACGCTCATCAAGTCACCGTAGTCCACGCCCTTGTCGGCCTGGAAGAAGATCGTCGTGTCTTTGTTGTTGTGGGTCCTGGCATCCAGGGTCGGGCCCAGGGCCTCAACCGTGACCGGCTCTTCGCCCAGGTACAGGCGCTGGTCAGCCTTGACGCTGAGGAACACCGGTTTCTCAGGGCGAGGCATCGGTTTGGCGCTGGACGCAGGCAGGTCAACCTTGATATCCACAGTGGCCAGCGGTGCTGCCACCATAAAGATGATCAGCAGTACCAGCATCACGTCAATAAAGGGGGTGACGTTGATTTCATGGTTCTCGGCGAGATCGTCATCGCCTTCTTTTAAATGCAGGCCCATGGCCGATTACCCCACTTTCACCATGTGCGGTTGCGAGCTGCGCTCGGGCGGCAGGTGATCGAGGTCACGGCTAACCAACAGCAACACTTCAGCAGACGCATCCGCCACCTGGGCTTTATAGCCAGTGATGGAGCGTGCAAAAACGTTGTAAATCACTACTGCCGGGATCGCTGCAACCAGACCCAGTGCCGTGGCCAGCAGGGCTTCGGCAATACCTGGCGCAACAACTGCCAGGTTGGTGGTCTGGGTTTTGGCGATGCCGATGAAGCTGTTCATGATGCCCCATACGGTACCGAACAGACCGACGAACGGTGCAGTGGAGCCGATGGTGGCAAGTACGCCAGTGCCGCTGCTCATGTTGCGACCGCAAGCCGCTACCAGGCGCTCAAGACGGAAGCTGACACGCTCCTTGATGCCTTCTTTTTCACGGCTGTTGGCCGACAGACGCATCTCTTCAAGGGCGTCCTGCACCAGCAAGTGGGCCAGCGTGCCTTCTTTGGCCGCAGTCTCGCTGGCTTCTTTAAGGGTGCGGGCTTTTTTCAGGTTGGCGATTTCAACGCGCAGACGGCGCTTGGCGCCCAGCACTTCAAAGCCTTTGGCAATCCAGATGGTCCAGGTGATGATCGAAGCGATAGCCAGACCGATCATCACTATTTTGACGATGATGTCCGCGTTTTTGTACATGCCCCAAGGCGACAGGTCATGGGCCATGCCCAGGCTGTTGTCTTCTTCGGCGACAATTTGCGGTGCATCATCGGCTGGCGCAGAAGCGCCATCAACCAGTGTAGGATCAGTCGTACCCGGTGCAGCAACAGGTGCCGGGGCAGCTGCTTCGGTAGCCGCGTGGACGGCCGGGGTAGCAGGCTCGTCGGCAAATGCCGCGACAGGTGCCAACATCAAGCTGAACATCAGCGCCGCAACCCCACGCCAGACGCGTGCAGGGCTCGAAGGCTGGGTTGGCGAAGCGGTGGGATGATTGCGTGTCATGCTAGCCGGACCTGAGGAAAGTAATGAGGTAATGCCCTACAACGCGTTGTAAGACCAAGGGCAAAATGATGGGTTATTATTGCAAGTAATTCTTGTTAACAAAAGCAATAGCATCTGTTTTTTTCGAAAGTCACGACTTTGGTCGTGTCAATTCACGTCGTTTTGTAACTTTTCATTAGGATTTTTGCGATGTCCAAAGCCTCTGTATTGATCGTCGGGTGCGGCGATGTCGGTGGTCGCCTGGCCACTCAATTGCTCGACACAGGCTGGCAAGTTTATGGTCTGCGCCGCTCCATCGACCGTTTACCCACGGGCGTTATCGGTGTGGCGGGCGATTTGTTCAGCGAGCAATGTCCGACGCAATGGCCAACCGGCCAGATCGACTATCTGGTGTACAGCGCGGCGGCGACCGAGCATGACGAGGCGGGTTATCAGGCGGCGTATGTAGACGGCCTGAAAAACACTTTGAGCTGGCTGGAGCAACACGGCCAGCGACCCAAGCGGCTGTTGTTTGTATCCAGCAGTGGCGTTTACGCCCAGAAGGACGGGGAGTGGGTTGACGAAGCATCGCCCGCCCTGAGCACCAACTACTCCGGCCGGATCATTCTGGATGCCGAGCGGGTGGCGCTGGAGAGTGGCATCGCTGCTAGCGCAGTACGCCTGACCGGGATCTACGGGCCGGGTCGTGAGCGGTTGATGGGGCAGGTGCGCAAAGGCTATCGTGTGGCGGTTGAGCCGCCGCTGTATGGCAACCGTATCCATGCCGATGATGCGGCAGGGCTGTTGGCCTTTCTGCTGGAGGCCGATCGCCAGGGCAGGGCGCTGGATGATTGCTATATAGGCGTGGATAACGCACCGGCGCCACTGGCAGAGGTTGTGGACTGGTTGCGCGAGCGCCTGGGTATTACCGAATGGGCCGCTGAAGCAAGCGTTCGCCGGGCAGGCAGCAAGCGCTGCAGCAACGCCCGCGCCAAGGCGCTGGGCTGGGAGCCACGCTATTCAAGTTATCGCGAGGGGTATGCAGCGATTTTGGGGGAAAGCAAACACCCGTAGCCGCTGACGAGGAACGAAGGCTGCGATCGGGCGCGCAGCGGCCGTAAAATCAGATAGCTGAGTGAGTCAGGTATATCGAGTACTCAGGGTTTGCGGCCGCTGCGCGCCCGATCGCAGCCTCGCTGCGCTCTTCAGCGGCTACAAAGTCAGCACAAAGGCTTAGAGTTTCTCCAGCGACCATTCGAGTTTGCCCGGGTAGAACTGGGGCATGTCGTCTGGCGCAGAGGCATCCAGGGCCTGGAAAATTTCCAGCTTGCGGCCATCGCGGACAAAAATATGCGCTGCACCGGTTTCACCTTGTTGCAGCCAGAGGCTGTCGTACTCGCCGCTCATCGACGCGCAGTCGCCCGCAAGGCACAGCACGTAATTCTGGGTGTTGGGCAGGCCCGTCAGCCGACCGTCTGCCGAGAACGCTACCAGATTGCCCTTGCCTACACCGCTGAGCACACGCCACTGACCACCCAGGTAAGCAGCGTTGAGCGCCGTTTCAAAGCTCGAGCCTAATGGCGCATCGCTTGCAACTTTGACCTGCGAGCGAACAAAGGGCTGGCGTGGCTCTGCATCCGTCTCGGCCTGGATCAGCGTTTCGCCCTCCAGGCTCAGGTCGGTGGAACTGCTGCCATAAAAGCTGACCTGCCATCTGCCGTCATCAGCAGGCAGCAGCTTGCCTTCAACTGACTCAAAGCCGTTGGTGTAGTGCGCGGTGGCGTTTTTGACGTCGATGTCCCATTCCAGGTTCGGCCCATAAGCCAGCAGGGCTTCGCGCAGGTTGCCGCCATTGGCAGCTGCGTCGATTGCGGCCTGGTTGATCCAGACACCACTGATGTCGCGACGGGCGGGTTCGCTGGCACAACCACCCAAAACAATGGAGAGCAGTGACAACACTAGCGCTTTGCGCATGGTGGAATCCTTTTGAAACCGGGAAGAGCGGGGGTTGGCGCAGCATGAAGACGCTGCGCCGAGGGTGTTACTCAATAACCAGGATAGCGTCCATCTCTACCTGCGAACCCTTTGGCAGTGCAGCAACGCCAATGGCGGCGCGGGCCGGGTACGGTTGTTCGAAGTAGGTGCCCATGATCTCGTTGACCTTGGCGAAGTGGCTCAGGTCAGTCAGGAAGATGTTCAGCTTGACGATGTCCTTGAACGAACCACCGGCTGCTTCAGCGACTGACTTCAGGTTTTCGAAAACCTGGATGGTCTGGGCTTCAAAGCCTTCAACCAGTTCCATGGTTTTTGGGTCCAGCGGAATTTGACCGGACATGTAGACAGTATTGCCAGCTTTGATCGCCTGAGAGTAAGTACCGATTGCAGCAGGTGCCTTGTCGCTGGTGATAACAGTCTTGGACATGGGTGACTCCTTGTAATTGGATGGCTACGCACGCATGCGGGTGATGCGTATGACCCCGGTAAGGGCGCGCAGTTTTTTGATCACGCGAGCCAGGTGCACGCGGTCGTGCACGCTGACCACCAGTTGGACCACGCTGATGCGACCATCGCGTTCGTCCATGCTGATTTTTTCGATGTTGCCGTCGGCAGCGTTGACGCTGCTGGCCAGCAGCGCAATCAGGCCGCGCTGGTGTTCCAGTTCGACGCGCAATTCAACGTTGAACTCGCCGGTAACGTCCTTGGCCCACGACAGCTGAATGCACTTTTCGGGGTTGTGGCGGATTTCACTGATATTGCGGCAGTTGTCCAGGTGCACGACCATGCCTTTGCCTGCTGACAGATGGCCAACGATCGGATCCCCCGGGATCGGCGTACAGCATTTGGCATAGCTGAGCACCAAACCTTCTGTACCGCGAATCGCCAGCGGGCCTTCCGGGCTCGGCAATGCTTCGCCTTCGCCCAGCAGGCGTCGGGCCACCACGTAGGCCATGCGGTTGCCCAGGCCGATATCTTCGAGCAGGTCTTCGATCTGCTCCAGACGGTATTCCTGGAGCATGGCCTGAATGCGCTCGGCCGGAATCTTGTCCAGCGCGCTGTTGAAGCCGTTGAGCACCTTGTTCAGCAGGCGTTCGCCCAGGTTGACCGACTCGGAACGGCGCTGCAGCTTGAGGGCATGGCGAATGTGTGTACGCGCCTTGCCGGTGACCACAAAATTGAGCCAGGCCGGGTTGGGGCGGGCACCGGGGGCGCTGACGATCTCGACCGTGGAACCGCTTTGCAGCGGCTCGGACAACGGCGCAAGACGACGGTTGATACGGCATGCAATGCAGCTGTTGCCAACGTCGGTGTGTACCGCATAGGCGAAATCCACCGCCGTGGAGCCTTTGGGCAGCTCCATGATGCGGCCCTTGGGCGTGAACACGTAGACCTCGTCCGGGAACAGGTCGATTTTCACGCTTTCGATAAATTCGAGGGAGTTGCCTGCGCGCTGCTGCATTTCCAGCACGCCTTTGACCCATTGCCGCGCGCGGGCATGGGTGCCCGTGTGCTGCTCGTCGCCACTGGATTTGTACAGCCAGTGGGCAGCGATGCCGTTGTTGGCCATTTCTTCCATTTCACGGGTACGGATCTGAATTTCGATCGGTACGCCATGCATGCCAAACAGCGTCGTATGCAACGACTGATAGCCGTTGGCCTTGGGAATGGCGATGTAGTCCTTGAAGCGACCCGGCAGGGGCTTGTACAAGTTATGCACAGCACCTAACACGCGGTAGCAGGTATCGACCTTGTCGACGATGATCCGGAACGCGTAGACGTCCATGATCTCGTTAAAGGCCCGACGTTTGCCGCGCATTTTCTTGTAGATGCCGTAGATATGCTTTTGACGACCGCTGACTTCGCCCTGAATGCCATCGATGGCCAGACAGTGGCTGAGCGATTCTTCAATCTTGTTGACGATTTCCTTGCGATTACCCCGGGCGCGCTTGACCGCCTGGTAAATGCGCGCAGAGCGCATCGGGTACATCGCTTTGAAACCGAGGTCTTCGAATTCGATACGAATGCTGTGCATACCCAGCCGATTGGCGATGGGCGCGTAGATTTCCAGAGTTTCCTTGGCAATCCGTCGGCGTTTTTCGCCGGACAGCACTTCGAGGGTGCGCATGTTGTGCAGACGGTCAGCCAGCTTCACCAGGATCACGCGGATATCGCGCGCCATGGCCATGGCCATCTTCTGGAAGTTTTCAGCCTGGGCCTCGGCCTTGGTTTCGAAGTTCATCTGAGTCAGCTTGCTGACTCCATCGACCAGGTCGGCCACGGTTTCGCCGAACTGCGCTACCAGCGCTTCCTTGGCAATACCGGTGTCTTCAATCACGTCATGCA